>Ga0256405_10007874_pt1 | contig 15648 bp, 15 predicted proteins | sample RumenRJG_02DNA_FD_189096 | JGI IMG/M metagenome (GOLD analysis project Ga0256405, IMG submission 189096) | Bovine rumen microbial communities from Lethbridge, Alberta, Canada - RJG_02 | ecosystem: Host-associated > Mammals > Digestive system > Stomach > Rumen | place: Canada: Alberta... | reverse complement strand
CTGGACGCTGGAAGGCACACAATCGTAATCAAAGCGGGCACAGTTGTCAAGAAAACCAGCATCAAGATCAAGCCATTGAAGCTCAAGGTCAAGGCTAAAAAGGTGACTGCAAGGCTAGGACAGAACAAGAAGTTCAAAATAGTCCTGACAGACAAGAAGGGCAACAGAATCAAAGATGATGTCGACCTTAAAATCAGAATCTACACAGGCAAGAAATACAGGACTTTCGAAATAGAAACCAACCATAAGGGAGTTGCTTATTTCAAGCTGTCCAGACTGTCAAGAGGTTCACACAAGGTTGTCATCAAATCCGACGACGACGAATATATAGCAAACAAGGTATCTAAAATCGTAATTAGATAGTAGGTGTTTACTTACTACTATTTTTCTTTTTTTATTTTTTCCCATTATCTTATTTTTCACTTTTCAAAATTCTTTTTTTAAAAATTTAAATTGATGAGAGTGGCTTTGTTAAATTTTTAATAGTATAAGAAATAAATATCACTTTATGAATAAAGATTCCTTAAAAGTTTCCGACATTGGTGAAAAAGCTTTGATAGAAAGGATAATTGCTAAAAATAGTAGCTGTTCCACTTTCAATTCAATCAATGATTATCCAACAGCTATTGGAGATGATTCTGCCTTGACTGATGTTATTATTGGTGAAAATAGCTATCTGGTTTCATCATCCGACATGCTCATTCAATCCACTCATTTTCCTGAAGGCATGTCATATTATCAAATGGGTTTCAAGTCTGTTGCTGTAAATATAAGTGATTTAATCGCAATGGGAGCAGAGCCTATAGGATTCTTATTAAACATTGCAGTTCCAAATAATATGATTCTGGATGACTTCGACGAACTTGTCTGCGGTGTAGTTGGAGCTTGTGATTATTACAACATGCCTTTGATTGGAGGAGACACAAATGAGGGAAATGAAATCATAATTTCAGGAACCGCCATCGGCAAGGTGGAAAAGGACAAGGCCTTGATGAAGTATGGTTTTGAAGTGGGGGATCTTGTCTGCGTCAGCGGAGAATTAGGCCTTGCAGCCCTTGGATTTGAACTATTAAGCTCAAGGGAATCATATGAAATCGCATCAAAATTGAATCAGAGCTTAACTGATCTAGCTGTTTTCAAGGCATTGAAACCAAGTCCGGACTATGAAAACGGTCGTATTCTAGCAGATTTCAAAAAAGATCATAATATCTCAGCTACTGATATTACAGACGGCCTTGCCAGTGAATTATATGAAATTCTGAGTGCAGATAAGAAATATAATCAATTTAATAATGATGATAAATATTTAAAAGGAATAAGAATCCATGAAGACAAACTCCATGTTGAAGATGAATTCAAGGAGATCTCAAAAGCTTTGAATCTTGATTATCTGGATTTGTTCTTCCATGTTGGAGAGGATTTCGAGCTTTTATTCACAATTCCAAAAAGCTTGGAGGAAACTTTAAAAGAGAAAATGGAATTTTATGCAATTGGAGAAATTATAGAAGAGAATACAGTTGAAATAGTACTCTCTAATGGTGAAACTAAAGAAATAAGTCCGAAAGGTTATGAACACTTGAGTTAATAATTCATTTTTCAATGAAAAATTTAGATTATTATAATTAAAAAATTTTTAGGTGGCGAAATGCTGGAAGAAGCTGAATTTTATGAAAAAATAGATGAGAATTCACACACCTTGCAATGCAATCTTTGTGGAAGACATTGTAAAATAGCTGACAAGCAGTTTGGATTCTGCAAATCCCGTAAAAACGTGAAAGGAGAAATGAGACTGGTTAATTATTCAAAAATAGCCAGTTATCACAAGGATCCAATAGAAAAGAAGCCTCTTTATCATTTCCTGCCTGGAACAAACACATTCTCCATTGGAGGTTTTGGGTGTAATTTCACTTGTTTGAACTGTCAGAACTATATGCTTGCAAGGAATTCATATGAATTCACCAACACAATTAAAATAATGCCAGAGGCAATCGTTAAAACAGCACTCGATTCAAAATGTCGGTCAATTTCTTGGACCTACAATGAAGCATCTTTGTACTTTGAGTTCGCCAAGAAAACTGCGGAATTATCAAAGGCAAAAAATCTCAAAAACATTTTTGTAACAAACGGCTACATGAGTGAAGAAGCATGCGAGGAAATGGTCACATTCATCGACGCATTCAACATAGATCTCAAATCTTTCAGCGACAAGTTCTATAAGGAGATTTGCGGCGGCGGTTTGGATCTTGTCTTGGACAATTTAAAAACAGTATATAAAACAAAAAACGACCTCAACAACGGCCGGGGACCGCATCTAGAAATCACTACTTTATTAATTGGAGATTTAAACACTTCAAAAGAGGAAATAAGGCAATTGTGCGAGTTTGTTTATTATGAGTTAGATAAGAAGGTTCCCCTTCACTTTTCCAGATTTTTCCCACAATACAAGATGGCAGACATTCCAGCTACTGATTCAAAGTTATTGATAAGGGCAAAAGAAATAGCTAAAGATGTAGGACTTGAATATGTCTATTTAGGCAACATGCCGGCTGATAACAACAGCTATTGTCCGAATTGCGGAGAACTGCTCATTGAGAGAAATGGATTTTCAGTTAAGGGAATAAAAAGAATAAAAAAAGGCCGGTGCCTGACCTGTGGCCATGAATTGAATTTTATTTAGGAATAAATTAATTAGATCGGGTAATAATCTAATAAGATGTAAATAGATTGATTTAATAAAAATTTATAATCTAGAAATAATTGGATTAAAGAATAAATTATATGCTAATTCAAATATTTTATTTAAATATTTACTTATAGGATCTCTTGAGAGTATATAAACTAATAAAGCAGATGTAATTAAAGCAATAATAAGTGAAAATAAAGGGTTGGTAATACTAATCCTTTTCATTATAAAAAGGAATATCCTTTTAAAAGGCAAGTGTAATAAATAAATTGCCATTGAATTGATTCCTATTTTTGTTAAAATAGTTTTTTCATTAGTCATTAATCTATTTACAAGTAATACAAATACTAATTGCACTATTATCAGAAATGCTCTTTTTATTATATCAAATAAAGGGTCAATTCCGTTAAAAGAGTAGGCTTTATTAAATTTAATAAATTCTAACTGATAAGTATATGCTATCATGACACAAATTGCCATTATTAATATTAATATAATTGCCATAAATTTATCTGAGTTAAATAACTTCTTTATATTATTTTTGTTAGCTGAATATTTGTTTTTTATAATTTCTTCGTGTTTTTTATAAGTAAATCCCATTAAAAATATGGGCATATAGCAAATAGTTTTAGTAATTGCTAATAAACCTGGATTAATGTTTATAAACCCTATTATCATGGCTAAGATAATTGAAAAACTTATTGGGTATTTTAGCTTATTAAATAGTGGTAAAATCATTTTCATAGTAAATATGCTAAGCAAGAACCATAATCCATATTCAGGATAAATAAATATTGGATAATAAGATAACTGAAAATAAGGAATGTAAAAATAAATCTTAAAAAGAATGCAAAAAATAATATAGGGAATCATTATTCTTTTAAATGATTTTAAAAGTTCACCAGGCCCTATTTTTGAAAAATATCCTGAAACAAAGAAGAATAATGGTAAATGAATTATGAATAAGAAATTTTTTAAAAGTTTTAAAGAAAAATCATTTGTTATTAATAAATGTCCAACAACTATTAAAATAATCGCCAATCCTTTGATATTGTCAAATTTATTTATTCGTTCTTTTAAAATAATCTTATCCATATTTACCACATTATTTCCATACTCTCTCTACAATCTTCCGACTAGCATCACCTTTTTCCAATGAACAGAATGTTTTATAAAACTCTTCATATTTTTCCCTATACTGCTCATTGATTTTTTCTATATTCTTTATGCTATCGATAACTTCTTCAGTAGTAAAAAGTAATGGGCCGGGAACATTGTTTTCCATATCAAAGTAAAATCCTCTAATCACATCACCGTAACTATCAAGATCGTATGTGTAGAAAAGCATAGGCCTTTTTAGATTTGCATAATCAAAAAATACAGAGGAGTAATCTGTTATGAGAATGTCTGATATGAGATAAAGTTCGGCAATGTCATCATATTTGGATTCGTCAAATGCAAATCCCTTATAATCTGATAAATCAAGGTTGTTTGCAATGAAATAATGAAGTCTGGTAAGGATGATGTATTCATCTGACAATTCTTCCTGCATTCTTTTCAAATCAAGTTTTAATGTGAATTTATATTGTCCAGCTTCAAAGAATTCATCATCTCGCCATGTTGGAGCATATAAGATTATCTTCTTGTCTTTTGGCAGATTCAGTTTGGCTTTTATTTCATCTGCCAGTTTTTCATCAGCATTTGACAGAATGTCATTGCGAGGATAACCTGTTTCAAGCATTTCTCCATCATATGCAAAACATCTTTTTAAAATATTGGTTGTATACTTGTTGGGTGATACTAGATAATCCCAATTTTTTGAGTCTTTATCTACTCTTTTTTGGTATTTTGGACTTCCTGAGTACAGATTTTCAAGGTCAAGGCCTAATTTTTTAAGAGGTGTTCCATGCCAGGTTTCAAGGAGTACCTGTTCATCTCTTTTTAGAAGACTTGAATGTTGTCTTCCATTTAATACCCAGTATTTTGATGTAGCCATTGTATGGTAGTATTCAAGTGTAAGTCTTTTAACTTTTTTAGGATTTCCAGGTATTTTTGTTCTTTTGTCATTGATTACCCATACATATTCAAAATTATCTCCATAGTTTTTAAGGAGATATTCGTAGATGTATTTTGGATTATCTGTGTAGAAGTCCCCTCTGAAACTTTCAAAGACAATACTATTTTGTTTAATTGGCTCCTTATTATATTTGTTTAAATAAATGGTTTTCAAAATGGCATTTTTCTTATTCTTATTTCTAAATATGATATTGCTGGCTTTTCTTTTTGCAAGTCTTAGATTCATAAGTTTTTCAACGGTTTTTCTATCATGATTTTGCAATGCTTTGATTTCCTTTTTGTTTTTTTCAATATTATATGAATCAAAAGTTCTTGCAATTTTGCTCATCATATCAAAATATTCGGTTCTCCACACATCATTTTTATTTGACCTGTACTGTCTTGAAAATCTATAAAAGTAGTATCTTATGAATTTTTTATCGAATTCATCCTTCAACAGCTTTTTTTTCTCTTCATCTTCAATTGATTCGACCAAGCCCAATATTTCCTTGTAGTTTTCATAAGCTATTTTGAATTTATCAATGTCGGCTTCCTGATTTAATGATGGATAGTTTACCCTATCATCCCTTAATCTTTTAGCATATATTGATTTTTTATCTGTTTGATAGCTCTTTGCATTTTTGAAAACATTCAGAATAAACTCATAGTCACTGAAGTATTTTTTGTTTTCATTGAATTTAGAATCTATCAGATCTTTTTTCATTAAGCAATGCAAGGCGGTTAATACTTCTTCTTCAATAATAGCTTTTGCTACAAGATCCTGAATGAAACTTTCTAAATCAGTCATCTCTTTAGATTTATTCATATTTTTTATTTTGTCAAGGATTGATTTTTTATCTCTTAAAAAATCATAATCCCTTTTTTCAAGTTCTTCTTCAAATCTTTCTCGAATATAATAAGTTCTGACTCTTTTTCCATTTATCAAATCAGCATCGGTTTCTTTTGCAATATTGACTAAAATATTCAAACAGCCTTCATGAATATAATCATCGCTATCTATGAAGTAAATGTATTTTCCACTAGCTAATTCAAGTCCTTCATTTCGAGCTTTTGCAACGCCGATATTTTCATCAAAGATTTTTGTTATAATATTCAAATCAGATTCATATCCATTTATTAACTCGTTGATTGAATCCAAATTATTTGATTTTTCTTTATCTTTGCTAATTCCATTTAAAATAATTATTGTTTCCATATCGGTTAACTTTTCTTCTCTCAAACTGTCTAAACAGTCTTTTAAAAATCTTTTTTCGCTGTTAAATGGAATAATTATGCTTAAAAATGTCATTTTATCACGAATTTGAATCTAATTTTCAATTAATCTTATAATATTTTCAGATGCTTTTCCATCATCGAATTCATTGTATTTTATCTTGAAGGCCTGGTATTTATCGCCATACTTTTCAAAATACTCTTCTTTGGTATTGTTTTTTATAAATTCAACAAGCTCTTCAGTAGTTTCTATAAGAGGTCCAGGGACAGTATTTATATCAAAGTAGAAGTCCCTTAAATTATCCTTGTAGAATTCCATATCGTAAGTGAAGAATAAAATTGGACGGTTCAATAAGGCATAATCAAACATTACAGAGGAATAATCTGTTATCAGAATGTCTGAGATAAGATAAAGTTCTTGAATATCCCACATTTCATTGCATTCGATAACGAAATCTCCATAATCGTCCCAGTTGATCTTGTCCTTTACAAGATAATGGAATTTTACAATCAAAACATAGTCATCAGATAATGCATTTTTCATTGCATTAAAATCCATTTCTGTTGCAAACTTATAGATTCCGCTTTGATGGAATTCATTATCTCGCCATGTCGGTGCATAAAGGATAATTTTTTTATCCTTATCTATATTCAGTCTTTCTTTTATCGCATTTATTTTAGTTTCATTATTTTCATTGACTAGGATGTCATTTCTAGGATAGCCTATTTCAAGCATTTCACCATCAAAAGCAAATGCCCTTCTAAATATTTTTGATGAATAGCTGTTTTGAGAAATCAGATAATCCCAGACTGATGTGCTTTCTCTGAATTTTTCCCTATATTCTTCAATATCCTGGTGTCCGCTCATATTGACTTTATCCATATCCAAAGCAAGTTTCTTAAGAGGAGTTCCATGCCATGTTTGAATATATTTGGTCTTCCTGTTTTTTTTAAGGTAGTATTGATGTCTGGAATCAAATATCCAGAATCCGCTTCTAAGGCTGTAGTATAAAAATCTAGCACGGGATCTTTTAATTTTCACACAATTTCCAGGTATTTCGATTTCAGGATTCTGCAATGACCAGACACATTTGTATTTTTCATCCAATCCCTGTCTTAGCATTTCTTCATAGATATAACGCGGATTTCCAGTGTAGTTGCGGCCATTGCTGCTTTCAAACATTATGACATTATTTTTAACAGGAATAAAATGGGAGGATAGATTATATCCAGCGAAGACTACTTTTTTTAATATTTCTTTTATTGACATGGTTTTCATTCCTGTTAAATGTTCAAAATGAAATTTTTATTATTTTTTGAAAGCTTATTTTTATTTTTATGATTTGTTTTCCAGTTCTTCAACTAATAATTGTGCGTTTTCCCAGTCTGTGTGGTCGTCTATTTCGGTCCATTTAAGGCCGTTGGTTAACACGTAATCAATAATGGTGGTCTCGCTTAAATCCTTGTATGCAAAGTCATAGTAGTTTTGAGGGTCTTCGTCTATTTTTTCCTCAAGTATTCTATTGAATTGAACAAGGTCATCTGAAACTACTTTGGACACGCCAATGAATTCGCCTGTTGAAGATGGAATGTCCAATCCTTTTCCAATATCTTCGATTTTTCCATTGGCTATTGTGTTGTCATCATTCAATGATTCGTTTGCAATGATAAGCTTGAATGACTCTTCATTTAGCTCTTTGAAGTTGTCCACAATCATTCCAGTATTATTGCACTCTGCAAGTCGGGAAATTATTTCAGGATCTACAACATTGTCTCCGTTTACCAGAATGAAGTCGTCCTTGTCGTTTTCCTCTATGTATTTGCTTGCAATGTAGGTTGAGACTGAAGTATTGGTGACATCATATTTTTCATTTTCCAATATTGTAATGTCGATATCATATTTTTCAGCTATTTGAGGACAGATTGCTTCAACGGTTTCCTTTTTGTATCCCACAAGTACTATGAATTTCTTCATGCCTGCATCGATGCAGTTTTTAATCATTCTCTCAAGCAGGGTCATGTCGTTTATTTCAAGAAGCGCCTTTGGAATGTTGTCAGTCAATGGTCTGAGTCTGGTTCCCATTCCAGCAGCTAATATAACACCTATCATATTATCACGTTATTTAATTTAAAATTAATTTAATTATCTTTATTTTTAGTTTTTCAAGGTTTTAAAAATGTTTTCTGAGATTTTTATAGTTTTTCATTGAAATTTATTCGAATTTTTTATTCAATATTATCCCATAAGGTTCTAAATGCAATCTTAGGAGGAATCCTATTAACAATGACATCATATACAAAGTCCACAATCACGCTTTGAATATTATAATTATTGCAGATGTCCTTCATTGCCATGATTGAATTCTTTCCTTCAAAGACCACTCCGCTGGCCTTTTCATCAATTATAAGCCTCTGGCCGTAAAGCATTCCAAGGGTATGGTTTCTGCTCTCCAATGAAGTGGAGGTAAGAACAAGGTCTCCGAATCCGCAGTATTCGCTTGCGGTTGATTCGTCTCCGCCAATGCTTTTTATGATGTCCTTTGTTTCGGTGAATCCTTTGGTTAAAACGCCGTATCTTGCATTTTCATTGATGTTCATTCCTTCACAAATTCCATTAGCTATTGCATTGATGTTCTTTGTAACTCCGCATATCTCAAGCCCAACAACGTCATCAATGATTTTTACCTTGAATTGGGGAGTGTCAAGTACTGATTTAACTATTTCAGCATTTTTATGGCTTCTTGATGCTATGTTAGAAACGGTTGAAAGTCTAAGCATTATCTCTGATGCGAAGTTCGGCCCGGATAAAGCCACATAATTATCATCAAAATACTCTTCAATAAGCTTTCCCATGGTTTTAAGAGAAGGATATTCTATACCCTTTGCAGTTGTTACAAGAATAGCATCTTCACGAATCAATCCGTTAAGGTCTTTAAGAACAGACCTGAATGCAGAAGAAGGAATTGCAAGTATGATTACTTTGCAGTCTTTTATGTCGTCGTAATCGGTAGTAGCTATTATATTATCTTTCAGTTGAGTGTTTGGGTAATATTCATTGTTGAATCCGGTTTCATTGATTTCTTCTTTCAGTTCTTCTCTTCTTAAGTGCAGATAGACTTTATCCACATTCTCAGCCACGGTTTGAGCTAGTGCGGTTCCTAATGCTCCGGCTCCTATGACAGCTACTTTTTCCATAATATCACCAAAAATTTCAAATCTTAAAATTTAAGATTATTACTTAAAATATAACTCTGTTTTTTATTTTAAAAATGAAAAAGTTTCACATGTTGATTTAGAATTTATTCACTAAAACTAACCCTTTCAAACTTCTCCGGTTCTGATACTGACTTGGTAGCATCCACGCCTACTTTTGTAGTTGTTCCATCAGGCTTGGCCACAGGATCAAGTGAAGATCCTCTTGCCTTTGGAATAATAATAATATCATCATCCCCTTTTACTCTGGTAGCTATCGCATACTCAATATCCTGTGGGTCGAAGATATCGATGTCCTCGTCTACCACTACGACATGTTTCAGTGACGGATGAGCAGCAAGAGCGGCCATCATCACATTCTTCGCATCCCCTTCGGTCTGCTTCTTGATTGAAACGGCAGCATGAAGCCAGCAACAGCCTCCTTCGGTTAATACTACATTCTGCACTGTAGGGAGTGTATTCTTGACTGCATTATATATTCTAGGCTCCTGAGGAAGTCCCTGCAGTAACTTGTGCTCGAATCCTGCAGGAAGAATGGCATGATACATTGCATTCTCTTTCTTGATATACATCTTGGTAAGCTTGATTACAGGCTCGTCCCTAATGTGGTCGTAGGTATCTGTCAAGTCCACGAATGGCCCTTCCTTGTGGGTTTCTGTGACAGAAATTGAACCTTCCAGAATGATATCAGCATCAGGGACTTTAAGGTCTCCTTTGCAGTTTACAAGTGTCAGTTCTCCATTTTTAAATGCATTTGCCACTTCCATTTCATCTGCATCGATTGGAATTGAGGTTGTGCTTGCAAGAAGTGTTGATGGCTCCATTCCAATAGCTATTGCAATCTGCAAGTCCTTACCTTGTGCCTTAGCCTTCTGGAAATAAGTGTATAGGTTTCTTGGCACAATCCTGATAGCCAATGTCTTTTTATCCAATACAAGCATTCTGTGGATTGATGCATTTTGAACTCCTGTATCAGGGTCTTTGGCAAATACGACACCTGCAGTGATATATGCTCCTGCATCACGCTTGTAGTGGGTAAGGATTGGTATTTTGCTTAAATCCGCTCTTTTTGCAGTGTATTCCTCCTTAGGGTCTATGAAATTTTCAACAGGAATTGGATTGTTCATGCCGTCTATGATTTTTTGGGTTATTTCGCTTACCTCGCATCCGAGGGAGTCTGCAATTTTCTGACGGGTGTTGCATATTCCGGACACAACAGGCATGTCAAAGCCTTTAACATTGTTTAGTATTACAGTATCCTTTGGATATTCCTTTAATATCTGGGTTGCCTCGTATATAGGGTCAACTTCCTGGTCAATTTGAATAATCTTCATGTCTGCCATAATAATCACTTTATTGGTTTTAGTTGAATAGTAAGTTTTAATTTTTTATAATTTATTGAATTTATCATGATTTTTATCAATTTTATCATTGTTTTATGATAATTTTAGGAATTGATAATGATTTTTAGTATAATTTATCATGATTCATGATAGTATTTTAGGATTTTAATGAATTTGTAATGATTTTTTTAATGTTTATCATAGTTTTTACACTATTTCTCATTAATTTATAATGTTTATCATAGTTTTTTACACTATTTTTAATGAATTTATAATATTTTCACTAGTTTTTACATTATTTGTCATGAATTTGTAATGTTTTTATAATGATTTTTACAAATCACCTGACTTGCTTCTAATCCATTTCAAGCGCTCTTCAACCTTTTTATCGGTAAGCGCAAGTATTTCTCCGGCCACTATGGCCGCATTCTTTCCATTGTCAATGCCAACGGTTCCAATAGGCATTCCAGGAGGCATGTTCACCATGGAGTACAAGGCGTCCTGTCCTTGGAGCTTCTTCTCGCATGGAACTCCGATTACAGGCTTTTCGCTTAAGGCCACAATGGATCCGGCCACTACGCTTGAAAGGCCGCTTATTGCTATGAATACCTTTGCATTGGCCCTTTTTGCCATATACTCTTCAAATGCTTCCACATCCCGTACAGGTGAGATGTAGTCAAGCTTGTAGCTCACATTCATTCTCTCTAATAATACAGCTGTCTTTTGTGCAATCGCGCTGTCTGAATGGCTTCCAGCCAGTATCATAACATCAAGAGTATCATCCAAGGTTTCGCTGTATTCTGTTTTTTCATAAGTCTTGTCTGAAAGGTAGTCCTTGTCAATGTATTCGCCTTCAATATCCGCTAAAAGCTCCTTTTCTCCATTTTCAACCTTCTGCTGATATTCCTTCCTTAGCTTGGAAATATTGGCTTTCACATCATCATCGTGTGAGGCGATGATTTGTCCGGCAAGAATGGCCGCATTGTCTCCCCTGTTTATTCCAACTGTTGGAACAGCTATTGGATAAGGCATTTGAACGCATGCGTATAATGCATCAAGGCCGACGATTGCTCCATCCACTGGAACTCCGATTACAGGCCTGTGGGTGTATGCTGCTATTGCACCTGGAAGGTGGGCTGCAAGTCCTGCAATGGCTATGAATACTTCCACGCCATCTTTTGTTGCATCGACGACTAGTCCCTTGACCTTGTCATGAGTCCTATGGGCGGAGGCCACTTTGAGACTGTATGGAATCTGAAGCTTTTCAAGGATTTTTGTTGCCTTTTCAGCTATTTTCCTGTCTGAAGCGCTTCCTAAAATAATCATTACTTTTGGAACCATTTTTATCTCCTAATAATAGTTTTTAAATGTGATAATTCAACATTATGTTTTAATATTTATATTAACTATTATAATAAGTTATTTAATAAGAAATGATTTTTTTAAAAAACAAGGATTTCAATTGAGTATTAAATATTGTTTTTTTTTAAATACTGGGCAATGTTTAAAAATAAAAATAAGGGGATGGATATTTTTTAAATGATATTTTGGCTTTGGGGCAATGTTTAAAATAAAAATAGAAAAAGGGGGATTAATTAAAAATAAATCCATTAACCTTGCTGTGCCAAAATGAATTGCATCAAACCCTGCCTATTTGGGAATTAGGGCCGTGCCTGTTCCATTTTGTTCCCATGCTGTTGTAGAAGCAGTTGACGCTGCTCTTCTTTGACTCGCTTAAAGTGTAGTTCAGCCTTACCACCAGGCTGGTATCGTAGTCTCCGAATTTCTTCTTCATGTATGATACTGAAACCCATTTGGTTGGAATATTGTCATAGCTTCCATAGGAATTGCTTACCAGAACCTTCTTTCCATTCGGACTTAGTCCAAAATGCTTACATAATGGTTTGGGGCATGGAAGACCAATGCGCATCCTCCCTTCTTAAGCTCGCTCAATCCTATGCTGAAGGAATCCCCGTAGAAGTATGTGCAGGTGAAGTTGTTCTTCTTTAATGCATCTGCAAGCTTTTGAGGCTGGGTTCCTTTCCTGTCTGTTTGTGAAAGCTTCGCCAGATATCTTTCACAGACGTAGTTTCTTAAGACCTGGCTGCATACGCTTGCTGAAGTAGGCCCGCAGGTGTATCCTGTATTTTGAACGTCCCTGACCTCGCTGTACTTGTATGACTTGCCTTTAAGTGAGACTGTAACTTGCCCAGGCCAGTAGCCGTGCTTGTTTTTCTTTACTATTTTCTTGTTTATCTCCCTTTCTATGACATTCAATTTCTCCCGTTTCATCACATGATTCAGTTTCGGATGGCTCTTTGTTTTGAAAAAGACATATCTGCTTAATCTATTGTTTAAAAAGAGGCAGTAGCTGTCTCTTTGGATGACCTCTCGGTATTGTGATCTTTTAAGCGTGTATGTGGCGCTCTCATCCCCCATCACATAGCTTCCAGGCATGTAGTCCAAATCAGGAGCTCCTGAGAACAATGAAATATTGTATTTCAGAGGGTCCTTTACGGTATCGTTTATGCAGGCAAGCCTTTTGCTTACTGAATATTTGCCATATTTTACAACAACGGTATGGTTTTTAACTGGAAGGTCAGTCTTTAAGCATATTATCCCTTCTGAACTTGTTCGCTTTATATACTTTCTGCTTCCAATTTTTATTGTCATCTTTTTATGAGAGATGGCTTTTTTACTTGAATCCTTTAAATAGATTCTTAAATATCCGTTTTTTAACAGCTTTCTGTTTCCTATGTGGAATCTGGTGGATTGGGTAACATAAAATTTGAATTTTTTAGAGCTTTTATAAAAATAATTGTCTCCTTTGAATTTAGCGGTGATAGAGTATCTTCCTACTGGGAGGCTGATTTTAAGGCCCCATCTTCCGTTTTTATTACTTGTCTTTTCATAGGTCTTACCGTTGAATTTAAGCACAACCTTTCTTTTTGAAACCCCTTTCCAGTCGCTTCCTATCAAATAAATATATACTTTGTTTTTACTGACAACATAGTTTGCATATGTCTTTATTTTTGTGGACATTTTTGAAACTTTGATAGTGAATTTTTTGGAAGCTGGGTTTGAATCCTCGTCTCCTGAAACTCTATGGTGATTTTATACTTTTTTGGAAGCAGTGTCAGGCTTACGCTTGCCTCACCGTTCTGGTTTGTTTTAAGGGTCAGGTTCCTGCCGTCAATGAGAAGATTCACCTTTTTGTTTTTAAGCGGACTGTTGGCGGTGTTTTTTAATAGAATGGTCAGGGTGTCTCTTGACTTAAGCTTGGATGTTTTTATGGATATTTTAGGAGTGGTTTTGATTTTTGTCTCATTTTCTTCCATTCCATTGTCTTCCCTCAAGTCGGTTTCACTGCTGGCTACATCTGAATTATATTCAGTTAAAGCAGTTTCACCATCCCCGCGTTGTTTTGATTTTCCTTTATTAAATCATCATCGCAGGTTCCCTCATTTGAATAATCAGAATTGCTCATATTCATATTGCCTGCATCTGAACTGACTATTAGATTGTCAGTGTCTGCATTGTCAGTTAGATCAGCATCGCCGTCAATGCTGGCATCGCTTGCATTAACTGTTGATAAGGTTAAAATGCTTAAAAATATGATGAAAATGAATAGTTTTTTTAAACAAAATTCCATAAAACGCCCTTCTATAATACAATAAATATTTTTATTTTAAAATTATATAAAAATTTCTAATAAGCCTAAAAAAGTGTTCAAATATTTATAATAATGAATAAATAAGATTTCCATATTGGAAACGCGATTCATTAATTTAATTAAAAAGAGATGGTTTTAAAAAATAAAAAGAGAAGCAATAGCATTGCTATTGCTTGAATTAAATATTATTTAACAGCCAGTTTTCCCTTGAAGGTTTTCTTATTGTTTGCCTTGTCGCCTTTGAAAGTCACTGTGTACTTGTAGGTCTTTTTGACTTTAGGCAGTTTAAGTTTAAAAGCAGCAACTCCCTTCTTATTGGTTTTGGCTTTGTAGGTCTTCTTGTTTATCTTAATATAAACGACCTTCTTTGCCATTACTTTTTTGTAATTGGTTTTCAAGGTAATTTTTATTTTTGCTTTTTTAAAAGCTTTTGTAATACTTGTTTCCATAGTATTTGACCTTGATTGTGTAGTCTCCAATAGCAAGCTTCCTTCCAATTGAGAAAGTTATCTTGCCGTTTCTATTGACATTCACCTTGTATGTTTTTGTGGTTTTTGAGCTTGTCAATGTGACTGTTACGTTTCCAGTCATGTTCAAGTCAGCAACTCCTCTCTTTATCCAAAAGCAGACATCTCCTGCTATTCCTGAAAAGGTGTTGATTGGAATAATATTGTATTTGTCTATTTCACATATCGCCTTGTTGGATTCGGATATTATGCGAACAGCATTTTTAAATGTGAAGGTCTTTGCATTGTAGTACTTGTTCTCTGGTACTTCAATGTTCACGCTGTAGTTTCTAGATTTTAAATAGCTTCCAAGATTGAAATAGATGCCGTCCTCTTCATATGCTCCAGCTGGAATGTTTAACGTGTATGCCTTTTCTCCTACTTGGACTGTTACATTTTTTATTGCATGGGACAATATGGATTCTTCAGTATAGTAGTCTGACTTAAAAAGCATGATTATTTCTATGTGGCATTGCTTCCTTCCTTGTACTGGCCTCCATAAACACGGACATAAATGTCTTTCTTGCTGCTTGCAGTTAGAGTGGGACTGTTTGCATTTGACTGAATATCCTCCCCAGCACGGGTTCAAGTTCAATATTTGTGCTTGAATAAGCAATATTTAAATTGTTGTTTATGGTATTGGCACTATTCAAGTTGCTGCTTATGGAATCAACTCCATTCAAGCTTGAATCCTCATCAATAGCAGAGTTGTGATTATCCGCGTCTTCACTTGCTGATGCAATGGCTGCGGAAGCGAGCAGTATATTACTAAAACAGTGATAATAATATTTTTTGCTTTGAATTCATCATTCTTCTCCTTTAATTAAATTTTTTTTAATTATAGGGTATTCGCCAAAACTTATTTTTTTAAAATTTTATAATTTTTTTCTTTTATTAAATTTCTTATTTTTCAGATATTTTAAATAATTTTTCTTTTTTTCA
>Ga0256405_10007873_pt1 | contig 15649 bp, 13 predicted proteins | sample RumenRJG_02DNA_FD_189096 | JGI IMG/M metagenome (GOLD analysis project Ga0256405, IMG submission 189096) | Bovine rumen microbial communities from Lethbridge, Alberta, Canada - RJG_02 | ecosystem: Host-associated > Mammals > Digestive system > Stomach > Rumen | place: Canada: Alberta... | reverse complement strand
CCGCCATCTTCTTCCTCCTTACCTACGTCGCCGTCGAAGGACTCTTCGCAAAAGTGTCGATGCTCTTTCTCATCGACCGCGCCAGCATCGGCGGCTTGGCACTCTCGCTGCAGGAGTTCGGCTTCGTGCAGGGCACGGTGGGTGTCATCTCGCTCGTGGCAGGAGGCATCGTCGGCGGCAATGTCGTGCGACTCCATGGCTTGCAGCGTTGCCTTTATCCGATGGCAGCCGCCTTTGCATTGCCGAAGATGGTCTTTATCTTCCTGAGCTATGCGCTTCCCGAAAGCCTGCTGACAGTCAATCTGTGCGTCATGGTCGAGCAGTTCGGCTATGGCTTCGGCATGACAGCCTACATCCTTTTCCTTATTCAATTCAGTCAGGGACGGCGCACGGCAGCCCACTACGGCATCGGAATCGCCCTCATGTCGTTCACGCTCATGCTGACGGGCATGGTTTCCGGCGCGTGGGTCGAAGCCGTCGGCTACCGCACGTTCTTCATCATCACCACCATCTCGGGCATCCTCACATTCGTTGCTGCTTCGTGGGTGAGGGGCGTGGACGAGGATGATGAGGACACCCCCTCTCCCTAAAATCCCTAAGGTCCTTAAGGTCCCTAAAGTCCTTAAAGTCTCTCCCCCTAATTATTGCTGGTCAAGGTGTGCTCTCTTAATTGTTAAAATGTAAAGATTTCACCCGAAAAATATTTACACGAAAGGCGAAAGTTTATGAATGAATATACGGAACTTTCCGAATAATTATGCAAAACGGGCATGATTTTCTTCGAAAAAGTATGAAAACGGCTCCCAAAAGTTGAATTTTTAGGCTGCAAAAGCATAACTTTTAGCTGCTAAAAGTTGCACTTTGAGGAGGTGAAAGTCCAACTTTCGCAACGCGTCTTCGCATATATTTCGTATAAACCCAAAATTTTCGCTTTCTAACCCGTTGATTTTCAGAGAACTTTTCGCAGGAGCGCACAAAACGGTTCCGCCTTCCCGACAGTCCACCGACTAAAATATACAGCCTTATAGCGCGTTAATTTTTGTAAAGAAACCTAAACCGCTGTCGGAAAAATGTCAAGAAAACTGATGCCCCATCCAGTAGATATACACGGCTTTTTTCTGTCCCAGATTCTCCGTTGCCCCATTCTTTTTTTGCGCGATTTCATTCACTATTTTAGGAAAAAAGTAGTTTTGTTCCCAATTTTCAATATAGAAGTGCATTTTTTTCAAGACCTGAACTATGAGGATTGCACTTCTATATTGATGTATAGTCTGTTGTCAGGGTTCGAGTAAATTACCTATGTTCCAAGTTAGGAATTCCTCTACGGGGATGCCACCAGAACCTACTACGATAGAGTGAATGGGATGAAACTTGTCATGGAATACGGTAAGACCATTGTTGGTAGTACGTCTGCCTGTTTTTACTTCTATCGCAATACTTTGTCTGTTATACTCCACAATGAAATCCACTTCATTGTCTCTCTCTCGCCAGTAAAATAACTTGTAGTCGTATTCATCGGCTTGATTCAATAGGAAAGAACCAATGGCACTTTCTACCCAGCGTCCCCATAGTTTCGGTGTCGTGAACGCCTTGTTGAAATTAGTACCGGAAAGGGCAGAAAGCAGTGCCGTGTTATAGACCATTAGCTTAGGTACAGAATTATATTTTCGTGCTTCGTCAGCGGCATATTTATGCAATCCGCAAAGAAGTCTTGACTCGTCAAGTGTTGTCAGGTAACCAGAGAGAGTCGTGACATTTCCTGCGTCCTGCAACTGTCCCAACATTTTGTTCAGCGAGAGTTCTTCACTGGAATACGCACAACCGAGTTCAAACAATTGTTTCATAAGCATCGGCTTATAGATGGTTTTTGTATGAAGCACATCATGTTCTATGGCAGGAGCTGCAATGCTATCTTTGATGTACCTTTGCCACCGACGCTCATCATCTATATATTTAACTCCTCCCGGATATCCGCCGAAATAAATATACTGATTCAGGGCTAAGCCAAAAGCTTCGTGCATTTCGGTATAGCTCCAATGGGGCATCCGTATGAGTTCATAACGACCTGCAAGCGATTCCGTCAAGCCGTCTTTCAGTAATAGGCGTGAAGACCCCAAGATAACTACTTTTATATTAAGGTCATTGAACGTATCTTCATCCCATTCTTTCTTTACAGCTTCGCTCCAGTTGTCGATTTTATGAACCTCGTCTATCACCAACAGAAATTCTGGAATATGTGAGACTTTCATGTGTGCTCGTGCAGTAGCCCACATTTCTCCAATCCATGCGGTATTCGTCTTTTCAATATTGTCGGCACTCACAAATATGTGAGGAATGGTCGTCTCTTGCAGAAACTGCTTTACTACCGTGGACTTGCCAACCTGACGAGGACCGGAGATTACCTGAATCTTGTCACGTGGCTCCGATATACGTGAAGACAACTCTTTAAACTGAACCCTTTTAAACATAACTATTCTGATTACGTGGGACAAAGGTATGCAAAATTCTCAAAAGTTGCAAACAAAATTCTCAAAAGTTGCAAACAAAATTCTCAAAAGTTGCAAACAAAATTCTCAAAAGTCAAACAGGTGCAAAGGCGAAACTGCTTCAAGTTTTCTATCGAATCACTCATGTGATAATAATTGTCTCATGCACGTTTCATCCTTTATTCCTCGGCAAATCGTTTGAGAAGGTTGTCGTAATGGTCGATGCGGCGGTCGCGGAGGAAGGGCCACCAGCGGCGCACTTGTTCGCTACGTCGTAGGTCGATGTCGATGAGTTGGCAGACCTCTTCGTCTTTCGGAGCGCGGAAAAGGAGTTCGCCTTGAGGTCCGGCAACGAACGAGGAACCCCAGAACTCGATGCCGTTTGTTTGTCGGGAGGGGTCGGGCTCGTGTCCGACGCGGTTGACGGTGATGACGGGCAGTCCGTTGGCTACGGCATGTCCGCGCTGAACGGTCGTCCATGCTTCCCGTTGCCGTTCCTGTTCGTCTTCCGTGTCGCTGCTCTCATAGCCGATGGCAGTGGGGTAGATGAGCACTTCTGCACCGTGCAGCGCCATCAGGCGGGCAGCTTCCGGATACCACTGGTCCCAACAAACGAGGACGCCCAGTCGTCCGACGCTGGTGTCGATTGGGCGAAATCCGAGGTCGCCGGGTGTGAAATAGAATTTCTCGTAATAGGCAGGGTCGTCGGGAATGTGCATCTTCCGGTATTTGCCGGCGATGCTTCCGTCGCGCTCGAAGACGACCGCCGTGTTGTGGTAGAGTCCGGCAGTGCGCCGTTCGAAGAGCGAGGTGACGAGCACGATGTGGTGTTCCTTAGCCAGTTTGCCGAAGAACTCGGTGGATGGACCGGGTATCGGCTCTGCCTGGTTGAAGTTGTTGACGTCTTCCACTTGGCAGAAATACAGCCCGTTGTGCAGTTCTTGCAATACAATCAGTTCGGCACCGTCGTGTGCCAGTCGGGCGATTTTCTCGGCAAGGCGCTGCATGTTGTCCTGCATGTCAGCCGTGTTGTGCTGTTGTATGATTCCTGTTTTCATCTTTTGTCATGTGTTTTATGGGTTCGTATGGATGGCTCCTTCCGGGAATTGCATGGTCAGGCAATGTATGCTTCCATGCTGCCGGATGATGGTGCGGGCGTCGATACCGATGATTTCGTGTGTCGGGAACGCCAACTGTAGGGTTTCGAGTGCCGCACGGTCGTTTTCCGGCTGAGCGTATGTGGGACAGATGACGGCACCGTTGACGATGAGGAAGTTGGCGTAGGTTGCCGGCAAGCGCTCCCCGTCCTCGCAGATGGCATCGGGGAAGGGCAGCGGTAACAGCCGATAGGGCAGTCCGTCGGTCGTCCGCAGGGTTTCGAGTTGCTTCTCGAGCCGCAGGAAATCCTCATAATGGGCATCCTTTTCGTCGTTACATTTTATGTATATGAGGGTGTCATCGGGTGCACAGCGTACGATGGTGTCGATATGCCCGTCGGTGTCATCGCCAATGAGGTTTCCGTGGTCGAGCCACACGACGCGCCTGGCACCAAGTCGCTGACACAATTGTTCATCAATCTCGTTGCGGTGGAGCGGTTGGTTTCGATGGGGAGCAAGCAGACATTGCGCCGTAGTGAAGACAGTTCCTCGTCCGTCGCTCTCGATGGAGCCTCCCTCAAGCACGAAGTCGAGGTGATTCTCATACGCACCATTGAACACGCCACTGTCAAACAGGCGCTTGTTGATAGCGTTATCCAGCGCAGCGGGAAACTTGTCGCCCCAGCCGTTGAAGCAGAAATCAAGAAGGCGGAACGTCTTTTCGTCATGTGTCCCATCACACTCTTCCACCGTGATAAACGCATGGTCGCGCGCCCAAGTGTCGTTGCTCGGACATGGAACGAAAATGATGTTTCTCTCGGGCAGCTGCGTCTGGAGGCTGCGGATGTGTTCATCGTCAGGCACGACGATAAGCACGGGTTCAAACCGCGCGATGGCTTTTGCCAACTGGATGAACGTCCGTGTGATGTTATCCAAGTACGGCGCCCAATCACTCTCGCCATGAGGCCAAGTCAGTTGCACACCGCCCTGTCGCTCCCATTCTGCGGGCAGCCGCCGTTTGCTCTTTTTGTTGTTCATTTCGTTTTCTCGTTATCATCCATGATATCCTTGCAAAGATACGAAGTTTTTCTGAGAATAATTGTTTTGATGAAAGAAAATAAGCGATTTTATTTCGTTCAGCTCTTAATTTTTTTTGTACCTTTGCACGATATGAATAGGCAAAGACAGTTTTTCCCGTTGTTGCCCGGCAGCCCGTTATGTGTCGTGCTGCTTGTGCTGCTGCTGACGGCTTGTCGGGTGGGAAAGGGCGAAAAGCCGCTGGTGGGTGGCACGTATGACTATCCATCGGGCGAGGTGCATGTGGAAGATATATATGTTCCGGAAGAAGAGACGTCAGGAGAGGAGTCGGAACGTAGTGGAGACCTGCGCAGGGAGTTGCAACGGATGGTTCCTGCACCGCTGACCGACCGCCCGGAACAGATATTGTGGCGAGAGGGGTATGCGACGTCTTACAACAGTGAGACACGCCTGCCCAACTGGGCAATGTGGCTCTTGAAAGGCGAACATACTTCCGGCGTTCACAAACGGCAGGGCGTGAAATATCATGAGGACGAAGACGTGGCACCGCCCAGAGCCACGAACGAGGACTATTACAACTCGGGTTGGGACCGCGGTCACATGTGTCCGGCAGGCGACAACAAGTGGAGTGCGCAGGCAATGGAAGACTGCTTCCTTTTTACGAATATGTGTCCGCAGAACCACAATCTCAACGGTGGCGACTGGAACGAACTGGAGATGCAATGCCGGAAATGGGCGAAGCGCTTCGGGGAAATCTATATCGTCTGCGGGCCGATTCTCTTCCGCAGTGCCCATAAGACAATCGGGAGAAACAAGGTGGTTGTGCCCGAAGCTTTCTTCAAAGTGGTGTTGCGCATGGGCGACGACCCGAAAGCCATCGGATTCATCTATCGTAACGAGGCGGGCAACCGACCGAAAGGTGACTACGTGAACTCGTTGCGACAGGTGCAGCGCATCACAGGCATCACCTTCTTTCCGCAGTTGGCAGCCGACGTGCGCGAACGCTTGCTCGACGATGCCGACCTCGACGACTGGTGGTGAGGAAAAACGATTTCTTGAATGATAAACAAAAATAAGATGATGAAACAGATAACAAGTATTCTTTTGCTGACAGCCATGTTGCTGTTCAGCGTGGGTTGCAGCAAAAAAGACAAGCAAACGGAGAGCGGGTCGCAAATAAATGGTTTCTATTCGGGCGAAAAGACTGAGGTCGCATCTGCCAACCAGGCGAAGTCTCATGTGAAGATGATGGAACTGCCAGCACCGCTGACCGACCGTCCCGAAAAGATTTTGCGACGCAAAGGATATACTGCCTCGTATAACCGCGAGACGAAGCAGCCCAACTGGGTGGCATGGCATCTGACGAAGAGCCACACCTACGGGAAAAACCAGCGCACGGACGAAAAGTTCACCGAAGACAATGACGTATCGGCTCCGCGTGCCACGGATTGGGATTACTACAACTCGCGCTACGACCGCGGACACATGTGCCCGGCAGGCGACAACAAGTGGGATGCCGAAGCCATGCGACAGTCGTTCCTTTTTACCAATATCTGTCCGCAGAACCATAACCTGAACAAGTACGAATGGAACGATCTGGAAATGCTGTGCCGCGACTGGGCACGCCAGTATGGAGCCGTGGACATCGTGTGCGGACCTATTTATTATAAAGATGCCGACCGAAAATATATCGGCAGGAACCGTCTGCCCGTACCAGACGCTTTCTTTAAGGTCGTTCTTTGCAGGAAAGGAACTCCGAAAGCCATCGGATTCATCTATCCGAACGACGGCAAGAAACGTTCGATGAGCGATTGTGTGCGCACCGTCGATGAAGTGGAGCGCATCACGCGCATCGACTTCTTTCCTGCTCTCAGCGACGATATCGAGAACAGGGTAGAGGCGAAAGCCAATCTGAAAGCGTGGTAAGCTGAAAAGAGAAATGAGCGGAGAAATTTGTTTTTTCGCTCATTTATTGGATAAAATTCTCTCGTGCGAAGAAAAAAGCGAGCTCATTCTTTCTCACTTAACCGATTTTTTTGTAACTTTGCAGCGTGAAAATAAAAGAGGTAATTGCTGCCCTTGAACGTTTCGCGCCTCTGCCCTTGCAGGAAGACTTCGATAATGCCGGCTTGCAAGTAGGATTGACAGAGGCGGAGGTCTCAGGGGCATTGTTGTGTTTAGACGTGACTGAGCAGACGCTGGACGAGGCGATACAGCTCGGTTGCAATCTGATTGTGAGCCACCATCCGCTGATTTTCCGCAAGCTTAGTCAGATAAGCGATGTGAACTATGTGCAGCGTGTGGTAATGAAGGCGATAGAAAACCGCGTGACGATTGTCTCGATGCATACTAATCTGGATAATGCACGGGGCGGAGTGAACTTCAAGATAGCAGAGAAGATGGGCTTGAAGGATGTGGACTTCTTCGTCAGAAAACCGGGTGAGGATGCCGGAAGCGGCGTAATGGGAGTCCTGAAGGAACCGCTGTCGGCCCAGGAATTCATCATGATGCTGAAGCGGACGTTTGGCGTTGCTTGTGTGCAGGCAAACGAACTGTTACAGCGACGGATAGAGAAGGTCGCCATTTGTGGCGGCGCAGGCTCGTTCCTCCTCGACGATGCGGTGGCTGCCGGTGCCGACGCGTTCGTGACGGGAGAGATGCACTATCATGATTTCTTCGACCATGAGCAGAAGATACAAATCTGTGTCATCGGTCATTACGAGAGTGAGCAATATACCGCTGAGGTGCTTTGCGAAGTGATTAAAACGGCATGTCCCGAAGTGAAGTGCCACCTCTCGCAGGTCAACACCAATCCTATCACATATTTCTGATGTGAATTGACGGAAAAGAAAGATATAAATCATAAAATAAACAGAAGATTATGGCAAAGAAAAAAACAACGGAACTGTCTGTAGAAGACAAGCTGAAGGCACTCTATCAGTTGCAAACCACCCTTTCGGCAATCGACGAGAAACGGGCATTGAGAGGTGAACTGCCACTCGAGGTACAGGATTTGGAAGACGAGATTGAAGGACTTTCTACGCGTATAGAAAAAATCCAAATGGAGATAGAAGAGTTCCAGACCGCTGTCTCGCAGAAAAAAGCCGACATCGCCACTGCGGAGTCGCTCGTGACACGCTATCAGACACAGCTCAACGATGTGAAGAACAACCGCGAGTATGACACGCTGAGCAAGGAAATCGAGTTCCAGACACTTGAGATAGAGCTCTGCAACAAGAAAATCAAGGAAGCCCTCGTGCGCATCGAGGAGAAAAAAGAAGACCAGAAAAATGCCGAAGAACTCATCAAGGAACGCCGGTTGGCACTCGAAGAGAAGAAGAGCGAACTCGATGAAATCATGCAAGAGACGCGCGAAGAGGAAGACAAACTGAAAGCGCATGTGGAAGAATTGGAAGTGCAGATAGAACCGCGACTGCTCACCAGCTTCAAGCGCATACGTAAGAATGCCCGCAACGGACTGGGTATCGTGTATGTGCAGCGTGATGCCTGCGGAGGATGCTTCAACAAGATTCCGCCACAGCGTCAGCTCGATATCAAGATGCACAAGAAAATTATCGTTTGCGAATACTGCGGACGCATTATGATTGACCCGGAACTGGCTGGCATTAAGCCCGAAGTCGTTGCTGAGGAGAAGCCGAAGCGTAAGCGCGCCATCCGCAAGACGGTCAAGAAGAGTGAGGAAGAAACTCCTGCTGAAGATTGATTCCCCGTCTGTACGAAACACAAACGTCTCCCATGGCTATGGCTGTGGGAGACGTTTTTTGTTTAAACTATTTATCGTTTTGTCATTTAGCGAAGTGCTTTAGAACTGGAAGTAGATGAACGGCTGGATATTGCTGCTCTTCACCTGAATGACGATGTAGATGACTGCAACGATGAGCAGTGCACAGACAAAAATGTTTGCTCGCTTCATCCGTCCGATGATGCGCTCTTGCCAGGGGTCGGGCAGATAATGGGTGACAAACGCCAGCGCAATCAGCATGAATACGAATTTGTAGCTTTCAATCACCTGCAGGAACAATTCAGGGTGGAACGCGGTCAACATCTGCTGTAGCTGAGCATGGATATTCTCGAACGATGTGTTGCGGAAAAAGATGCACGAGAAGACCCAGAAATGGAACGTGAGTAGGATGGCAAAGAAACGTTTCACCCCTTTACTGTGATAGTGTGAATCGTGATGGCATACCTCCATGCGGAAAAGTTTGTGGATGCAGCATCCCACTCCATGGATGGCTCCCCACAATAAAAAGTTGAGCGATGCACCGTGCCATAGACCGCAGAGCGTCATGGTGATGAATACGTTCCAATGGTTGCGCAACTTACCGCAGCGGTTTCCTCCTAAAGAGATATAGACATAGTCGCGAATCCACGACGAGAGCGAGATGTGCCACCGCCTCCAAATGTCGGAAATGCTTTCGGCTTTGTATGGCGCGTTGAAGTTCATCGGGAAGCGGAAGCCCAGCAGCAGCGCGATACCGATAGCCATGTCGCTGTAACCGCTGAAGTCGCAATAGAGCTGGATGGCATATCCGTAGAGACCTAACAGGTTTTCCACGCCCGTATAGAGATGGGGATTGTCGAAGATGCGGTCAACGAAGTTCAGGCTGATATAGTCGGAAATCACCGCTTTCTTGAACAGTCCGATAAGGATGAAATAGACTCCTCTTGCGAACATCTCGCGAGTGATGCAGAGCGGTTTCCTGATTTGTGGCACGAAATCGCTCGCACGGACGATGGGTCCAGCCACCAGCTGCGGGAAGAACGACACGTAAAAAGCATAGTCGAGCACAGAGGACAGGGGGCGGAGCTTGCCTCGGTAGATGTCGATGGTGTAGCTCATGCTTTGGAACGTGAAGAAACTGATGCCCACAGGCAGGAAGATGTCCCAAGGCTGGAAATTGTTGCCAATCATCGCCGAGAACATCCCTGCGAAGAAATTGGTGTATTTGAAGTAAGCAAGCAGTCCTAAATCGACAAGGATGCTCAGGAAAAGCAGCATTCTTGCCCGTCGTCGCCCATCGTTCTCACCGCCCTCCGTCCGTGCTTTGTGGATGGCGTTGCCGAGCAGGAAGTCGCAGACGGTGACAAGGGCAAGCAGAAAGAAATAGAATCCGCTGCTTTTATAATAGAAATAGTAAGAGAAGGCTGTGACAAACAGCAGGCGTGCCGTCAGCTTTTTGCGCAGGAGCATATAGACGAACGTGAATCCGAGGAACAGGAAGAGGAACAACCCGCTGCTGAAAATCATCGGCTGTTCGGGGTTGTACCTAAGTATCTCTGTCAGGTTGTTCAGTAGTTCGCTCATCGTCAGTTCTTTTTTGTATTGCGTCTCACGTAGTTGTCATAACCTGCCACCATCGACTTGAAAAGATGTTCGGCGATAATCTTCCCGCCTTTCAAGTTGATGTGCGTATAGTCTTTGTTCGCAGAGTTGCTGTCCACCAGCTTTTTCATACTTCCCCGTCCGCCCATTGCCGTGAATAGGTCGAAGAAGGCGATGCCTTTCTCTGCAGCCATTTCGCGCTGACAGGCAACCATTTCTTCCACACCCTTCATCGTGGTGATGCCCTCGGCGGTGCGCTGACTGCGGTCGGACACGCTGACGGTGAGGAACGAAGCATAGGGGAACGCTTGTTGCAGATGGCTGACCACCTTTGCTATTCGTTTGCAATAATGGCGTAGCGATGCCTCGGTGGTCTTCGAACTAATCACGTTAAGTCCGAAATGGAGCACAAAGAGGTCAATGGGGCGCAGCTCGGCAAAGTCGTGGAGTGTGGAGCCTGGTATCGAAATGAGTGTGAATCCGGCGGAACCGCGCATGCTGTAGCTGTCGAGAATCACGCCGTGGTCGGATTCCAGTGCCATGCCGTAGAGGTAGGTCTTGCTGTGGACATTGGCGAAGGAGTAGCCGATTTTGTCTGCCTCTCCCTTTGTTTCAATCATCTGCACCTTCCCGGAACCTGCTGCGTGGCTTGTCTGCGCTTCCTGCGAGCCGTTGGTCACCCTGATGGTCAAGCCCTGTTGTGTGCGGAAAAAGAGTCGTGCGTTCTGCCATTTTGAGGCGTGAGCCATGTGGCGTGTAGCCCTCGTGTTGATTCGGCTGCCTTCTGAAGGGATGAAGTAGCGTTGGTTCATGCCTTGCACTTTCAGGTCGAACGGTTTTTTCACGATTTGGAACTCCTGTATTCCGCTGTAGTCTTGCAGGATGGTGCGGCGGAATCCCTTGTTGAAAACGCTGCCCGCATCAATCCATCCGGGTCCGTTTCCTCCAAACTTTTCTTGCAGCATCTCCCGCAAGTCGCAGGTATAGATGTCGCCTTCGATGAACGAGTCGCCGAAATAGGCGATGCGCACAGGTCGGTTTTGTAGTTTTGCGGAATAGAGCATGGCGTAGAAATGGTCCATGCCGCCGGCGTTGTCGCCGCCGTAATCCTCAATCATCGTCACGCCAGGTGGAACAATCTCCTTGAAGTCTTCCGCCTTTGTATCTTTCTCTTTCCTTTCTTTTCCCTTCTTTTCAGCCAGCAGACTTCTCGATGTGGATGGAGGGGGTATCACGTCCTGATGCTCCTGTTCGCCATTGCCGTTGAACACGTCGCTCAGGATGCTGACCGTCCGCAGTGGCGTGTCGCCGATGGTGAGCGTAGGAAGCAGGTGCATCAGCAGCAATATTGTTACCACGATGCCCATGAGCATGAATGTCCGTTCCGTGTTCCTCATCCGTCTTCTTCGTTACCTCTGTCGTTAATAATTCTCCCAGTCCTTTCTCAGTTCAATCCGCGTGCCTTATAGATACGCTCTTTTGCCTCGTTGAGTTCCTGGAACTTCTTCTCGGCAGCGCGCCGCACGTCCTCGCCGAGTGTTGCCACACGGTCGGGATGATGCTTGAGTGCCATCTTCCGGTAGGCGGCTTTCACCTCGCTGTCGGTGGCATTGGGCGTGATGCCGAGCACTTTGTATGCCGATTCCAAGTCGTCGTGTCCCAAGTTGAGCATCGAGTCCACATCGCCGGCTGACATGCGCAGATGCTGCGCCACCTCTTTCAGATGGCTTATCTCGATGTCTGCCACGCTCCCGTCAGCCTGTGCGATGAGCACGAGGAAGTTGAGCAGCTGTAGGCGTTCGCCGTAGTTGGTGTTTGCAGCAATCTGCCGGCAGCAGTCCCAGATGGCTTGCCGATAGCTTCCGGGACGGGCAGCCTCCATCCGCTTCTGCTCCTCAAACAGCCCGAGCAATATCTCGTTGCCCTGCCGTTGCGCCTCTGCACCGAAGTTCTGGCGCAGCCACTGTCTCACAAACTCCATCTCCGAGTGCATGATGCGGTTATCTGCCCTGATGATGTAGGAAGCCAACACTAAAAGCGAGAAGAGGAACGAGTTGCGCTGCCCCTCATCATACGAAGTCTCCCTGCCATAGTCGTTCTGCTCATTGGAGATGACGACCGGTTCGGTGGTCTCATCAAACAGTTTGCCAATGAAAAAACCAGCCAATGCGCCCAGAGGACCACCGACCATATAGCCAAGAAAACCGCCTATCCACTTGCCAATGCCCATAATGTTTCTTTTCAATAAAAAAAACGTGCCGTGACGCACACAAATATCACCGACAAAGATACGGAAAATTGAGAGTAGAACAAAACAAATTCATTTGTTTTTTATACCGAGATGAAGTATCTTATGTAAAGGTACGGAAAATTGAGAGTAGAACAAAACAAATTCATTTGTTTTTTATACCGAAATGGAGTATCTTATGTAAAGGTACGGAAAATTGAGGGTAGAACAAAACAAATTCATTTGTTTTTTATACCGAAATGGAGTATCTTATGTAAAAAGGTACGGGGAAAAACACAGAAACGCTTTCCCGTCTCCTGCAAAATGATTATATTTGCAAATGCTATGGAATAGAACCAATACATCAAGCAGTTTCCCGACCTGATGAAGGGAAAGAAAATACTCTACGTGCACGGCTTCGCCTCATCCGGACAGTCGGGCACCGTCACCCGCATCCGCGAAGTGTTTCCACAAGCCAAGGTCGTCGCCCCTGACCTGCCTATCGACCCCGAAGAGGCAGTGACACTCTTGCGCAACCTCTGTGCAGCCGAACAGCCCGATCTCATCATCGGCACCTCAATGGGAGGCATGTACGCGGAGATGCTGCACGGATACCATCGCATACTCGTCAATCCCGCACTGCAGATGGGCGACACCATGAAAGAACATGGCATGATAGGGACGCAGACGTTCAGCAGCCGACGGGAAGACGGCATACAGGAGTTTATCGTGACAAAAGCACTCGTCAAGAAATACAAGGACATCACCGACCGCTGTTTCGGGAACCTCAGCAGCGAGGAGAAACAGCACGTATGGGGACTCTTCGGCGACGCCGACACCACAGTCAACACCTACGACCTGTTCCGCCAACACTATCCGCAAGCCATGCGATTCCACGGCGAGCACCGCATGAACGACCATAGCTTCATGCACTCCATCGTGCCCGTCATCAGATGGATAGACGACCGCCAGCAGGGTAGGGAACGCCCCATCATCTACATCTCCATCAGCACCCTCATCGACCAGTGGCAGAAGCCGCAAAGCTCGTCGCAGAAAGCCATCCGCACACTGTTGGAAAACTACAACCTGTTTTTCGTAGCACCGGCACCGACCGATGCCGACTATTATGCGCAAACCAACAACTGGCTCTATGAGCACGTCAACGTCCCCGCCTACGGACATACCATCTTCACCAATCACAAGTCACTACTCTACGGCGACTACCTTATCGATGCTGAAGAAACAGAAGGCATGGCAACACTCATCCGATACGGAACCGACACCTTCAAGACGTGGGAACATATCCTCGACTACTTCTCACGGCTCGGCGGACAATGACCCGCCCCGTTCGGCTGCCATCTTCCCATGTCTGTATATTTATACGTAAGCAGATGTTTGGGTTGCCCGTTTGTAAACCGTTGTATTTCATGGAGTTAGATATGGCTTTCCAAAAGTTCAACTTTTAGCTTGCAAAAGTTGAACTTTTAGGCGGTGAAAGTTGAACTTTTAGGACGCAAAAGTTCAACTTTTGGAAAACGAAAGTTCAACCGTATATTTATACGCCCTTTTCCGTATGTTTATGCAAAGGGTTTTATAGGGTATCTAATCACAATAGTTGAAGTTGGTAAAGTCTTATGGATTCTGCCATGGTATCCCTTTTTGTATGCTTCTATTCAAGCACGAATCAGGCTAAGCAAAATTAAAAATGAACGAAAATCCACATATTTATTATTTATCATAGAAATATTTCGTATCTTTGCACAGGTATCAACAACGGTCAGTTGGATACTCCTGTTCTCGTCATGTTGTGATTTGCTTAAAATTTCGTATCTTTGCACAGGTATCAACAACCAATCGTATGGCGCTGCCGGCTACAACTCTGTTGTGATTTGCTTAAAATTTCGTATCTTTGCACAGGTATCAACAACGTGAGAGAGAGATATACGACCTTTCGTGAAGTTGTGATTTGCTTAAAATTTCGTATCTTTGCACAGGTATCAACAACGTGGCATCGTATATCAGACGACAACTTCAAGTTGTGATTTGCTTAAAATTTCGTATCTTTGCACAGGTATCAACAACAGGAATTGGGTATTTTGTTGAAGACCAATGATTTGCAAAGGAGATTAGAATTAAAAAACTCCTGCAAAGTAAGGGGAGAATTTCACGGGAAAGTGGAATTCTCTCTTTTTGTATGGGGCGTTGATGTGTCTGAAAACTTTCCTTAAAAGTTTTTTAGAAGAGAGCGTTAAAAGAGTTCTAACTGTTGACCAGGTGCGTTGGTATGTTGGGGCTTATTGCCATAGAATAGCTCTATATTGCCAAATTGTTTGTCGGTGATGCAGATGATGCCTACCTTTCCGAATTCGGGGAGGAATGATTTGACGCGTTTCTTGTGGACTTCGGCGTTCTCCATACTGGCGCAGTGGCGTATGTATATGGAGAATTGGAACATGGTGAAGCCGTCTCGTATCAGGTTTTTCCGAAACAACGCATACGCTTTCTTGTCTTTTTTTGTTTCGGTGGGCAGGTCAAATAATACGAGGAGCCACATAACTCTGTATTCGCTAAAACGTTGCATGTCGTATGTTTACATTTCCGGGTAGGCTATCTTGCGAAGCTCTCCGCTGTAGCATTTGTATAGTGAGGCGGTGGTTTGTGACACGCCGACCATGAGAGGGCTCCGTTTTCCACCGATAACTACATCTAAAGTTGGTATGGATAGCAGCTCGGCTTTGATGTCTTTTGATAATTCAATGTCTTCACCATATTGGTTGGTGATGTCATAAACCAGTTTGTCCACGTATGGACGATATGGTTCCATGATGTCGTCTGCCAGACAATAAGCGTTGTAGCGATTGTGATGATGAATGCCGAACGTGGGTAATAGTCCGCTGGCAACGAGTGAACGGGCAACAACGGCGCGCAGGATGGCATAGCCGTAGTTGAGCAGATGGTTAGGGGAGATGCCTTCGCGGTCTCTGACGAATCCGTCAATGTGTCCGAATAGGTTTTTCCAGTAGTAGGCTGCTGCTCGTGCTTCCTGATTATCGGTGTCGCCGCTTTTCACGTCGTTAATCCATCGTTGCATGCACTTTGTTTCTGCATTAGAGGATTGCTTCAATACCATCATCTGGTTTCTTATCTTGTATTGGATGGTCTGTTGCCACAGTTGTTTGCGTAAGGGTAGGGATGCTTCTATCTGGTGGCGGAAACGCTCACTCTGCGTAGTGTTCCCTGAGAGAGGCAGCAACAGACCGACAGGCATGGAACGGCTGTCGCAGGTAATGACGGCACAGTTGTTCTCGAGCAATGCATCAAGTACGCCAGTGGTAATGGTAATCTGTTTATGGTCGAGCACGACAACTCCGATATCTTCAATCGGTCGGGTGATTTCTGCTTCTTTCTTGATGTTGTCGAGCAGATTCTTCGCATTTTCCACCTCTGGCATTTTGAT
>Ga0256405_10007872_pt1 | contig 15651 bp, 10 predicted proteins | sample RumenRJG_02DNA_FD_189096 | JGI IMG/M metagenome (GOLD analysis project Ga0256405, IMG submission 189096) | Bovine rumen microbial communities from Lethbridge, Alberta, Canada - RJG_02 | ecosystem: Host-associated > Mammals > Digestive system > Stomach > Rumen | place: Canada: Alberta... | reverse complement strand
AAGAGTGGGAGCGAGCGACGACCTTGCAAGCGGACAGTCAACCTTTATGGTTGAAATGACTGAGGTGGCAAATATCCTAAGAAATGCTACAAAGAACAGCCTGCTTATACTTGATGAGATAGGCAGGGGCACAAGTACCTTCGATGGACTTGCAATAGCATGGGCAGTAGTTGAATATATAGGAAACCGTAAGATATTAGGCGCCAAAACACTTTTTGCCACCCATTACCATGAACTTTCGGAGCTTGAAGGCAAGCTTTCGGGAGTGCATAACTATTGCATAGCCGTTAAAGAAGAGGGAGACGATATAGTTTTCCTTAGAAAGATAATAGAAGGCGGCGCTGATAAGAGCTATGGTATCCAGGTTGCCAGACTCGCAGGCGTTCCTGATGCGGTGATAGAAAGAGCAAAAGAAATAGCAGAAAAACTTACCAGCAACGATATTCTTGAAAATGCAAAGAAGATTGATGTTCATGCGATCGGGAAGGCTCTTTCAGGTAAAAATGCAGGCGAGGATATACTTGATACAAATGTTATCCAGTTCCTTGAAGATAATGACAGTAAACCTGATAAAAAGACAGAGAGAAGGATAGCAAAGGAGTCCGAGGTGGCGGACAGTGCCCAGATGTCTTTCTTTGCCAATTCCAGCAATCAGGATATCATAGAAGAACTGCTCAATATGGACTTGCAGGCTATGTCTCCTATAGAGGCGTTAAACAGTCTGTATGCCATGCAGAAGAAGGTAAAGAACAGATTATTGTGAGGAGGAAAGCATGGCAATCATAAATGTTCTTGACAAGGCTACAGTTGACAAGATTGCAGCCGGCGAGGTTATAGAAGGTCCATCTGCTGTGGTCAAAGAACTGGTTGAAAATGCTGTTGATGCCGGTTCCTCACAGATTACCGTTGAAATAAAGGATGGCGGTACAACTCTGATACGTGTTACCGACAATGGAAAGGGAATAGGACCCGATGATGTCGTAAATGCCTTCAAGGCACATGCGACAAGCAAGATAAAGGATGCCTCTGACCTTTTCGGAGTAAGGAGCCTTGGCTTTAGAGGGGAGGCGCTTTCAAGCATTGCGGCGGTAGCGAAGGTTGAAATGCTTACGAAGACAGCCGACACTGTGTCCGGCACAAGGTACGTTATAGAGGGCGGCGTAGAGAAGGAATCTGCAAGTGTGGGGTGTCCTGAGGGTACGACATTTATTATAAGAGACCTTTTTTACAATACGCCTGCAAGGCGAAAATTCCTTAAGAGCCCTGCGACTGAGGGAAGATATATAGAAGAAGTTATGGAACACATGGCAGTAAGCTTTCCTGACATTGCCTTTAAGTTCATCCTTAATTCTTCCATGAAGCTTCAGACTCCGGGAAACGGACGTCTTAAGGATGTGATCTACTATATGTACGGCAGAAATATAGCAGGAAGCCTTATACCTGTAAATGACCCTGATAAGGAGGGAGAACTCGTCGGCGGCATAAGCGTAAGAGGGTATGTCGGAAAGCCTGACCTTACCCGCGGAAACAGGGAATATGAGAGCTATTTTGTAAACGGGCGCTATATAAAGGATAAAGTGATAACGAGGGCCGTAGAGGATGCCTTCAAGTCATTTTTAATGCAGCACAGATACCCGTTTACCTGCCTTTTGATATCAGTAGACAGTTCCCTGGTAGATGTAAATGTTCATCCGAGAAAGCTTGAAGTAAGATTTGCAGATCAGGATGATATCTATAAGAGAGTATATAATTCCGTAGATTATGCCCTCCATCACAGAGAGCTGATACCTGAAGCAGAAAAAAAGGCAGAAGCCGATAAGAAAAGCCTTGTAAGACCGGTAGTTACGGCACAGCCGCAGGTGCAGGAAGAAGTTAAAAATGAAGCTTCCATGAAAGAGGCAGAAGACTCTTTAATGATAAAGCATGATGCAAGCGAAGGCATTAAGGAAGAAACCTCTGTAAAAATTCCTGATATCCCTATGCCGGAGCCATTTGAAAACAGAAGAAATGCAGAGTGGAAAAAGGAGATAAAGCCGTTATTTGCGCCTGTTGACTCTCTACTTCATGAAAATACCTCTTATGGAAGTGGGTCTCATAAGGACTTGAAAGAAGCTTCCCCCAATATAGAAGAGGGCATGGTTAAAGAAAAGACACCCCAGACGGATGCCCCAAAGGCAGAGGATAAAGTGGAGAAGAAGTCTGCTTTCGGTTCATTTCAACAGGTAGGCTTTAAGGAGGGAGTTCTTTCTGAGGAAAATCTTAAGGAAATCAACATAGTAGGACAGATATTTGACACATATTGGATACTTTCGTATGGAAACAAGGTTTATCTTGCCGATCAGCATGCCTGCCACGAAAAGGTTATGTATGAGCACTTTGTCAAACTGCTTGAGAATAAGGAAGTGACAAGTCAGAATCTCATGCCGCCTGTAGTCGTGAGCCTTTCTCCTGCGCAGGCAGAGATATTTTCAAAAATCTCAGATTATCTTAATAAACTTGGCTTTGAAGTTGACCCGTTTGGTGGCAATGAATACGCTATAAAGGCTGTACCGACGGAGTTGTATGGACTGTCGGAAAGGGAACTCTTCTTTGACATCCTTGACCAGTATGCAGAAGAGGGCAGATATGCAACGCCTGATACTATACTTACAAAGATAGCGACTATGGGATGCAAGGCGGCAGTAAAGGGAAATATGAAGATGACGCATGAGGAGATGAAGGAGCTTCTTACCAAGATGGTAAAGCTTGACAATCCGTACAATTGCCCGCATGGAAGACCTACTATGATAGCTATTTCAAAAGATGACCTTGAAAAGAAATTTAAAAGACAGATTTAAGGAAGTAATATATGAATTCATTAAAGACGATGTATAAGGAACTTGGCGTAAGCGAGGAAGTATTTGATTTCTGTGAAAAGATAGCGGAAGATCTTACAGATCGCTTTGCCAAAATAGATGAAACAGCAGAATACAATCAGCTTAAGGTTATTCAGGCTATGCAGAAGAATAAGCTTTCTGAGGCCCATTTTAGTCCTACGACCGGTTATGGCTATGATGATATAGGAAGAGATGCACTTGAAGCTACTTACGCTGATATTTTCCACACAGAAGCAGCGCTTGTAAGACCGGCAATCCAGTGCGGCACACATGCCCTTGCAATTGCTCTTTTTGGAAACTTAAGACCGGGCGACGAACTTCTTTCACCTGTAGGAAGACCTTATGATACACTCGAATCTGTTATCGGCATCAATCCGACACCGGGTTCACTTGCAGAATATGGGGTTACTTATCGTGAGGTAAACCTTAAAGAAGACTATTCATTTGATTATGAGGGCATCAAGGCTGCTATCAATGAAAAGACAAAGCTTGTCACGATTCAGCGTTCAAAGGGATATGCTACAAGACCTACTTTCTCTGTAGAGCAGATCGGAGAACTTATATCATTTATAAAGGGCGTAAAGAAGGATGTTATCGTCATGGTAGACAACTGCTATGGCGAATTTACAGAAAGGATAGAGCCTACTGATGTCGGAGCAGATATGGCGGTCGGCTCACTTATAAAGAACCCTGGCGGCGGTCTTGCACCTGTCGGCGGTTATATCGCAGGAACGGAAAAGTGTATAGAAAATGCAAGCTGCCGTATGACCTGTCCGGGTCTTGGAAGAGAAGTAGGACCTACTCTTGGGCTTAATCAGGCATTCTTTCAGGGACTTTTCCTCTCTCCTACGGTTACAGCAGGAGCGATAAAGGGAGCCATATTTGCAGCCAATATCTATGAGAAGCTTGGTTTTAATGTGATTCCAAATTCAGTAGAACCTCGTTACGACATAATTCAGGCAGTCAGCCTCAACAGTCCGGAGGCTCTGTGTGCATTCTGCGAGGGTATTCAGGCAGCAGCTCCGGTAGACAGCTTTGTAAAGCCTGAACCGAGTGACATGCCGGGATACACAGATCAGGTCATCATGGCAGCAGGAGCTTTTGTGCAGGGTTCTTCAATAGAGCTTTCAGCAGACGGCCCGCTCCGTCCGCCGTATGCTGTATATTTTCAGGGAGGACTTACATGGGATCATGCTAAGTTCGGCATTATGATGAGTCTTCAGAAGATGGTAGAAAAAGGACTTGTAAAATTATCTTAAAAGAGAAAGCGTCGCGAAATGCGACGCTTTCTCTTTATCAAAAATGAAAAGTATCTTTTATTCCGCTCCAGAGTTCATCTTTGGCAGAAAGATTAAGAGGTGTGCCATCCTTAAGTGCGTAGCCTTCTGCACTTGGACTGCCCTTGTATTCACCTGTAAGTTCCGGCCATTCTATGCCTATTTCAGGGTCGTTCCAGGCAAGACCGCCCTCATCATTTGCATGCCAGAAGTCGTTTACCTTGTAGCAGAATTCTGCTGTGTCCGAAAGAACAAGGAAACCATGAGCAAAGCCCTCTGGAATAAGAAATTGCTTCTTGTTTTCTTCAGAAAGAGTGACACCGTACCATTTGCCGAAGGTCTTGCTTTCACTTCTAAGGTCGACTGCTACATCAAATACAGTTCCCTTTATGGCACGAACAAGCTTGCACTGAGGAAAATGCTTCTGGAAATGAAGACCTCTCAATACGCCCTTTGTGCTCATTGACTGATTGTCCTGAACAAATTTTATGTCAAAACCGGCTTCTTTCATATCGTTTTCATTGTAGGTTTCCATGAAGTAACCCCTTGCATCTCCATGGACTGCAGGGGTGATAACGCAAAGTCCCTCGATACCGCCTACATTTTTTTCTACACTTATCTGCATCGTAATTCTCCTTAAAGCATTGATATATCTATTTCTTTTAAATATCTTGCAACGGCATCGCTCCAAAGAGGAAGAGGAGTGAAGCCCATTTCAACCAGTTTGCTCTTATCAAGACGGCTGTTTACAGGTCTTGCTGCCTTTGAAAGTCCGTATTCTGCACTTGTTACCGGAGTGACCTTTGTAGTGTACCCCGCCTGTCTGTAGATTTCCTTTGCGAAATCATACCATGAGATATAACCGGTCTTTGTGCCTTCTTTTGTAAATTCACCATGTGAAGGGTCAATTTCGCTGTTAGTTGCATGATAATAGCCGTATTTTTCGGTCTCGTTCATGTCTGAAAGAAGGATTGCAAGGTCTTTAGTATAAGTCGGAGTGCCGATCTGGTCATTTACAACACGAACTTCATCGTGTGTCTTTCCGACTTTAAGCATGGTTTTGATAAAATTGTTTCCATTGAGACCAAAAACCCATGCGATCCTTACGATAAAGTATTTATCAAGATTTTCACTTACCGCAAGTTCGCCGGAAAGCTTTGTCTTTCCGTAGACATTTAAAGGGGCGTAGGTCTTGCAGTCCGGCTTCCAAGGTGTTGTTCCCTGACCGTTAAAGACGTAGTCGGTTGAAATGTATGTCATCACACTGCCACTTTCCTTGCAGGCAAGGGCAATGTTTCTTGTGCCGCCTTCATTTACAGCCACAACCTTGTCTTTTTTATCATCGTCTTCTGCGGCATCGACTGCAGTCCATGCTGCACAGTGGATCACTGCATCAGGCTTTATTTTTGTTATCGCTTCTTTTACGGCTTTTTTATCTGTGATATCAAGTGAGATATAAGGTGCCTTTGTAACGGGACTTTCGTCATTTATTCCGCTGTATGAAGCGGCAAGATCAGTTCCGGTAACATTATGTCCGCGTGAAATAAGTTCATTCGCAACATCGTGACCGAGCTGTCCCGCAACTCCTGTGATTAAAAAAGTTTTCATAAGAACCTCGTTGTGTGTTGAAAAATTTTATGCATAACTTTTACTATGATAGCTTCTATTTGCAAAAAACGCAAGGATAAAGAATTGGCAAATATTTTTGACACAGACATCATATAAGGATATAATAAAGAGTACCATTTAGTCGGGAACAGATACTTTTGAACCCGACATCATATTAAATAAGTGTTGCTGCCTGCAGGGCGGCTTAAACTAAGTGCCAGTCGCACGGAAAGAGGTCGTATGAAGGGTTATGTAAATACAGATATTGGTGAAGTAGCTTTGACTAATGATGTAATAGCTAATTATGCCGGCTCTGCTGCTGTGGAGTGTTTCGGTATTGTGGGAATGGCGATTGTCAGCGTTAAAGACGGGATTTCTACTCTTCTCGGCCGCGAGAACCTAAGGAAGGGCGTTGAAATAGCAGTTGACAGCAAGAATGAGATAAGAGTCAGACTTCACGTTATCGTAGCGTATGGAGTTAATATCTCAACCGTCTGCAATAATCTTATTGAAAATGTAACATATAAGGTAGAAGAGTATACAGGACTTAAAGTAAAGAAAATAGCTGTATATGTAGAAGGCGTCAGAGTCACAGAATAAAAATTATATCATTTAGTCGGGAAAATGCTTTTGACCCGACATTATCTGATCATTTATTAGTTTTGGAGGAATGAAAACGTGGCAGTTAATAAATTAGATGCCGTTCTGTTAAGAAAGGCTTTTCTTGCAGGAGCGGCAAGACTGGAATCACAGAAGGACAGGATCAATGAACTTAATGTATTTCCGGTTCCTGATGGTGATACCGGTACCAATATGACGCTTACTATCATGTCAGCTGTCAGAGCTGTAAATGAGGTTGAAGAACCTACAGTTGACGCTATTTGCAAGGCGATGTCAAGCGGTTCTTTAAGAGGTGCAAGAGGCAACTCGGGTGTTATCCTTTCACAGCTCTTAAGGGGACTTTCAAGAGAAATGAAGTCCAATCCTGACAATATAACCGTTGAAACAATGGCTGCGGCATTTACAAGAGCCACAGATACAGCATACAAGGCTGTAATGAAGCCTAAGGAAGGAACGATCCTTACAGTAGCAAGAGGTGGTTCTGATAAGGCAAAAGAGCTTGTGGGAACTACAGAAGATCTTGTTGAATTCCTTGAGCAGGTTGTTGCCTATATGGAAGAGGTACTTGACAGGACACCGGATCTTCTTCCTGTTCTCAAAGAAGCAGGAGTGGTTGATTCAGGCGGTACCGGACTTCTTGAATGCATGAAGGGCGCACTTGATGCGATAGCAGGCAAGGATGTTCCGCTTGCTACAGGTATTGAGAAGGCAGAAGCAGAAGAAAAAGAAGAAGAGAAGTATGGCTTTAAGGCAAAGCTTACTCTTAAGGCAGACAAGCCATTTACCTCAGCAGATCAGATTGCGATCGAGAAGGCAGTAAGTGATATTGCTTCATTTAAGACAGAGGGTAGCGGCAGCGAAGTTAAAATGAGCTTTGCTACAGACAAGCCGGGTCAGGTGCTTGAAGAGGTTCTTTCATACGGCTCTGTTTCAGAAATGAATGTGGAAAATCTCCATACTGTTATAAAAGAAACCAAGTCTGCACCGGAAAAGGAAGAGAGAGAAACAGCAGAATTATCAGAAGAGCATAAGGATATCGCATTTATAGCAGTTTCTGCAGGAAGCGGATTATCAGAAGTATTTAGACAGCTTGGCGCAGATCTTGTTATAGAGGGCGGACAGACAATGAATCCAAGCACAGAGGATGTGCTCAATGCCATTACAAAGATAAATGCAGATAATGTATTTATCTTCCCTAACAATAAGAACATAATCCTTGCCGCCAACCAGGCAAGAGATCTTACAGAAGACAAGAAGGTTTATGTCATCCCTACAAAGACGATCCCTCAGGGAATCACAGCCCTCATTGCATACGAATATGGTTCGGCAGCAGATGATGTCGAAGCGGCTATGCTTGATGCGATCAAAGAGGTGAAGTCAGGCGAAGTTACCTACGCTGTGCGCGATACATCAGTAGATGGAAGACCTATAAAGCAGGGCGATATCATGGGTATAGGTGATGATGGTATAATTTCTGTTACAAGAAGCGTGGAAGATACAGTTTCCGAAATGGCAGATACATTGATAGATGAATCTTCATCACTTGTTACACTTTATTATGGTGCAGATATCAAGGCAGAGGATGCAGAAAGCCTTAAGGAAAAGATTACCGCAGAGCATTCAGGCGTAGATGTTGAGCTTCAGGAAGGCGGACAGCCTGTATATTATTATATTATTTCTGTTGAGTGATAGTTGACAGTCAGAATATGTTGTGATAAAATAAGAACTTGTGTGGCGACACACTGAGCATACCTTCTCTCAGTTCGCGGAGACTCCGACCCGGGCTTTGGGATGGCGAAATTATGAAAGGAGACAGATCACTATGATGACAAAAGAAAAGAAAGCTGAGATCATTAAGAAGTTCGGTAGAAATCCTGAAGATACAGGATCTCCAGAAGTTCAGATCGCCCTTCTTACAGAGCGTATCAATGAGCTTAACGCTCATCTTGCTGTAAATAAGAAGGATCATCATTCAAGAAGAGGACTTCTTAAGATGGTTGGTGCAAGAAGAAGACTTCTTTCTTACTATCAGAAGAAGGATCTTGAGGGCTATCGTAAGCTCCTCGGTGAGCTTGGACTTCGTAAGTAATTATCGAAAGTTTAAGTTCGTATCTGAATAACGATCAACAGATTAAAATATATTTTATACACACAACACAAAAACACTGGGAGAACAGCTATTGCTGTTCTCCTTTTTGCGTCTATAAGGCTTGTGTGCAATTTCATGAAATGTTATAATAAGTTGAAATAGGTATAAATTTATTGGGGAAGGTTTTGAAATGATAAAAAAATTCAAATTATTAGTTTTACTTTTGACATTTTCTCTGATTTTTACAGGCCCAGTAGATGTCTATGCCGCCACAGGCACAGAGATTGCATCCACGAAGCAGACCGCTAAGCTCTCTAAGGAGAGAAAAGAGCATTTCTCAGAACTTATGGATGAATATTCCATATTTGTCGGAAGGTATTATTATCTTGATTACGATCTTGATGAAATGAAGGAAAAGACTCTTAAGCTGGTTGATAATGATTCAACAGATGAAGATTGTCTGCATTACTACTTTGCAACGCTTGACCCTTGGTCAGGTTATTATACTGAAAAAGAATTTGACCTTATCAACTCTTCAATGAGTGGTTCCTTCTACGGAATAGGTGCAAGTGTTTCCTTAAATACCGACCCTGTAGGGGTGCTTATAGGAGAAGTCTACGAAGGGTCACCTGCAGAAAAGGCAGGAATCAAGGCAGGAGACATCATAACGAAAATAGATGGGAAAAGCACTAAAAAGCTCACTCTTAGTGAATCTGTCAAACTTATGCGAGGAGAAAAGGGAACAGACGTAAAGATAACATTTATTCGTAAAAATTCAAAGGGCAAATATAAGACAAAGACAGTTACAGCAACCAGAGATGAGATAACTATTAAAACTGTCACATCCAAATTTTTGAAAAAAAATAAAATAGGTTACGTTAAGGTTACCGAGTTTGATGAAAATACTGATGAGCTTTTCGATAAGGAAATATCAAAACTTGAAAATAAGGGTATAAAGAGCCTTGTTATCGATCTCAGAAATAACCCTGGCGGCTACGTTGATACAGCTGTAAATATGGCAGGAAGAATCCTTCCTGCCGGTACACTTGTTACATATCTTGAATCAAGTGGTGGAGAAAGAGAGAACTATGTCGCACCGGAGACGGACGGCACATGGAAAGAAGATAAGACTCTTGATATCCCTATCGTTATCATGCTGAACGAGAACAGTGCAAGTGCTTCGGAACTTTTTACAGGCTGTATAAGAGATCAGTATAAGCATGGTATGACTATAGTTGGCACAAAGTCCTATGGAAAGGGAGTTGCTCAGAGCTTCAGAATGGCAAGCGCTCCGGATAAAGATGAACTAGCATTTATCAAACTTACGACCGCAGGATATTTTACTCCTTCAGGCGAATCAGTACATAAAAGGGGTATCACTCCTTATCATATCGTGAAAAACAGCACTAAAAAGAACGCAGAAGACAAACAATTCAAAAAAGCTCTTTCTTATGCACTTAAACTCAGATAAAAGTTTTGTTCGTGAAATGAAGAGGTAACAGTATGAAAAGTCTCTTTATGCTGATCTATACGCTGGTTGCAATTACGTTGACTTTTCTGGCGGCGTCTGCCCACAAAAGGAAAGAGGGCAGATATACAGAAAAGCTTACAAATGTACTTATCTGGGCGATGATAGCAGTCCTTGCTCAGGGTGTTATAGTTTCTGCCACAAATGCGGTTATGGCAGAAATAGGCTTTTCATTGTTTTTTATTTCCATTGACTGGATACTTGTAAATCTCCTCTATCTTATCTGCACATTTACTTCGTATGAGATGCGGTACAAAAGAATTGCCCAGATAGTGCTAAGAACGTATCTGTTCGTGGATACAATGTTTTTTTTGACTAATTATTTCACAAGACTGGAATTCAATATTGAAAGGGTAACAAGAGAAAATCAGATTTATTTTAAGGCTTTTCATCAAAACCTGTATACTGCTCATCTTATAGCGTGCTATATTATTTCGGCACTTATAGCGTTCCTTCTTATATGGAAAATCGCTCATGTCACTTATCTTTACTGGGATCGCTACATAATGATGCTTGTGGCATTTTTATCTGTGATCCTATGGGATGCAGCTTATGTATTCCTTGGTGACATTATTGACTATTCTGTAATGGGCTATGCTATGGCAGGCATCCTTGTGTACTATAACATAATGATCTATAAGCCAAAGCTCCTTATAGATCACATGCTTTCAAACATTGTCAATATCGGAAGAAGTGCAGTTATTTTCTTTGATGCAGATGATGATTGTGTATATGTAAATGAAAAAGCAAAAGACCTTTTTGAGATAGAAGATAATGATTATGGTGACTGCGGAGACAAGATAGAGCATATCCTTGGAGATACCACAATAGACAGAAGTCTTGATTATTACGATGTTATATGCAATACAATGCTTCGCGGCATTTCATTTCACCTTGATGTCGAATATCATTTGATCGAAAAGTCCGGAAAGAAACTGGGATATTTCTTTAGCATAGAGGACAGGACAGCAGATATAGATGCACTAAACAGAGAGCATTATCTTGCTTCACATGATGGCTTGACAGGACTTTTCAACAGAGACTATTTTTATTCAAAAGTAAAGGAAGTACTTGACCATGACCCGCAAGGGGAGTATTACCTTGTTGCTGCGGATGTAAAAGATTTCAAACTGATAAATGATGTATTTGGCACAAGAGTGGGCGACAATGTGCTTATGGCGATCGCCACAGCTGTAAAAGAGCATAAACACAGGGATACCATTGCCAGCAGGCTTACTGGAGACAAGTTCTGTGCCTTTGCAAGGAGAGAGCATTTCAGCGAGAGTACATTATTACAGGGAGCTGATGCGATTTCAAAGATCAAGGGCGTAAGCTATCCTCTTGTTTTGAGATTCGGTATCTATTATATCGAGGACAGGTCGCTGTCGATAAGTTCCATGATAGACAGGGCTTTTATGACTATTTCTTACAACAGAGCAGAATTTAAGAACCGCATTTATTATTACGACAACAGGATAAGGGAAGAAAGACTTTTTGAAAAGAAGCTCTCAGGTGAACTTACGGAAGCTATCGTAAATGAAAATATAAAGTTATATCTACAGCCTCAATGTACTGCAGATGGAAGTGTAAAGGGAGCGGAGGCTCTTGTGCGCTGGGATCACCCTGAAGACGGGCTTCTTCTTCCTGGCAGATTTGTCCCGTTATTTGAAAGAAATGGTCTTATACCGGTTCTTGACCGATATATATGGGAATGTGCGGCAAAGCTTCTTAGAAAATGGAAAAATGAAGGGTTGCTTAATTACTATATTTCGGTAAATATATCACCTACAGATTTCTTTTTCCTTGATGTATACGATGAATTTCACAGGCTGATCAAAAAATATGATATAGATCCTGCCAATCTGAGACTTGAGATCACAGAGAGCATAATGATAAATGATATAAAGAGAAAGCTTACTGTGCTCGAGGAACTTCACAAGGAAGGCTTTATCATTGAAATGGATGATTTCGGCAGTGGATATTCGTCACTTAACATGTTAAAGGACCTTCCGGTCGATGCGATAAAGATCGATATGGGCTTCCTTTATAATGCAGGTGACATGGATAAGAGCAAAAAGATATTAAGAATGGTGGTCGAACTTGCTAAAGAACTTAAAATGCCTGTTATCTGTGAGGGTGTTGAAAGTGAATTCCAGGTTGAATTTTTGAATGGGATAGGGTGCGACTATTACCAGGGATATTATTTTTCAAGGCCGGTGCCTATTGATAAATTTGAACAGCACATGATACAAGGCGGATAAAACCTAAAGTATATGCAAGCTTTCATATCATAAGAAAATAGTGTTGTGCATTGCACAGCACTATTTTTACGTGCTCTTATTGCTAAGAAAAGGCGGTTGTGCTATAATTTAAGTTGATTTTGTGTACAGCTGTGTTGGGATGCTTTTCAGACACCCCATCATAAATTTATATATAAAGGAGACATTATGTACAAGAGTTTCAGTATGGAACTTGGCGGACGTACGCTTACAGTTGATGTAGGCAGAGTTGCCAAGCAGGCAAATGGTGCTGCTTTCATGCATTACGGCGACACAACAGTACTTTCAACCTGTACCGCATCAGAAAAGCCAAGAGAAGGTATAGATTTTTTTCCACTGTCAGTTGAATATGAAGAAAAGATGTATGCAGTTGGCAAGATTCCTGGTGGTTTCAACAAGCGTGAAGGCAAGGCATCAGAAAATGCCATCCTTACTTCCAGAGTTATAGATCGTCCTATGCGTCCGCTTTTCCCAAAGGATTACAGAAACGATGTTACTCTCGACAATCTTGTTATGAGTGTTGATCCGGATTGCAGTCCGGAGCTTACAGCTATGCTTGGTTCTGCTATTGCAACATGCATTTCTGATGTTCCTTTTGACGGACCATGTGCAATGACACAGATAGGTCTTGTCGATGGCGAATTTATCATAAATCCTACAGAAAAGCAGCAGGCAGTTTCAGAGCTTAAGCTTACAGTTGCATCTACCAGAAATAAGGTGATCATGATCGAGGCTGGTGCCAATGAGATTCCTGAAGCCAAGATGATAGAGGCTATTTATACAGCTCATGAGACCAATCAGGAGATCATAAAGTTTATCGATGAGATAGTTGCAGAATGCGGCAAGACAAAGAGTGAATATGTAAGCTATGCTGTTCCTGAAGAATTTATGGAAGCCATAAAGGCTGAAGTTCCACAGGAAGAGATGGAAAAGGCTGTATTTACCGATGATAAGCAGACTCGTGAAGCAAATGTTTCTGCCATTACAGACAGACTTGCAGAAAAATTTGCCGACAACGAAGAATGGCTTCCTTTCCTTGCAGATGCAGTATACCAGTATCAGAAGAAGACAGTCCGCAAGATGATCCTCAAAGATCATAAGAGACCTGATGGTCGTGATATAAAGCAGATCAGACCTCTTGCAGCAGAAGTGGATATCATCCCTCGCGTTCATGGTTCTGCCATGTTTACACGTGGACAGACACAAATCTGTAATGTTACAACTCTTGCACCTTTATCAGAAGTACAGAAGGTAGAGGGACTCAATTCAGAAGTGAACTACAAGAGATACATACATCACTACAACTTCCCTTCATATTCTGTTGGTGAGACAAAGCCAAGCAGAGGACCGGGACGTCGTGAAATAGGACATGGTGCACTTGCAGAGAGAGCACTTGTTCCTGTTCTTCCAAGTGAAGAGGAATTCCCTTATGCTATTCGTTCTGTTTCTGAGACATTCGAATCAAACGGTTCAACAAGTATGGGCTCCACATGTGCATCATGTATGTCACTTATGGCTGCAGGTGTTCCGCTTAAGAGAATGGTGGCAGGTATATCCTGTGGTCTCGTTACTGGCGAGACAGACGACGATTACATCGTTCTTACAGATATCCAGGGACTTGAGGACTTCTTCGGAGATATGGACTTCAAGGTTACCGGTACAACAGAGGGTATTACAGCGATCCAGATGGATATCAAAATCCATGGTCTCACACGTCAGATAGTTGAAGAAGCTATTTATCGTACTAGAGAAGCAAGACTCTTTATCATGGATACCTGCATGAAGCCTGCAATCGCTGCTCCTCGTGCTTCTGTAAATGAATATGCACCTAAGATCGAGCAGATTGCCATCAATCCTGATAAGATTGGTGATGTTGTAGGTCAGAAGGGCAAGAACATAAATGAGATCATCGCAAGAACAGGCGTCAAGATCGATATAACAGACGATGGCTTTGTAAGTATTTGCGGAACTGACAAGGAAATGATAGAGGAAGCTAAGAGACTTATAAGTGTTATAGCTTCTGATTTCACAGAAGGTCAGATCTATACCGGTAAGGTTATTTCTATCAAAGAGTTTGGAGCTTTTGTTGAATTTGCACCTGGTAAGGAAGGTATGGTACACATAAGCAAGGTTGCGAAGGAACGTATAGCCCATGTAGAGGATGTTCTTACTATCGGTGATGAAGTAAGGACTATCTGTCTCGGAAAAGATCGTATGGGCAGAATTTCCTTCTCTATCAAGGATGTACCGGCAAACGCACAGTGATCAGAATTAGCAGATTATCAAACAATATACCATTCGTCAGGGAGGAGATGGGGTATCTTGGTACCGTCTCCTTAGGCGTGTGGGTTAAATGCGGCTCGGCCTATGAGAACCATGACAACAATGGTATGGCTCATCTGGTCGAGCACATGCTTTTTAAAGGAACAGGCAGTAAGAATGCAACGGAGATATCCGATGTGATGACATCGCTTGGCTCCGGTTTTAATGCCTATACTGCCAAGGAATTTACCTGCTTTTATGTAACGGTTCTTACAGAGCATCTTTCTTCTGCGGTCTCTCTTCTTGCTGAAATGTTAACTGACTCAGTGTTCGATGAAAACGAATTTAAACGGGAAAAGGATGTTGTACTGGATGAAATAGCCCTGTACAATGATTCACCGGATGATGCAGTGTATGAAATGCTTGAAAAGTCAGTGTGGAAGGATCATCCACTCGGTTTTCAGATTTCAGGAGACGAAGAGCAGGTTGGAGCTTATACAAGAGACGAACTTTACGATTTTTACCAGAAAAATTATGTTTCCGGTAATATAGTAATTTCGGCAGCCGGCAATTTTGATGATGACAAGCTTGTTGAACTTCTTCAAAGCAAGTTTGAAAAGATAAAAAGTGGACCTGAAAATTCAGGGCTTACAGTTCCGGAATACAGAAGATGCATTTATGTTGAAAAGAAGGATACAGACCAGATCTATTTAAATGTATGTATGCCTGGCTGTACTGTGAATGCACCCGACAGATATGCGGACAGCGTGATAGAAACAATACTTGGCGGCAGTGAAAGTTCAAGGCTCTTTAGAAAAGTGAGAGATGAAAAAGGACTTACATATTCTATATCATCATCAACTGATTCATATATATGCGCAGGTCTTTCTTTTGCGGATGTTATAGTTGACCGCGAAAAAATGGGCATAACACTGGAAACGATCCTTGATATCATAAAAGATATAAGAAAGAGCGGTATAACCGAGAGAGAGCTTATAAGAACCAAAGAACAGGTTAAAAGTGAGCTCATGATAGAAGCGGAATCTACAAGGTATCGTATGTCTTCCTATGGCAAGGGAATGCTTTTCAGAAACAGAGCAATGTCTGCCGG
>Ga0256405_10007869_pt1 | contig 15656 bp, 16 predicted proteins | sample RumenRJG_02DNA_FD_189096 | JGI IMG/M metagenome (GOLD analysis project Ga0256405, IMG submission 189096) | Bovine rumen microbial communities from Lethbridge, Alberta, Canada - RJG_02 | ecosystem: Host-associated > Mammals > Digestive system > Stomach > Rumen | place: Canada: Alberta... | reverse complement strand
GTTAAAGCAGCAACTAAGTAATCATATATTTGTAGGTCAACAAAGTGTTGGATAATAATCGCGATACCGGAGATACCTCCAGCGACTAATTCACACTCAGTTAAAAAGATAACAGAGCCGAAAGCAAGTAAGAAAGTTCCTAAAATAACTAAGAAGTAATTACTAAGTTGTTTGTAGATTGACTTATGCATTGTTTTTCGCCTCCATTTGTAAATATTGATATAAGAAGTTATCGATGTTTCCATTCATTACTGATTGGACATCAGTTTCTTCATAATTAGTGCGGTTATCTTTTACTAAAGTATATGGACAGAAGACATATGAACGAATTTGACTTCCCCATTCAATATTCTTCTTTTCTCCAACGATTGAATTAAGCTCATTGTTTCTCTTTTCAACTTCCAAAAGATAGAGTTTGCTCTTTAACATTGCCATTGCAGTTTCTTTATTAGAAAGTTGGCTTCTTTCCACTTGGCAAGAGACAACAATACCAGTAGGTAAGTGGGTAATTCTAACTGCGGTTTCAACTTTGTTGACGTTTTGTCCACCTGCACCACCACTACGATATGTATCAACCTTTAAATCTGCTTCGTTAATCTCAATGTTGATTGAATTATCAAGGAACTCTGGAATAACGTTTACAGAGGCAAAGGAAGTGTGTCTTCTCTTGTTTGCGTCAAATGGAGAGATCCTCACTAAACGGTGAACACCTTTTTCACTCTTAAGAAGTCCATAAGCGTGTTTACCTGCAATCTTGATTGTGACACTTTTAAGACCAGCTTCTTCTCCAGGTTCCAAGGAGATAAGTTGCATCTTAAAGCGATGACTTTCCGCATATAAAACATACATACGATAGAGCATATCCGCCCAGTCTTGTGCTTCTGTGCCACCTGCACCTGGATGGATTTCAAGAATCGCGTTTAAATTATCAAATTCACCATTAAATAAACGATCTACTTCAAATTCATTTACTAGTGATTTTAATTCATCAAAAGATTCATTTAATGAATCTAGTAATGATTCGTCACCTAACTCAATGAGTTCGTTTAAATCATTAAGGTTTGTCGTTAATGTGTTATATCTTTCATAAACACTCTTTTTGGAATTGAGTTCGTTTATGACTTCTAAAGCAGACTTTTGGTCATTCCAAAAATCTTCTTTTTCGCTTTTAGTTTGTAATTCTTTAATCTCGGTAGCTAATTTATCGAGGTCAAAGAGAAGACCCGAGTTGACGGATTTTCTCGCCAACAGCACCAAGTTCTTGTCTTAAAGTAACGAGGTCTTTCATTATTTATTTTCTCCACTATCAGCAGGTTTAGCTTCTGCATCAACAACATTGTTATCAGCAGGTTTTTGTTCTTCTTGAGGAGCTGGTTCTTTTCTTTCGATTTTGACATTAACTAAGTTTAAAACTGCATCAACGGAAGCGATGTCTAAGCATTCTCTAAACATTTTGTAACCTTCGTTAACATAGTCTTGTAATGGGTTGATGTTTGCATAGCTTCTTAAGTGAATACCTTCTCTTAATCTTGCCATTGCGTCAATATGTTTGGTCCAGTTTTGGTCAATGCATCTTAAAATGAAGTTTCTTTCAACTTGTCCTCTAAGTTCTTCTGGCCATTCTTTTCTCTTTTCGACGTATCTATCATAGATAACTTCGCCTAAATCTGGTCCAACATCATCAACATATGCTTCATCATATAAAGCTGCTTTTAAAGAACCTGCTGGTAAGAATCTTGGTTCAACTTCTTTAATTAGAAGTTCACCAGAAATAACTTTATCAGTGTTACCAACTGGAACAGCTTTATTCGCTAAGAACATACCTGTAGTCTTAAAGACTTCATCAATAATGTCTGTAATATCTTTACCTTCAATAATACGGTCACGTTTGTCATAGACAATTTGACGTTGTTTAGCCAAAACATCATCGTAATCAAGAAGGGATTTACGTGTATCAAAGTTTTGTCCTTCGATTCTCTTTTGAGCACTGGTAATAACATTAGAAACCATTTTTGCTTCAAGAGCTTCGTCACCGAAGTTCTTTTCAATGAAGTTACGCATATTATCAGCAGCGAATCTCACTAAGAGTTCATCATCAAAGGAAACATAGAAACGAGAGAATCCTGGGTCACCTTGACGACCAGAGCGACCTCTTAATTGGTTATCGATACGTCTAGATTCATGTCTTTCAGTACCTAAAACACATAATCCGGAGAAGTGAGTATATCCTTGCTCTGCAAGTTCCTTTAAACGATCTTCAGGAATTGTAGATTCAAGATTTCTAACTTCGTCATCAATCTTAATATCAGTACCACGACCTGCCATGTTAGTAGCAAGAGTGATAGATCCTTTTCTACCAGCATCTTTGATAATTTCAGCTTCACGAGCGTGGTTTTTCGCGTTTAACATTTCATGTTGTAAACCAGCTTCGAGTAATAATTTAGAAATCTCTTCGGAAGATTCAACTGAAACAGTACCAATAAGAATTGGTTGTCCTAATTCGTGTCTGATTTTGACTTCTTTAACAAGGGCTGCTAGTTTAGGTCCTTTATGCGCATAAACATAGTCAATAGCGTCATAACGAAGGATTGGTCTATTGGTTGGTACACATACTACGCGCATGTTATAAATTTTTCTAAACTCTTCTTCCTCGGTTTTAGCGGTACCAGTCATACCTGCCATTTTCTTATAAAGACGGAAGAAGTTTTGATATGTAATAGTCGCCATTGTGACGGTTTCTTGTTTGATTTCAACGTTCTCTTTGGCTTGAACAGCTTGATGTAAACCATCAGACCATTCTCTTCCTGGAAGAACACGACCAGTAAATTGGTCAATGATTTGAACTTGTCCTTCAGCATCGACTAAATAGTCGACGTCTCTAGCCATAATATAGTTCGCTCTAAGAGCATTATGAATTCTATGAACTAAATCAGCATATTCTGGATCATATAAGTTTTTGATGCCAAACATTCTGTCCGCTTTAGCGTTACCTGAATCAGTTAAGTTAACAGTCTTTTCTTTAACATCAACAGAGAAATCGACATCTTTCTTTAATGCTTTAACGAAACGGTCCGCAACTGTATATTGTGAGGCACTAGCACGTGCACCACCGGAAATAATGAGTGGGGTACGAGATTCATCAATTAAAATTGAGTCAGCTTCATCAACAATACAGAAATTAAGACCTCTTAAGACACGGTAGGCCATTTCGGTTGCCATGTTATCTCTTAAGTAGTCAAAACCTAATTCAGAGTTAGTGGTGTATGTGATATCACATAAATATGCTTCTCTTTTTTCACTTGTGGTTTTTGTTCTAAGGTTAACACCTACGGTGAGCCCTAAGAATCTATAAATTTGGCCCATCCAGTTAGCGTCACGTTCACTTAAGTATTCGTTAACGGTAACAACATGCACACCATTACCTGCAAGCGCATTAAGATAAACAGCCATGGTTGCGGTTAAGGTTTTACCTTCACCGGTTCTCATTTCTGCAACATCACCAGCATGTAACGCTAATGAACCAATAATTTGAACTTTATATGGGAATTCCCCAATTGTTCTTCTTGCTGCTTCTCTAGCAACAGCAAATGCTTCAACTTTAATATCATCGAGAGTCTTTCCTTGTGAAAGCTGTTCTCTAAAATAAACGGTTTTCGCTCTTAAGTCTTCATCGCTTAAAGCTTTCATGGTTTCTTCGAGTGCCATTACTTTATCTGCTATTTTGGCGTAGCGTTTAATGGCCATCTTGTCAAAAAATCCCATCTGATATACCTCCGATTTCTTTTCTTTTTTAAAAGAATTTTAGTGTCCGTTAATAAATATACCATCTATGTATTAGATTTACCTAATACAATTTGACCAATATTCTTATTTTCTATCTTTTAGATCTATAGTTTTCGCTATAACAAGCACCTTTATTTGTTTTGGAGACGCTTCTTTTATTACCGAAATTGCCTTGTGCATTGTTGCTCCAGTCGTATAAACATCATCGACAATCAATACTTTTTTCCCATATAGTTTTTCAAGGTTTTGTCCGACAATAACTGTATCAATATTTAACCTATTCTTTTTAGATTTAGACGATTGCTTTTCATTCTTCACTTTCATTAAAGCATCCACCATAGGTAGTCCTAGACTTTTATAGATTTCCACCACATGATTAAAGCCTCTTTTTATATCATCAATTTTATTAGAAGGAACAGGGACAACTATGTATCCTCGATATAGCAGTTTTAAATATGTAAGATACCTAGATAAAAACACATCTTTGAGTTCATAATCATAGCAGCCTTTGAATGTATAAAGTAACTTCCTAATGGTTTCATCATAATCATAGATTGATAAGCACTTTATAGACCCAATTCTAAAACTTTTGAACTTTGCTTTGAACTCTCGAAAACAGTTATCGCATATAATGCTTTTTGGATTAAAGGAATTATAAAGTGAATGATCATTTATTTCCTTGAAGCATATCTTGCAATACCTTGTTACTGGAGTTAATGCTATCGATTGCTCCTTGAGCTTCTCTAGTAAATTCTTTGCCAATGAAAATCACCTCTCCTTCTGGGGCATCTAGCTTTCTTCCGGCACGTCCTGCTATTTGAATTAAAGTGCCTTTATCGTATACAAAAGTGTGAAATTTATACACAATTACCTGCAAATCCTTCACAGTTACTCCTCTTTCTAAAACTGAAGTAGTAACCAAGAATCGATATATTCCATCTCGAAATCCTTGAATAATTTCCTTTCGATTTTTTCTTTTCGAATGGACATAATTACCACCTTTATCAAATATAGAAATTAATTTGTAAAGCGATTCGCATTCTTTAATAGTTGGAGCGAATATGAAGACAGGTTTATTACTCTTTTTATATTTATTAAGGTAATAGATGAGCTTTAAAAACATAGTGAATTCATTACCAATAACTATCTTAGGAACAGGTAGAGGATGGCGATGAAATCTCGTCTCTAATCTCAATATATCTTTTCCTGTTTTTGAGAAATGTTTTATTACTTCTTCTGATGGAGTTGCGCTCATCATTACATAATGGCCATTAAGAGAATTAAAAAACATAGAATGCAGTACAGGATCATCCTTGAATGGAAAAGCATCTATCTCATCAAGAACTATACAAGAAAAGTAATTTTTATATCGATATAATTGATGCGTCGTTAAAACAATAATGTCACCTTCTTTTTCTTTTGTGTGACCACCATATAGACTTATTACCTTGTTAAACTTAAATACATTTCTTAACCTATTATATAATTCAATACATACGTCTCTTCTTGGCAACGCAAACGCTATTTTTTCACCACAATTTATTACATATTTAATCAGTTTTAAAACAATCTCCGTTTTGCCAGATCCACATACAGCAAAAACTAAACTATCTATGCCTTTCTTATAGTTTTCCACTAGTTTGTCAGATAGTTCTTTTTGTTCAGGCGATAACTCATATTCTAAATGGATAGGTGCTTTTTTAGGATATGACAGCTTGTGTTCTACTTCTTCACCATGAAAAGAGATGCATCTACGACAATAAGGTTTGCCATTTAAGTAACCAATAGAATGTATATCGGTGTTACCACATATTGGACATTTGTAAGTTTCTATATTGCATCATCTCCCTTCTTTTGATTTAATATAGCCATGGTCGTGGTCATCACTAGTTTGATGCCGACTCACAGGAAACTGTGTAGCTCCATTAACGGGGCTTTTTATTTTTACATTTTTATAATATTTGCCACATATTAGACATTTACAAGTTTCTATATTGCGTTGCCTCCTTTGTTTTGATTAAATATGTGTAGTGATTCGCATGTAGGAATCCTTCGTTGGTTCCTGTGAATCATTTTTTTCTTTTTATAGACTTTTATATTTCATTAATTCTTTTGTTTTTTTTCGTGTCCTTAGGGATCCAATTGAATGAATATCAGTATTTCCACAGATTGGACAAACAAAACTATTTATCGACATTAAGAATCTCCCTTATTTCTTTAATTTTGTTTTCTAGTAATTTCTTATTTATCAATTTTGTTTCGTATGTGCTGATTGCTATATTTGAATTGTTCTGTGCCACTGAATACTCAACAACTGTTTTATCTTTTGAAGTGCATAGAATAATTCCTACGCTTTGATTTTCGTTATTCTTTTTTTCTTGCCTGTTTAATGCCTCTAAATAAAAACTCATCTTTGAAATGTATTCAGGTTTAAATTCACCTATTTTTAATTCAAACGCTACCAAACAGGAATAGGTTCTATTGTAAAACAGCAGATCAATATAAAAGTCGTGTATCCCGACTTGGATTCTATATTCTTCTCCAATAAAGGAAAAATCACTTCCAATTTCTAAAATGAAGTCCTTTAAATTTGAGACTATGGACTTTCTTAAATCTTTTTCAGAATATGTTTTTGGTAAATCTAAAAACTCCAATGAATAATTGTCTAAAATTTTCGATTTTGGAATATCATCCTCGTCTACAGCAGGTGTCAAACTTTCTAACGCTTTGCCATTTGACAATAAATATCTTTCATAATACCCGCTAGAAATTTGTCTATTTAGTTCTCTATATGAATAATTGTGTTTAATACAAAGTCTTAAATAAAATTCTTTTTCTTCAATAGTTTTTGTACTTGATAAAATTAGCAAATTATTACTCCAACTAATTTGTCTCGACAGTGTTGAGACAATTAAATTGTCTCTATATTCTTCATAAAACTGTACCATTCTATATAATCCTGCTCTGTTAAAACCTTTTAAATTTGGGTACGTTTTCATAAGATTGTTTGAAATCGATTCAATAGTTTTCGAACCCCATTTTTCTGCTTTAATCTTTGTGGATAAGTATTTCCCAATTTCAAAATACATCCCTACCAACTCTTCATTGATTTTGCGATATGCTTTGTCTCTATGCGATTGAATGATTGCTATGAGTTCATTTATTTCTTTTTCCATAAATATTTTTTCCTTTCCGCTATGTTTTTCGTATCTTTGGTGATCTAATTGAGTGAACATCTGTATTGCCACGTACTGGGCATTTATAAGTTTCTTTATTGCGTTACCTCCTTATTTTTGTTTTAATATCTGCAGTTAGTGCTATCGGTTAATCCGACCAAAGCCCAAGTTTAGTAGGTTTTACACTAACTTTTTTGTTGCGGCTTTTATGTACAGCTTTCCATTAAAACCCCTACATATTAATAAAGAGGAAGAAAAACTGATTTTTTTAATTGAGAAAATTTCATACAAAAAAGACCTATGTAATAGGTCTAATTTTATATTTTTTTATCGTTATTACTTTTCGATATTAGAAATCATGTCGACTCTAGTTTGATGTCTTCCACCTTCAAATTCGGTGTTTAAGAATATATCTACTCTTCTAAGAACATCTTCTAAAGACATAAAGGCTTGTCCAAATGAGATGACATTAGCGTTATTATGTTGTCTCATTAATCTAGCAACATCATCGTTATACGCAATTCCGCATCTAACGCCTTTAACTTTATTAGCGGCGATAGAAATACCTTCTCCAGAAGTACAAACAACCACACCGTAATCACATTCTTTAGAAGCTACTTTTCTAGCAACACCTTCTCCATAAATTGGATAGTGGCAACTATCTTTTGAATATGTTCCAACATCAATAACTTCGTGTCCTTGTTTTTCTAAGTGTTCTTTAATAGCGTTCTTATATTCTAATCCGCCATGATCGCTTCCGACTGCAATTTTCATAGTTGTTTTACTCCTTTTCAATAACATCAAGAATATCTTTTAATTTGATATTCCCTTCTCTATAAATTTTAACTTCTTTATTTGTAAGGTCAACTAAGGTAGATGGCACTCCTCCTTTAGCAGTTCCTTCAAATATATATCCTAATTCATTTAAGAATATGTGTTTTACTTCATCACTATTTAACGCTGGTTTCTCACCACTTTTATTCGCGCTAGGAACAAGTAGTGGAGTCTTGATATAGCATAAGAACTCTTGTAATTCTTTTAAATCAGGAACTCTAATACCAATTATTCCTGTTTTATGAGTAACATAATCAGGAACATTTTTGCTTCTAAGTAAGATAGTAATTTCTCCTGGCATAAAAGCTCTAATTACTTTTTCTGCTCTTTCATCAATATAAGCATATTTAGAAATGTCATTAACATCTCCAAGCATTAAAGTATATGGTTTGTCTTCTGGACGGCATTTAATCTTGTTTAATAAGTTATATGCTTCAAAGTCGTTATAATAGACTCCTAAACCCATTACAGTCTCAGTTGGAAACGCAATAACTTGTGATTTAGCTAATGCGTTTTTAGCAAGTTCAAAATCTTTACGCAACATAAGTAATACCTTCATCTTTAATGATATATAGGAATCTTGTTTTACCATAAATATCTTTTTCAAACTTGTACATAATTCCCTTATACTTTGTTTCAATTAAGTGGGTTAGTTCTTCTTCCATGTCTTCACCTATTTCAAAAGCTAACAAATACTTATCTGCAAGGATTTGTGAATCAATAGTAGACATAATGATTTCATAGTATTTAGTTTTAGGTGTAGCAAATAAAGCAAGGTGTGGTTCATACTTCAAAGTTTGTGGATCAACAGTGGATTCATCACAAATATAAGGAGGATTTGAAATTATGACCGCGACATCTTTTTCATCTTTAATTGGCTCTAGCATATCACCTTGTCTAAAATCTATTTCTACATGGTGATTTTTTGCGTTAATTTTTGCAATTTGTAGTGAATTTTCGCTAATATCGGTGCAAATCACACTTGAATTTGGAAAATATTCTTTAAGATAGATACCGAGAATTCCTGAGCCAGTTCCGATATCAACAATCTTAATTTTTGGTTCTTTTCCAAACATCTTCACGATCGTTTTTAAAGTAGCAACAGCAAGCTCTTCTGTTTCTTGTCTAGGAATTAATACATCTTTACTTACAACATAATTTGAGTTCACAAAAAATGCATATCCAAGGACATATTGAAGAGGCTCTCCAGCTTCGATTCTAACAATATTGGATTCAATTTTATCTACGTTTTTAACTTGCTCATCAAAATGATTTATAAGGTTAAAAAAATCAGAAAAATTTCCATCATCTTGAAGGAGAGTTTTAATTGCAGTGTTATTTAAATATTTAGATTTTCTTTTTTGTAAATTGAAATAAAGTTCACGGTAAGTCATTAGTTCTCACCTGCGATTTTTTGAGATTGGTCATAGTGGATTAAAGCTTCAATAATTTCATCTAAATCCCCTTCCATGACTCTATCTAATTTTTGGATAGTAAAACCAATTCTATGATCGGTAACACGGTTTTGTGGATAGTTGTAAGTTCTAACTTTTTCACTTCTCTCACCAGTACCAATTTTAAGTCTTCTTTCGTTTCCAATTTCTTCTTGTTGTTTTTCAAGCATTGTGGAATACATCTTTGCTCTTAACATTTGCATAGCGATTTCACGGTTTTGGATTTGAGACTTTTCAGTTTGGCATGCGACGACAATACCAGTTGGAATATGTGTAATACGGACAGCGGATTCAGTTTTATTAACGTTTTGTCCACCAGCACCTTGAGAGTGATATGTATCAACTTGTAAGTCATTTGGATTGATTTCAACATCGATTTCTTCTGCCTCAGGCATAACTAAGACAGTCGCGGTACTTGTGTGAATTCTTCCACTAGCTTCAGTTTTAGGAACTCTTTGAACACGATGTGCTCCAGATTCATACTTAAGTTTGGAATACACCATTTTGCCTTTAATCATGAATGATACTTGGGAGAAACCACCAGCTTCAGAAGGATATTGATCCATCATTTGAATTTTCCATCCTTGTGCTTCTGCATATCTTGTATACATTCTGAATAAGTCGCCTGCGAAGATATTGGCTTCATCTCCACCAGCAGCACCTCTAATCTCGACAATGATGTTTTTATCATCATTAGGATCTTTTGGTAAAAGAAGTTCTCTAAGTTCTGCTTCAAGATTTTCTAACTCTTTAGTTAATCTTTTAGCTTCTTCTTTACCCATTTCGGATAATTCTGGATCACTATCATTTCCCATTTCGATAGCTTCTTCTAATTCAGCTTGGTATTTTTGGTAACGATTAAAAGCCTCAACTTGAGGTTCTAAGACTGCTCTTTCTTTAGAAATTTCTCTAAAGTGTTTAATATCCTTAACAGTGTTTTCATCAAGTAATTCTTGATCGATTTCTTCTAATCTTTTAGTTGCGACTGTGAGTCGTTGAAACATACTTTCTTCCATAAATACCTCTTTTGCCTGGTAGATTATACCATAATATTAATATTATAAGAAGAACGAAAAAATTATTCGTTAATATTCTATTAAGTTCTTCAAACTCTTGAAACTCTAATGTATACTTATTAACAGGTAAATTTATGGCGTATAAAGCATTATATAGAACTTATCGTCCTCAGACTTTTGAAGAGGTCGCTGGACAAGAACATATTGTTAAAACTTTAAAAAATGCGTTAGCAACTGGAAAAATCGCTCACGCATATCTTTTTGCAGGTCCTCGTGGAACTGGAAAAACTACAATGGCAAAATTATTTGCCAAAGCACTTAACTGTGAACATGGTTTAGGTTGCCAATGTAACGAATGTAAGAACTGTGTCGCTATCACTGAAGGTAGTCACCCAGATGTTTTAGAACTAGACGCTGCATCCAACAACGGCGTTGATGAAATCCGCGAATTAATTGACAAAGTTAAATACGGAACAATTTTAGGTAAATACAAGGTTTATATTATCGACGAAGTTCATATGTTATCTACAGGCGCATTTAATGCCTTATTAAAGACATTAGAGGAACCACCAGAACATGTTATCTTCATTTTAGCAACCACTGAACCTCATAAGATTCTCCCAACCATCTTAAGTAGATGTCAAAGATATGACTTTAATAAAGTCAGCGAAAAAGATATCAAAGAGAGATTAAGAGCAGTCCTTCAAAATGAAGGAGTAGAATTCAACGAAGAGGCTGTTGAACTTGTTGTTCAACTTGCTGACGGAGGAATGAGAGACGCTCTTTCTATATTAGAAAAAGTTTTAGCGTTCTCTGGCAATACACTTAATGTTAATGACATTCTTTCTATCTTTGCTCTTGAGAGCAAGGAAGAAAAAATCAAATTGATTCACTCCATCATCAATCATGATATGAGTGATGTCCTTTCTAGACTTAATAATTATGTTAGTAAGGGAACAGACATCAAAAGATTAACCGAAGATCTTCTTCTTATCCTTAAGGATATCGTTATCTTTAACTCTTCCGCTAATAAGGATTATTTAGAAGCATTAAATGAAGAAGAAGCTACTGAATTATCTAGAAACATTCCTAGTGATTTAGCAATTCAAATGATTGATATCTTAATGAACACAGTCAAGGATTATAAGAACGTCACTTCTATCAATCCAATCTTTGAAATTACATTAATCAAACTTACTTCTTTAGATACAGTAGTTAAACCAGTTATGACCACTCCAAAAGTGACAAAAGTTGAACCTGTTGTTGAGCAAAAGAAGCCAGAACCTACATATATTCCTACTCCAGAACCTGTAAAAGAAGTAGCAAAACCTGTTGTAGAAGAAAGAAAAGAAGAAGCCCCACAACTAGAAGGCGATATCACTATTAATGACAATGTTATCTACCTTAAAGACGCAGAAAAAGAAGATAACTTTGAAATCGATGATTCCTTAATGGTTAATGTCATGGTGGTTTCTAAAAAAGAAATTAAAGCAGAGTTGCTTGATGGTTGGAAAAACATCAAACGCTTAGCCACTCACCCAGTAGTAGGCAAAGCAGCAACCCTATTAATTGATGGTCGACCATTAGTGGCCTCTAAAAATATTGTTGTCTTAGAATACGCGATGCCAAAACTCGCTGAAAAAGTTAATAGTAAAGACATGCAAGCAGAGTTACAAACTGTCATCGAGCATATTTTCCATAGGAAAATGTTCATCTATGGTGTCAGTAGAAATAAATCAGTGGACCTACAATCCCTATATATGAATCTTTTGCAAATTGGAAGACTACCAAAGGCAAAAGACATTACTTTAGATTTTATTGGAGAATAATTTATGAACCAAATGCAACAAATGATGATTCAAGCCCAAAAGATGCAAAGAGAACTTCAAAAGGCTTATGATGAACTCGATAAAAAGGAATTCAAAGTCAGCAAAGCTGGCTTAGTGGAAATTGTCGTCTTAGGAAATAGACAAATTCAAAAGATTGATATCGAAAAAGATGGCTTAGATCCAGACAACAAAGAGATGATTGAAGATTTAATCGTCTCTGGTTTAAACGAACTCTTTGAAAAGATTGACGAAGAGAAAGACGCGATTGAAGAAAGAATTACCGGTCGTAAAGGCGGATTTGGTTTCTAATCATGGAAAGACTGAAGTCTTTAGATAATTTAATAGAGAATCTTTACAAACTCCCTGGAGTTGGTAAAAAGAGCGCTGAAAGGATGGCGTATTCTCTTTTAGATTTCTCTGAAGAAGACTTAGACTCCATTGCCCAATCACTAAAAGACTTAAAAAAGAATATTCATTTCTGCCCAACATGCGGAATGATTACAGATATTGATGGTTGCTATGTATGTGATGACAAAAATAGAGACGAGAACATCATCATGGTAGTTTCTTATCCAAAAGATGTTATCTCAATTGAAAAAAGTGATTCATTCCATGGACAATATCATGTCCTTAATGGTGAATTATCTTTATCCAAAGGAATGAATGCAGAAGCACTCAATATAAATGCACTTTTAAAAAGATTAGAAGAAGGTCATTTTGAAGAAGTGATTATTGCTACTAATCCAACTGTTGATGGAGAAACAACATCAATGTATTTAGCAAAACTAATCGAACAATATAACATCAAAGTCACTCGATTAGCGTATGGTCTACAAATTGGAGGAAATCTCGATTATGTAGATCCATTAACATTATCCAAAGCATTAGAAGGACGTCATAAGATTTAGGGGGTTTCTTATATGTTTATCACTCTTGAAGGACCTGAAGGATCAGGAAAAACTACCGCAGTTGAAACTGCAGTGAAAGCTTTGCAAGAAAAAGGATATGAAATTGTTCGTACACGCGAACCAGGTGGTACTCCTATCGCTGAACAAATTCGTAATGTCATCCTTGATAAAGCTAATACAAGTATGGACCCACGTACTGAGGCACTTTTATATGCTGCAAGTAGACGTCAACATTTAGTAGAGAAAGTCTGGCCTGCACTTAAAGAAGGCAAGATTGTTATTTGTGACCGTTACTTAGATTCCTCTTTAGCGTATCAAGGAGGCGCTAGAGGATTAGGAGTGGATGAAGTTTTAAATGTCAACTTATTCGCTACTGAAAACACTTGGCCAGATTTGACCTTACTCTTTGATATCAAACCAGAAGTAGGACTAGCAAGAATTGCTAGTAATGCCTCTAGAGAAGTTAATCGTTTAGATTTAGAAAAGCTTGAATTCCATAACAAGGTTAGAGATACATTCCTCGCTTTAGCAAAGAAATATCCAGACCGTTATGTAATTATTGATGCCTCTCAATCTAGAGAAGAAGTAGCAAAAGCTACTTTAGAGGCAATTATGAATAGACTATGCAAATAGGAAAGTACTTAGAAGAGAATCAACCAATAATATACAAAACATTTGTTAATGCGTTTAAAAACCACACTCTTTCGCATGCGTATTTATTGGTAGGTAATCCAGGTACTCCCTTATATGAGGTCGCTCAATATTTAGCAAAGTCAATTCTGTGTGATGATCCATCTCCCCTTGCGTGTAATAACTGTATTACATGTATGCGTATCGATAGTGACAACTATCCAGATATCATCAAACTAGACGGTAGCAAAGCTATCATTAAAAAAGAAGATGTTCTTAACATTGAGAATAGATTTGAAAAGACCGCCTTTGAAACCAAAGGCATTATGATTTACATAGTAAACCAGGTTGAAAATATGAGAGTGGAAGCAGTTAACTCAATGCTTAAATTCTTAGAAGAACCTGAAAGTGAAATCTATGCATTCTTAACTACTAACAATGTTAATAACATCCTCCCAACCATCGTTAGTCGTTGCCAAGTCTTGCCACTAATTAGTATGCCTCGAGATAAAGTCATTAGAGACGCTCAAGGGTTATTAATCGAACAAGATGATGCAGAATTATTATCTTATTTCTATAACGATGGAGAACTCATCTATGACTTCCTTATGGATGAGGAAGAAAGCGACAACTATAAAGAAGCTAAAAAGGCTCTTAATGGTTTATTAGATGTTATGAGTGGTGGTAATAGAAAAGACGTTGTCTATTACTCTCAAACTAACATCGTTCCGCTTATCAAAACTAAAGAAGAATTAAGGTTTTTTGTCGATTTATTATCGCAAGTTTACGAAGACGTTCTTAACATTCAACTAAATCGAGAAATCAGCCTAAAATTCTATGAGGAAATTTTAAGGAATTTATCCACTAAATTGCCTCATGTTCAATCTTCACTTGTGGAGATATTAAAAACAAGAAATGTTATCAATCTCAACGTCAATATTGGTCTATTAATTGACCACTTAATTATCAATCTCATGAAGGAGTAAATCTCTATGGAAGAAAATTCATTAAATAAATTCAAAGGTTATGTTGGAGTTAAGTTTCACTACTCCACTCACGCATACTTTTTTGGCTTCTCAGATCTCGAAGTAAAACCTGGTGATAAGGTAGTTGTTGAAACTACTCACGGGCCAGAACTTGGAGAGATTTGTTTTGATCCAATTGATATCTCACAATATCATCGTGAACTTGAGTTAAAACCTATTTTAAGAAAGGCAAATGACGTTGATTTACGTTTACATGAAAATAATATAAAAGATGCCAAAATTGCCTTAGAAATCTGTAAAAATGAAGTAAATAATATGAAATTAGACATGAATCTAATCTCATGCGAATACACTTTAGACAAGAGCAAAGTTATCTTCTCTTATGTCGCAGATGAAAGAGTAGATTTCCGTGAACTCTTAAAGATTTTAGCGGCTAAACTTCACACCAGAATTGAGCTTAGACAAATCGGTAGTAGAGATAAGGCAAAACTCATTGGGGGAGTTGGTTTATGTGGTCTTCCACTTTGCTGTGCAACCTTCTTAAATGAGTTTGATGGAATCTCAATCAATAGGGCTAAAAACCAAATGCTCGCTATTAATATTCCTAAACTCTCGGGTCACTGTGGAAAGCTCTTATGTTGCCTTAAATATGAAGATGATGCATATACTGAATTAAAGAAGGGTTTCCCACCTGTTGGCACCAAAGTTTTCATTGATAAAGTTGAATATGAAGTTACCGCTATCAATGTAGTGTCAAAGATGGTTAAAATTGATAACCCAGATGACTCTAAATTTTTATCGCTTGAAGAGTTTATGAAACAAACTCATTATCGTCCACGTCCACCAAGAGATGATAAGGACAATAATAAGCCTCAAAATAACCAAAACAATCAAAACAACAAGCAAAAGAACAATAACAAAAATGAAGCGCGTTAAATCATTCAATAACACTCATCCAGTTTTATATTTAATTGCTACTCCAATAGGAAATCTTGGAGAATTTTCTCCACGCGCAATTGAAATAATTAACGAAATGGATT
>Ga0256405_10007867_pt1 | contig 15659 bp, 15 predicted proteins | sample RumenRJG_02DNA_FD_189096 | JGI IMG/M metagenome (GOLD analysis project Ga0256405, IMG submission 189096) | Bovine rumen microbial communities from Lethbridge, Alberta, Canada - RJG_02 | ecosystem: Host-associated > Mammals > Digestive system > Stomach > Rumen | place: Canada: Alberta... | reverse complement strand
CCTCAAAATTTCCCCGGAGGGATTTTTTGAAAAATTACTTTGACATTTCCCAGAGGAGCATAACACCAATCCCGTCCACAGGCACATTATTATTCAATTCCAACAAGTAAAATTTGTTTAGATCTCTTTTCAAGAAATTATAGTTGCAAAAGCTCTAGTTATGCCCCTCCGGAAAGTGTCAATAAAGTTTTAAAAGATGGAGGAAAAGTCATGGGTAAGGAACAGAACAAAAAGAAAACTAATGACAATGTCCCCAAAAGTAGATCAATAGAGGAGAGCGAACAGCGATGTATCGCTTATGCAACCTCTTTAGCTGAGAAAAAATTAGCTGATGGCACTGCTTCAAGTCAAATCACCATGCATTACTTAAAGCAGGGAACCGAAAAGGCTAGATTAGAAGTTGAAAAGATTAGATTGGAGACAGAATTAGTAAAAGCCAAAACCGAAATGATCAAAGCGCAGCAGAAGAATGAAGAATTGTTCGCTAATGCAATTGCTGCTATGCGTCATTACTCTGGTAACGATAGCAATGAGTAAAAGTTACTTAGAACTAATACAGTTACCAACAAGAAAAGAACGATTAGAATACCTCATGCTTTATGGAAAGGTTGGCGAGGACACTTTCGGAAAAGAGAGATATTTGAATCAAGCGCTTTACAATTCTAGAGAGTGGAAACTCTTTAGAAATGAGATCATCATTAGGGATCACGGCTTTGATTTAGGTCTTGACGGTTACAAGATCGATAAACGTGCCATTGTGCATCACATTAATCCTATAACCGTTGAAGATATTTTACAAAGAAGGTCATGTGTGTTTGATAAGAATAATGTAATACTGGTTTCTCGTACAACACATGACATTATACACTATGCGTTCACTTTAGAAGGTATAGGAGATGAATTAATCGAGAGAAGACCAGGAGACACAAAATTATGGTAATGGAAAGGAGAACACACATGTCTAACAACAAAAGAAACACTTCAAGAAATTACGCAAGTACTAAGAAGCAGCTTAATGCTGAGCAGACAGAGACTCCAGTAGAGGAGCCTGTAGTTGCAGCAGAACCTGAAGAAGCTGAAGCACCTGTTCCTTGTAAGCACTTTGCCAGAGTAACAGGAGTTAAAGCAGGTCTTCGTTTAAGAAACAGACCTTCAACAGAATCTGATGTACTCAGCATATTAAAACCTAATCAGGATGGAATTGAGATTCTTGAAAATTTAGGCAAATGGACTAAGGTTCAGGTTGGTTTAACTATTGGTTATGTAATGACAGAGTTCATAGAGGAAGAATAATGGAAACAACAATTCTGCAAGATGTAAAAAATAGCATCGGTATTAATCCGGACGTAGAGGATCCTGTATTTGACGCCAGTATCGTTATGCATATCAATTCGGCAATCGCTGAACTTGCAGAACTTGGAGTCAGAGAACAAGGCGAGTTTACAGTTGAAAATCGAGGAGAAGCTTGGTCCGAGTATTTAGGAGATGATCTAAAGTATTTGACATCTCTCGTTAAAGAGTACATTTGTACTTATGTAAAATTGTACTTTGACAACAACTCTGGTACAATGAATAGCGCTCTCGAAGAACAGAAAAATCGTCTTGAGTTCAGGATCATGACTACTATTGAACGACATGAAAATTAAGGAGGGCCACTATGCCATACGCAATCGCATTAGATGAACTTATGCATCATGGTATTCTTGGTATGAAGTGGGGAAAGCGAAACGGCCCACCTTATCCACTAGAATACAAAAAATTATCGCCTGAAGAAAAAGCACAGGCTAAAAGCAAGGCTATTCGTGAAGGAAACGTTAAGGAAGCAGCTGCTAATATTAACGAATTCACTAATGATGAGCTTCGTCAGCTTAGAGATCGATTCAATCTGAATCAGGACATTGCAAAAATTAATGCATCAACAAAAAAGACTGGTGCACAAAAAGTAGACAAGGCAATAGATTGGATTAATCGAGGAGTTAGAGCAGCAGATGCTGGATCTAAAGCTTACAATGCTTTTGCTAAGATTTCCAATGCTTTAAATCCTGATGAAGATTCTCAGCTTCCACTTATTGGCGAAAAGAAACAGCCAAAGAATAAAGCTGAAGGAAAAACAAAGCAGCAAATGCTCGATATGGTTAAGAGTGGAAAATTAAGCACTAAGGACTATAAAGACATTTCTGAAAGAATGGAAGCAATAGACAAAACTGAGAGTTTCTTTAAGCCAAAGAAGAAAATTACAGAAAAAGACTTCTATGAAATGATCGAACATCCAGATCGATACACAGCTGAAGAAACAAAAGAAGGCTGGGAAAAGTTCAAAGTTGTAAATGCTGCTAAGGCTAGTAAAGGATATGAAAATTACAAAGAAGAAAGAGACTTCTATGGTTTCTATCACGGTCTAGTTGAAGAAATTGAGCATTCTGCAAAAGGTACAACTTGGTCTAAGAAGGATGCTAAATACATATCAAAAGAAAAGACCTCTGGTGGCAAGGTTCGTTATAAGTATGCTCAGAACAAGAAAGAAATAGACAAGAATAAAGCAGAAGCTGATGCCCTTCGTGATGACGGTAGAGATTTACGACAGGCCGCTGGATGGTATGAGAACGATGCTGATGTTTATGATTCTATTGCTAAAGATAGTCAGGCTTATCTTGACGATCCTAGCAAAGCAGTTAAACGAACATACAAATTATCGAATGGTGATACAATAAAAATTGTTTATCCAGCTGCTAAATCAAAGGACAAGATCCCGGCAAAAGCAAAGACATATGCTAAGAATAGTATTAGCAAATCTAAAACCAAAAAGACTGCTAGTCAGAAGCAAGCTGCTAAGCTGAATTCTCAAGCAGATGAAAAATTTAGCGCTGCTAATAAGAAGATGAAAACAGTAACTAAGTTATCTAAGGAAAATGCTAAAATGATCCACGATTCTTGGTGGCATAAATTCAAGAAGGGCGTAAAGACTAATAGTCGAAAAGCCAAAAGATGGGTCGATGATGCAATAACTTGGCTAACTGCATAAGGAGAAAATTATGAGTGATTACGCAGTATACGAGGGAAAATTAGTTCCCGTAGATGAGCTCATGCACCATGGCGTTAAAGGTATGAAATGGGGCGTACGGCGTTATCAGAATCCGGATGGTAGTTTAACAGAAGCTGGACGTGATCGTTATATTCGAAAAGGGGATAGGGATTCTTATGATCGGTATATGCAAGGACAATTAAAGGGTAAAAGTAAAGATCAGAAAAGTAAAATATTAAGAGAAGAAAGTCGTCGCATTAGCGAAACTGTTCAAGAGCATACCCGAAAAGCAGTAACAAGAACCGTTGCAACATTTTTAGCTGGGGGAGCTGGAGGAATGGCATTATCAGCGATTACAGCAAACCCTGCGCCTGCTATAATTGGCATAGGCGCAAACTGGGTAAATATGGCGATGACTGCTGCTGGCAGTACTAAGTATGTAAATAATGCACAAAAAATGGCAAATGTTATTAATAAGCATTGGGATGAAGCTAACATCGATAAAAATGTACAACGAAGATTGAATGTATAAGGAGAACTAACAATGGCGCTTTCGAACACAGCCACGCCATACTATTATGGCATGTTCAGGGACGCCGTTCTTAGAGGTGAAATCCCTGTTTGTAGAGAAATCTCTATGCAAATGAATCGCATCGATGAGCGTATAGCCAATCCAGAATACTACTACGACGATGAAGCCGTAGAAGGTTGGATTGACTTTTGCGAAAACGAGCTTACTTTAACAGATGGAGCACCTCTAAAGATGCTTGAGAGCTTCAAACTCTGGGGCGAAGATTTATTAGGTTGGTATTACTTTGAGGATCAAGAAGTCTGGGATCCAAATGCTAGAGGCGGTGGACGAGGCGGTTATAAGATACGCCAAGTTAAGAAGCGTCTTACCAAAAAACAATACCTAATAGTAGCCAGAGGTGCTGCTAAGTCTCAGTATGAAGCTTATATTCATGCATTCTTCTTAAATGTAGACAATTCTACAACTCATCAAGTTCATACCGCTCCTACAATGGTACAAGCCGACGAAGTACTGGCTCCGATTAGAACCGCTATCACACAATCTAGGGGACCGTTGTTCAAGTTCTTAACATATGGTTCTCTGATGAATACTTCAGGCTCGAATGCCAATAAGCAGCACTTAGCATCTACTAAGAAAGGTATCCAGAACTTCATCAATGGTTCACTTCTAGAGATCCGACCAATGACAATAGACAAATTGCAGGGTCTTAACTCTAGAATCAATACTGTCGATGAGTGGCTTTCTGGAGACATCAAGGAAGATGTTATTGGTGCTCTTGAGCAGGGTGCTGGTAAGAACGAAAACGATGATTACATTATTATAGCTGTATCTTCAGAAGGTACAGTTCGTAATGGCCCAGGTGATGATATTAAACTAGAGTTATCATCTATCCTAAAGGGAGATTACTACGATCCGTATACATCTATATGGTGGTATAAACTTGACGACGTAAGCGAAGTTGCTTATCCTGAGCTTTGGATTAAAGCAAATCCTAACATTAAAGCACTCGATAAGTATGCAGCTTACGCGCGCGATGTCGAAAGAGCTGAACACAATCCATCTGCTCGAAACGACATCTTGGCAAAGCGATTCGGAATACCTATGGAAGGTTACACATACTTCTTCAGGTATGAAGAGACCCTTCCTCACCGCAAACGTGAGTACAGCGGACTGCTATGCTCTATGGGAGTCGATCTATCTCAAGGAGACGACTTCTGTGCATTTACGTTCTTGTTCCCACTTCAAAATGGGAAGTTTGGTGTTAAGACGAGATGCTACATCACAGAGCGTACAAAAGATAAGCTTCCACCTGCATTGCGGCAACAGTATCAAAAATTTGAAGCTGAGGACTCTTTACGAGTTATGGAAGGTATCGTATTGGACATGCAAGAAGTCTACGACGAACTCGATCAATGGATTGAGCAGAAAGGATACGATGTTATGTGCGTTGGATACGATAGATACAATGCGGATGGCTTTATGGATCGCTGGGCAAAAGAGAACGGTCCGTTTGGCATTGAGAAAGTAATTCAAGGTGCCAAGACCGAATCAGTTCCTCTTGGAGAATTAAAGAAAATGGCTGAAGATCGAATTCTCCTATTTGATGAAGAGCTGATGAAATTTACAATGGGAAATTGCATTGTATTAGAAGACACAAACGGCAATCGTAAGCTATATAAGAAACGCTATGAAGAGAAAATTGATGCAGTAAGTGCACTTATGGATGCTTATATTGCATATAAGATTAATCAGGAAGCATTTGAGTAAAATGAAGGGAACCTGACAAAATGAAATTTACAGAAAGACTAACAAAAGGTTGGAATGCTTTTCTAAACAAAGATCCAACTAGGTATTCGTACTATTCGGGAACCGGTAGTACTACCAATCCCGGAACGACACGCTTCGCGCGCGCTCGTGATCAGTCGATTGTAGATGCAATCTATAACCGAATTGCGATGGACTGTGCTTCTATTGACATTGTTCACTGTCGATTAGACGAGAACGAACGATTCAAAGAAAAAATTGTAGGTCCATTACTTAACTGCTTGGAATTAGAACCAAACCTTGACCAGACTGCTAGACAGTTCCGTCAGGATGCAGTTCTATCTATGTTTGATTGGGGAAGTATCGCTATCTTGCCTATTGAGACAAATGATGACGAAATGGACCCAAATGACGTTAAAAATTACGAGCAGACAATCCCAGTATCCAATATGCGAGTTGGTCGAGTTAAAGAATGGAAGCCAAATGAAATTCTCGTAGATGTCTACAACGAATGGACTGGCGAGCATGAAGACTTATGGTGTTCTAAACGCGCTGTATGTATTATTCAAAACCCATTCTATGACATCATGAATCGACCAAATTCAGCTATTACAAGATTAAAGAATAAACTCAGACTGTCAGACATTATTGATGAAGAATCAGCATCTAATAAATTCAACATGATTATTCAGATGCCATACTCGATCAAAACTGATGGTAAAAGAGCTTCTGCTGATAAGCGAATCAGAGATCTTGAAAGTCAATTAACTGAAAACAAGTATGGTATTGGATACATTGATGCTACGGAAAAGATCATTCAGCTTAACCGAGCATTAGACAATCACATTCTGGAGGCTATTGAATACTATACCAATTTAGTATACTCTCAGTTTGGTATTACTCCAGAGATTATGAATGGTACAGCAGAGGATACAGTTATGAATAACTATTATTCTCGTACCATTGAGCCTATTCTCGCTGCTATTTGCGACGAGATGAAGCGCAAATTCTTATCAAAGACCGCTCGAACTCAACGACAATCTATTGAGTTCTTCAGGGATCCATTTAAGTTGATCCCAGTTTCACAGTTACCAGAGATCGTAGATAAATTTACACGAAACGAGGTAATGACGACAAATGAAGTTCGACAAGTAATTGGAATGAAGCCGAGCAAAGATCCTAGAGCAGATGAGTTACGTAATAAGAACTTGTCAGAAGCAAAGGGAGAACAACACATTGATGTTGAGGGTAATGACATTACTGAAGGCTATGCTGAAGCCGGAAACAACCCTCAAGAAAACTAACAAGAGGAGGAAATTTCAAAATGGGAAGCAAATGTGATTTTAGCGGCATGGCCACTAGATACAACACACGATGCACTGATGGACGTACAATTCGTTCTGGTGCTTTTGCTGACATGGATGGAAAGAAAGTTGCTCTTGTCTGGAACCACAAGCATGACGACCCATCAGCAGTTTTGGGATATGGAATTCTTCATTCTGAAGATTCTGGTATGCGAGTTGAGGGTTACTTCAATGGCACAGACAAAGCCAATGATGCCAAAGCATCTCTCCAGAGAGGTGTTCCAATGACATTATCCATTCATGCAACAAATCTTAAGCAGGCCGGATCAGAAGTCCTTCATGGAGTTATTCGTGAAGTTAGCCTAGTTTTGGCTGGTGCAAACCCAGGTGCAGTAATCGATCACGTGTCTTTAGCACATGCTGATGGATATTACACTGAGGAAGAGGCTCTTATTTGCTGGGAAGAGAATGTAGAACTTATGCATTCTGAGGATGAAGCTGATCCAGAACCAGAAGAGCCAGCAGAAGATCCTGAGCAGGAGCCAGAAGAGCCAACAGAAGATGATGGCGAAATTGAGCATGCTGATGATGAAGAAGGATCTGGCAAAACTATTGAAGATGTCTTCAATGGTATGTCTGAAAAGAAGAAGAACGTTGTGTATGCGCTTATCGGTATGGCAGTTTCAGGAGAAGGCGCTGACCTTGAGCACGCTGCTGATGATAAAGAAGAAGATTCTAAGGATGATTCTGAAGGCGGCGAGACAATACAGGACGTTTTAGATTCAATGACTGAGGAAGAAAGAGATGCTACTTTCGCTTTAGTCGGTGCAGCTTTGGAAGAAGCTGAAGAAGGTAATAACAAAGAAGAAGACTCACAAGGAGGAGAAGAAATGGCACACACAAACATGTTTGATCAGGCTGCTTCAAAGCAGGTAAACGTTATCACACATGCTGATCAGGAAGCTATTATGGCAAGAGCTCAGGATTCTAGCTGTGGTTCTTTCAAGAAGGCACTCGCTGAATTCATGGATGAGCACAACATGGCTGATGAGTTAGAGCATGGTTTCACAGATGAATCAATGGAGTACTTATTCCCAGACTATAAGGATCCAAACGGCGATGGAGAGCCTTGGACACTTACACGTGATATGAGCTGGGAGGACAGATTCCTCAACGCTACTCACAAGACACCTTACTCTAAGATCAAGACTCGTTACATCGATGCTACAGGTACAGGCATCCGTGCAAGAGGCTACAAGAAAGGTGACGAGAAGGATGAGATCGGTGATGTAGAAGTACTTCACAGAGAGACAACAGCTCAGACTGTATATGTTAAGGATAGCATCGATAGAGATGACATCATTGACTTTACAGACTTCTCAATCGTTGCTTACATCGATAAGACAATGACAATGGCTCTTAAAGAGGAGCTTGCAATCGCTATGCTCTTCGGTGACGGCCGTGAGAAGACAGCTAAGGATAAGATTAAGGAAGATCACATCAGACCAATCTGGACAGATGATGAGACTTATGTTATCCATAAGACAATCGATCTTGATGCTACAAGATCTGAGATCCAGGGTACAAATACAGGTGCTTACTTCGGTGAGAATTACATCTGGGCTGAGTCATTTGTTAATGATCTTCTTTATGCTCGTGAGAAGTATAAGGGATCTGGAAGCATTACAGCTTACATGGCTCCACATACAGTAAATGTTATGCTTCTTGCAAGAGATATGAACGGCCGTCGTATCTACGGCAACATTAACGAGCTTAAGGCAGTTCTTAACGTTAAGGATATCGTAACTGTTGAGCAGATGGATAACCTTACAAGAGAGGTTACTGAAGGCAAAGATACAAAGACAAAGAAGCTTCTTGCTATCTTCCTCGATGAGAAGGATTATAACGTTGGTACAAACAAGGGCGGCGAAATCACAAGCTTCAAGGATTTCGATATCGACTTCAACAAAGAGAAGTACCTTAAGGAGACACGTTGCTCAGGTGCTCTCGTTAGAATTAAGTCTGCTATTGTTATGGAGCAGGATGTTACAGCTTCAGCAGCAGAGCCACAGGGCTAAAAAGTTCAAAATGGGAAGGGATTTAGTTTCGGCTAGGTCCCTTTCTTTTTATGGAGGTAATTATGGGTAAGTATCATGGATACATAGGCTTCGGAACTAATGAGGAGAAAGCTACTGATATTTGGGATGACTCTATTGTTGAACGTCACTACTATGGAGACATAGAGCGAAACGCTACAAGATATTCTCAATCAGACACCTTATCCGGTGACCTTCAGATTACAAATCAGTTTTCGATTATTGGTGATACGTTTGCTTTCCGTAATTACACAAGAATCAGATACATAACTTGGCAAGGTGAAAGATGGATGGTATCTTCTGTCGAAGAGAAATACCCAAGATTGATTATTAATATTGGAGGAATCTTTAATGGACAAACGCCAACAGGTGAGCAAGATACTCCATACGATTAAAGGAGTATCGCATGTATATTTTGCTCCTGAAGTCAAAAAGGGTATGGGGTATCCTTGTTTAAGATATGAACATTCGGATAGACCAAGTGCCTATGCCGATAACAAACGCTATATTAAACATAGCAGTTACACAGTAATGTACATAACGAGAGATCCAGATGATGCAGGTCCTATTTGTGACCAATTAGAGGATCTGATGTATTCAAGATACGACAGAACTTACGTAGCTGACGGATTGTATCATTATGTATACACATTAACATTATAGGAGGAATTAGACCATGGCTAAATTAGTATGGGACCAGACAGGAGAGAGACTCTTCGAGACTGGTGTTGAGAAAACAGTGCTCTTCCCTATGACAGGCGCTGAGTATGGCAAGGGTGTTGCATGGAATGGTGTAACAACAATCAACGAGACACCTTCAGGTGGTGAGCCTACAGACGTTTATGCTGACGATCAGAAGTACCTTACAATGTACTCTCTTGAGACATTGGGCGGAACAATCGAAGCATACATGTACCCAGATGAGTTTGCAGCTTGCAACGGTGAAGCTTCACCAGCAGCTGGTGTTGTCTTTGGACAGCAGACAAGAAAGGGATTCGGTCTTGCATTTGAGACACTTATCGGCAACGATACAGAGTCTACAGATCATGGCAAGAAGTTACATCTTCTATATGGTTGCAAGGTTTCACCTTCAGAGATGGCTCATCAGACAGTTAACGAGTCACCAGAAGCTACAACAATGAGCTGGGAATTCACAACTGATCCAATTGCGGTTGAAGGTTATAAGTCTACATCAAGAGTTATCATTGACTCTACAAAGGTAGGCGCTACTGCTTTCAAAGCCCTCGAAGATTATGTTCAGGGTTCTGCAGATGGAGATGCAGCACTTCCACTTCCAGCAAAGGTGCTTGAGATCATTGCAAGTGCTGGTAATACCGAACCACCAAAAGATCCAGCTGAACCAGCTGAACCACAGGGCTAATCAATATTTAGTTCGACTATTAGAAAAATTGTGTTGATACTTATGGGGTCTGCTAATTTGGGCAGGCCCTATTTTTGTTAAAAAGGAGACAGGAACATATGTTTAAAAAAGATATGACTTACGTTGATTTTGACGGTACTGAGAGAACCGAGACATTCTACTTCAACCTTACACAAGCTGAGATCACAAAGATGGAGTTATCTACAAAGGGAGGACTTGATTCTTACATCAAGAAGATTTCTTCTGAACAGGATACACCAAAGATCATTCAGTTATTCGAGGATTTAATCTGCGCTTCTTATGGTGTTAAGTCTGCAGATGGTAAGCACTTCATTAAGACAAAGGAAGATCTTGATCTCTTCAAGTCTACACAGGCTTACTCAGATCTTTACATGGAGCTTGCTACAAACACTGACGCTGCTACAGCTTTCGTTAATGGTATTACACCAAAGGAGCCAACAGCACCTCAGGATCATCAGAAGGCTGATAAGAAAGTCACAAGTATCGATGAGCATAAATAAAAAGTTGGAGGTGATTTAAATGCCTCTAACCATAGAGATTCCTGGTGTAGAGATGTTTAACAATTTAACTCAGGAATTCATAACCGTTGAGCCAACGACTTTAGTTCTTGAACATTCATTGATCTCAATTTCAAAATGGGAAGCAAAATGGAAAATTTCTTACATAGACACTAAAGACAAAACAAGAGACCAACGACTAGACTACATTAGATGTATGAGTTTAAAGGGTGACATCTCAGATGATGTGCTATATAGTATAGCGCCTCAAGAGATGCAGAAGATAAACAATTATATTAATGATTCGATGTCTGCTACAGTGGTCAAAAACACAGGTGGCTCAGCTAGTAATCAATTCACGACGTCCGAGCTTATATATTCTTGGATGGTCGGGTATCAGATACCAGTAGAATTTGAGAAATGGCATCTGAGTAGACTTCTAACTTTGATAAAGGTTATTAGTGAAGAAAATAAACCAAAGAAAAAGATGACACCTAGCGAAATAGCTGCACGAAACAAGGCTCTAAACGCTAAGAATAGGGCCAAGTATCATTCGAGAGGATAATAATATGGGCAATCAAACAATTACAGTGGTACAACATGGCGAGTTTTCAAAAGCTCAAAAGTTCATGGAACGATGTTTGAATGTTGTCAAATTAGGGCATCTCGACAGCTATGGAAGAAGAGGTGTTGAAGCCTTAAGAGTTGCTACTCCAAAAGATACAGGATTAGCTGCTAGTTCATGGAGCTATCAGATAAACCGATCAGATGGAGTAGTGACTCTTGAATGGCATAATGACGATATTGAGAACGGATTCAGTGTAGTAATCGGTTGCCAATATGGCCATGCTACAAAAAGTGGAAGTTGGGTTCAAGGCGTAGACTTCATAAATCCAGCCTTAGCCCCAGTATTTGAACAGATACGAAAAGACGTTTGGAGGGAGGTGACTAGACATTGAGTACAACTATCGATACTAACGTAGTTGAGATGAGGTTTGACAACAAGCAGTTCGAAGAGGGCTGTAAACAATCAATGTCAACTCTTGACAAACTTAAGGAAAAGATTAGCGGTACATCTGCTGAAAGCTTAGATGGTCTAGGAAAAGCCGCTAAAGATGTCGATTTAAGTAACCTTGAAAAGGCATTAGATCAAGTTAATAAGAAGTTCTCAGTCCTTGGTGTAGTAGGAGCTACAATCATTCAAGATCTTACCAGATCAGCCATTGCTATGGTTAAGAATGTAGTAACAGCAGTTCCTAACATTATCAAAGAAAAGGGCTGGTCAAGAGCTATGAATATCGAGAAGGCCAAATTCCAGTTGGAAGGTCTTCACGTAGCTTGGGAAAAGATTTCTGGCGATATTGACTATGCGGTATCTGGAACCGCTTATGGTTTGGACGCAGCTGCTAATGCAGCATCACAGTTGGTAGCATCAGGCGTACAGATTGGAGATAGCATGAAAGCAGCCTTGAGAGGTATCTCAGGTGTTGCAGCTATGACGCAATCCGAATACGAAGAAATCGCACCAATCTTCACAACAGTTGCAGGTCAAGGTAAATTAATGACCATGCAATTAAGACAGTTAGAAAGTAGAGGTCTTAATGCTGCTTCTACAATGCGCGATTACTTTAACGGTATTAATGACGGATCAATCGAAGCGAGCGAAGCTGTTACAAACTATGTTAAAAGCTTAACAAAGGGCCTTCAGGTATCTGAATCTGACATAAGAGAATTTGTTACTGATGGACAAATCAACTTTGGTATATTCTCTCGAGCAATGGATAATGCATTTGGTCAGCATGCAAAAGATGCCAACAAGACATTTGAAGGTGTAATGAAGAACATCAAATCTGCTTTAGGCAGAATTGGCGCTGACTTTTATACACCTGTCATTAAAGAGGAAGGACCTATTGTAAAATTCTTACAGCAGGTCAGAAATCGAATCGATGACATTCGAAAGACGCTTCAGCCAGCAGTTAGAGTTTGGGAACAATTCCTTACTGTTGAAGGAACTAGATTAACTAATTTCATGAAGAATCTAGATGTTAGCTTCTTCTCTAATATAGCTCAGGCTGGAATAAACATATTTAATGTATTCTATGTAATCGGACAGACAATCCGACATGCATTAGAAGATGTAGCAAGCTTTTCAAGTGGCAAGGGCATTGGAAGTCTTACAAAATCATTTGCAGACTTTACAAAGACACTCATTCCTACACAGGAAACTGCCGATAAGCTCAGAGCTACATTCAGAGGATTATTCTCTGCCATTAATATCATTACAACTGTTATAACTAGAGTATTAGCAGCGATATTTGGTCTTAACCCAGCTATAGCAAGCTTGGGAGACATCCTTTTAACAATTACCGCTACTATCGGCGATGTTATAACATATTTTGCTATACTAATTAACCAGAACGATATTATTACTCCTTTGATTCAGGGTGTTACAATCGCGGTTAAATTATTAGTATTGGCATTAGCACTAGCAGTAACAAAGCTCATTGAGTTTGTTAAATGGGTAAAAGAGTTACCAATTACTCAGAAGATAATAGCAGGTATCGGCGATGCATTATATTTGCTAGTTGGTGCTATATCAATTATAGTTACAAAGGTAAGAGACCTTATATCATCAATTAAGTCTGGTAATTTAGACCAACTCGGCTTTATCGGTGAGGCTATCCTATTTGTTAAGGATGGAGTATTAATGCTGGTTGATGCTATCAGTCAGCTTGGATTCGTTCAGGCTATAATTGAGACTGTAGCAGGTGCATTTGATAAGATGCGCGAAGCAGCCGATAAGCTATTTGGTAAGGACTCTACTACCAAGATTTCGGAAGAAGTAGTAACTATCAATGAAGCAATGGTTCCATTAGCTGGAGAGCTTAAAGAAGTATCTCTAGCCGCAGAAACTACTGGAGAAAGTGCCGATAAAATGGCGGGCGGTCTCTCAGGAGTAACCACTGCTATTGGAAACTTTGTAAAAGCCCTTCCAATTGGTAAGATTGTAATGGTAACATTTGCTGCTGTATTTGCATACTCACTCTATAAGATGGTTGATGCCATGCAGCAATTCGGTAAAGGTGTAAAACTTGCTGGTGGATTCTTAAACACTCTTAGCCAGAGAGGATTTGTTGGACTTATATTTGGTACTCAGCAATATTCAAGAACACCAAACCATATTCTCGACATTGCAATAGCAGTCGGCGTATTAGCAGCATCTATTACAGCTTTGACTAAGATAGATACCAATAAGCTTAATGAAGCTGTAGAAGTATTAGGCAAATTGGCACTAGGTTATACAGGAGTACTTATTGTATTAGGTGCTCTTGATAAGTGGCTTGGCTTTGCAGGAGCTATTGATTATATTGGTGTTGCTATGCTTGAAGTAGCAGCCGGTATTGCAGTTCTTGCGGGCGCACTGGCACTTTTGACAAGAATTGACCTTACTCATATTGATGAAACCATGAAAGTAATGGCTGAAATGGCAGTTGGACTAACTGCTATGGCTGTAGTTATGGGTAAGTTTGGCGGATCATTTGCAAAGATGGGAGCATCTATCGTATCTATTGGTGCTTCTATGATGATTCTCGTTAAGGCTTTTGAAGCACTTAATAGCATTAAAGCAGTGGACACAGTAGGCGAGTTAGCTAAGAAATTAGCGGCTGTTGGTGTCTTAGCACTAGAAATGGTAGGAATTGCTAAGCTATGCGATATGCTTGGTGGAAAGTCATTCATGAGATTGGCTATCTCGGCTGCAAGTTTAGCATTAGCAATGCAGATATTTGTTTCTTTAATGGACAAATTACCAAAAGACTTTACGAAGAGAGTTGTCGAAAAGATTAAAGAAATTGCTGAAGGTTTTAAACAAGTCGCTATAATAATAGGTACAGTAATAGCCGCACTTACCACGATTGCTATACTTGTAGCGGGTGCTGTTGCTATTATCGCTATAATTAAAAAGGGTACTGGTGCTCTTATCTATTCTATTGGTCAGATGTTTGAGTCGTTCTCAAAGATCCGAAAGCATCAAGATGACCATAAGAAGGCACTTAATACTTTAGCGATGTCTGTATTAGTAGCATCTGTTGCTGGCGCAGTAGCTATGCTTGCTGGTGTTGTACTTATATTAACAAAAGCAGACTTAACAAAGAATAAAGCAGCTTTTGAAGCCGGTATGTCAGCTATGGTTACTATGCTCATCGCTATGTCAGCTATTATATTAGAGATGGGAGTAGCACTAAAAGGAATTAAAGGTGCTGGAGCAGCTATGCTAGGCGGTGTCCTTATGATGGCTACTGTCTTTGGAACCACAATCAGTATCGCATTATGGATTTATAGTGTTATTGCGCAAGACAAATCAACACTAGCTAAGATGGGAGAAATCGCTGTTGCAGTAGTTGCTTTAGGTGCCGTATTAGGATCTCTATTTGCAGTAACTAAATTTATGTCTCAACTTAAAGGCATTAAATTTGACAAAACAACTACCGCAGGCTTAATAGCTATGGTTGTTGCCATTGGCGTTATCGCTGGTTCAGTAATTGCGCTCGCATTTACAATGAGTCAGGGCCGCACCCAAATGTTATCAGTTGTAGCTTCATTCGCATTACTTGGCGGTGCTATGTTTGGTATGTATGAACTTGTCAAAGCAATGGCAAAGATAAATCAAACAAACTTCAAACCTAGCACATTTAAAGTTATATTAGGAATGGTTGCTGCTATAGGTACAATCGCAATTTCATTAGCTATACTTGTAAACTCTATGGAAACCATGGGTGATATAGGCAAGCTAGTTGCTTCTGCACTTATGATGGCAGGTGTAATGGCTGCATTGGCTGGTTGCTTAAAGATCATGTCTACAATCAAGTACAATGTACAGCAGGTAAGAGCAACTCAGGGCATGATTATGATGCTCATTGCTATTGCTGGATCGCTAGCATTACTTATGTGGACTATGGATGATCTTGGTGATATAGGTAAACTAGTAGCTGCTGCTGCGGCATTGGCTGGCGTATTTGCAGCATTTGCTGCTATGACCAGAG
>Ga0256405_10007864_pt1 | contig 15662 bp, 12 predicted proteins | sample RumenRJG_02DNA_FD_189096 | JGI IMG/M metagenome (GOLD analysis project Ga0256405, IMG submission 189096) | Bovine rumen microbial communities from Lethbridge, Alberta, Canada - RJG_02 | ecosystem: Host-associated > Mammals > Digestive system > Stomach > Rumen | place: Canada: Alberta... | reverse complement strand
TGAAAACCCCACGAGGCAGGTACAGGTGCGACTTGTGAAAAATACCGTCCTTGCAGGGGCGGTACGGAGGTGACGGATTGAAGATTATTTTTATGGGAACACCGGATTTTGCAGTAGCGGCGCTGGATGCGCTGTGCCGGGACGGACAGGAGGTCATTCTGGCGGTCACACAGCCTGACAGGCAGAAAGGACGCGGCCGGAAAGTGATCCAGACACCTGTCAAGATCTGTGCAGAAAAGTGGAATGTCCCCGTTTTTCAGCCGGTCCGCATCAGGGAGCCTGAGGCGATCGAAAAGATCCGTGCCCTTGCACCGGACCTGATCGTAGTCGCTGCTTTCGGCCAGATCCTGCCCCAGGAGCTGCTCGATATTCCCCGTCTGGGCTGTATCAATATCCACGCATCCCTGTTGCCGAAACTCAGGGGGGCGGCCCCCATCCAGTGGTCTGTTATCAACGGCGACAGCGAGAGCGGCATTACTTTGATGCAGATGAACGCCGGGCTGGACACCGGAGACATCCTGTTCCAGGAGAGTGTCCCGATCGGGCCCTCTGAGACCGGCGAGAGCCTGTATGAAAAGCTGGCCCGGCTCGGAGGCGAGATGATCGTCCGTCATCTTCCCGCTATCGAAGCGGGAGACATCAGCCCCGTTCCCCAGGATGACGAGAAATCCAGCTATGCCCCCATGCTCCGCAAGGAGATGGGAGAGATCGACTGGTCCATGCCGGCCGCCGGGATCGAACAGCGCATGCGCGGAATGCTTCCCTGGCCGGGTGCTTACACGGCCTTTGGAGGACATACACTCAAGATCTGGGGCGCCAGGGTGCTGCCCGATGCAGAAGTGCCTGCCGGTACGACCCCGGGGACGGTTCTCTATACAGACAAAAAGACGATCTGCGTGGCGTGCGGAGAAGGAGCACTTGCGCTGCTTGAAGTGCAGGCAGAGGGGAAAAAGCGCATGGCGGCCGACGCATTCCTGCGCGGAACGAAGATCCCCGAAGGGACGGTTCTGGGAGCATGACGGATACAAATATCTTTTATATTTTTTTAATTTTGTGAATACAAATATGTAATATTGTGCAGGTATGATAGACAGTGAGCGGGCGGACAAAGGAATTACGGACCCTTTCGGCGATTCTGCTTGATGAATCATAAACGCTCTGCGGGGATACGCACGGATGCCATGCGGAAGATTCTGTTTCCTGCGATGGCTTTGCAGAGCAAAAACGCTGGAGTCTGCATGCGGCAGGCAGGACTCGCGAGCAAGTCTTGAAGAAAAGGAGGCCTCGTTATGTATTACGGCGGCTACGGAATGTACAACGGTTTTTATAATACTTCTTATATTCTGGTCATTATCGGTGCGGTGATCTGTCTTCTGGCAAGTTTCCGCGTCAAATCAACTTACAAAAAATATGCCAAGGTCCTGAGTGCCAGCGGCATGACAGGCGCCCAGGCGGCGCAGATGATCCTGGACAGGAACGGCGTGGTCGGAGTTTCAGTACAGCATGTAGCAGGAGAACTCACAGATCACTATGATCCCGGCCGCGGAGTGGTCAATCTTTCCGACGCGACCTACAACTCACATTCGGTGGCGGCCATCGGTGTGGCTGCCCATGAGTGCGGGCATGTGCTGCAGCATGAGACAGGATATCTTCCCCTCAGGATCAGAACAGCTCTTGTGCCGGTCGCCAATATCGGCAGCAACTTCGGCATCTGGATCGTCATGCTGGGAGTGATCCTGGGGCTGAACAGTACACTTGCCATGATCGGCGTCTATCTTTTTTCCTTCGGTGTCCTCTTCCAGCTGGTGACACTTCCGGTAGAATTTGACGCTTCGCACCGTGCGCTTGCAATGCTGCAGGACTACGGGATTCTGGGACAGTCGGAACTGAAGGGAAGCAGGGCGGTTCTTTCGGCAGCAGCGATGACCTATGTCGCCTCGGCGGCAGCTTCCGTGCTGCAGCTGCTGCGTCTTCTGATGATCGTAAACGGCGGACGCCGCCGTGATTAAGGAGCCTGTCATTCTGACAGACCCGGAGGAGGAAAACGCTATCAACAAGAACAGACATATGGCTGCAGACAAAGAAAACAGAGAAAAAGGAAGGGCATTGAAGAACGAGAGAGAAGTGGTTCTGCTTGCCCTTCTTTCGCATGAGAAAAACGAGACATTCAGCAATATCCTGGTCAGAAGGACGCTGGACAGCTGTGCGCAGATGAGCACAGTGGAAAAGGCCTTTATCAAGCGCCTGCTCGAGGGTGTGATCGAGAGAAAGACCGAGCTGGATACAAGGATCGAGAACTTCACAGGGCGGTCCGTTTCCAGACTTCACCCGGCGGTCCGTCAGATCCTCCGCATGGGGATCTATCAGATCTACTATATGGACGCAGTACCGGACAGCGCTGTCTGCAATGAAGCCGTTCAGCTGGCAAAACGCCACGCACCTGCAAGGCTTTCCGGCTTTGTCAACGGTGTCCTCCGCAATGCAGCCAGGCAGGCTGCTGCCGAAGAAAAGGCGGCGGACTTGTCCGGCGCAGGGAAGGACGGTACAGAGAGAAAAACAGAAGCGGGCGGAATGGGGCACGCGATGGATGCGGATGCCATGGTCCGAAAAATGTGTGTGGAGTATTCCATGCCGGCGTGGCTGGTCCGCATGTGGTCGGAGCAGCTGGGTATGGAGGAGACAGCGAAGCTTCTAGGGGCCCTGATGGAGATCCGGCCGGTGTCTGCCCGTCTGAGCGGACGCCTTTCGGAGGAGGAACGACAGGACCTGCTGGCACAGCTTCAGGCTGCCGGTGTCATTGTTGAAGAGGGCAGATGGCTCTCTGACTGCAGGTATCTGCGCCGGACTTCAGACCTGCGCAGGCTCCCCGGTTTTTCACAGGGCCTGTGGACGGTCCAGGATGAAAGCTCCATGCTTGCTGTCGAAGCGGCCGGCCTCAGGGGGGACGAAACAGTACTGGATCTTTGCGCCGCCCCCGGCGGAAAGAGCTTTCTGGCGGCAGAACGTATGGCCTGTCAGAAGGCAGAAGGGGCGGGAACCGTTTTTTCCTATGATCTGTCAAAGCGTAAGACCGATCTGATCCGGTCCGGCGCGAAACGCCTGCATCTGGACAATATTCAGATTGCCGAGAGGGATGCCAGAGAGTTTTTCAAAGAGGATAAAGACAGGGCGGATGTCATACTTTGCGATCTTCCCTGTTCCGGCCTGGGAGTCCTGGGCAAAAAGAGAGATATCAAATACCGGGCCAGTATGGAGGGACTCTCTTCGCTGCAGCAGCTGCAGAGGGAGATCCTGACAAATGCCGTGCGCTACTTAAAAAGCGGCGGAGTGCTGATCTACAGCACATGCACGATCAATCGTGCGGAAAATGAGGAAAATGCTGCCTGGATTGCCGGTAAACTCGGCATGCAGCCGGATGCGCTGGCCCCTTACATGCCGGAGGGGATACCGGGAATACAGGATAATATGCTGCAGCTTCTGCCGCATATTCACGGAACGGACGGCTTTTTCATAGCAAGGTTCAGGAAAAAATAAGCTGTCTGCACATGACGGGTTACGGTTCACGCCCTATCGAGGGCGTGAACAGATCAGTAACCATGACGACATTAAAGGGCAGGATGGTTTGATGAAAGAAGATTCGGCGGAAAAGCTTTTACTGCAGGCGGACAGCGCTGCGACAGACATAAAGTCCATGTATCCGGAGGAACTGCGCGCTCTGGTACTGGAAAAGGGACTCCCGGCATTCCGGGCAAAACAGATCTATGAATGGATCCATGCACGGCAGGCGGCCTCCTATGAGGAGATGACCAATCTGCCGGCAAAACTGCGTGCGCAGCTGGCGGAAGAATACCCGCTTGTGACCGCAAAAACGGTCGACCGGCAGGTCTCCGCAGCGGACGGGACCCGGAAATTTCTGTTCGAGATGCCTGACGGCTGTCTTGTGGAGAGCGTTTTCATGCGCTATCACTTCGGAAACAGTGTGTGTATCTCATCTCAGGTCGGATGCCGGATGGGCTGCAGTTTCTGTGCCTCTACCCTGCACGGGCTGGTCCGGTCTCTGAAGGCATCGGAAATGCTGGAACAGATCTACGCGATCATGAGGGAGACAAAAGAAACGGTTTCGCATATTGTCGTCATGGGGATGGGCGAGCCGCTGGATAATTATGATAATCTGCTCCGCTTTATCCGTCTTTTGACAGGACAGGAGGGCGTCAATCTGAGTCAGCGGAGCGTCACGGTTTCAACCTGCGGAATCGTCCCCAATATTTATCGGCTGGCGGAGGAAGGCCTGCATATCACACTGGCCCTTTCGCTTCATGCAGCTACCGATGAACAGCGAAGGAAGATCATGCCGATCGCCAACCGCTACACCATCGGGGAGCTGATGGAGGCATGCGGCGTCTATTACCGGAAGACGGGCAGACAGATCACCTTCGAGTACAGCCTGATCCGCGGAGTCAACGACAGCACCGCGGACGCACAGGGGCTGACAAGGCTGGCAAAGCCTCTCAAGGCCCACATCAATCTGATTCCCGTGAACCCTGTACGGGAGCGCGGATATCAGCATCCGGACACCGCCCATGTGCAGGCCTTCAAAAAGGAACTTGAAAATAATGGTGTAAATGTTAGTATTAGAAGAGCACTGGGACAGGATATCGAGGGTGCCTGCGGACAGCTCCGCAACAGATATGTGCAATCTTGATCCTACCCGGTAATTTGTGCTGGAGCGAGTCTTGAATGAGGTACAGACTATGCCATCATCTTTTTCTATAACGGACACCGGCAGACAGAGGAAAATGAATCAGGATTATGTCTTTACGAGTGATATCCCGATCGGCCCCCTGCCCAACCTGTATATTGTTGCCGACGGAATGGGCGGCCATAACGCAGGGGATTACGCGTCCAGATATACGGTAAATACAGTGGCGGAAGCTGTTGCAGGTGCACAGGACCCCAAGGCGGATCCCGCGCGTCTGATTGAGAGTGCTCTGCAGACTGCCAATAAGGGACTTCGTGAAATAGCCATGCAGAATCGCGAGTATTACGGCATGGGCACGACCTTTGTGGCAGCCTCCATCAAAGAAGGGAAACTTCTTGCTGCAAATGTGGGTGACAGCAGGCTCTACGTGCTCCGCGCGCCCGAAAGGATCCGTCAGCTCACAGTTGACCACTCCTATGTGGAGGAAATGATCCAGGCGGGCAGGATCGACAGGCAGACCGCGCGGACGCTCCCTGACAAGAACATCATCACCAGGGCAGTCGGTGCGGAGGACAGCATCAAAGTTGATTTTTTCCGGGAGGTTCTCACGGACGGAGATCTCCTTCTTCTGTGCTCGGACGGACTCACAAATATGGTAACTGATCAGGAAATCGCCAGGATCGTCTTTTCTTTCAGAAGTCTTGAGGCAGCTGCTGACCGGCTGATTTTTGAGGCGAACATGGCGGGCGGCAAGGACAATATTTCGGCAATTCTCATCAATCCTTTTGATACAGGCCGTTGGCTGGCCTGAAAGGAATCCGGAGGAGAAAATGATTAAAATAGGGATGTTGATTGCGGACCGCTATGAGGTACTGGAAAAAGTCGGTACCGGAGGCATGTCCGATGTATATAAAGCAAAAGACCACCGGCTGAACCGCATGGTGGCTGTTAAGGTGCTCAAACAGGAGTTCTCGGAGAACGCAACCTTTGTCTCCAAGTTCCGCGTTGAGGCACAGGCCGCAGCAGGGCTGATGCACCCCAACATTGTTAATGTGTACGATGTCGGAGAGGAAAAGGGCGTCTATTTCATTATCATGGAGCTGGTGAACGGCATCACCCTCAAGCGCTATATAGAAAAAAGAAAGAGGCTGTCTCCCCGTGAAGCCCTGACGGTGGCGATCCAGGTCGCCATGGGCCTGGCTGCCGCGCACAGAGGTCATATTATCCACAGGGATATCAAGCCCCAGAACATCATTATTTCAAAAGAAGGAAAGGTCAAGGTGACGGATTTCGGAATCGCCAAGGCCTCCACGAGCAATACGATCACTTCGAATGTAATGGGGTCCGTGCATTATACATCCCCTGAACAGGCACGGGGCGGCTACAGCGATGAGAAGAGTGATGTCTACTCGCTGGGTGTGACCCTGTATGAAATGCTGACAGGCAAGGTGCCGTTTGACGGGGAAACGACTGTTGCGGTTGCTCTCCAGCACATCCAGGATCCCTTTCCGTCCCCCAGGGAAGTGGTGCCGGATCTGCCTTATAGTGTGGAGCAGATCGTGCTCAAATGTTGTGAAAAGAGTCCCGACCGTCGATACCAGACAATGGATGAGCTGGCGGCAGATCTGCGCCGCTCTTTAAATGATCCTGACGGTGATTTTGTAAAGCGCGCAGGAGATGAAGACCTTTCCGAGACACGCGTCATCTCATCGAAGGACCGCGAGGAGATCCGGCGGAGAACCTCCGCGGCGTCAGCTGCTGCGGGTGCCGCGGCAGGCGCAGCGGCGGGAGCGGCCGCACAGGCTTCTGCAGGAAATGTTTCCGGCGCCACACAGGGATTCACACCGGTCAGCCCGCAGGGAGCCTCGGCGAAAGATGCATCTTCTTCAGCACCCGGTACCGATCCTGACGGAAACGGCCCTGATGAAGACGAGAACGGACCGTATTCTCCTGAAGGAAACTATGACGACACGAAAGGGTATTCAGAAGAGGAAGAGGAAGAGACAGACGATGAACTTGCAGAGGACGAACGGCGTCTGGACAGGATCATTCAGATCCTTTCAGTGGTTGCGGTGGCTGTCATCGGTATTGTCATTATTCTTGTTGCTCTGAACCGCCGCGCCGCTCTGGCCAATAAAAATGCACAGTCCTCCAATACACCTGCCGTGGAGACACAGGACTCCTCCGCAGACAAGGCACAGGAACAGACTGCCAATATGGTCGTGATGCCAAAAGTCATCGGCATGACTTCCGAGGATGCCCAGGACGCTCTTAAACGCGTAAATCTGACCTGGGAGATCACATACGGCACTTCCGATGATTACGATGACGGTATTGTAATGGATGCCAGTGCCAGAGAGGGGGATCAGCTTGAGGAAGGATCCAAGGTGAGCCTGACTGTCGTCAAGTCCCAGAAGGTCAAAGTGGCCGATGTCACCGGCAAAAAACAGGCAGATGCAGAGAATGAATTGAAGCAGCTTGGTCTGAAGACATCGGTTGAGGAAGTCTTCAGCGAAGAGACGGCGGAAGGATATGTGGACGACCAGGATCCTGCCGGCGGAAAAGAAGTAGCAGCCGGAACCACCGTCACTATTTTTGTGAGCCAGGGCCCGGACCGCACCGGAATGGTTCAGGTTCCCAATATTCTCGGACTGACGGAACAGGAGGCTTCCGCGGAACTGCTTCAGGTCGGACTGGTACCCGGAGAAACAACTGTTACCGATACCAGCGGTCGTTATGATGCGGGAATCGTGATCGGGCAGTCTATTGAGAAGGATACCTATGTAGAGGAAGGAACCCAGGTGGATATGGAACTCAGCGGTGACCCCTACTACAGCTACTCGGCCAGGATCGAAGCACCCAGATACAGCGAGGACCCCAATTATGAAAAGGGTACACCTGTAACACTGGTCATCAGGACCGAGGATGGGAAAGAGCTCCTGAATGTAACAACTTCGGAATTCCCCTATCAGGTTTCCCTGACAGGCATTCCTTATTCCAGCGCAACTCTTTATCTGTCCTATACCAATATCATCTATGAGGACTCGCAGACCGGTGAAACGGATGACAACGGCGAACAGACTTCTGAGCGCAGCGAGGAAATTGAACTGACAAGGGAACTTGTTTTTACAAAAGAATGATCTGAAACGGACAGCGGCTTCCCCCTGCTGCACTGTGTGCGGCAGAAAGAGGAAACAGCATGGGGTAATACATGCAGGGAAAAATCATAAAGAGTATTGCGGGATTTTACGAAGTGGATACGGGCGACGAGATCTATCGCTGCAGGGCCAAGGGCATATTCCGCGCACTGGGCAAAAAACCTCTGGTAGGAGACGATGTCGAAATTGATATTACAGATGTCGTCAGCGATCCCAAGGAGGGAAATGTACGGGCACTCCTGCCCAGAAAGAACGAACTTGTACGTCCCAATGTCGCCAATGTTGACCAGGCGCTTCTGATCTTTGCCATCACTCATCCTGCACCCAGTTACAATATGCTGGACAGATTCCTGATCACCATGCAGGAACGGGAACTGGATGCGGTTCTGTGCTTTAATAAGCGTGATATCGCGACCGAAGAGGAGATCCGGGAACTGCGGGAGACTTATGAGGCCTGCGGCTGCACCGTTCTTTTCATCAGCAGTTTTATCCCCGAGAGCCTGGGAGCCGTCAAAGAGATCCTGCGGGGGAAGACTACTGTTCTGACAGGCCCCAGCGGGGCGGGAAAATCCACACTGATCAACACGCTCTGCCCACATGCCAATATGGAAACCGGCGAGCTCTCGCGCAAGATCCGGCGCGGCAAAAACACCACCCGCCACGTCGAGCTCCTGGCAGCGGGCACAGAGGATGACTTCAGAGACACGTGGGTCGTCGATACTCCCGGCTTTACCTCCCTTTGGGTACAGGACATTGAGCCGGACCGCCTGCACTATTATTATCCGGAATTCGAGAAATGGGAGAAGGACTGCCGATTCAACGGCTGTATCCATATTAATGAGCCGGATTGTGCGGTCAAAGCGGCCCTTGCGCGCGGCGAGATCAGCAGGATCAGGTACAAGAACTATTGCGAGATCTATGATGAACTCCGCGGACGCAGACCTGTATACACGAAGAAATGACAGGCTGCAGAAACGTGTTCGGAAGGCAGGTACTTTATTTTGAACCGGCAAATGATAAAATAAGCTTGCCATATGTGTATAAAACTGACAATATAGTAGATTGACCGGCGCACCGATTGAAATGATCAACCGGTGCGTATTTTTTTTACCGGATTCAGAAGACATGAATCCGTTTACAGAAGGGAGTATCAGATGAACTATTTGAAAACATTTATATTCGGGATCATGGCGGGCATCTCTATCTCGATCGGCGGTACCGTATTCCTGTCACTGGACAATAAGGTGCTGGGCGCGGTCTTCTTTACAGTAGGCCTTTTTACAGTATGTACCTTCGGCTTTGACCTTTTTACCGGCAAGGTATGCTATGTGTTTGACAGAGATGCCTCCTATGCCATTGGCCTGATTCCCATGTGGGCCGGCAACTTTGCGGGAGCCTGGCTGACTGCGTCCGCGGAGCGGCTGACCAGGATCGGACCTGCCCTGCAGGAAAAGGCAGCTGCCATGTGCACGGTGAAATCCGAAGACTCTTTTCTGAGCCTTTTTATCCTGGGCATATTCTGTGACATCCTGATCTATATCGGCGTCGACGGGTACAATAAGAATCCTCACGAGATCGGCAAATATCTCTCTCTGCTCTTTGGCGTAGTCGTGTTCATCTTATGCGGTACGGAGCACTGTGTCGCAGACATGTATTATTTTTCCGTTGCGGGTATGTGGAATCCCCACACCCTGCTCTGTCTGCTTGCGATCACTTTCGGCAACGCGTTCGGCGGCGTTTTGTTCCCGCTGGTGCGAAGGCTCCGGAAATAAGATCCGATAAGAGCACGGATACTGCTGCAGGAGGTTTTGGAGGAAGATGGAAAAACTGCGCTGCGTAGTAGAGCGTATTACCTATCACAACGAAATGAACGGCTATTCCGTGATTCGCTGCAGGGCAAAAGGATTCAGCGATCTGGTGACGGTGGTCGGCCTGATGCCGGAAGTACATGTGGGAAGTGTCCTGCTGCTGACAGGCAGCTGGAAGATCGACGCCAGGTACGGGCGCCAGTTTTCCATGGAAAGCTTTGAAGAGGCACTGCCCGCGACAGTCTACGGGATTGAAAAATACCTGGGGAGCGGATTGATCAGGGGAATCGGGCCCAAGTATGCCCGCAGGATCGTGCAGGCCTTCGGTAAAGACACGCTCGAAGTGATCGAAAGTGATCCTGACAGGCTCTACAGTATCCCGGGCATCGGGAAAACGCGCGTGGAGCAGATCAAAAAGAGCTGGGTCGAGCAGAAGGAGATCAAAAACATCATGCTCTTTCTGCAGGGGCACGATGTGAGTACCAGCCACGCGACAAAGATCTTCAAGACCTATGGGGCGGACAGCATTTCTGTGGTGCAGGAAAATCCCTATCGCCTGGCAGACGATATCTGGGGGATCGGCTTTCGCACGGCGGATATCATTGCGGAAAAAATGGGATTCGGACACGAGAGGTATGCGCGCCTAAGGAGCGGCCTTCTGTATACCCTGAACCGTCTGGCAGATGAGGGCCACTGCTATGCGACCCGGGACATTCTGCTCGAAAAGGCTTCAGAGCTTCTTGGCGTGGAGGACAATATCCTTTCCGTGACACTGGATGAGATGATCCGAGAAAAGGATGTGATCGTCGAGCCTGTCATGGTGACAGAGGCAGACGCAGACGCCTTGAGGGACAATTCCGGTCAGGAAGATGCCGTGACAGAGAAAAAGACGGAAGAGAAGGATACTCTTTATGGTTCCAGGATACCTGCAGGGCAGGGTTTGGCCATCTATCTGCCGCCTTTTTTCTTTGCAGAGACCGGATCCGTGCGCCGGCTCACCCGTATCTTCCGAAACAATGAAGGAATCACAGTATCCGAGAAGGGGCTTGCCGATCAAATTGCGCTAAAAACCCGCATGCAGTATGACGAGGTCCAGATCCGGGCCATCCTGACCGCCGTCCGCAGTAAGATCCTGATCCTCACAGGAGGCCCCGGAACCGGCAAGACGACCACGACCCTGGGAATCATCACGGCTTTTCGCAGTGCAGGCGCCAGGGTCCTTCTGGCTGCGCCGACGGGCCGGGCAGCCAAGCGGCTCTCCGAGGCGACCGGTATGGAGGCAAAGACCATCCACCGGCTTCTGGAGGTCAAACCCCCGGAAGGATATCAGAAAAATGAAGACAACCCGCTGCAGGGAGATGTTCTCATTGTGGATGAATGTTCCATGATCGACCTTTTGCTCTTTTATAATCTCCTCAAGGCGGTACCTGATACAATGACCCTTATTCTCGTAGGAGATATTGACCAGCTTCCCAGTGTGGGGGCGGGCAATGTTCTTCGGGATCTGATCGCGTCGGACTGCTTTCCTGTCGTACGCCTGACCAGGATCTTCCGTCAGGCATCGAAAAGCAGGATCATTACCAACGCCCACCGGATCAATGCAGGAAAGCTCCCGGATATTTCCAACGGCCGAAGCAGCGATTTCTTCTTTATTGATATGGAAAAACTGGTGCAGAAGCGGCGGCAGTATACCCGACAGGATGCACCGGATCTGCAGATGATCCCGGCGGACCAAAGTGCACAGGATCAGCGCAGGGACCAGTCGGCACAGAACGCACAGGCAGCTCTGGAGACGATCGTCGAACTGGTCCGGACGAAACTCCCGCACTATTACCATATCCCTTCCTCCGAGATCCAGGTCCTGACGCCCATGCAGAGGGGGATCGTCGGTGCGTCCAATCTCAATCAGGAGCTGCAGAAGGCTCTGAATCCTCCGGAACAGAGTGCGGCCGGCACGCAGGGACTGCGGCGCGGAGGTTTCGTATTCCGCGCCCGGGACAAGGTCATGCAGATCCGCAACAATTATGACAAGGAGGTCTTCAACGGAGACATCGGCCTCGTGCAGTCTGTCAATATGGAGGACAGGACACTCGAGGTACTCTTTGATGACCGTCCGGTGCAATATGATGTCTCCGAGCTTGATGAGCTTGTCCTTGCCTATGCGGCGACCATTCATAAGGCACAGGGATCGGAGTACCCGATCGTAGTCATGCCCGTCCTGATGAATCACTATATTATGCTGCAGCGAAACCTGATCTATACCGGCATCACCCGGGCCAGAAAGGTACTGGTGATTACAGGAACAAAGAAGGCACTGGCCTATGCAGTGAACAATGTGACAGTAACAGAGCGGTGCACCATGCTCTGTGCAAGGCTAAGGGCAGAATTGTGCCCGCCATCCTTTCCGGATTGATGAGGAATTCATAATAACAAACAATCATATTCTTTATTACAAATTGTATTTATATGGGAACCAAGCTGCTGCCGCACATATTTTTTGTGCGCTACAGATAGCACACCTCCCCAAAATATGGTATGATTTCAAAAAGTATCTGTTATCTGCTTGCACAGGTTGTTCAGACGGTATTATTACCTGCAAAAAGGGGGGATGGCAGGGCGAAAGAAGGCCAGGCATAGATTGATAAATCGGATACTTTATTTTCATCTAAGAGGATAGGAGGAACAATTAATGAACAGCCTGGACAACTGCATTAACTATCTGCTCACAGGGGCGCAGCATTCAGTTTTTCAGTACATGAAGAAAAATCTGGCACAGTTTGATATCACACCTATTCAGTACGGCGTTCTGGGATGTATCTGGGAATTCGACATGCACAATCCCAAAGACATCGCGGCCCATCTGGGGGTGGAAAATTCCACAATCTCCGGAATTCTGGAGCGCATGGAGAATAAGGGTCTGATCCGCCGCATGATCGACAGCACGGACAGGCGCTTCATCCACATTGAACTGACCGACATCTCCAAAAATATCGAGATGCCTGTCAGGCAGGTGGTCACGGAAGTGGACAAGACTGTTTTGGAGCAGTTTACCGAAGAAGAGATCACGATGCTCAAGAATATGCTTCGGAAAATAAACGCACAGGATTTGTAAAGAGAGGTTTTCTTTCATAGATACCTTTCACGGATACAGATACCTGCAGGTGAGGGGCCTTCAGGAATATCTGTGATATACAAATGATTTCATATGCAAATCCAATCAAAAATAATATTGGTACAGGGAAAAGAGGGGGAACCGGCATATTTGGCGGTTCCCTCTCTTTATGATTTGATTCTTCAACGATTATGACTTGATTCTTCAACGATTATGACTTGATTCTTCAACGCACAATACCGTGGCTTTATTGGCGGGATATGCACGCGAAAACGCTTGAGGCCGGTGCAGGCGTGACTTGTAAAGATTTCCCTGCTAAATGGACAAGGATCTTTCAATTGCATATAATCAGCATACAGATAAAGATGCAGAAGAAAAGGGGATGTTATTTATGAATATCATTGTATGTGTCAAACAGACACCGGAGGCGGGCAGGGGTGAAATGGACCCGAAAACGACTGCAGTCCGCCGCACGGACGGCAGGCAGATGATCAATCCGTTTGACCTTTATGCCATGGAGGCCGCACTCAGGATACAGGAGGAGAAACCGGATACACGCATCATTGCATTGAGCATGGGACCTGCGTCTGCTGCGAGTGTTCTGCGTGACTGTATTGCGCTCGGCGCGGAAACGGGGTATCTGGTCTGCGACCCGGGCTTTGCGGGATCCGATGTGAGGGGGACTGCACAGGTCCTTGCACAGGCGGTCCGCATCATTGAAAAGCGTGAAGGGATACGGGCAGATGCCGTTTTCTGCGGGGCGAAAACTGTGGACGGCGGCACCGGCATGCTGGGACCGGAACTTGCACAGTTTCTGCATCTTCCGCAGGTGACCTACGCCCTGTACTGCAGACTACTGGAAGAAGGAGGCGGACTGCGGGTAGAGAAGGAAGACGACAGAGGAAACAGGATCTACAATGTTCCGCTTCCCTGCCTGATCACATTCACCAAGGCCTCTTTTGAAGTGCGTTATCCGATGATCGCCCGTATTCTGGAGGCGGAGAGCATGGAACTGCCTGTCCTGTCTGCAAAAGACTTGGCATCGGAGGAAGATGACGGTACAGAGGCGGAAACTGCAGCCGGTGCAGCCGGTCTTTCCTTTGCAGGTGCCGGCAGAGCTGCGACGCAGGTAAGTAAAGTGCAGCTGAGAAAGCTGGAGAAGCAGAGCCAGATCATTGAGGAGGCTGATCCCGTTAAGGCAGTCACTGCCCTGGCGCAGAAGCTGTATTCGGAAGGAGTTCTCTGACAGGGGGCAGATCATGAAAAAAGAAATATGGACATATCTGGAAATTGACGATCGGGGAAGACTTCTTTTTGCGGCAAAGGAACTGCTGGCCAAGGCACAGATCATTGCCGGAACAGCAGGAGAAAAAGAGTTTTGTGTCTGTGCAGTCCTTGCCGGGGCCGATCATGAGCTGTTGAACAGGGCTGCTATGGAAGCAGAGCAATGCGGTGCGGAATCTGTTTTCGCGCTGGAGGGAGAAGAACTTGCGGTCTACAGCGCCGAGTATTTTTCTGACGCGGTCGGGAAACTGGCAGGGGACAGGGCACCGGCTATGATCCTCTTTGCGCGCACAACGGACGGAATGGATCTGGCACCCCGTCTGGCTGCATATCTTCAGACGGGCATGATCTCTGACTGTGTAGATGTAGTCAAAAAGGACGAAGGGCTTGTGTGGATCCGCCATGCATTCGGCGGGACGGTTTCGGCAGAGGTATCTTTTTGCCGGGAAGAAGGGCCGCAGCTTATTTCCATCCGGCCGGGAAGCTTTGGAGGCACCGGAAGGGGAGCCAATGCCGTGCGGACAGAACCTGCGAAAACAGACAGGGAAAACAGGACCGTGTTTGTACCTTATATACCGCAAGACTGCTTTGCCGGGCGTCCGGGCGGGAGGATCATCCGGCCTTCGCTTGTGGAAATCCTTGAAGCAGCAGCGGACCGCGGTAAGGATCCTGCAGCTGCTGATGTCATTGTGGCGGGCGGCAACGGCGCGGGACCCGAGGGCTTTAAGCTTATTGAGGAGCTGGCGGAGCTTCTTCACGGCGCTGTGGGCGCTTCCCGTATCGCAGTCGACAAGGGATGGATCTCCCATTCCCACCTGATCGGGCAGAGCGGCATTACGGTTGCTCCGTCTCTGTATATCAATTGCGGAATCTCCGGTTCCGTACAGCATATTGTCGGTATGCGGGATGCAAAATGTGTGATCTCGATCAATAAGGATCCCAGGGCACTGATCTTTAATGTATCTGATTACGGTATCGTGGGAGATCTGCACAAAGTGCTCCCGGCGCTGATTGCCGAGATCCGCCGTCACCGCGCATAGGTGATTTATGTCTGCCTGTTGTTTTGCTTTTTATATACTTTGCACAAATAGGACCTGTATTTTTTCTACTTATTGACAAATCGGACGCAAAATCCTTTGTATACCTTGTTATTTCTGAAGGTCCGTGTTAGTATAAAACAGACAATGGTTGCAGACATATATTTTTTTGACCGAATAATTAGCGCACTAATTAATATGCGGCGCGCGATCATCATTTCCGGTCAAAAGCCGCGCCCTGCGGCTGCACCGGGGCAGGGTATATGCAGCAGTAGGAAACCTTGCGCGCGGCGATCACAAAGCCTGGCATTGTCGCGAAAAACACCTCGTGTTTCAGGTGGGTCTAAGTTGTAAAGAAATGATATGGGATTGTAAGAAAAACCATTCTTTTCGTTTACCTGAGCGGGAAAACGGTGTATCATTTAAAGTGTAATTGCTGTGTCATCCAAGATGACAGAACAATAGAGTAACCTTAAGAATATTTAAGGAATCCAAACAAATCCAAAGGAGGAACAAAATGGAATTCAAGAACTTACTGGTTGAAATCGAAGATGGTATTGCGGT
>Ga0256405_10007863_pt1 | contig 15663 bp, 16 predicted proteins | sample RumenRJG_02DNA_FD_189096 | JGI IMG/M metagenome (GOLD analysis project Ga0256405, IMG submission 189096) | Bovine rumen microbial communities from Lethbridge, Alberta, Canada - RJG_02 | ecosystem: Host-associated > Mammals > Digestive system > Stomach > Rumen | place: Canada: Alberta... | reverse complement strand
TTTGAGCACTAACGGATTTTCCACCAGTTGACGACCATTGTTCTTGATTAGTGCATAGAACGGTGGATATGCTGGGGTCTGTATCAGCACTGCGTCTCCAGTACCCGAGAATGCCCGCATCCCATATAGTAAGGTCATAATTGCCCCGGGGACAAATTCACACCAATTCGCTTCTGCTTTCCAACCGAATCTCTTTTCCTGCCAAAGAGCTACCGCCTCCGAGAAAGAGAAATCTGTATTCGGATAGCCAAAATGCCCTAACTGTCTCTTGGTCGCTAAGAATATTGTTTGCTATTTTCCTAAGTGCCTGTCCATATTTCATGGCGCTTTCTTTTATCGCCGCTTCATCGCGAGCCAGAAAAAGATCTACTATTCTGCTATCATCCATTGATTCCTCCTTCCCGCTGTACTTGAAGGCCTTCACCTCATATATCAACGAAATCGCAATGTCGGTTTCACATTATACTATAGTTATTGAGATGAACGCTTGAATTTTTCTTGGCCATTTCAGCCATGACAACCAACTGAAGTAAATCATTGAGATACAGAACCTCTACCGCCCTGCCGGGACTGTTTACCGGCTTATCGCATAAGAGCGGCGGCTCTTTCACCATACGAATTGAGACGTTTTCGAGTTCGTACTGCATGAGATTCCTCCTTTTCTTCTTCGAGCGGGACGATGAGAATGTCTCCGATCTGCATCTCGTCCATTCTTGCTTTCAGCGAATCCGCCGTGTGTTTTCCATTTCGTTTTTCCTCCTTTGTACTAAAAAAGCCGCAGTGGGGGACTGCGGCTTGGTGTCATATTGTTTTGTTATCTTGCTAGCTTCAGGATGACGGCGTCGATGTCCTCCGTCGGTCCACCCTCAGAGAGGACCTTGTTCCGAAACCAGATCATGACATGAAGCAGATAGCGTTTTTCCTCATGAGTGAGAGTCAGATATACCCGATCTTTCTTGCGATTGAACATAGCAGGCACCTCCTTCGGTGCCATCGTAAAGAGATGCGCGGAACCTGTCAAATGTGCGATTGGTTTTTTCAAACAAAGAAGCCCCAGAAACTAGTCTGGGACTTCCCCGCTTTGACGGCATGGTCACGAATCAATCGTCGCACCAGCCATAGCTTTCACCGTCCAGAATACCAATGTCGTACTTTTTGCTCTTTGCCTGGGCTTTGGTCACGGCACGATTTTTCTGATCGGCATGATAGGCTTTGTTGTTTGGATTATGCTGATTTGCATAAGCATCCAACTGCTGTTTCGAGTGCGTTTTGCTTGAAACGCCGCCTTTCTTTGCCATCTCGGCCTCCTTTCTCCACAGATCGTTCTCGCATTTTGCTTTCTGTTGTTGCGCCATTTCTGACCAATCAATCTGGGCTTTGCGATTAGTGATGCAGCAGGAGCGGCAGATCACCAAGGATCAAATTAAGCCCAAAGGAACAATCTCCCTTGCGCTCACCATCACCTGTGGGAGGAGTCTAGTTTGATATCGCCGATGTTCCTTCAGCTAATATCAAGCCATCTATGTTCAGGTTACCACAACACAAACAATCTGTCTATCTGGATATACCTTTATTTCTACCGTCTAGTGTTTTGACCTCAAGGCTCTTGCCCCTTTCCGCTTCGTATTCCATTTCCGAAATCAACCCTGCTTTCCAATCCATATAGTTGGCGGCCACCTGCGCATCCTTGATTGCTTTGATCAGCGTCTCCGGCTTTTCACGGATTGCTCGGATCCAGGACTGAACATAGGCCTTGTGGTTGTCTAGGTACACAGAGGACGCCTCCGCTTCCAAACCATACCCCATGAAGCAGGAACACATCTCCGCAACCAGTTCCTCATAAGCATACTGGGACGTTCCGAAAAAGCTGCTCTGCGGTCTGTTCAGTCTGGAAGGATGGCCTGTCGAATGACTTAGCTCATGCAAGGCAGTCGCATTAAAGGCATATGTATTCTCGAACGACCCCGGCGTCGGCAAATGGATCTCGTCTTTATAGGGGGAATAATATGCTTCGTCTCCCCCGTCCAGATAGATCGGTACGCCCATCCCTTCAGATAGTTTCGTGACCAGCTCGTCCATCGAAATACCTTCACACTGCTCCGGAGCCGGCAACGCAGGCATTCCTTCTACATCACAGGCATTGAATACCGGCGTGTATCGAGTGGAAAGTTTGAACTCGTCTTCCCTCCGACCATTCTTCAGTTCTTCCTTATACTTTTCCCAGGTGAGAGCCTTCTTTTCTTTCAGATCGAAAGGATACCAGTACTCCACATAAGTCGCTTTGGAACCAGCCTTCAGATGCCACTTCTGCTTCGGATGATACTTGCCGTCATTGTCCATGATCTGGACCATCGTTACCCAGCGGGGATCTTGATATCCCTTCATAGCTGACACCAGCCTCAGCCAAAACGCATTGCTGCCGCGATAGTTTGCCTTGGTTATGGCATTGTGCGGGGCGCCCCCTCCGGTGCCCCGCCATTCCTTCTTCCAGGATAAGCCCTTTTCTTCGAGCACATGCGCGAAGGCTTCAGCCATCTCTTTCCTGTACTCGTCCTTGTTCTTCGGTTTGCTCATCGGTTATCCTTTCCCACTCTTCCTTCGTCAGGGTGTCTTCATCGACAAAGATGATTTCTCTGCGCATTCTTTCTCGCCTCCTCATACGTGCGGATCCGGCACTGACGGTCATAAAAAGCCTGCAGATCATTCATCAGCCGCAGGTAATTATCCCGTTTCAGATAATTGGATTCCTCTTTTCGGACCCGGTCCAGTACCTCCAGAATGGCGCGCATGAGCAGATCCGAATCCAGCATCTGCATCGCTTCCTGGAGGACATCTTTCTGAGCCGCAGTCTCTTTTGCGCGTTCCTTAGAATATGAGTCGTTCTCCTGGAAGAACTTGATCAGCCTCTGAGCGAGATCCTGCTTCCCGGAATCATCCATTTCTACCCCTTCATAATCAATCGGCGTTCCAATGATCACGATAATCTTCACTCCTTCCTTCTTCGGTTCCAGATCGATCTTTTCCATGTTGTCCTGAGCATCCGCGATCCCGTTTGCCAGTTCGTTCAGCCAGGACGCGGTCCGTTCCACTTCCTTCTGGGTGCTGCCCAGATAGTAGCCGCTGCAACCGCTGCAGATAGGACAGCCCTCCTTACGAAGCATGCTGATCATCCTGCGCAGCGACCGGTCAGATAAAGAAAAACGCTGCTCCAGCTCCTTGCTGAATACAGCGTTCTCTTTCCCGATATGGTTCTTTTTCAAATATTCGTAGATTTCTTTTTCTCGGTTCATGTTATCCTCCTTATCGGCTGTAATCTCTATTGTTTCGATGCTGTGGCAAAAGCCCAGTGACCGGTTCAATGCTTGCGCCTCCACCTTCTATTTTCTCGGCAAATTCGCAAATATGGTAAATGTTCAGCGGTCCTGAACCCACTTCCAGATGGGTGCTGTCAATATAGCGACAGGTTTTTTCCTCTTTTTCACCGTCTGGCCATGTGATTCGGATTTTTCCTCCGTCTTTCAGCCGAAACTGTTCGTTGTATCGGCTGTCGATAAATCGGATCCCTCGCTCGGCTTCTTTCATGTGCCGATCAAGCCAATCACGGCGATAGCAATAGCAATACAGAGTGTATTCATCTTTACTGGGATTCAGTCGCATCATATAGCTGTATTTTTCTGTGTCGACCCGAAAACCGAATTCGTACCGATCTCCCGGAATACGCGCTTCCATGTGACCATAACAGTACTTGGTAAGTTCTTTACGGTTTTTTAGAAATGCCTCTTCCTCGCCGAAGCGATAATGATTGATGACTTCATCAAACTCGTCCTTGAACCCCTGCGTCTTTAGATCATCCTGAAATCCGTTCCAGAATGAGCAGAACCCAAGCCCGTTCGAGTCCATGTCAGCGCGGAGATATCCTATGTTTCCTGTCTGAGAACGGATCTGGCCGCTCTGGGTGTAGCAGTACATCATCTCCGCTTCCGTCATAGATCTGATTGATAATTCCATTTCTTCCTCCAATCAAAAGGCGGCATCTTTTCAGATGCCGCCCAACAAAAGAGCTGAGGTCGTGGAAATCACTTTCCTCTCAGCCGTCAACTTCGTCTTCTTTCTTTTTCACGGTAAGCTTCTTCGCTGCGAAAAGCACGCCGACCAAAGAAGCCCCCGTCGCCAGCCCCCATACGACCAGGCGTGACTCATCTCCTGTCTTTGGCAGAAGCCCTGGCACGTACAGCGTCTGCGCTTTGTCGTTTGGATCCTTGTGGGTTGCCACCAACACCCTGCCGTCTTTCGTGACAAGGTAGATCTCCTCGAAGACGACCAGACTGTGCATCTCAAGAGAGGAAGTGTCCACGTCGATCACGACGGTCGTGGTGCCCGAAGCTTTTTCAGGCGTAAAGTTGTTTTCCCTCTTTACACCAAGGAGAGCCTTGGCATTCTTGTCATAGACCCGCGTCACAATGACGTACTTCGCTCTGGGAGTAAGGCCCGAATAGCTGATTTTGTCTCTGATCCGGCTGCCGGAAAGCGTCGCACCTCCGTTTTCGCTGTCGGAAGCCTTAGTCGCGATGTTCGGGAACACAACCGCCTGGTTATCGTCGTTGATGTCTGCATGGACGGCGACTTCAACGCCTTCATAGTACAGCGTCTCGAAGACCACAACCGTCTTCCCATTCAAGGCTGTGGAGTCGAACGTGAAAGTGAGTTCCACCGTTCCGTCTTCCGCTTCCGGCGTAAACGTGGCATTGGCAGTCACTTTCTTTCCGTCCACGAGCAGCGGCTCATTCGTTGCGCGATCGTACATAACGCCCTCGCACTCATAGGACTTGCCGGGAAACAGACCGGAATAATGGACCAAATCCGTTACGGTAATCTTTTCGGAGACAGCTCCTTCGTGAGTGCCGGTCGCGTCGCACTTCGCGTCCGTGGTGATCGAGGGCACGAAGATGGTCTGACGATCATCCTCGATGTCGGCATGGGCAGCGATTATTGTATCTTTGAAGTACAGGGTCTCAAAGCATACGAGAGTCTTCCCTCCAAATTCAGAGGCATCGAACTCGAACACGACTTCAACCGTTCCGTCAGCCGTTTCCGGGGTGAAAGTGGTCTCAGCGATCACACCAATAGATTCCCCAGTCTCGCGGTCATAGATCTCGCCCACCAGCTTAAACTCCTTACCGGGATGCAGATTTTTGAAACTCACGACGTCCGTTACGGATGCAGTTGCGTTCGCTTCGATGTGATTCAGACCGCTTTCGGTATCCGCTGCGTCTGTCTCGATCTCAGGGACGGAGTTGTGGAAGGATACGACATAAGGATCTTCGGTATCCGCATCGATCGTGAAGCTCACCGGATCGTTAGGCAGATAGATCTGTGCCTGCTCTTCGGTCAGGTTTTCAGTCATAGTGTAGGTGCCGTAAGGGACCTTGCCGAAATTGATCTTGCCGTTTGCATCGGTCTGCTTCGTTTCACTGTACGTGCCGCCCGCCAGAAGCGTGCCGGAGAGCGTGAAGGACAGACCGGACACATTGCCGTCGTCGGAGGTCTTTAAGACCTTGACTCCCTGCGAGGCGACAGTCTCCTTCTGAAGGATTTGGATACCGTCTTCCGTATCGTCAGTCTGGTTACTGCTGATGACAGATGCCGCACTGTTCTGATCCACGAGGTTGAACAGCGCAACACCGCTGACTGCATCGGAACCGTTCCCGTTCATCAGCTGCATGATCGAGCCTTCGATCGTGAACCCGGCTGGGGCCTTTGTCTCCTGGATCGTCAGCGTCCCTAACGGGATGATGTAGTTCCCGCTGGCATCCTTGCCGTAAACAGGCGAACCGGAAATGACGAAACCGTCTTTCAGGTATGCCAGGTAACTGTTTCCGACCTTCTTGGTCTCGATCACCCACGTGGCTGCGGGTTCGGACGGAAGGCTGTTCTTCGTATACTGTCCTGCATAGTAGCGGATCGTATACTGTGCTCCGGACATATCGAAGTCCGCTCCCGAATATGCCGTTGCCGCAGTCTTTCTGATGACGATGGCAGCAGGGTCATCGAGCGGCGGTTCCTTGAAAATGCTGCTGTCTGATCCGGAAAGAGAAACGTTCCCGTTGTAATTGACCGTCACCGGATATGTTCCCGTCGCCAGCCCGTAGCCCGAACTCGGAGAGATCTCCTTGATGTAGTAGGTCCCGACGTTGAGCGTGAGGGTGTTGGAAGAGCCGTTCGCGGTGGTCGTCAGGATCGCGTCATTGCCTCTCGCGTCCTTGGCTAGCGTGGTGCATGCGCTGTCCGTATAGATTCCGTACTTTGCTCCAGCCAGGGAATAGCAGGAATTGCCGTTGGTGACCGTCGTATTGGCGGACGACTTCGTAATCGTCACAGTGCCGGTCGGAATCTCGGCCTTCACTCGGGCTCGCATGAACTTCATTTCCGAAACGTCCACAATGAACTGCCCGGTGCCGGCATAGCGCGGGTCGCCTGAGTGACCGGGATCATACGGCTTGGACGAGTAGATCATGTTGGAAGATTCTGATGTGGTCAGCCATTCTGTCCAGTTCGTAAGCGGCCGCGTAGCAGTCAGCGTTACTCCGGATGAGGTCACATTTACCGTGACGGTACCGGAACTCTCGATCTTGTTGCCGTTAGCCTGCACGATCTTTTTGACGTTCTCCACATCAGCAGCGGGAACGCTGAACGGAACGCCGACGGTCAGCTCGTACTGATATTCGTAATCAACAGTAGTGCTGTTTTTCTGTTCTTCCCAGGCTTCCTTACCTTCCTGATACATCTTATCGAAGTCAATGATGCCGGCATACCCGATGATCGGGCCGCTGAGAGTCGGGGTGTCATAAGGGATCCAGTTGCCTTCTTTGTCGTAGTAACCGCTGTCCGCGATGAAAGAGTACATCCAGTCGCTGAGCGAGATCGCGTTCATCTTCTTCCAGACAAGCATCTGAACCATTGCGCGCTTGAAAGCAAGGCCGTCAGCAGTCGTATCCCGAAGGAGTGTTGCGACGTCGTTCTTTGAGATAGAGACAGCCCCGTGTGAGAACCATGTGCGGTCAGGATCTGTGAACGCGGGGATGCTCACGGCTTTGGCAAAAGTGTTTGCGTTCTGGACGATCAGAGCGTAGTCATTCTCCGTCAGCATCTTGGCAACCTGGGCAAGCTCGATTACATTCGCGCCGGTTTGTACATTGATCCCCGCCTCAGAGAGCGATGAGCTCAGGACGTGTGAACCTGCAGTGGCAGACGTTGTAATATCAAAGCAGTATGCGCGATGTCCGTTGACGTTGAAATACTCCTTCGAATTGAAGTTGCCAAGGCACTGTCCCCAGTTGCTCGTGCTTCTGGTTGCGCCGCTCAGGTATTTCATGGTAGTGCCGGAGTTGCTGTTCTGGCGATGGTTCGTCGCGTTGGTAATCAGCACGCAGTTGGCGCCTGCTGTGCCGATGCGCGCGTGAGTAGATGTCGAATACACGGGCACAGACTTGAAGATGCCCGGATATTTGGTCGTCAAACGGCTGACCAGCGCGTCATAATCGTAGTTGTAGATCTTCACCGCTCCGTGGTTGGCTTTCACGGTGTTGTCAGCTGCTCGCGTCTTCGGAATGATCTGATCCATCTCCGTGAGCTCTTCGCCGGAGTATTCTGCCGCCACAGGTTCCTCCACCGGAGATTCGGTGGTTGCTTCCTCCGAAGGCTCGGTAAACTCTTCCGTCGAAGATTCTGTAGGCTCTTCCGTCGATTCCGTGGTCGAATCTTCTGTGGAAGCCATAGTCCTTTCTTCTGTACTCTCCGCAGCCGATTCTGTCGATGCTTCCGTGGAAGCCTTAGTGGAGGCCTCAGTTTCTTCCGTTTTGTCTTCACTTGTTTCTCCGGCCGGAGCCTCCGTGGACTCTTCCGGTTCCTCAACGGGAGCTTCAGGCTGCTCCTCTACCGGTGCTTCAGTGGAGGCCTCGGTCGGAGCTTCTGTTGGAGCCTGTGTCGGCGCTTCTGTTTGAGTTTCTGTCGCGGTTTCCTCTTCGGTCTGCGTCGGAGTTCCGGTTTCTGCTTCGTAAGTCGGAGCAGTATCGTCATAACCATCCGCGTGTGCAAACTTAGGCGCGCAGCCAAGGATCATGACTGCCGCCAGGATCAAAGCGATTCCCTGTTTAAGTAGTTTTTTGTTCATTTGGTTTCTCCTTCTTCAAATTGTTGTTGATTTCAGCGCTTTTATGCGCAATAAAAAAGAGCCTTCGATAATACGAAAGCTCTCGTAAATGCTGTTTGGTTGTTATGACTTTGTCGCTCCGCTAACAGAGCATCGAGGAAGCCGAGTGTTTCATTCTAAGTTAGGTTTCTCCATTTTTTCTGCCGCATCCGCTAAATCATCTTGCATATCTGTGACGTATTCCGTAATCAAAGCGGTGCAGATTCCGATATAGATAACCAAAAGGATGATGCCCCAGAAGATCAGATAAAACGGGTCCCGAGAAATGTCGCTACCGAAGATCTTTCTGAAGATTGGAATCACGGCATTAACGCCAACAACGAAAAACAAAAACAGAAAAACGGCAAGCGACAGAAGAATAAAACTGCCAGGGAGCGCTTCGCTTCCTTTTCGCCGCCTCTTCCCGGAAGAAACCGGATACAGCAGTGCGTCCATATCCGTATGCAGCGCCTCCGCCAGATGCCGCACCATTTCGATATCAGGGAATGAACTGCCGCTCTCCCATTTGGAGATCGTCTGCCGCGTCACACCGACCTTCTCCGCCAGCTGCGCTTGGCTCAGCCCCCGTCCTGTCCTCAACCGTCTGATGTTATTGGAAATGTCTGCCAATTTTCCGCTCCTTTCTGTTTTTCACCCAAAAGTATAGCAGGACAAATATGCCGTCTTCAAGCACAAATGCCCTGCCAAAATGTTAAATTGTATTTACATCGCCAGCTGTCCTTACTCCTGTAGCCGTGAGATGATCTCCTCATAGAGCTTTAGGCTTTCGAGGTTGAATAAGGCACTGCTACCGACCTGGCAAAATCTTATTGCTTAGTCGCTCCGCAGGCTGAGCATTTATAACAGTCGTGGACGGTCTCCTCCCAGGCTTCTTTATCAACGACCGTTTCGTCCCAGGCGGGCTGGTCCACAACTGTTTCATCCCAGGCCGGCTGATCTACGACAGTTTTGTAGTGCCCCACCTCTTCGTGATGAATGACATCTATGACAACTTGCTCTGTATGCCAGCCATATCCGATGCCATCGTGCTCAATATGCCAGAGGGAATGCTCTGCGGGCGTTGTCCCCGTTTCCCATTCCAGCACAGTCAGATCCTTCCCGCAGCCATTGCAGAAGCTATGCGCTTCCATTACGTTCTCGTCATACGCCGGCCGGTCAACGACCCATTCCTGATGGCTTACTTCGTCGTGGTGAACGATATGTGTCACGGCATCATGATGGACGATGTGGGTCTGCGCATCGTGGTGCACGGTCCTGAACTGTTCTTCCCAATTGTGGTTGCCGGTGGCCGGGATGGACTCGGTATAGCTCTTTCCGCAGGAACATGTATACGTCATGATGCCTGCCGCACCACAGGTCGCTGCCTTAGTGACTGTGCCTTTATAGTTATGCGTGTGTGCCGGTTGCGTAGGAGCTGCAGTGGTCGTCGGCTGAGGCGCAGCTGTTGTTGTGGGCGCTGGAGCCGTTGCCTTCGTGGTCTCTGGAGTTGCCGCTGTCGTCGTAGCTCCAGGTGTCGGATTCTGACCGGACGTTGACTTCATCGTTTCCTTTTCCTTGGTTGTCGCCGCTTCGGTCTTCCCCGTATTGCCTTCAAGCGTCGTTGCTGCTTCTTCAGGTGTTTTCTCCGGAAGAGCTGAAGTTGCTTCTTCTGTCGTCATTTCTTGTTCAGCGCTTTCTTCCTGGTTCTCCGTATCCGATTCGCTGCTTAAGTCTTCTTTGCTCTCCGCAGAGCTTCTCGATACGCTGGTTGCCGCCTCTGCAGAATCCATCTTCTCCAAAGCGTCTTCACTCGTAGTGACTGACTCCTTAGACAACGCTGCAATGCTTTCGCACACAGGCGCGGAAGAAGTCGTCATCGGATTTGATGCGCAACACCTGCAGCACAGTGCCAGCAAAAGAACACATACCATAATGCATACGATCAGTATCCACCATCTCTTTCTCGGTTTTTCAGTTCGTTCTGCCACCATACGCAATCACCCCTTTTTGCTACTTAGCATGATATACAAACTATAGCAATTCTACGATGCGCGTACGCAGAGAATAATATATTACCTTCCTCTTGAGGCAGCATGGTGGTTAATGGGGGAAGTGTGAAGGGGGAATGAACTGATGCCGTTTTTACCGAGCGTTCCGGTTATCTCTCTGCCTTTCGAGATGCTTCTGGTAAAATTCCAGAGCTTTTAGAATATACTCTCCAGTTTTGTTGTACGGAACGTTGGCCGGAATATACCGTCTGGCATCATTGTACCTGAGACTGATTCTTTCGACCTGATTCGGCTTCTCCTCGTTCAGGATGTTATCGATCACGTGCTGGCCAAGCAGTCCATCTCTGGAAAAAGCTCTCATGCGAATTGCCTGAGCATGTGACGGCGTACAGTCAGCGTACTCGATGGCGTCTACCAGATACTGCTGCTCTTTCTTCGCGAGGTAAGAGAGCTCCACGGCTGGCCTCATAGCGATTCGCCCTTCATCGACCATCTGAAGAAGTTCCGGGACAAGTTCTGTAAGACGGATATAACGCTGAATCTGTGTATTGCTATCTATAGACTCACTCGCAAGAAGTTCTCGGGATTTCCCAGATAAATCGGGTCCCACTGGGACACCATTTTCTTTTGCCGGTCTTCCTGGTAGTCTCCTCATCGCTTCCAGTCTCATCTTGTACGAGAACGCTTTCTCACTCGGCAAGATTACAGAACGCTGCAGGTTACTCTCCACCATCAGGATGATGGCTTCGTCTCGGGTCATCTCTCGAATCTCGGCTTTGATCGTCGGCAGCCCTGCCAGTTCACATGCCGTCTTTCTTCGGTGGCCGGATACGATTTCATATCGTCCGTCCTCTTTCGGACGAACCGTAATAGGCGTGATCAGTCCGCGTTCCTTGATGCTTTGGACCAGCTGATCCATGTCCTCATCCATTCTCACCTGGAAAGGATGATTCGGAAAATCGTCTATCTGATCCAGCGGAAGGTCGTAGATCCTCGGAAGTTTCGTTTCAGCCCTTTCCTGATCCGTCATAAACATCTCATCGTACGCGGTCAGACCAAGATCGATGCTTTTCTCGTTCTTCATTCGTCAACACCTCCTTCGTCAAAGCTTCATAGGCGAGCGCTGCTTTCCCTTTCCGGTCATAGGCATAAATGCTCTGTCCCTCCATGCTTGCCTCTGCAATCCGTACGGAACGTGGGATTTCCGTATCGAATACACGGATATTTGTCCCTACGTTCTGCCGTAAGGTTGAAATGATCTCCTTGGCGTTATTCGTCCTACCATCCACCATCGTCATCAGGACCCCTTCGATCTTTAAGGAGGGATTGATAGTTCGTCGGACCTTCATAACGGATCCCAACAGCAGATTCAGTCCCTTTGTCGAAAGAAAATTGGGCTGGCAGGGGATCACAAGACTGTCGGCCGCCACCAGGGCGTTGATGTTCATCAGCCCTAACGAAGGCATGCAGTCAATAAGGATATAGTCATAGTTCTCACGGATCTGATCGATATAGGTCTTGAGAACAAACTCACGGCTCATCGTGTTGACCAGGCGCGTTTCCATTCCTGATAGTTCTATGTTTGCCGGCATGAAGGCGACTCCTTCCGGATGCTGCCAGATGCCGAAGTCGTTCGGGATCTCTTTTTCATCGATGACGTTCTGCATGATCGTTGCCAGCGTCACGTCCAGATGGTCCGGATCCCGAATTCCGAGTGCTACGCTCATACTGGCCTGCTGGTCAGCATCGATCAGAAGCACTCTCTTTCCTTGATTTGCCAGCCCAATACCCAGATTGATGGCTGTCGTTGTCTTTCCGACACCGCCTTTCTGGTTCGTGATGGCAATTACTTTTGATTTGCTCATATTGTTCCTCGTATTATAGTGTCATAGCCTTTTCTTTACCTTTTCTACAGGTTAGGTTATGCTGTTGAAGATGCTGTGGATTGGTTTATTGTTCCTACCGCATTGACGGTTTCTGAAAGGCTCCAACCACAGCCTCTTTGTCTCATTGTTGATCAGTTAGATACCGCACGACGGTTTATGTAGAACGAGGTTACATCCGGCAGAGAGCTCTGTGGGTCATCAGCAGCATCAATACACTATTAGGAGGATCTGATTATGATCTACGTCGGCATCGATGTTGCCAAGGACAAGCACGATTGCTGTATCCTCGGCTCTAACGGAGAGATCCTGTTCTCTCCATTCACCATTCAGAACACGCTGCAAGGATTCGATGAGCTCTATGAGAAAATCTTGTCTCTGACCTCGGACTCGACAGAAATAAAAGTAGGTCTTGAGGCTACCGGACACTTTCATCTCAACCTTCTGCGTTCGCTCCTTGATAACGGCCTGCCCAGCTTTGTTATCAACCCGTTGCACACAAATCTTTTCAGAAAAGGTCAAAGCCTTAGAAAGACCAAAACGGATAAAGTCGACGCTGCTTCGATTGCTATGATGTTGCTTACCGATAGGACACTCAAGCCCTACTCGAATACATCATACCACACCGAAGAGTTAAAGTCTCTCACAAGATACCGTTTTGACAAAGTTCATGAACGTGCCAGGCTAAAAACTTCCGTATCAAGGCTTGTAAGTATCCTGTTCCCCGAGCTGGAAAAGCTGGTGCCGACTCTTCATATGGCGTCCGTCTATGCCTTGCTTTCCGAGTTCCCTGGTGCATCGTTCATTGCCTCCGCCCATCTGACTCGTCTAAAGCACCTGCTTCAGGATGCCTCCAAAGGCCATTATGGAAGAGATATGGCTGTGTCTATCCGCGATGCGGCATCTGCATCCATCGGTTCCGTCCTTCCGGCCAAATCTCTGGAGCTCAAGCACACAATCCGTCTCATCGAAATTCTGACCGAGGAAATAGACGAGATCGAAGTTGCTATCAATGCCATTATGGATGCGATCGAGCCCCCAATCATTACGATCCCTGGAATCAGGAACCGGATGGGCGCCATGATTCTGGCTGAGATCGGTGACTTCTCCCGTTTTGATAGCCCGGATCAGATCCTGGCTTATGCGGGTCTGTCTCCAACCACATATCAGTCCGGACAATTGACTTCTTCCTATGCTCACATGGAGAAACGAGGTTCCCGTTACCTTCGATACGCCCTGTTCAATGCCACGCAGTATGTCTGTATCTGGGACCCGACATTCAAAGCCTATCTGGCTAAAAAACGAGCAGAAGGAAAACACTACTTTGTTGCAGTATCCCATGCCTGCAAAAAACTTGTCCGTGTCATCTACAAAATACAGCTAACAGGGGAACCTTACCGGGCAGTCTGAGTCTTTTTCATCCCTTTCTGAACGAGCACCCTTTCTGGATGCTCTGTTTGTCATGCAGTTTTCAAGGTACTCATTTATCTGAACGAATTTTTTCGATTCAGGCTTGATATTTAATAGTTAGTCTTTTATTGGCAGTCAAATCTTCCAATGCTTCGGTTTAAGACCATCGATCAGTATTACCGACAGTTTTCCGTCAGATGAATACGGCATCAATGCCTCTTTAAACTCCGGAATACCCGGAAACGTTTCTTTACCGATATAGTATTCTTTATCGAAAAAGCGAGAACTTCCCTGTTTGCAGTCCGAACTCGACCCGACCGTGATCGATTCGCCATTTGTGATGATCAGGATCTCAATAATATCATTCGTTTCCGCCAATTTGACGATTTCCTCAATGCTGAGATCTCTGCTCTCAGCGGCATTGTAATTTAAAGCGGCTGAAGCTGCCATTTTGTTTTCATGCACCTGAAGGATCTCAATGACTGAAATATACACACAATAGATACAGATCACACCAAGCACCGTACAGCAAACAGTGACAATTATATCTGCCACCCTATTATCTATGTGTATGATATGACCCCGAAAAATAAATATTGCGATCAGCGCAAGGCAGATTAGAAGCTTGATAATCGGATATTTATATGATTTTAACCCCTCATTGTATTTTAATACATTCATAATACGATCACCTGTCAAAGGGTATAAGTTTCATGCGTTATCCATGCTGCTTTTCTCTCTGCCGATAAACAGAAAGACAAAGAACATGATCAGAAGCAAGGCTAAAGCATAAAAAGGACTATTATACAGGAATGATTCCAATGGGACTTCCTGGTCTGAATGCACATAATCAGAATACACGCTGGCCAATACTATACAGGTTATTACTAAGATAACGGCGGAAACAGCCATGATGATCAAATAGTTGTTCCGGATCCGGAGTCTTTCCTGAACCGGTTTTTGCACCAGAGACAAAACAGTCAATGAAATCGTGATCAGGCTGATGATAATAGCGGTATAATAACATTCTTCCCGTCCCCATGTTGCGATGGTGATTCCTGTCAGGAAATAGACCGGAATAAACAGCATAAGGACATCATCGATTCGTTTTTCCCTATGATGAAACATAAACAGCCATAAAACCAAATAAGTCAGCGCGGTGATCGCCGCCATACACATCCCAAATACCCAGGACATTCTCGACAGCGGAACAAATGCCCCAAATGCAGTAAGTACCCAGAGAACCAGGATAATGATGATACATACTTTGGTTCGCTTCCTGTAAAACAGCTCTTTTTCAGCCGGCGAAGCCTCATTTTGTCTGCTGTCAGTTAAAATAATGGCACAGATGACCAGAACAAATAAGAGGGGAAAATACCGTAACATAGCAAGTAGCTTTCTTTCTTTTTACTGGATTATTCTGAGAAACGCTGTATCTGGTTATATTATACCACTTTTGTAAGTTCTTTTCAATTTTCTCAGACGTAACCGCACGTAACTCGTTCAAAAACAACAAAAAACCGCATAAAAATGCGGTAAAAGAAAGTGGAGCATAGGGGATTCCCCGACTCGGCGCCGGAGGCGCCTCGCTGGATAGTTCCGGCAGCTGCATCTCAGCGCCTTGCAGGCTCGATCTGCAGGCCGTCACAGAGAACCCCTGCGGGGTTCTCATCCATCGTACCGTTCTTATTGCAAAAGCCGGCTGTTTGCCGGCTTTTGCAATAAAAAATGGAGCATAGGGGATTCGAACCCCTGACCTCCACACTGCCAGTGTGGCGCGCTCCCAGCTGCGCTAATGCCCCAGACGAGGAGTATTGTATCACAGCCGAAAAAAAATGCAAGCACTTTTTTCCGAAATATTGTATATTATATTTACACGATTCTGACAAATGAAAGGAGCCCCTATGTTTCCCTCTTACAACATGGCTACGACGATGAAAAGTTCGACGATGGAGAACGATATCGTTCTCGCAGCGAAGGCCGGTTTCCGGCATATCGAACTGCGGAAGGAAAAGCTGCTGAACTTCCTGCAGCGGGGCGGTACCCTGACCGGTCTGAAAACGCTTCTTGCAGATAACGACATCAAGCCGATGTGCATCAACGCCCTGGCGGATATCAGTTTCCATAAGGGGCAGGCCCGCATCACGGTGCAGGAACTCTGCCACTTCCTCTG
>Ga0256405_10007860_pt1 | contig 15669 bp, 16 predicted proteins | sample RumenRJG_02DNA_FD_189096 | JGI IMG/M metagenome (GOLD analysis project Ga0256405, IMG submission 189096) | Bovine rumen microbial communities from Lethbridge, Alberta, Canada - RJG_02 | ecosystem: Host-associated > Mammals > Digestive system > Stomach > Rumen | place: Canada: Alberta... | reverse complement strand
AAATATTATGATAATTTATGGAAATATTTATCAACTTATGGTTGGTCAACACAAAGTAATGAAACGATTCAAGAAAATTTAAACAAGGGTTTATATTCTATTAATGGTACTAAGATTTCAGAATCAGAAAATTTTGATCCAAAGAAAGACCAAGATACAATAGATGAAGCTAAAAGATGGTATGACCGAGAACTTAAAAAAATTGAACATAAAGAAAAAGATATGGATACCAAATTAACAAAATATCAAACAGAATATAGTGCATTAACAAAGGATTACGACTCAGTTAAATCAATTATTGATGCAAATGTTCAAAAAAGCTTCACATACTGCCAAAACGGTTAATAAAAGCAATACAAATAGAAAAATCCTGCAATATTGCAGGATTTTTTATTATTCATTTTCTATGTTATTAAACTGAAACTAATGTTTTTCAAATGAAATTTCCCAGCCGTCATTACCGTTATTTTCAGCCGCTAATAATTCCGGCGATTTTACAGGCATTTCATCTGTACTTTTTTCTTCGTCTTCTTCAGGCTGTGGATTTATCGGTAACCTGAAACCAAATGTTGAACCTTCACCTAATTTAGATTGAACAAAAACTTGTCCTTGGTGTAATTTTTCAACAGAAATCTTAACGAGATGCAATCCCAGTCCTGTTCCTTTTATTGTATGAGTATCATTTTCTACTCGGAAAAAACGGTCAAAAATCTTATCTAAATATTCTTCAGCAATACCTTGTCCTTGGTCTTCTACACTAACTTCAACAAAATCACCTACTCTTGCTCTTTCTGCTCTTATTTTAATACGCTTACCGTCTGGTGAATATTTAATTGCATTTGAAACAATATTTGCCATAACACGTCTTATACTGTCCTTGTTAAACGGAATTTCTGGTAAATCCGGTTCTTTTATTACTGAGAATGTTAAGTTGTGTTCTGATGCCAAAACTTTCATTTCATCTATAACATCTTCAATAACAGGCATGATGTCTTGTTTTGTTTTTTCAAGTTTGACATTTTGTTGTTCATAGCGTGAAAAATCAAGAATATCATTAACCATTCTGTTTAATCTGATAATTTCTTGATTCATCACTCCAATAAATTCTTTTTGTGTATTGAAATCAAAATCATTACCATAATTGTATAGAGTGTCAATATAACTTCTTAGAACCGTAACCGGAGTTCTTAATTCGTGAGAAACGTTAGAAATAAAGTGAGAACGCAGATTATCCATTTCGATTTCTTTTGTAACGTCAATCAATACAATAATATAGCCTACGTATTCTCTGTTAACCGTAAACATTGGCGACATTATTGCTTTTATAACACGTTTATTAACTTCAATGTTAAATGCTAATGGTCTTTGTTCCATTATGTCAAGAGGTGTGTCTTTAAACTGTTCAATACGTTCTTTAAAACACATTTCACCACTAGTATCACAGTATTGCTGAATTTTTGTTTTTAAAATTTCATTTGGCGTAACATCTAACAACTTTTGTGCATGTTCATTAACCAAAATTATATTATCATAATTGTCGCAAACAACAACACCATTTGCGATACACGCTAATATTGCTTCAAGTTTATTTTTTTCCAGCGTTAACTGTCCGATATTTTGTTCCTCATATTTATGTAATCTAGAGGACATGTCATTAAAAGCATCAAATAATTGCTTAGCTTCCTTGCTCATACCTTGAGATTCAACTTTAATACCAAATGTTCCGGAAGATATCTTTCTGACACCATCTTGTAAAAGCTTAAGTTCTTTTGTTGTAAGAATAGTATGAGCAAGCATGACAAGAACAATAAGCCCCCATGTTAGCGCAAATACCATAATTAATGACATTGTAGTTGTATCCGTAACGTTATTAATTATGGTTCCTGATAGTCCAACCATGACGGAACCGACATTTTTGGAGTAATTTCCCATCTTGAGAACCATAGGCGAGCTTACAACAATTTTTGCAGTATCAGCTCGCTTAGAATAGTCCTCTTCGCTTGAATATATAGTTCTTGAATTGGCATCTTTAAATTCAATATAAGCAATATCATCGTTACTGCCTAAAATTGACAATGAATGAGAACGCAAAGTATCATATTTGCTCAATTCAGGAATATCTTTAGTAATTTCTACAGACTCTATAGCTAAAGTTTTTGATATTATTTGACCGAAATTTTTGTAACCTATGTCTAAATTTTTTTTGATTTTATTTACTGCAAAACAGGTAAGACAGAGCATTACTATCGTTGTTGAAAGTAATCCCAAAATAATCAAACGGTTTTGGGTTGTCATATTTTTAATCTTATCCATAAATAAATTATATCATGCAGTAAATCTGCAAGCAAATTTTTTAAAATTATAAATCTACTTGGTCAACAGTATTAAAAAACTTTTTAAAGGTTTCTCTAGGTACTGAAATAATTTTTGACGTATCCCAAGGATTTATAACATAAACATTTTTATCATCAGAACTGTGAACTGAATATACATGCTTTCTATATAATGTTTGTTTATTGCCGTTTCCGTCTGTAAAATTCAAATCTTTTCCTTTTAATGAATTAGCAACACAAGTTACTCTGTTTGGTTTGTTGTATTGGTCAATATCATTATCGGTAATTATTATGTCTTTTGCTCTACCAACGGTGTTTCCAAATACATTGCGCCCACCTTTTCCTGTCAATAACTCAAATGCGACATGCGACGAATTACCATCATTTATGCTAAATCCGCCGCTAAAATCACCTCTGTTCAAAAATCCTGAAACGCCTTTTTGTTCATTAAAATATTTGTCAATAGCCATTTCAATGGCTCTTACATCTAAATCACCTTTACTCATTTGCGTGTTTTGACCAATTTCTGCAGGAGTAAAGGTGTATTTTTTATTTACGCCTTTTAAGAATACCGTAACATTGCCTTTATCGTCAACTTTAATAGCATCATCCAAGATTTTTTGACCTTTTGGTTCCAATGTGATTGCTTTAACTGCCGCTAACAACCAGCAATCACCGGTTGAACCTTGTTTAAAATTTTCGTCTACTTTACCGTTTGGAACAATATTATTTGTATTTTTATCTGAAGATTTTATGCGCAGTTCCAATTTGTCAACCAAAGATGATATGCGTCCGCCGTTTAAGATTTTACTTTCTTTTTGGTATTTAACCTCTTATGCATATTCTTTTTCAATATCTTCGCATCCAACACCTTTAGCTTTCGCCGCCTCAACTAAGGATTTGAAAATATTATCAATATATTTTAATCTTTCAGCTTCTGGTAGACCACGTTCTGCTATAATAGCATTAATTAGCGATTCTGAACCGGATTTATCTGTATAGGCATCAATGACGTCTATGACGTTTGTTTTATTAATTTGTTTAATATGAGAGCCAATTTCATCTCCAGTTGTGGGGATGATAAACATTTTGTGCTGATGAATATCGTTGTATAGACTGTCTGCAATCTTCTGAGCAGGAGTTTTTGGGGGATTAGAATTATTTTTAGGATTTGACTCAAAAATAGTATTTAATGCAAATTCATCCATTGCAGAATTATCAACAATTTCTTGTTCATTCGTAAATTTTATATTAAGATTTTGAATTTTTGAAATTTGCATAGACGACATTCCTAACAATTCTCTCATGTACAATATCGACATTCAAAAATCAAACTTTAGAAAATATTACTAAATTTTTACAAAATCAAAAAAAATAAGACTATCGAAAACGACAGCCTTATTTTTATCTATTTAATAATCACAAGATTATAATTTTTCAGCAACCATTAAAGTTGTTTCAGCTAGTCTTGTTGAATATCCCATTTCATTATCGTACCAAGAGATTATTTTTACTTGGTTTCCGCCCATTACACGAGTTAATAAAGCATCAACTGTTGATGATTGAGATGTTCCAACATAGTCAGAAGATACTAAAGGTTCTTCTGTGTAGCATAAGATGTGTCCGTCAGCAGCTTCTTTTAATGCTGCGTTAACTTCTTCTACTGTAACTTCTTTACCTACTTCAAATACAACGTCTACTAATGAAACATCAGGAGTAGGAACACGCATTGCAAAACCGTCCAATTTACCTTTTAATTCAGGTAATACTAATGCTACAGCTTTTGCAGCACCTGTTTTTGTAGGAACGATATTTAAAGCACCTGCTCTTGCTCTACGAGGATCTTTATGACCTGCATCTAAAATTCTTTGGTCGCCTGTGTATGAGTGAACTGTTGTCATCAAACCTTTTACAATACCAAATTTATCATTAATAGCTTTTGCAACAGGTGCTAAGCAGTTTGTTGTACAAGATGCCATTGAAATTACATTGTGTTTAGCTGGATCATATTCATTATCATTTACGCCTAAAACGATTGTCTTATCTTCGTTAGTTGCAGGTGCAGAAATAATAACTTTTTTAGCGCCTGCTGTAATGTGAGCTTTTGCTTTTTCAGCATCTGTGAAGAAACCTGTTGATTCAACAACAACTTCTACACCTAAATCTTTCCAAGGTAATTGTGCAGGGTCTTTTTCTGCAAAGAATTTGATTTTCTTACCATTTACAATAATGCCTTCTTCATAAGCTTCAACTGTACCATCAAATTTACCCATTACTGAGTCATATTTGAAAAGTCTTGCTGCATCTGCAGGTGTTAAACCAGGGTCATTTATTGCAACATAGTTAATTTTATCAAAGATACCTTCTCTGATTGCTGCTCTTAAAGTGTTTCTGCCGATTCTTCCGAATCCGTTAATTGCTACGTTTACCATACTCTTATCTCCTTTTTTGTTCGTATCGTTAACAGTACAGTTATAAATCAAAAACGCATGACACGCAAGCAAATTAATTATTTCTTAATTATTCACTATGTTTCTTACATAATAGTTTTCATCATTTTTGAGTTTTTCAATAATATTTTCGTAATATTTATTGTTGGGTAAAATTTTAACTAATTTAGCACATTTTTCTCTTATTGTATATTCTGAAAGATTTGAGCAATTTTCAATAATTTGTTTTAATGTTATTTCGTCTGCGTAATTATAAAAATATAGTAATCCCTCAAAACACCAATATATCTTAAAAATTTGTTTGTTAATTTTATATTTTTTATCTCTAAATGTAAATTTTGATATTTCATCCAGAGCATTATTAATTATATCTAATAGTGCCTTTGCATAAAATTTAGAAAAATCTTTATCATTGCTTATGTTTTTAGCAGAAATTATGGCTAATCTGCAAACATTACCATCAATATCAATTGTAGCTTGAGAAAATTTTTTATATATTTTTTTATTTTGAAAAAACTCTGGTGTCTCACTTGTCAATTCTGCAATTTTTAATGCTGCAGCTTCTCGGATTTTGCCGTCAACACCAACTAAATTTGAAATTAGTATTTCTGCTTCTTCTTTCGATTTAACACATATAAGGTTTAGTGCCGAAAATTGTCTTTCAATAACAGAGCCATTTTTTAAAAACTCAATCAATTCTTCATGTTTGTATGAATTTTCAAAAAGTTTCAAAGCATTATTAAAATTTTCATTTGTCTTTTGCATAGAATAATTATAGCATAAGTGTTCTGCCTGAGTTTCAAAAAATATAGTATTTTTGTACGATAAAAAAGTTTATGTCCGACTCTATACTATTAAAAAAGGGGAGGTAACAATGGGACTTTTAAACGTATTTAAAGAAATATTGGCTTTAAAAAACGAAAATACTATGCGTGTTGGTTTATCAAGTTTTAAATCTAATACAAAAACAGTTGAAAACGCAGTTGCAGGCATTCCATCAATAAGAACTAAAGATATAAAACTATCGGATTTAATGCGCAGAACAAATTTATATTAATAAATAAGAAAGAGAGAGAAAAGAGGTTGCCTTTCGGCGACCTCTTTATGTTTTATTTTTATTGCTTTTATTAACCGTTTTGGCAGTATGTGAAGCTCTTTTGAACATTTGCATCAATGATTGATTTAACTGAGTCGTAATCCTTTGTTAATGCACTATATTCTGTTTGATATTTTGTTAATTTGGTATCCATTTCGTCTTCTTTTCTTTTTATTTTTCTTGTTTCGTTATCATACCAAGTCTTCGCTGCATCTTTTGCATCTTGGTCAGATACAGCTTCATACTGTTCTGAAATTTTAGTTCCACCAATATAGTACAACCCTTGGTTTAAACTACTTTGAATTGTCTCATTAGTTTGCGTTGTCCAACCATTTGAAGATAATTGTGTCCACAAGTTTTTATAATAATTTGCAAGATTTTCGTTATAAGAATCTGTACCTAACATTGGTGCAGTCACAGAACTTGAACTACTACTTGTTTGACTTCCTCCTAGAACTAAGTTTCGAGCATCTTCTAGTGAAAAATTGTCCAGTGATGTTTGGTTATAATTTGCCATATTGACAGAATATTCACGCAAAGCTCTCACATATTCAATTATTGACTCATAGTCACGTCTTTCAGGTATAACAGGCTTTTCTATTCCTTGCTTTTCTGCAGCAAATTGATGATATAATTTTTCAAGTTTCGTATCATACTCCATTTTAGAATAACCTTTGTCATTTGTTGAATAAAAAGTATATTCTGTGGTTTTCATAACCGCACTGCCTTGAGTTGTGCCTGATTGGTCATAATTTCCGCCAGATAAACTGTTCAAAACTTTATCAACAAGATCTTTAACATATGAACCGGCATTTACACAAAATACCCACTGATCATCGTTATTTGCATACTTTGCTAGAATACCCTTTGTGTCGTAAGCACCAAGCATACATGAACCGATAGCACCCTCATTGTATTTCGTAGAATTATCATCATCACCAGCACGGTCATTCCAAAAATCTTTATTCCATTTTATATTGCTGCTATAATTACTATAAACTTCATTGTTAGCTTTTTCAACTATTGAAGCCACTTCAGATTCTTTATAACCACCATTTTTTACTAAAGCTGCAACCAATTGTGCACTAATACCATTTCCAAATTGTTGTAAACCTGATTTTGCGACATTACATGCTGATTCATTAGGACCATTACTACGTGCATCACTATCATTCGCGCTGTCATGCACGCCTCCAAGGAAAATCATGCCCTCCGCTGAACCTGCAGAACCGTATAGCTCACCAAATGTAACATTATCATACTGTAAGTTAACTATCCTTCCGTTACCGCCTTGCGTTTCACCAGTATTTCCTGCATATCTAATAACTTTAACACTTGAACCACTTACACTAACATGATTGCCCAAAGCAAAGTTATCAAAATCGCTACCTTTTATTTTAACTCCAAGATCGCTTTTAGAAGTTGTATTATATCCACTAAACAACGTATTTAAAGAAAATTTTCTTTCTTTAAAATTGTAGTTGCCTAAATCTGCACTGTTAAAGAAGTTTCTCCAGTCGCTTTGTACATTACCTGGTTGTTGCTCAGTTCCAGGTGTACCTTCAAGTTCAGATGTACCTCTAATTTTGTCTATAACAGCTGATGCAATTTCTGCATCTGATTCCATTTTGTTTACCAATGCTTCTGGATTTGGATATATCGCTTTAAACTCAGCACCAGTTCCCTCAGTTTTTGGTAAGTTTAACTTACCTGCTATAGAACTATTCAGTACAACTTGACCATATCCATTTTGAATTACAGATGTTATACCATTTTGTGCTGCAACAGGTCCCATTATTGCATTATATGACAGGTCTGAACCATCTGCATTTACATATTTTGTTGCATTTAACATACGATTATATTTTGTATAGACATCATCTTCATCACGGGCTAAAACTAATCTATCGTTTGATATCTTTTGCATTTTTGCACTTACATCGTTTTGTCTTTGTGTGATAAATAATAATCTACATTGTGATGCTGCTAAACCCATAACGGCTCCTTTTTGTATCTGAGATACGTTTTTATACCTGATAACTCTTTTCGTTTGTTTTTACATAATATATGTTATCGGTACCTGGGATTGCAAAATAATGTTTGAAATTTCAATAAATTTAACAAAAAAATCACTTGTTTTTGCAAAAAAATATTTGTATTAAAAATTAAGTTAAATTTTAATTATCATAAACTCTTTTATAAAATATAAATACGGCGCTACAAAACATCATTATAAGCGCAACAAATTGAGGTGCATGTAAAGCACCAACATTAACTATATTGTCTAAACGTAAACCCTCTATGAAAAATCTGACTATTGAATAGAGAAATATGTAATATGCAAAAATCAGTCCATCACGATTGCCCTTTAATTTTCTGACAATAAAAAATAAAATTAAAAATACGAATAGATTTAGTATCGATTCATACAAAAATGTAGGATGGAAGTAATTATAAAATTCATAACCTCTAATACGCAAATTTTCAGGAATGAAAACTCCTATTAAATGTTTGGCAGGTAAACCGTACGCTTCTGAATTAAAAAAATTACCCCATCTGCCAATAACTTGAGCAATTATTAATCCATAAGATATTACATCAGCAAGTTTAAGAATAGGATATTTTTTCAAGTAAGAATACCAAGCGGTAAAAACAAAACCTCCAATAATACCACCTTGAATTGCTAATCCGCCTTGGCGAATATTTAAAATTTCAACTAAATGCGCAGAATAGTATTCAAAATTTAAAATACAATAATATACACGAGCACAAATAATTCCGGACAGTATAGCAATTGATGCCACATCAAACAAAATATCAGATTGTATATCGTTGTAATCCTTTTTTATAATAAAATATGATACACAAAAACCAACAAGAGCAGCCAAGGCTACACAAAAACCATAATAGTATATCTTAAAGTAACCAATACTAAATGCAACAGCTCCAGGAGAAGAAATTATAAACATTAGTTAGTATCGACACCCAAAGTTTCAATATTAGCCCTTAAATTCTCTATATGTGATCTAACATCAGCAACATCATCTGCCTCAGTGGCTAATTCAATATATTTTTCGTAAGCCTCAACAGCTTCATTATAATATTCTTTTACTTCTTTAAGGTCATCTTCAGAAGGTTTAAACTTACCCTCTGAATCAAATGACATTTTATCTTCATCATCGGAGTCAGACATTTTTTCTTTTTGTTCTTTTGTATTACCTGCAAACAAATCTTTTGCATAATTTTCATAAGCTACTGCCATTGAATAATATGTATCTTTAAAATCAGGTTTTAATTTTATTGCAGTCTTGTAAGTTTCAATAGCAAGCTCATAATCTTCATTTTCTGTATATGCAACAGCTAAATTATATTGAGTTTCAAATATAGAGGGATCTAAATCAACACTTGATTGTAAACGACTAATAGCATTTTGATAATCACCCTTTTTCATATAACTGGCAGCTTTATTGTTCAACTCTTGTACTGCTAAATTATTAATACAAGCGGTAGTAAATACAGATAACGCAAGTATCATAACTAAAAACAACGCTTTTTTCATGCAAAATCCCTTTTAAATATTAAATAACTTAATAATATTTTAAAATAAATTTAATAATTTAGCAATAAATTTAACTTTAAGTTACAATGTAATAAAAAAGGGGACACAATGTCAGAAGAAAAAGTAGTAAAATTGGGAAAAAGAACACCCAAGGAGCATAAACATGATGAAACAGAAACACCGATTCATTATGAACCCGTATTTTGCAGTTTTTGCGGTCGACCTAATACAGAAGTACTAAAAATGGTAAAAGGTCCGGGTGTTAATATATGTTCCGAATGTACAATGATTGCGGTACAATATCTAATCATGAATGACAGAATGCCGTCAGAAGAAGCTCAAAAGGTACTTGATGCTATTTGGAGGATTAGTAAGTAATGGAGCAACTCAATAAAATCCAGCTCAAGGCAGAAATTTTAACAGTAATTTCCAAACTTCAAACACTTTCTGATACATCAAAAGTTGAAAATATTATTGAAGTATTATCAGGTCAAGAAGATAAGAAACTTGTTCTTGATTTACTAATGCGTGAATTTGTAAAAACAAAAGAAGATAAAGCCTTTATCTTGAGTTACCTTATGCTTAGATTAACAGATAAAGAGCAATTGGAAAATGCTTTATGGACATCATTAAAAAGTCCGACAGTAAGCGATTATAATAAGGCTCTAATACTTAATCTATTGAAAGACATGGGTAATAGAGTCGACTACAATGATATTGATGAATATTTTGAATCACCTGAAGAAATTATTGATTCCGAAACTAAAGAACTATTGCATACTGCAATAATGAATCCGGAAGCTCAAATTGACTTTTTAGACTTTTTAGAAGCACTGCAATATGAGGACAAATTAACTCTCGTACAATCACTCGGAGATGATTATTCAGAAGATGCCTTGGCAAATATTCTTATTCCGCTATTTGTTCATGACCCGACATCAAGAATTGCAGGAGTTGCATTAAACATTCTAGGAAAAACCCGCTCGCAACTAGCATTACATGCCCTTACGGAAGTATTGGAATATGCAGATGAAGATATTGTTCCTGCCATAAAAAGGAATATATCAACATTAAAATTGTCCGGTGTTAGAGAAGATAACGCCATAGAATTTTATAAAGAGGTTTTATCTGAATCACGCCCATACGAGTGCTATACAAGTTATCCTGACGGACATGGAAATCAAGCTCTTATTTTCTCAAGAGAAAGAGAGGATGAAACAATCCAGTTCTTAGCAGTAGTTGTTAATGATAAGTGGGGAATTGTTGACTGTTTCGGATTTAATCAAATTACAAAAGAAGAATTTGAAAAAATTGTTGCGAGATTTTATGGTGATGAAGACAGTGTATACATTAATCAAACAGTATTAAAATCACTACTAAATCAAGCTGAAAATATAGTTCACAGAAACGGAGAAATTGTTTCTTACGAATATATTTGCTGGAGAACAATTACATCTGACATTCCGATAGAGCCTGTTCCTATGGACTTTATAATGGAAGATAAATTTAAAAAAGAAGAACTTTCTAAAAATGATTTTGACAAAATCTGCTTATCGGATATTGCTCAAAAATGGTTCTTAGACACCGATTTTTCAGATGAATTTACTGAATTTATATCAAAAATAAACAAAGAATACAGAGCAGGAAATTACAACATAGATTTAGATAAAATAATTGAAGAAAATATAGACAAAATAATTCCTAAAAAAGATACCAAAAGATGGCAAAAAAGGATTTTAACATCTGCATATTTAAAATATCTCGCAAATGAAAAAGCCGAAGCTCAAAGACTATATTCACTATATTTTGATGAAAAATCCATGCATGATATGTATATAAATATAGTCAGAAAAAGTATATATGAATACTTTGTGGGATTAAAATTCAGAATAAAAGAAGAATCTGAGACAGCAAGTATCTTTGCAAGAAACAGAGCTGAAATTCGTAGAGAATTTACACTCGAAGAACTTGAAAAAATTATTACAGAAATTGAAAACAAATGGGTTTCTGATTAATATGAATAAAATAATGGCACTCGACATCGGTACAAAAAGGGTGGGAATAGCATTAAGCGATTATTTACAAGTGATTGCAAAAGGGCATTCGTACATAAGCAGAATACCTGAAAAAGAAGCCATTGAGAAAATAAAAAAAATAGCCAAAGAAAACAATGTAAAACAAATAATAATAGGTGTACCATACAACATGGATGGAACGCAAGGTTCACAAGCAGAAGATTGTATAAACTTTTCAAAAAATTTTCTTGAATTTGAAATTATACAAGAGGATGAACGCTTAACATCAGATACAGCAGAAGAAAATCTAAGAAACAGAAAAATTGATTTTAGAAAAGACAAAGGATTAGTTGATATAGAAAGTGCATGTATTATACTGGAACAATATTTATCAAGAAAAAATTAAAGAAAGTAGGTTAATATGTCAGAAGAAAAAAGAATTATTGAAACAGTCGACGAAAATGGAAACGAAGTAAAATTTGAATTGTTCGACATCATTGTCTTTGAAGAACAAGAGTACGCACTCTTAACAAATCCGGAAGAGGAAGACGATGAAAATATAGTTGTAATGAAATTATTACAAGAGGGTAGTGGTTATTCATTAGAAACAATTGAAGACGATGAAGAATTTGAAAAAGTATCAGAATATATAGAATCACTTGAAGACGAAACTGAGGAATAAAATTGCTGGAAAAATTTACCGAAAAAGCGATAAATGTAGTAACTGAAGCACAAAATCAAGCCAAACTGATGCAAAATGTATCCGTACAGCCTGAACATTTTCTGCTTGCCCTTGTTAAACAAGCCAGAGGAATATCTTTAAATATTTTTAGAACATACCAAATAAAATTTGAAGAATTACAAAAGGTTGTAGAAGAAAAATTAAGGTTTGAAAAATCTTCAAGAATATATACAACACCACCATTTAGTGTAGCCAGCAAGGAGCTGTTAAAAAAGGCATCAGATATAGCGGAAAAGACTTCTAATCAAAATATATTATATGAACATATTTTTCTCGCTATGTTGAATGACAAAAATTCTTATGTTTCAAGAATTTTAGAAAAATTCAATTTTGACGTGTATAAATCAAAAGATTTACTATCAAGACTTGTTCAAAAAAAGGTTAAAAAAGTTCTACACCCTGAAAGTGATGGTACAACAAAATCATCTTCCGAGCTTTTGGATACAGAGCAACTACTTTCAGGAAGCAAAGATATATTTGATAAGGCATTATCAAAATTATCAGCATCAAACTATGAAATATTAGGAACAGAACAAATATTATCGTCCATTTTGGAAGATAAAGACTCAGATTTAACAAAAATACTTTCAGAAAATGGCATCAACTCCGAAATATTTGAGAACAAGCTGAAAGAATTAACAAGCCGTCAAGACGAATTTGAAGAAAAGCAAATAATATTTACACCAAACGCTTTTATAGCAATGAATAATGCAATCGAATTTGCAAAAGAACTGGGTTCTTCTGTTGTAACACCTACACATTTAATGCTTGGTATTTTAAAATCGAAAAAAGGTATCGCATATAAAATATTAAAACAACTGAACATTTCAGGTTCACAACTCCAAAAAGAAATTTTAAGACCAATTGAAAATCAAATGTCTGAAACGACAACTATAATGAAGTTAGCAAAAGAAGAAGCCCGACGAATAGGCAGAAACATTGTCGGTACAGAAATGTTTTTACTGGGCATTATTGCAGAAGGAAATGGTATCGGGTATCAAGTATTGAACGAACTTGATGTTAACATAAAAGATGCAAGAAAAGCTGTAGAAGATATTATTGGATATGGAGATGAATATTTTGATACTGAAATAACTTTTACTGACAGAGCCAAAAAAGTTTTAGAGGAAGCATGGAAACTTGCAAAGTCTAGAAATGAATTAAAAATAGAGTCCTCTCATCTTTTGTATGCAATAACAAACTACCCTGATTGCGTAGCAATGAAAGTTTTAGAACAACTTGGAGCAGATGTTGTCGAAATTAAGCAGGGAATTATTTTAGAAAAGCAAAGAAGTGAAAAATAAAATTGAAAAATTTTTAATTGAAAATAAACTCGCAGTACAAGGTAAAATTATTGCTGTGGGGTATTCCGGCGGTTATGATTCTACAGCCTTACTTGATATACTAAATGAACTATCCAAAGAATATAATTTCAAAATTATAGCTTGCCATCTTAACCATAATTGGCGGGGTGAAGAATCCTTAAAAGAAAAGCAAAATTGCGAAAATTATTGCAAAATATATAATATAGAATTTTACACAGAAACACTTTCCAAAAAAGAAAAACACACAGAAACACGAGCTAGAGAGCTTAGATATGACTTTTTTGAGCGTGTAATAAATAAACTCAATGCGGATGCTCTTTTAACGGCTCACACTAAAAGCGACACCGCCGAAACGTTAATCTACAGATTAATAAAAGGAACCGGCATAAAAGGGTTACAGGGAATTTCTCCAAAAATCAATAAAATATATAGACCAATGCTTAATATTTCAAGAAATGAAATAGAACAATACTGTCATAAGCATAACTTAAAACCAAACATTGACAGTTCAAATCTAAATAACAAATACGCAAGAAATTATATACGTAATAAGATTTTACCGCTTTTTAAAGAAATTAATCCGCAATACGAAAATGCACTAAATTCGTTATCTATGCTTGCTTATGAAGAAGAACAAATAGTAAAAGAATATATTGGTAAATTGAATATATACGAGGATAACAAAGTTAAAACCAATATTTTTAAAGAATTATCAGAAGTTATGCAAAAGCGTATTATATACGAAATATTCGTAGAACATAATTTTGAATATACTCAAGAGCGCATTGAAAATATTTTAAAATTTATAAAGGAAAATATTAACTCAAAAAGCGGTAAAAAAACTTCAATATCGGACAATCAATGGTTATTTGTAAATCATAAATATATAATGCTAATAAAAAAAATACAAAAAAATAATTCTGAGATAAAAATCGGCAAAGAAGGCACATATAAATTTGGCAACTACGAATTTAACATAAGAAAATGTAATAAAATGCCGTCAGAATTTCCAAAAGATAGTGAAAATAAGGCATACATCGAATTAAAAGACATTAATTTTACGTTACGAACCCGCAAAAACGGTGATATAATTCAACCACTTGGAACACAAAATACAACAAAGTTAAAAAAATATCTAATAAACAAAAGTATTCCGCAACACGAAAAAGACAATATTATTTTGCTTTGTAAAGATAATGAAATAATGTGGGTAAGCGGATATGGAATAAGTGAAAAAATTAAAGTTGTCAACAAATGCACGCATGTGCTAACATTAAAGAAGATAGGGGATTAAAAATACAAAAGATGATAACAGAACAAGATTTAAAAGTTCTTATAAATGCGGAAGATGTACAACATGCCATAGCGCAAATGGGTCAACAATTGAACGACTTGTATAAAAATGAAGAATTATATGTCATATCCGTTTTAAAAGGTTCTGTAATGTTTACCGTTGACCTTGTAAAACATTTAAAAATGCCGTTAAATATGAATTTTATAAGACTATCAAGTTATGGTTCGGGTTTTAAATCAACCGGCAAAGTTAATGCCGTAGACATTTCGCTTCCCGACTTAAATAACAAAAATGTACTTATCGTTGAAGATATTATAGATACAGGTCATACTGCAAAATTTCTTATTGATTTTATGAATCTTAATTTCAAAACAAAATCCCTAAAATTTTGCTCATTACTGGATAAAAGAGAAACAAGAAAAGTAGATATTCAGCCTGATTTTTATTGTTTTGAAATTGGAAATCAATTTATAGTTGGTTATGGACTTGATTATGACGGATTTTACAGGAACTTGCCATATATCGGATATTTGGAAATGTAATTATGAATAACTCACTAACAAAAATCATTCCTATTTTATTGTCAGAAGATATAAATAATGATAGCTACAGCAACTTTTTTAAAATAATTAAAGATTTTATAGGGTATAAATCCTATTACGTATTTTTATTAAATTCGGAAGACATACAATTAAAAGATACAAATACAAAATTAAAAAAAGGAATTTCTTTTGACATACCTTATAATCTTGCTAAAGATTTACTAAAACAAGAAAGTTATTCGTTATTACAAAATGATGAACTTCTAAAAATAATTGGTTTAAAAGGCAAACAATATGTTATTTCAAAATTATC
>Ga0256405_10007858_pt1 | contig 15673 bp, 12 predicted proteins | sample RumenRJG_02DNA_FD_189096 | JGI IMG/M metagenome (GOLD analysis project Ga0256405, IMG submission 189096) | Bovine rumen microbial communities from Lethbridge, Alberta, Canada - RJG_02 | ecosystem: Host-associated > Mammals > Digestive system > Stomach > Rumen | place: Canada: Alberta... | reverse complement strand
CGTAAGTTCCCATGCCTCCGAGTCCTCCGGAAATGTTCCCCCGTCCGCCTACATCGGGTGTCAGTACTCGTCTTACCTCGAAGTACTGGTGATACTCATTCGAGATGTGGACGCCTCCCGACTGGTGGATGATCTGGTTATTCCCGATATAAATGGAAACATGCGTTGACCCTGCTCCGTTCGGCTGACCTATCACGTGAGCACTGGTACGGTAGTAGATCAGAACATCTCCGGGCTTCGCCTGGGCCAGGGAATCATAGGCGATATGTGTTCCCGCCTGCGTCTCCATGGCACCAGTGTCACCGCCGATCTCATAACCAAAATGGTTGAAAACTCCATGTACAAAACCGGAACAGTCACATCCGCTCTGCCATGCAGTCGGGCTTCCACCATGGCCGCCTCCCCAGACATAAGGAATCTTGCCGATCCACTGCTTTGCGTATTCAATCAGCTCTGTCGCATCCGCATAGGCGTAAACTTCATTGTCTTCATAGGATGTCGCGGTAGCTGTCCCCAGAATCGGGATGAGCATCATCAGGAACGGGATCATCATGGCCAGAAGGAGCGGAATGACCAGGATCGCCAGCTTCTTCCGGATCAGAGTCCGGATTGCCTTGGCAGCGTCAGCCGCCAGCTTCTTCAGGACTTTGGTTCCTTTGGCCATCAATCCGAAGGATTCCCTTGTCTGTTCGGTCATGGCGCGGTTCATCTCATCTTCCTGCGCCTGCTCCTGACGAACCTTCTGCATCTGAGCCTTCTTCATAACTGAAGTGGTCTTCAGCTTGGAAAGTTTTCCGGTCAGCTGCTTCCTGTACTCCCCTTTCAGGGTCTTCATGATCTGTTTTTCATAGGCAAGCTGTGCCGCGGCTTTCTGTCCGCTCTTGACAAAGCCCGCTTCCTTCAGGATCTGACTATATGCACCAGTAGCAGCCCTATCAGCATAGGCTGCCCGGAGAGCCGCGCCTTGTAGGATTCTCTGACTTCCTGCATTCGTCTTTCCTTCAGATGCCCTGAGAATCGCTTTCTGAATCTCCAATCTTTCCTTCTGATTTCGCGCGCTGGCAAGAAGACGCTGACGGTGAGCAATCTCATTCGGGAATGATGGATCATCAATGGTTCCTTTTATATCGATATTTTTCGAATTGTCTTGTTCTGTCTTTTCGATATTTATCGATGTATGCTTAGTTTCTGAATTTGTCTTCGGACCTGCTCTCGTTCTGGATTCAGTGCGCTGAAGATTTCTTGCTGCCATCCCCCTCTGTAACTGGTCTTTTGCCGCAGCCGCTCTTTTCACGACATCGCTCTGAATAGGCCCTGTAAATTCATCTCCGTGGCAGGACAACAAGTCTCCCGCCTCAATCGAAGAATCAGTTTTCTGAAGATCTTTCAGTACTCCATTGATCTGCCCGGATGCTTCCTTTCCCTGCTTCGTTTGATTTCCAGCTAATCGTGGAACCTGAAGTCGCCTCATTTGCCCGGCCCGGGTCTTCGGATCTATTGCCAGGCCCGGTTCTGGTGGCTGCCAGGTAACCTCATCAGATGATCCATCCGACATAGAAGATGGATTAAAAGAATGTGGTCTCCTTTGGGTCCCATATCCGGCCTTTCCCTCAAGGCGATATCTTGAAACGACTGCTTGTTTTCTCTCATTACCCTGACCGGAGGATGCCATCTTCCGTATCTTTGCCTGCTCATCCGCATCCAGCCGTGCTGCCGTCTTTGCCAGAGCTCCGCTCTGCATCTTGCGGTCGATCTTCTTCTCTATCTCGGAAAGGATCTTCTCCTGCTGTCTGTATGGCATGGACAACAGGGCTTTTCGGTACCGTTCCGGGAGTTCTGCAATTACCTCTTCACGCAATGCAAAGGAGCCTCTTATCCTCATAGAGCCAGCCTGACGGATCTCCACGTCCGGATTCTGAAAAGACGGTCCCCTCTGCTGGCGGATCCGGACATCCATCGCTGTTTTCATCTGGCGCAAGGGCATCACCCCCTTCTGGCATAAAATAAGCACCTGGTCTGCTGACCAGATGCTCCATACTCGTTTATTTCAATCTTTACGATGCCTTACTCATGACAGCCATGACTGCCGCAACTTCCGCTTCCATGATGTCCACATCCTTCATCTCCATGATGCCCTTCATGATGAGAGCAGACTACATCAGGATTATATTCCAGGCTTCCATCAAGCAGTTGCTGGACAGCTTTGTCGGTATTTCCTGAGACACCACCGTATATGGTTATCCCCACTTCCTTCATTGCTGCCTGTGCACCGCCGCCAATGCCTCCGCAGATAAGTGTATCCACCTTATTATCCTTCAGAAATCCTGCAAGTGCTCCATGCCCGGCACCATTTGTTCCCACGATCTGAGAGTCAATGACTCTACCGTCCTCCGTATCATAGAACTTAAACTGCTGTGTTCTTCCAAAGTGCTGAAAGATCTGACCATCCTCATACGTTGCCGCTACTCTCATAATATTTTCTCCTTTCGGCATAACTTTATGTTCTGCCTGTACGTTCACAGGTCTGAATTCCACTTTTCCGCCTTCTATCTGAAGCTGTTTTCCATTGATCAAGACATCTGCAAGCTTTGTTCGGGCTTTCTCGTAAATAGCTGTTACCGTAGTTCTCGCGACATTCATCTGAACCGCCGCATCCGCCTGATTCTGATGCTCCAAATCGATCAGACGTATTACTTCGAATTCATCGTAGGTAAGAGTAATCTTCTCTCCTGTTGGTATTCCCTCCGGATTGAACGAAATATACTCCGGCATTGTCCCCACGATGCGAATTTTCTCCTGTCTTCCTGCCACAACATCGCCTCCATTTCTGACATATGTCATTATAAACTCGTGGTTTGATATATGTCAATCGGTTTTTGACATATGTCAGAAAAGTTATTACGTGGAGTTATCGAGCTGCCCATACAAAAACTCCGGGTTCTTCACTTCTCCTTTCACCCGGCTCTTTCTGATCTTCGCCAGCTCATGGAAGTTAGTGTTAAACAGTTTGTACATGGCGGAGTCCTTCGGCAGCCTGCCGTCACAGGGAATTACCCGGTTCCCGAACTTGAGTAGGCCGCATCCGCAATCGGGATTGCGGATGTACTGCATGAGGTTCGGTGAAATACCGAGCTCCGTCTCGAGCAGATGGCGTTCATTCTCCTTCAGGTTCAGAAGCATCAGGAATTCGCTGTTGCAGAGCATCGACTCTACTGCCGTCGTTGTCAGCAGGTCGGCGACATTCTGCGTGATTGCGGTACAGAGACCGCCCATCTTTCGTACCTCTCTCCAGATCTTCTCCAGATAAGCCGCAGAGTACTGATTGTGGGAGAGGTATGCCGATAGGTCAGATCCTTTCGGACCTTTCGCCCCGGCCCACACCGTGCAAGCAGCTTTCACTGCACACGGCGTTCCATGGGAATAGTTCCATCATTATTAAAACGGCCACTCTCAGAGTATTCGTGCTCACTTTATTTCATGCACACTGTCCCTAAGCCGGCTAAGTGCCGCCATCGGTTCAGTTTCTGCATACGAACATTGAAATTCTCATTGAGGCGACGAATCGTCTCTCTGATAGCATCCACATCATCAGCAAATATAATCTTCTCTACCTCACGGCAGACAATTCTCAGATTGTCATAGCTGTCACTGCCACCTTTTGCTTTCGGAATAATTCTGATACAAGCAACATCTTCCAGCAAAAGCTGTTTACCGGTGATTTCACATTTACCTTTTGCAGCAACAAACCTTGAGAGTCGATTATCGCAAAACTCGATGCCTTCCGGACTGGACTGTTCAGCCAGTTCAATCAGCACCTTGGAATAAGCTCTGCTCTGCAGGAGCGAATGAATCCTCTTACGCCCCTCCGGTGTGTATTTGTTCACCGAAGGGCTATGGCACATCGGATTCGTCGTATGACAGTAGGCGACCGGGACCACAATCATCCCATTGATGTACCTCACTTGCTTCGACTTGCCATACATCTGAAAGAAATATTCATCCATTGCGCCTTTGAGTTTTTCAGGCTTATCCTTACTAAGAGAATTGCTTCTGGCACATCGTATCTTCATCGTTCTGTCCAAAGCAGGAAAGAGCCTATGCACGTCTTCATTGACCATTGTTGCCATGTTGTAGTACCCGTGGATACCAACAACCGCCTGATTATAGGCGATGATATCGTCATGCTGTGCTTTTTCAGAGGCATGGGCTTTACAGGCCTTAACTAAAGAGTTCTTCAACTTTGCCTGCTCCATCGCAATGGCTTTATCAGTCATATGCGACTTGATTACCCACCTTTTCCCTTTTTGGATCAGTCTGAATCGGATTCCGAGGAAATCGCTGTATCCAGTCGTCAGATTAGTAATCTTCGACTTCTCCGGCGATGTTTCCAGCTTCAATCGCTCCCATAGCCACATTTCCACAGCTCTCTTCATTCGGACAGCTTCGTCATAGCTTTTACAGAAAACTTTAAAGTCATCTGCATATCTGACGATTCTGACTTCCTTCAGACTCGTTTTCCTAAGACGCCTGTACAATGCACCTTTGTTCCATGAGCCGTTACTATTTCTGCACATGTCACTCGGAAGGCTTTTCTGCACCTGCATCTCCTCCCACTGGCTCGCAATCCACCAGTCAAGCTCGTTCAAAACGATATTGGCCAGCAGTGGGCTGAGGACTCCGCCTTGCGGTGTACCCTTATCGGGAATCCACCTTTCGTCGTTTTCCTCAATCGGCGCTTTCAGCATCTTGCTGATCAGACAAATCAGTCTCTTATCTCTGATACCGAGACTCCATATCTGCTTCAGCAGCTTTCCATGGTTCACGTTATCAAAGAAACCTTTAATGTCCACGTCTACCACAAAGTGATAGCCGTCATGCTGTGCCAGCTTGTAGCAAAACGCTACCGCCTCCTTTGTACTGCGGTTTGGCCTGAACCCATAGCTATGCGCATAGAACTTCGCTTCACATATAGGTTCCATGACCTGCAATACACTTTGTTGAACTACCCGGTCTATTACGGTAGGGATTCCAAGAGGTCTCATCTTTCCATTGGGTTTGGGTATATAGACCCGCTTTACCGCCTTTGGTTGATAATTCCAGATTTTGTCCCGCACCTTTTTCACGAATAGCTCGCTTGGGATAGCACTGAGGTCTTTGAACGAAAGTCCATCGACTCCAGGAGTACTGCTACCCTTGTTTCCCTTAAGGTTGCGATAGGCCATTTCAATGTTGGGCTTGGTTGCTATGATACTTACCAAGTCTGTGAATACTTTGTTTTCCGCACTATCCCTATATAGAGCATCCAGCACATCTATCATGTTGTAATACTCCGCATGTCGGATAGAGCTATTCTTAAGCACTCCTGTTCTCTGCATAGTCAACATCACCTCGCTTTCGCAAGACTTCGTTTCTCTTAGTCCTACTCGAACCTATGTATGTTGACCGTTTTATTTTGCAACTATCAAGCACCGCTCTCACGGCGCCCCACTAGAGGCTGTTGCTCCATTTCCGTTACAGAAACTTCTTCGCTCGTGCCTCCGCTTTCACAGCAGTTAAGGCAGGTTATACAGTTTCGGTTATCCTGCACTGCTTTCCCTGCCAACAGATCATCACGAATGCAATCACTCCCTGTCTGCTGCTTCCGACGTTCCGATATGATACCAATGCTGTACTTAGGTGCCTTCTATGGGCCTGCCAGCTTATACCGCCTGTAACGGTATCCCGAATTTCAAATCCACAACCCATACTTTTCGGTAGCTGACCCCGGGCAACCGGCATACGCTTATTCAACGTATTCGAATTCTAGACCCTTTCAATCGTTGGTTCGTCCCCCTAAGGATTCTCACCATATACAGCTGCACTACATAATCACCAGCGGCCTGCACCTCTGCAAACGTTTCCCCAGTGTAACTCTGTGGGGCTGGCTTTTTGCTCTTCAGCCCAGCTCTCCCTACCTTTTCGCATTGCATTGCTACTAACGCAGTGGGCAGTTTGTGTGTGTCCCTTCGTGGCGTTACCCACTCATTTGAACAGTACCATAACAGTTGTACTGGCAGTTTTGGGCACTGCCAGTCCCGCTACCCTAAAGTCAAAGACTCTCAGGCGGCGAAACGCCTCGCCCTGTGGAATTCATCTATGAACACCCATGTGCATTTTCCTTTCTTAGCATTCTCTGCTATGCGAGAGCGAACTGACTCCAGCATGATAATGATTCCCATGCCGGACTGGCTTCGGTCGATGTCCGCCATCCCATAAGCAGTGAAGCGATTCTTGGTATTCACATTTGTCGGCTTGGAAAACATGTTCATGGCACCGGTCACGAACAGCTCCATGGACAGGGCAAGCGCCTGGGCTCTCACCTCCGGCTGCTCCTTCAGGATCTCGTAGAACTCCACCAGTGTCGGGGTCTTGAAATTCTTTTCCCCAACTCCCCTGTAGATCTGCTGGACCACACGGCCGATGATGGAGTTGTCCTCCGGCTCCATGCTGTTCTCTTTGATCTGCGAGAAGATGGACAGCATCAGGTTCGTCTTGTCCTTCAGGAAGGTCGACTTGGAATCCATGTACTGCAGGGTGTCTGTGTCCAGCGGATTGATATAGTGCTTCGAGGTCGAGGAGAAATCGATGAACTGTCCGTGGAAGTAATCACAGATTGCCTCATACTCGTTCATCGGATCGATGACGATGATGTCGTCATCTGTCGTCAGGAAGATCTCTGTGATCTCCTTCTTGGTCTCCATGCCCTTGCCGGAACCGGAAAGTCCCAGGATAAAACCATTTCCGTTCAGCAGCGTCTTCCGGTCCCCGATCAGGATGTTCCGGCTGATCTGATTCACTCCATAAGCGATTCCGCCCGGCTGATAAAGCTCATGCACAATGAATGGGGTAAATGCGGCAAGCGGTTGTGTCAGCAGCGGGTACATGGTATTGCAGAACCTGGCTCCGCAGGGCGATGCCGTGTGGAAGGCTTCGATCTGTTCCCAGTACACCGGCTCGAAATGGAACCCTTCCCCTTCTGCCGCGGAGCAGAATGCGGTCACATTATTCTCCAGTTCCTTCCTCGTCGGGGCATTGATCACCACATAGACTCCCACGTAGAACATCCTTTCATTGTTGTCGTTGATGACATCCAGCAGTTCCTCGATCTCGCTCTTCTGTCTGCGGACCTCATAGGAAACGTCGCTGGACCAGGCACCTGCCCGGTTCCGGGTCTCCTGCTGTTTCTCGATCGTCCGGCCGACCTGCATGTAGAGATCGTTCAGCCTCTTGCGGACCGCATCCATGGGAATTGCAGCCGCATCGATTGTGACGGAACACTGATAGTCGCCTGAGAGAAACCGGTTCATGATCTCCGGATTGACTCCGCTCGGCAGATGCGGCAGGTACAGCACCCGGCTATACCGGTTCGCAAACTGCAGCGTGATTCCGTCCATGGCTCCGTACTCGTCCTGATAATACCCGACATGCTGAGGGGCAACGAAATCCTTCCAGTCTCTTGCCTTCCTCACCATCTGTTCCCATGTCAGAGTCAGCTGCTTCCCTTCACCCATGTGCCAGAAGGCATACAGGTAACGCAGACGATCCGTCCCGTCCATGGGGATCAGGGCACTTTCCATTTTGCTGAAGTTGACTGTCAGGTTTGCCTCGATCGACCGGAAATAGTCCCTGGCTGCTCCTACATCCTTCTTCCTGACAGACAGTACAAAGATCCGCACCTGGGTCAGTCCGGAGTGTCCTTCCAGTACCCGGTCGGAAATGTACTTATTGAAGGACTGTACCATTTCGGAGAACTGCCCATCCTTCTCACGGATGAAGACATCCCTTCGGACCTGGTCCATGTCCTGATTGTTGTTGATCATGAGGATCTTGAAGCTGACATTCAGGCTGTTCAGCATCATGCAGTAACGCCTGAGGAAATCGTCCTTTTCAAGGTCATCCATGGTCGCGAAGTTCGTGTCCAAAAACAAATACGCCTTATCAAAAAGGACCTCAGCCCCTTCCGGCTTCTCCTCCAGCTGACAGATCCCGTCCTTCGAGATTCGGCTGATGGGAATCAGCTGCTGAACCGTCTTCGGCAGCCGGTACAGAGGCTGCGTCAGCTCTTTGTATTCCTTCATTGCCTTCAATCGCTCTCACCTCACTTTCCGCTTCACTCCTTCCTGTTTTGCTGCTTTCTGTATTGCTGCTTTCTGTATTGCTGTCTCCTGCTTTCCTCACCGTTTTCGACTCCTCTTTCAGGACGGTCTCCTCCGTCTCCAGGTAGAACTTCTTCCGTTCCTTACCACTGTCCTGATTGTTGTTCTTCCTGCCCGATTTGTCCTCTGCCTCTTCCTTCGGAAGCATTCCCTGGTTGGCCCAGAAAACCATTTCCGGCTGATAGAAAAAGGAAGATTGCTGCTGGACCTTTTTCTTCCTCTTCAGATACTCTCCGAGCGGGATACCGTGTATCTTTATGAACCCGACTGCGATGATCGGGAAGGCCACCGGCAGCGTCAGATACATTGCAACGGATGCGTTCAGCTTCAGGTAGAGCAGAAAGAAAGCCAGAAGTCCACCGCTGACCACAACCGCGGCCACAGCAAATAAGGTCTGACGCATCGTCAGACCTTTGAAGAAATCGTCTTTGTAAGAATCAATGTCCTGATTCACAGGAATCATCATGATGGATCACCTGTCCTTTCATCATCATCCCAGTCCCATACAGGACCGTACTACTCCGTCTGCTCCTTTCACGCAGGCAGCCGTGGCGACCATCGGCATGCAGAGGTTGAAGATTGCAAGCATCATCTGCACCGTGATATCGGCACTGTCTATCGTAAAGTTGAGCGCCGCTGAAGCAAACAGGCCAAAACTCAACTTGATCGCCAGTGCGATGACAAATGCCTCCAGGCAGTATGCTGTAAATGTCTTCAGCCATGCAATCCCGGTCTGTGAGAATTCGCGCCCGCCGGCAAAACCCGCGAGCGCTACCGGGGCAAAGGGGACGCACATATAGACCTTGAACAGGCGCTTGATCACGGTAATCGCAAGTTCGACGCCAGAGACCAGGATGGTAAACATTCCGACCACACCGCCGATCAGGGCAATCAACCCTGCCGAAAACCAGGAACTTCCCTCGCTCTCTCCCGTTTCCTTCAGCGAATTTTCCATGCTGTCAAATACCTGGTCGACCGTCTGCTTCTTCTCATCTGACTCTGTGATCTGGATCGTATGCGCCAGTGCAAGTGAGGCATTATTGATGCCTCGCACCAGCGACATAGAATTCATCACCAGGGAAATGGTAATCGCAAAACGGATAAACATTTTGAACATGGATTCCAAGTTAAATGTGCTCCGGATATCGATGCTCTCTTTCAGCCAGCCGGCGACAAAGTAAAAGATCGTCAGTGAGCCGGCAACGGCAAGAAACACGCCGTAGACTGCTGACCCGGATACGATCGACCATGCTCCGAACTGTCCCTCCGGATTCTTCTGCACAAAGTTCAGAGCTACCTGGGTGCAGCTCTTCCAGATGGAAAAACCGCAATTCAGAAGAGCCCGCCCCTGAGCGAACATGATACCTCCAAGCCATGTCAGCATCGGCGACAGAACCGTTTCGTACATGGCATTTGCGGCTTCATCAAAACGGTCTCCAAACCAGTTTTTTATGTTGGTCATCCATCCCGGAAGTTTCAATGCCATAGGCATAGACTGAATCATAAATTGCTGCCACATTATTTTTTCACCTCCCTTCTTCAAAAGGGTAAAGAAAAGCACCGGCCACCAAATTTCTGGCCGATGCTCTCCAAAGTATTTATCAATTGTGTACGTCCATAGCATGATCCCGATATTCTGAATTTCAGAGATCACATATTATTCGGCATGATAAACTTTTCACTGCTTATCGCATATCCGCTTCCCTGCCTGACTGTGACATACAATGTGCCATCCGAAGTATTCAGCTTCACATAGGCATATCCATCCTTGAACTTGTCTGTAATGTCGATCTTCTGGTCCATGTAATAAACATATGTCCGTCCGCTCTTCTCGTCTAACTCGACGTCCGGCGAATTGATATCTTCCAGAACTTCCTCGGCGGTCAGCGGGCGCTCCGATCCATCCCGTTCATAGGCAACACCGCCTCCTCCGACCTCTACTGTCTTTCCGTCTGCACCCATGTATGACATCTCATAACCGGTCTGATTATTGTCAGTCGTAATCGTAACTTCCGCAGTCGTCATCTGTCCGTGTGTCCAGATTTGAAGCGTACGCTGGATTCCTCCTACGTTATTGGCATAGCAGACTCCGCAGCCCGCCATGACCGCAGCCGCGGCAATCAGAGGACGAAGTGCCCTAAGAGCTTTTCGATGGCTTCTGTGCGTTTTCCCTGCAGATGCATCCATGCTGACAACCTTGTTTGCTGAAAATGTTCCATTGTCCACATCCATAGTACTTCCCTTTCCGGTCCGCTGAGCGGCGATCTTTCTGATTCTGTCAGCAGTGATCGATTCGGGAGCCTTGATATGGTCAAAAGCAGCTCTGTATGATTCCTGATTTGTCATGGCCTGTCTCCTCCTCGTCAAGCACATTTCTCAGCATCCTTCTTCCGCGGGCAAGCCGCGTGCGAACACTGCTGTCTGTTATGTCCAGGATCTTCGCAATCTCTGCGGCTGTATATCCCTCGTAATAATAAAGGTGAATTACTGTCCGGTACTTCTCCGGAAGCTGCAGAACCTCCTGCACGAGAGATCTCTGCTCCGGAGTTTCAAAGTCCACTAACTGGATGTAGTCCTCCCAGGACACTTCTCCTTTTGACCGAAATCTCCGTCTCAGGTCATGTGCCTTGTTCACCGTGATCCGGATCAGCCAGTACTTTAGCTGTGATTCATCTTCAAATTCTCTGTTGTCCGTATAATATTTGATCAGTGCTTCCTGCACAGCATCCTCGGCATCTGCCGGGATCTGACTTGCGGAGAGCGCTGCCGCATACAGAGAATTTCTGTATTTCCGGACAACATCTTCAAGTGATAGCCTCATCGACTGCTCCTTTGCATTTCCTTTTCTCTGAAGAGCTCTTCACTAATAAAACGTTTCAGAGAGTGGAAACGTGACAAAGCCAGGAAAAATATTTTTATACAATAAGCCTGCAACCGAGAGCCTTTTTGCATACTCTGGTATGAAAAACGGCTTGCCCCAGACGTCTTCTGAGACAAACCGTCCATAACTTAAATCATTCTAATCAGTACAGCATCTTGATTTCTGTCCTGATTGGTTCCTTTACACCGGCAGCAAAAACGTCCGCGTCCTCTTTCTTCCCAACGATGCTTCCATAGTGAGTCGGAATAGCAACAGATGGTTGGATGGTATTGATGAACTCCGCTGCCTTTTTCGCATCCATCGTGAATTTCCCACCGATTGGAACGAGTGCGACATCACACTTCACATCCCTGTTGTCCCTGTTCATGTCAGTATCACCCGCGATGTAGATGCGCTGGCTGCCAATCTGAAGAATGTAGCCGACCCAGCCGGCGCTCTTCGGATGGTATGGTTTCAAGTTATTATAAGAAGCGACCGTATCAAATTCCAGGCTACCAATCCCATAATGTTCACCGGGCATCACCGAATGGATTTCCCCAACAATCGATGAAAGCTTCTCAGCCTGTGGAATCATCTTCGCTGGAACGACCAGAACAGATTTCCCATTGCTGACCTTCTCAATGTCTTCCGTGGAGAAATGGTCATAATGGTCATGCGTTATGAGGATAAAGTCTGCATCCTTCGGTGCTTCCCTCATCTGAAATGGATCGATGTAAATTCTGTGATTCCCATCCGTAATCCTGATGCTGCTCTGTGTAAAGACTTCAATGTTTTCTATCATTTTTCCTCCAACAGATATCTCATCTGGTGCCATACCACATTACCATGAACCGATATAGAAATCCCTTCGTCAACAAATCCGTGCTTTGAGTAAAATGGAATCAGCCGTTCTTTGCAGGTCAGCACGATTCCTCTCCGGTTTTCTGCCCTGGAGTCCTCTTTAACCTGTTCCAGGAGCATCCCTGCATAGCCTTGTCTCCTATGCTCCGGCGCTGTCACAACAGAGAAGATCATCTGCCAGGCACCCTTTGGATCATGCATCTTCGGGTGGTCATACATTTCATCTGTCAAATCAGGCAGGTTCGTGCAGAATCCATTCACAAAAGCAGCGACTTCACCTGCGTCATTTTCCAGAAGCCAGAAGTGATCCGCATAATACTGGATCCGCTTCTGAATGCTGTCTCTGGACGCCCCCTCTGCTGCAGGATACGACTCAGCTTCGATTCTGCCCAAAGTATCAATATCCCCTGTTAATGCATGCCTGATATTCATTCGTTCTCCTCCAGAACACGTTCCGCTATCTCTGTCAGGATTTCGATTTCTTCTCCGGCAGAATCACCTTCTGTAAATCGGCCAACCGTAGAGCTGTCAATATCAAGGACGGCAACGACATTTCCATCCTTCTTATGCATTGGAATCACAACTTCCGACATTGCAGCCGCGTCACAGGAGATGTAACCGGGAAACTCTCTCACATCCGGAACGACCACCGTCCGGTTTTCTGCCAGCGCAGTCCCGCATACTCCTCTCCCTCTTTGGATCTTTATGCAGGCAGGTTTTCCCTGAAAGGGTCCGAGGTACAGATTCCCTTCTTCATCACAGAGGTAAAATCCCACCCAGCATACATCATCCAGACATTCATTCAGGAGCGATGCCGCATTTGCAAGTCGGGAAACTGTATGCTCCGTCCCGGCAAGAAGACTGGCAAGAGTATTGATATCCTCGTAATTCATCATTCTTCAGTAGCCTCTTCTTTCCGTCAGCTTTTTCATCTCCCATAAGTATATCAGAAACTACTGAAGATGAACTTCGGTCTCCATCACTTCAGCAAGTTGATAATCGTCGGCGCCAGGCACATCAGGATTCCTGCGACGACTTTCTTCAGAGAGTCGGTCTGCTGGGCGGTGTCTCTGGACTGATATGCGGATGCAAACTCAAAGACGCCCCATGCGAGGACGATTGCACCGGCGGCTGTGATAATCGTTGTAACGATGGAGTACAGGTTATTGATCTTGCCCTGTACCTGTGCTGCCGCAAATGCGTTCATCGGGATCATTGCGAGAAGCGCCATGGTCGCAAACGCCGTTATCAGGGCTTTCGGATTTTTCTTCTTTTCTGTCTTCAGATTCTGATTCATAGTCAATCTCCTCTCTCTTGATATTTGGATTCGCATGCTGGATTTCCTGGCACACAGAATCCACAGGATAAAGCAAAGTGCTCCGGAGAATTGTTCTCCGAAGCGCCTGCTCTTATCTTTTGTTGTCTTCAGTTACTTGTTCTGTCTGGTTGACTGATTAAGGAAGATCACTCTTCCGAGTCTCTTTCCTTCCTCTTCTTCAGGAAAAGAAGAACAACAATTCCGGCTGCCGCTGCTCCAAGGATTCCCAGATACAGCAGGATCGGTGAGTTATCACCGGTCTTGACAGGAGCGGAAGGAGTAGATGTTCCTCCGGACGGATACGATCCGCCACCGGAAGGAGTCGTATGGGTTGTGGTCTTCTTCTTTCCGGTCAGGTCGATCTTCTCTTCCTTCGGGGAATCATACATGGTCACATGCTGGATCTGCCCGTTGTCAGCAACTGAGAAAGAAACATTTTCAGCCACTTCATATCCGGACGGAGCCGTTACCTCGGTAAGTGTATAGGTTCCCGGAGTCAGGTAAGCGATCTCATGCGGGGTCGTTCCGGATGTCCAGGAATCGATGACCTTGCCGGTAGAATCACGGACTTCCAGCTTTGCTCCAGGAAGCTCCTCACCCTTCTCGCCATCCACAATGTCTTTCTTATGAATGACTATGGTGGTCGGCTTGTCCAACATGATGACCTTCTGGATTTCAGCGGTATCCTTGACCTCAAACTGTACATCTTCTGCCTTCATGTAGAGGGCAGGCGGTGCAGTCTCAGTCAGTGTATAGGTTCCGATCGGAAGCATCTCGATATAATGAGGCTTGTCACTTGAAGTCCACTTCTCAATCTCATTTCCTTCAGAATCTTTGATGACAAGCTGAGCGCCAGGTAGTCCTTTGCTGGTAGTGATATCCTCCTTGGAGATCTCCAGCTTTGTCGGAGCATCCTTCATCTGATGAAGCTCACTCTTGAAGTCATCTTCAACCGTGAACTCGATGCTCTCAGCCGTTACATAGCCGTCAGCCGGCCTGGTCTCGGTCAGGATGTAAGTCTTCCCGACCTCCAGCCAGGATACCGGATGCGGTTCTTTCCCGGAAGTCCAGGTGTCAGCGGTCTTTCCGGTGTCCTTCTCGACAACAGAAAGATATGCTCCTTCGACTTCCTTCTCCCCGGTCAGGTCCGTCTTGGTGACCTTGACCTGCTTATTAACCAGGTTCAGTTCATCGTTTGCGTCAGGCTGATCGGATACCGTGAACTCGATCGGAGATGCAAGGACATAACCTTCCGGTGCCTCGGTCTCAACCAGCTTGTAAGTCTGGCCGACAACAAGACCGCTTACCGCATGAGCCGTTCCATCGGATACCCAGTTGTCAATGATCTTTCCGTTCTGATCCACGACCTGCAGATGGGCACCAGCAATCATGGTGATCTCGGTATCCACCTTGCTGACAAGGACCTGGCGGTCGATCAGAGCGATCTTCTGGTCCGCGTCTTCCTTCGTGACAGTGAAGTCTCTCGGCTCCGCCACAGCGAAACCTGCAGGAGCGCTTTCCTCAACCAGGCGGTAAGTATGTCCGACGATCAGACCACTGACCGCGTGAGCCTTGCCATCGGAAATCCAGGAATCGATCAGCTTGCCAAGAACCGGCTTAACCTCTGCTGAATCTGTATCTGCAGCGGTTTCTTCCCCGGTATCACTGGTCTCCGTCTGATCAGCATTGCCTTCCGAGGGTGCATCGACCTTCTCTGTAGCATTCTCAGTTTCACCTGCATCTGTCACAGCTTCGGTTCCAGACTCCATTGACGGCTGATCTTCAACAGGCTGGCTTTCTTCTGTCTGGGCCGGTGTTTCCTCGGCCTGAGTTTCCTCTGTCTGGGCAGAAGTTTCTCCGTTCTGCTCTGCCTGACTCTGGCCTTCATCTGCCTTCGTTGTATCCTCTGTCAGCTCATAGACTGCCAGTTTTGCTCCGACGATCGGGTTGCCCAGTACATCGAGCTTGTCGATAGTGACCCGCTTGTCCTTCATGGAAAGCGTCTGGTTCTGCCCATCATCCGGGACAGTAAATTCAATGGATTCCGCGACCGCATAGCCTTCCGGAGCGGTAACTTCGGTCAGCGTATAGGTTTTTCCAACCTCCAGTCCGGAGATCGGATGGGCTTCATTTCCGGAAGTCCAGGTATCGACTGCCTTGCCGGTCTCTTTATCAGTAACAGTCATCTGCGCTCCTTCGACTTCCTTCTCCCCGGTCACATCGGTCTTGGTCATGGTGGCCTGCTTGTCGACCATCTTCACGGTCTTGACAGTGAAGCCGTCATCAACCGTAAAGTCAACATCGGAAGCGCGGACATAGCCTTCCGCAGCAATCTCCTCGTGGAGGGTATAGCTGCCTCCGACATGAAGTCCGGAAATAGCGTGCGGCTCTTCACCGGACACCCATTTGTCGACTTCCTGATTCGTCTCCTTGTCGGTG
>Ga0256405_10007857_pt1 | contig 15673 bp, 17 predicted proteins | sample RumenRJG_02DNA_FD_189096 | JGI IMG/M metagenome (GOLD analysis project Ga0256405, IMG submission 189096) | Bovine rumen microbial communities from Lethbridge, Alberta, Canada - RJG_02 | ecosystem: Host-associated > Mammals > Digestive system > Stomach > Rumen | place: Canada: Alberta... | reverse complement strand
GCTACCCAAGAAAAATTGAGCGGTGTCCCTTTCATTTTCTGTTTTGTTGGATAAAATCTCTTGTTGACGGTCTGCAAACCATTGGTATTACTGGGTTTTGTCAGATCCTATAATTACACTCCGACCATCTTCAAAAGGCCCGTAATTCTTGACATCATCAGGAATTACGGGCCTTTTGGCGTTTTTGGACTTCCTTATAAATTACTGCTTTTCTTTGTTTCTCAGATTCCCTTTCGGTACAGGAGATACGAGTACACCGACGGAACCAGGATCATCACGAACAGCGGGATCAGGAACGCCGGAAGACTCCAGCCGATGAAGCTCATCACGATAAAATACAGCCCGGCGATCACCCACAGGAACCCGGCCATCCGGTGCGTGCGGTTCCAGTTTTCCTCACTGGCCAGTGTCCAGGGGAGCTTGATGCCCATGGTGTAGCTCTGCTTGGTCTTGGGCAGATAGTTGCCGATCACCACAAACAGAACCCCCATCAGGATGGGGAGAATCTGCTCGATCCTCACATCATAACCCAGCCCGCGTCCGAGCGTTGCGCCGGAGCAGACCAGTGAGATCAGCGGAATGGTCCAGATCGTCACCGTTTTCAGGGCGGAACTCATATTCTCGTGCTTGGGATCGGCACGCAGCAGGAAGGGCATCAAGAGATTCACCGCCAGAAGGATCCCCGGAAGGCCGAACACGGCAAAAGGCCGGCTTGACCAGCCGTCCGGGGTTCCGTCCAGGCCGAAATGCGTCGCCATACTCTCCGGCAGCCGCTTGTATACCAACGCACCGACGATCATCGGGATCAGGCAGATCAACGTCGTCAGCAGCAGGGTTTTCTTTTCATTCTTCATGATGTTCCTCTCCTCTCAGACTTTGAATCCATAGCAGTACCTCCTCCAGCACGGAGGCATTGAGACTGTAGTAGATGAAATTCTTCTCCCGGCTCTCAAAAATGAGACCGGCCTTTTTCAGCTGTGACAGGTGGTATGATACCGTCGCCCCGGTCATGTCGAAGCGTCCGGCGATATCCCCGGCCGTCATGCTTCCGCTCTTGAGCATGTTCAGGATCTCCCGGCGCACCGGGTCGGACAGCGCCTTCATCGTTTCGCTGAAGCCCATCCGGCTCCCTCCCTTCCGGTCTGCCGTTTTCTTTACGGCCATTTGACATTTAGAATTTTTTCTAAATAGATAGTATCACAGTCGAAGAGGCCTGTCAACAGATATTTAGATATTTTTCTAAATACCTGTTTTGAAATACCCGCGCGGTATTCCGCGCGGGCAAAGGAATAGATGTCTTTTTTAACTTTATTCAGGTTCGTTTGTTCACTGCTCAATAAAGCACATACTCATCTCTGATCCATCGCGCCCTCTCCAGTGATGGGATAATCACACAGAGCATGTCCCCACGACTTGCGAGGATCACAACCGTTTCACCATCGAGAACCGTGTACTGGGATCCTTTCCTGTCTGCGGAACCATAGCAGTATACGCTGTGCCCTTTAGGGGCCAATACCGTGCCGATTACATAACTGCTCCAGTACTCTCCCCTCTTGGGATACTCGATCTGTGAGCCGATCTCTTCCAGATCAGCAGAACTCGGCGCCCCGCTGCCATAGACGTTGGAGCCGCCGCGCCTGGATTCGCCGTTATTGATGCTCTCGTCATAGAAATACACATTCGCCTCATTGATCCAGCGCGCCTTGTTCTGTGATGGTATAATCACGCAAAGCATGTCGGCTCTGCCAGCCAGCACAACAACCTCTTCTCCGACCGGAACGGAGTATTTGGAACCTTTGCAGTCCGCTGTCCCATAGCAGGCTGCCGTATCGCCCCATTTGGCGGTCACCGTACCATACCCGTAGTCAGACCAGTATTCTTTTGCCTTCGGATATTCAATTCCGGAATTGATCGCCTTCAGGTCTGACTCTCCGGGTCCGTTTTTGCTGCCGCGGAAGGTATTGGCGCCTGAATTGCCCGTACCGGTGCTGCCGGCATAGACATCCACATATTCTTCGCGGACCCATCTACCCCTGCGCTGAGAAGGAATAATCACACAGAGCATGTCTTTCCGTTTTGCCAGTACAACAACCTCTTCTCCGTCCAAGACCGTATACTGTGAGCCCTTTCGATCGGCGGATCCGTAACAGTAGACGCTGTGTCCCTTCGGGGCGATGATTGTCCCGTATGCATAATCGTCCAGATATTCCTTTTCTTTCGGATACTCGATCTGGGAGCCGATTTCTTTCAGATCCGCGGAGCTCGGACCGTAGGCCGCGAACGTTGTCGGGATCATGGTCAGCATTATAATCAGCGTACAGAGAATCACGAATGATTTTTTCAGCAGCGAAAAGACAATTGTTTTTGAGTAAAGCGTTTTCATCGTCATTCCTCCTCTTTTCGTTCGGATACGACTATCATAGCATATCCCATTAAAGAACGCAATTTCAGCGCATGTCAAAAAACTCCAGCGCGTATTTGTTTGCCAGGCTCCTGTGAGCCGGATTCTGGAATCTGTGATCCGCTTTCTCCACCGGAATAAAGTCAATGACGTTGTTTTCCGCAAACGCTCTGCTGCTGTCAAACGGCACGACTTCATCTGCCGTCCCGTGAATGATCAGGATATTCTCCGCCTCTTCCAGGTAATCACGCTGACGGATGTCATTCGTCTTCAATTCATCCAGAAGCTTACGCGTTACGATGATTTTTCGGTCAAATCCGACCTGGACATCCTTCCCCTTCATGATTCTGTCATACTCATCATTTTTCATAATGGCACGTGTAAGGACATCATACATGTCGACCGCCGGGCAGCGGAGCGCAATCTTCCGAAAGGGATTCCCATGTTCAGAGATATACTTCAGGACCAGGTAGCCGCCGAAACTGGTCGCGTAGGAATACATGGTCTGAACACCGAAGCCTCTCAGCGCCGCGATCACATGTTCCAGATAAGCATCGCAGTCATTCAAATCCAGTTTCTTCTTAATATCATCTCCGTGAGCCGGCCAGTTGAAGACCAGCACGATCACGTCCTTGTATTTGGACAGCACTTTCTCGGCGAATTCCTTTGCCGCGTTGTTGTCCTTATGACCGGCAAAGCCCGTACAGTAGATGATTGCTTTTTCAGCCGTCATCTTTTCCCTGTAGTAGATCTTACAACGAATATTGTTGCCATGATCGTTGATCTCATAATACTTATGCACTCTTCATACCTCATGCTCTTAAATAATCATCAGCTGTTAGGGAAGGTCTGGTAAGAATTTCCCTGACCTTCCCCTAAAGCCCGTTTTAATCAGTATCGACTGGTCAGAACACTTGAGGTAACCCACCCCGTCAGTCCGTTCGCGGTTGATACCAGCGAAAAGCCATTCTGCCGCGCCATCACGGTAACTCGATCTTTCTCGTAAACAAAGTCAAAGTAATCGGAATCGGACTTGGGATCATACCTCAGATAGGCTCGGACTCCGTGCTTGGTCTTGACATATTTTGTCTCATAGCTGTCCAGCCAGTTGTACCATTCCGGTTCCGTTATCTCACGTGTGTTCGACCTTCTCGCTGTATTGCCTGAATCCTTCCCATTGCTCGATGGATAGGAATCCACCAGGACGCTCGAAGTCACCCAACCGGCTACACCATCCGTCACCTTGACCAGTGAAAAGCCGTTTTCTCTCGCCAGGATCGTGACTTCGTCCTTTTCATAAACGTAGTCGAAATAATCCGAATCCGAAGACGGTTCGTAGCGTAGATAAGCGCAGACTCCATGCTTGGTTTTGACATATTTTGTCTCATAGCTGTCCAGCCAGTTATACCATGCAGGACTTACAACCTTGGAATTGCATCCTTTTAGATCATCTGAACTTGGTCCGTATGCGGCAAAACACGTAAGCGGGATCCCTGAAAGGATCAACATGACACAAAACAAGCTGATGATTCTCTTCATTTGGTTTTTCATTGTTTTTTGTCCTCCTCTTATTTGATGTATTCATTCTATCTCTTTTTTCCAAATTCTGCGACTTCATTTGTTATTTTCGCGAGCAGCATCCTATTCAGGGTTTCGGTGTACGGAGCTCGCGGCATACCGTCACAAAGCTGATCCCTGCCGCGATCGCAAGCGCAACAATCAGAGTTTTGTGCCCATAGACGGACGCCCCTTCCAGATCACCGTTTACGGCACAGTCCATCGTCCGATAGAGCGTGCCGCCCGGCACCATCGGCACCACCCCCGTCACCACGAACAGGGTCGCCGGGCATTTTCTCAGATGCGCCATCAGTTCCGCATAGGTCACGGCAAAAACCGACGCGCACAGGTTTGCCAGGAACAGTTCCGGAATCAAGGCGTAGACCCCGAGATAGATTCCCCAGGCGATCATTCCCCCCAGCGCCGCCCAGAACACATGCTTCACTCGGAGGCCGAACAGGAGCCCGAAGCCGAGGGAGCCGATGAACGCCGTCACCAGCTGGATCAGAATCTGTTTCATGTTCTCCCCTCCCTCATATCGTCAGTTCGACGATCAGCATGGCGGTCATGAATCCGCCGGCCAGTGCGACCGCCCAGATCAGGCTCTCCAGAAGCCGCACCGCGCCGGAAATCGTGTTGCCGCCCAGCATGTTCCGGATGGAGTTGGTCATGGCAATCCCCGGAATCAGAAGCATGATGTCACCGATCAGGATCATATCCATATGCAGCACCGGTACCACCCTGCAGAGGAAACCGACACCTAGTCCGGTCAAAAACGAGATGAACAGATTGGAACCCGTTGTACTGATCTGTGTCTTGCCAAGCTGCTTCTGCAGGAAGCAGATCAGCAGCGCAAATGCAGCTGCGGTGAGGCCGTCCCAGACCGTTCCGCCGAAGAACACCGCAAAACCGCCAGCCGCTAGGATGCTGCCCCAGAGGATCACGCTTTCCGGTTTTTTTCCTTTTGCGACATGTTCCAGCCTTGCCCGCAGCTCCATTACAGGAATCGGCGAGGCACAGCAGGAACGGCTCAGGTCATTGAGCTTTTCCAGGCGGTAGAAGTCTGTCCCGGCACTGGAATAGATTCTTCTTGTCTCCGTGATGGCATCCTCATCCGCAAACTCCATGGTCAGGGTGATGATCGACGTAATGGCAAAGACGTCCACATGTCTCGCGCCGTAAGCCCGACCCATACGCATGAGGGTCTCTTCCACACGGCTGATTTCGGCGCCGCAGTCCAGAAGCAGCGCCCCCATATCCAGCAGGCATTCCGCCAGCTCTGTCTGATTTTCTTTTGTGAGAGTCATGACTCCCTCCGTCCGGTTTTCTTGCTTTACCCGTATTCTATCAGATAAAACCGAGACTTGCAATCAGGAACACCAATCCCCGATTTGCTTCCGTCCTGTTCGGTATTTTCATCGATATTTTGCCGCAGCCGATTTACAAATAATTGGAAATCGGTTATGATAAGGGAAAGCAAGGTTTCTATCATCATAACGGAAGGAGCTGATCCTATGCAGACTGCGGCGCTGATTGTCGCGGCGGGAATGAGTTCGCGCATGGGAGACTTCAAGCCGATGCTGAACATCGGTTCCATCTCCATTGCCCAACGCGTGGTGGCCTCTCTTCAGCAGGCCGGTGTGGAGAAGATCGTGATGGTAACCGGATACAACGCCGTACAGCTGGAGCGGCATCTTTCAGGGCTCGGCATCGTCTTTCTTCGAAATGAAAACTACGAGCATACCCAGATGTTTGAATCCGCCTGTATCGGTCTTTCCTATCTGGAGGACAAGTGCGACCGGCTTCTCTTTACACCGGTGGACATTCCCCTTTTCACGGCGGCGACGCTGCAGCAGCTACTGGACAGCGACGCGCTCCTGGCCTGTCCCCTCTGCGACGGGAAACGCGGACACCCGATTCTGATCTCTTCCTCTCTCATCGGCAGAATCCTCTCCGACAGCGGGGAAGACGGTCTTCGCGGCGCGCTGGATCGCTGCGGCGCACCGATGACGGAGATTCCCGTGGCGGACCGCGGTGTTTTGCACGATGCCGACACCCCGGAGGACTACAAGGCGCTGCTGCGCTATCACAACGAGCAGCTTGTCCGCCCGCAGGTCAGCGTCGCGCTGGTGAGGGAGCTTCCCTTCTTCGATCAGCGGACCGCCATGCTGCTGCATCTGGTAGAGGAAACCGCCTCCGTGCGGACCGCCTGCCAGCGTATGCAGATGTCCTACTCCAGCGGCTGGAACGTGATCCACGCGCTGGAGAGCCAGCTGAATCATCCTCTCATCCAACGCAGCCAGGGCGGAGCCGGAGGCGGAGGCAGCAGTCTCACCGAGGACGGCATCGCCTTTCTCCGCCAGTATGACGCCTATGCCTCCGCGATCCGGGACTATGCCGTCCGGCACTTTGATGAGTACTTTGGAGGTCTTTTCTGATGCGCTCTGTCTACCTCGTCCGCCATGCCATGCCGGATATTCCCATCGGCGCGCGCTGGTGCGTCGGGCATACCGATCTTCCCCTCGGGACCGTCGGCCGGATGCAGGCGGCGCTGCTCCCCTTCGTTCCGATGCTGCGGGACAAGCCTGTCTTCTGCAGTTATCTCTCCCGCGCCATCGACACCGCGCGGCCGCTCTGTCCCAAGCCCATGATTCGGGAAGGTCTGGAAGAGCAGGATATGGGCGTCTGGGACGGACTGTCCTTTGACGAGATCATGGTGCGCTATCCGGAGCTCTATGCTGCAAGGGAAAAGGATCCCAACCTCTGCCCCGAGAACGCCGAGGACATGGTCTCCGTCGGCAGACGGATAAGGGCCGCGCTGCGCCGCTGTCTGGAAGAAACCGAGGGCGACATCGTGGTCGTGAGCCACAAGTCCGCCATCGACAGCATCACCGGCCAGCGCAAAAAGCTCCTGCATACCTCCATCTCCCGGGTAAGCTGGGACGGGACGGAGCTGACGCCTCAGGAGGTTGGTCAGCTCCCGCACCCGGATCTGACGGAAGAGGTCTGTATGGCGGTGCTGCACGCCGCCGGCACGCCGGAGCAGGTGATCGCGCACTGCCGTGCCGTGGCAGAGGAAGCCCTGCATCTCGCAGATCTGCTTCCGGCAGGAGAAGCCGCTCCGGATCGGCCGCTTCTGTATGCCGCCGCCCTGCTGCACGATGTTGCCCGGACCGAATCCCGGCATGCGGAAACCGGCGCCGCCTGGATCCGCGCCCTCGGCTATCCCGAAGTCGCCGACGTGATCGCACAGCATCATGACTTTGACGGCAACAGCCTCGACGAGGCCGCCCTGCTCTTTCTCGCAGACAAGTACGTCCGGGGAACGGAGCGCGTCTCTCTGGAAGAGCGTTTTGCCGCAAGCGCAGAACGCTGCACCGAGGAAGCAGCCCGCGCAGCGCATGACCGCCGCTATCAGGCCGCGAAAATACTTGAAAAGCAGATTCTGTCAAGATAAAATATCCCTGTCAGCATCCATACACCCATGAACAAACAGCAGGAGTTGATCATCATGTCCAATCTTTATTCCGAACTTCTTTCTCATATTGCTCAGACCCGACCCGTCACGGTGGAGACGGTCGTCCGGGGGGAATCCGGTCTGATCGCCGAAGGACTCCAGCGCCGTCTGGTACCGGGTGTCGTCCCCGTGACAGATCCGAAGGGCAGGCGCTTTGCCCGCGTGACGGCTGAATACAGCGGCGATCTCCTCACTGTCCGTGAACCGGTCATGCCGCGGGAACGGCTCATCGTCCTCGGCGGCGGCCACATCGCCCTGCCGGTCTGCGAGTTTGGAGCCAAATGCGGCTTCGAGGTCCACGTGGTGGACGACCGCCCGGACTTTGCCAACCGACGCCGCTTCCCGGATGCGGCCGAGGTCATCTGCGACAGTTTTGAAAACGGCATCCGCCGGCTGGGGATCTCTGCCTTTGATTATGTCGTCGTCATCACCCGCGGCCACCGCCACGACGCCGACTGTCTCCGCGCGCTGCTCCCCGGGGAAGACCCCGCCTACCTCGGCATGATCGGCTCCCGCCGGCGGACGAAAGGACTTTTGGAGATGCTGAAGGAAGAGGGCTTCGATCCGGACCGCCTCGCGAAGATCTGCACCCCCATCGGGCTGGACATCGGCGCCATCACCCCCGCGGAGATCGCCGTCTCCATTCTCTCCGAGGTCATCGCCTACAAGCGCAAGCCCGAACACGGCGCACCCGGCCGCGCCTGCTCCGACTCTGACCTGGAGCTCTCAACGTTGGAGTATCTGGCCGAGAACCATGATCCCAAGGCCGTCGTCACGGTGGTGGAGACCAAGGGCTCGACCCCCCGCGGCACCGGAGCCAAGATGTCCGTGAGTCCTCTCGGCAAGGTTACCGGCTCCATCGGCGGCGGCTGCAGCGAAGCCGCGGTCATCCAGGACGCCGTACGCATCATCGGCACCGGCCGGTATCAGCTTTTTGACATCGACCTCACCGGCGAGGTAGCCGAGTCCGACGGGATGGTCTGCGGCGGCACCATGCGCGTTCTCATCGAAGACGGCAGCGAGGCCTGACGTAAAAGCAAAAGCTCCACGGTACAGGACCGTGGAGCTTTTGCTCACTCGCTGTTTTGTCTGATCAACGCTTTAGCACTGACTTATTCGTCCACACCGACCATGACGGAGGTCGCCTTCACGACGGCATAAGCTTCGCCGCCAACCTTGAGGCCGAGCTCTTTGATTGCGTTCATGGAGATGGTGGCGCTCATGACGTTGCCGCCGCCGATGTCGATCTTCACGATTCCGTTGACTGCGCCTTCCTGAATGTCGATGATGGTGCCCTTGAACTGATTTCTTGCACTGAGTTTCATATGGATAATCTCCTTTTATTCATAAAGTAATAAGATATTGGCCGGGGCGATCCCCAGCGCCTCCGGGAACTCCCCGGGGCGTTTTTCTTTGCTAAGTCTCCACCAGACCGGCGTGCTGTCCGGCGCCTGTCCTTCATAACGGAACTGCAGGATGACCTCGAAGGGCTCCTCCATCTCCTCCACATACCGGACCGGAAAGCGGTTCTGCCGGGTCTGGGTGTTGAAGTAGTGCGCGCGGATGCCGATCGCGGTGAGGCCGTCGCGGACCGCCTGTGCGGTCTGGAGCCGGATGCCCCAGTCGGGAACCTCCACCTCGTGTTCTCCGACCTTTCTGGCCGGGGCGATGTTCTTGCAGCCGGTGAGAACCGCCGCGGGGACGCTCCCGGGATCGGCGAACAGCTCCTTGGTATCCTTGATGGTGAGAAGCCGTCCCTGATCCATGACGGCGATCCGCCTGCTCATGTTGTAGGCCTCTTCCCTGCTGTGCGTCACCATCAGCACCTCATGTCCGAAGCGCTGCAGCATGTCGCGCAGCTCAATCTTCAGGGAGTCGCGCAGGTGGGCGTCCAGTGCCGAGAACGGCTCGTCCAGCATCAGCATCCGCGGCTCGTTCACCAGGATCCTCGCGAGGGCAACGCGCTGCTGCTGGCCGCCGGAGAGCTGAGACGGCCGATGGTTCTCCAGGCCTTCCAGCTGCATCAGCTTCAGCATTTCTTTGAGCTTCCGCTCCTTCTCCTCCCGGTTCTTTTCCCGGTGCAGGCCGCAGAGGATGTTCTGCCGCACTGTCATGTTCGGGAACAGGGCATAGTTCTGGAAGAGGTAGCCGACCTGCCTCTTCTGGGGCGGGAGATTGATGTGCTGTTCAGAGTCATAGAGCACCACGCCGTCCAGCTCGATATGGCCGCTGTCCGGTTTTTCGATCCCCGCGATGCATTTGAGCGTGAAGCTCTTGCCGCAGCCGGAAGCGCCCAGCAGGCAGGTGACGCCGTTTTCCGCCTCAAAGCTCACGTCCAGCGTGAAGGAACCCAGGGCTCTATGGATGTCGACGATCAGACTCATGCCTTCACCGCCTTCTTCTGCCTTGCCTCCAGCATGTTCACCGTGAGCAGGACCACCGTGCTGATGGCGAGATTGATCAGCACCCAGAACATGGCGCCCTTCTCGTCGTTGGTCCGCCAGAGCTGGTAGACCGTGGTCGAGATGGTCGCCGTGCGTCCCGGGGTATAGCCGATCAGCATGCTGGTGGCGCCGTACTCGCCCAGTGCGCGGGCAAAGGCCAGCACGGTTCCCGCCAGGATGCCCTGCCGGCAGGCGGGCATGCGGATCCGCCAGAAGATATAGGTGTTGCTGAGGCCAAGGGTCTGCCCGGAATAGGCCAGCGTCTGGTCGAAGCTCTCAAACGCGCCTCTCGCCGTCCGGTACATCAGCGGGAAGGCGACGACCGAAGCGGCCAGCACGCCGCCGTACCAGGTCATGACGAATTTGACGCCGAACTTCAGCAGGAAGATGCCGAGGGGGCGCTTCACACCAAAAATAAGCAGCAGGAAATAGCCGCAGACCGTCGGCGGCAGAACCATCGGCAGCGTGAGGAACACATCCAGCACGCCCTTGATGACACGCGGCAGTCTCGCCGCGTAATAGGCGAAGAAAATACCGAGGAAAAACACCAGCACGCAGCTGATCGCCGCAATGCGCAGGGAATTCCACAGAGGATACCAGTCAAAATTCATGAAAATACTCCAAGGCATCGGACAGTGCGAAGGCTGCCCGATGCCTGATTCATAGAAGGATTATGCCGCGGGAGTCACTTCCGGGGATGCCTCGGGAGCAGGCTCGCTCTCCGCTTCAGCCTCCTTGGTCATCGCGCTGAAGCCAACCGCCTCAAAGACCTCGGTGGCCTCCGGTCCGGTCAGGTAGTCCAGGAAAGCCTGAGCGGCTTCGGGATTCTGGCTGACGTTCAGGACCGCGGCGGGATAGATGACCTGGCCGCACATCTCTGCGGTGGCCGCGTCCACGCTGTCGAGACCGGCGGAAAACGCATCCGTGGCGTAGACAACGCCGCAGTCAACGCTCGCTTCCGTGACCTGGGTCGTAACCTCTTTCACGTTGGTGCCGTAGGTGATGGAACCGGCCTTGGCCAGGGCCTCTTCATCCAGGCCATAGAAGGCAAGGATCTTCTGGGTATACTGGCCGACAGGGACATCGCTGTTGCCCATGGCGAGGAACACGTCGCCGGCCGCCAGCAGCTCTGCCAGCTGGTCGAAGCTCTCAATTCCCTTGGGATTTCCTTCCGGAACGGCCAGAACGACCTTGTTCTCCAGAAGGTTGATGCGGCTGCCCTGCAGGACGAAGTCGAGGCCGTCGGGATTGGCGTCCTTGTCCTTGGAGGCGTCCAGCTGGTTCATCTGCTTCGGAGCCGCAGAGATAAATACGTCGCAGTCTGCCCCTTCCTGGATCTGAGTCTTCAGGGTACCGGAAGAGTCGAAGTTATAGACCAGGGTGACATCGGGGTTCTCCGCCTCGTAGAGTTCCTTGATCTGGTTCAGCGTCTCCGTCATCGAGGCCGCGGCAAAGACGATCAGTTCCGTCTTCTCCGCGTCGGCGGCGAAGGCACTCGGTACGGCCAGCGCGAACACCATGGTCAGCGCAAGCAGCAGGGAAAGTGCTTTTTTCATATGGTTTCTCCTTCTTCCCATATTTCAGGGACTTAAATTTATATAAACGGGTATTTCACCGTTCATATATGCGGGGCTTGTCCGGCACACCGCCGACGGCGGTGTGTGACAGAGAGAACTTTACGGGTCTTTCACCGTTCCTGTATGCGGGGCTTGTCCAACATACCGTATTACGGGCATGTGACCGGGAAGCGGTTTTTCTTCAGATAACAGCTTATTCTCATACGCCCTTCCCGAAGCCGCAGTTTGGGAAGTGGCAGACCTTGCAGTTGAGGCAGAGGCCGCCGTGGCCCAGGCCCGCCAGATGTTCCTTCGTGACCGGCGTATCCGTGACCAGATACGGCAGAACCAGGTCGAAGATCGTCCGTTTGGCATACATGACGCAGCCGGGCAGGCCGCAGACCGGCCGCCCGTCATCCGTATAGGCCAGCAGGAACATGGCTCCCGGCAGAACCGGTGCACCGTAGGAGACGATGTTCGCCCCCGTGTTCTTGATGGCAAGCGGGGTCTTGTCATCCGGGTCCACACTCATGCCCCCGGTGCAGACCACCATCTCGCAGCCTTTTTCCAGCATCTCCTGAATCGCGGCCGTGATCTTCTCATGGTCGTCGTTGAGCACCACATGCTCCTGCATCTCGCACCCGAACTCCGCCATCTTCGCCTGAATGACCGGCGTGAAGGTATCTTCGATGCGTCCGTAGAAGACCTCGTTCCCGGTGGTGACCAGGCCGTACTTCTTCGGCTTCACCGGGACCAGCTGCATGATCGGATCTCCGCCCGCCGCCTGCTTTGCCGCTTCCATACGTTCCTTCTTGATCACCAGCGGGATCACACGGGTACCGCAGAGCTTGTCGCCCTTTTTGACCATGAAGCCGGACGCCCGCGTCGCGATCATCATGTCTCCCAGGGAGTTCACCGCCCGCAGGCGTTCGAGATTCACGAGGAACAGCCCGTCCGTATCGGCGATCAGCTCGATCTTGCCTTCCTTCGGTTCCGTGGCCGTCATGTTCGCATTCATGCAGATGTCCCGCAGAATATAGGCCGCGTCGTTTTCGTGGAGCATGGTTTCGTCGTTTTCCCAGATATACACCGTGTCCTTGCCCACGCTCAGCAGCACCGGCACATCCTCCGGCCGAATCACATGGCCCTTGCGGAACACCGCGTCCTTGGTCACACCGCGGATAATCTGGGTAATATCATGGCACAGGACCTGTCCGACAGCGTCCTCGGTTTTCATCAGCTTCATGGGGCAATCCTCCCGTGTTGTTTTTATATACGACTTGTAATTTAAAACAAATCGCCCTTCATGGTTTGGTATTATAATAAAAAATGCCGTAAAAAAACAGGTCTTGACAAGAAAATCGGCAAAATGCACAAGAAACTACAAAAATCTTATGCATTTTGCCGTTTTATGATTCTAACTATGCCGACGCTGCGGCTTCCCCTGTCGGGAAGCCAGAGGCCGGGCGGGTCAGATTACCTTTTCGCTGATCACGCGCACCGCGGGAGCCTGGACACCGTTTTCCCCGAGCTTTTCCGTGATGGCCTGGGTCAGGTCAAAGTAGACATCCCAATAATCCTCCGTCTTGCACCAGGCACGGACCGTAAACTGCATGGCTTCGTTCGTGCCGCCGGAGAGCCGTGCAAAGGGAGCCGGATCCTTGAGGACCTTTTCGTTCTGCCCCATCACTTCCAGCATGAGATCCTGGATTTTCTTCGGATCCTCGCTCTTGGCCGAAGCGAAGCTGAGATCGACGCGGCGGGTTTCCTCTGCGGAATAATCCACGATGTTGGCATTCATCAGTGCGCCGTTCGGGACATTGATTCTGCAGTTATCCACCGTGTTCAGGACCGTATAAAAGAGCGTAATTTCCTTTACCGTGCCGGTAACCCCCGAGGCTTCCACAAAATCCCCCACCTTGAACGGTCGGAAGATGACAAGCATGATACCGCCGGCCAGGTTCGAGAGGGAGCCCTGCAGCGACAGGGCAATTGCCGCGCCCGCCGTGCCGAGGACCGTGATCACCGACGCCATCGGAACGCCGAGAATCGCGACGATGGAGACGACAAGGATGATATAGAGGAGCCATTTCAGAGCGCTGAGGACGAAGGTGCGCGTGTTCGGTTCGATCTTGTCCAGGACCTTGATCTTTCCGACCAGTCCCAGGAGCTTGCTCACGATGAACTTTCCGACGAACCAGACAACAATCGCAAGCAATACTTTTCCGACTACCGTTGTGCAGAGATTGGTAAGTGCTTCCATAGGCAATAACCCCCTCATCAATATTTGTGAATATTATAAACGATTTCTTAACGGCTGTCTATCCTTTCGTGACGCTTTCTTTTCATTTTCGGGGCTCAGCCTCTGTATTCCGTCAGGCTTCTTCAAAGGCAGTCGGGCCCGCTCCGCAAATGGGGCAGGTATAGTCCGCGGGTACTTCGTCCCCCTCATAGACATAGCCGCAGATCTTGCAGACCCATTTCTTCGTCTCCGTGCTCTCGGGCTCCGGGGCGGCCTCTCCGCCGTTCTGCACCGAAGCCGTCACCGCGTCGGCCAGGGCCTTCAGCGCATCGGCATCGCCGCCGTCGGGACTGGACATGATGGTGACGGTCTCACCGACCACGCTGCAGCCCTGCAGCCGGTCGATGATCTCCTTCATCAGCTTGCCGGAAGCCGGGGACCAGCTGCCGTTCTCCACGAGGGCAAAGCAGCGGTTCTGCAAATTATGTGCTTCGAGATCCAGCAGGAAGTTCTTCATCGGGGTGAAGATGCCCATGTTGTAAGTGATGGACGCCAGGACGATATGGCTGCAGCGGAAGGCCTCGCCGATCAGCTCGCTGACGTGGGTCTTCGACACGTCGTAGACCGCCACATCGGCGACCCCGTTCTGGGAAATCTGCGCCGCGAGGGAGTTGGCCGCGCTCTCCGTTCCGCCGTAGACCGAGCCATAGACCACCATGACGGCCTCTTCTTCCGGGGTGTAGCTGCTCCACAGGCTGTACTTCTCGATGATCCAGCCCAGGTTCTCTCTCCAGACCGGGCCGTGGGTGGGACACAGGATCTTGATATCCACCGTGCCGGCTTTTGCCAGGACATCCTGCACCTGCTTGCCGTACTTGCCGACGATGTTGCAGTAATAGCGTCTTGCATCCGGGAGCCAGTCCTTCTCAAAGTCCACCTCGTCGGCAAAGAGATTGCCGTTAAGCGCGCCGAAGCTGCCGAAGGCATCCGCGGAAAACAGCGCGCCGGAAACCGTATCATAGGTCATCATGACCTCGGGCCAGTGGACCATTGGCGCCATGACAAAGGCCAGCGTATGCCTGCCGATGTTCAGGGTGTCGCCTTCCCCAACCAGGATGCTGCGGTCGGAAATATCGCAGGCAAAAAACTGGTTCAGGATCAGCGAGGCCGTCAGTGTGCAGACCACCTTGGCGTTCGGATAGCGCACCAGCACCTCGGAAATGGCCGAGCTGTGGTCCGGCTCCATGTGGTTTACGATGAGATAGTCCAGGTCTCTCCCGTCCAGCACCGCCGTCAGGTTCTCAAAGAACTGACCGGTCACCGAGCGGTCCACCGTGTCCACCAAAACCGTCTTTTCGTCCAGGATCACATAGGAGTTGTACGCCACGCCGCGCGGGATGGGATACACGTTCTCAAACAGCTGGATGCGGCGGTCGCTCACGCCGATGTAGACAATGTCGTCCGTCACCATGCGGCAGCTTCCGATCCCTGCGAATTTCTTTTTGCCGTCAAACGGCAGACCTGTTTCTTTCCCTTCCTCGGCAAAGGCCGTCACGCCGCCCAGCGCGCCGGCGGCCACAAAGCCCGCCGCCCCGGCGGCCGCAGCTTTCAGGAAGTCTCTTCTCGCGATTTCTTTGCTCATACAATTGCTCCTTTCTTGATTTTTATGGTTGAAGCCTGCATGTGTGTTCCAGTATACCTGATTGTCAAAAATAAAGCAATACCGTAATTCGATTTTGCTCCGACGATTCCTTCTTCCGGCGCCGCCCGTCCGCTCACCGCAGCTATGCCGGCTTCAAAAAAGAGGCACCAGAGATGCTACCTCCGGGGCCGGTGCGTCTCTGATGCCTCTCCTATTCCGTTTCTTCTGTTATCCGCTGTCAGTTATCTTCGTCCCTTGTGGGCAGCTCGATCGGTGCTTCTCCAAACAGCGCCGCCATCAGTTCATAGGTCAGG
>Ga0256405_10007853_pt1 | contig 15679 bp, 13 predicted proteins | sample RumenRJG_02DNA_FD_189096 | JGI IMG/M metagenome (GOLD analysis project Ga0256405, IMG submission 189096) | Bovine rumen microbial communities from Lethbridge, Alberta, Canada - RJG_02 | ecosystem: Host-associated > Mammals > Digestive system > Stomach > Rumen | place: Canada: Alberta... | reverse complement strand
TTGCGAGTGCAGTTGCCCCGAAGGCGGGTTGCGCTTGCACTTTCGGGCGTTTTTGCGAGTGCAGTGGCCCCGAAGGCGGGTTGCGCTTGCATTTTCGGGCGTTTTTGCGAGTGCGATTAGTCAGTAGAGCATACGGAGGACGCCGCCGGAGGATACGGGGTCCGGCGGCTGCTGGCAGCGGCAACGCCGCCGCTCGGGAACGAGGAGCGGCGGCTCCGCTCCGGCGGGCTGCGGCGACCTCGACCCGCAGGGGGTCTCCTCGCCCGCCGGGCGGTGCCGACCCGATGGAGGTGGCTAGCTGAGGCGGAGGACAGCGAGGGGTCAGGCCGAGACGGAGGTTGGGTGGTGGCTAGCCGAGGCGGAGGATGTTGTCGCAGTAGGCGGCGATTTTTTCGCGGTGTGTGATGAAGATGAGCGTCTTGCCGGCGTCGTGGGCGGTGAGGTTGCGGATGAGGCGGTCTTCCGTCTCGGGGTCGAGGGAGGCGCTGAATTCGTCGAGCAGCAGGATGCTGCCGGGGCGCAGGAGGCCCCGCGCGATGGCGATGCGCTGTGCCTGGCCTTCGCTCAGGCCCGTGCCTCTTTCGCCGCAGACCGTATCGAGCCCTTGCGGGAGTTCGTGCACGAATTCCGCAGCAGCGGTGTCGAGGGCGTCCCACATTTTCCGGTCGTCCGCGGCGGGATCGCCGAGGAGGAGGTTGTCGCGGATGGTTCCGCTCAGCAGGGAGTTTCCTTGCGGGACATAGACGATGTTGATTCGTGTCAGCGGGGATGCATCCACTTCTTTTTCAGCATCATAGAGTTTGACATGTCCCCCGGTCGGCCGCAGCAGCGACAGCATCAGCCGGATCAGCGTACTCTTGCCGACGCCGGTCTCGCCGACGATGGCGGTGCGGGTGCCGGGCTTGAAGTCGAAGGAGAAGTCCTTGAGGACATCGGAGACGCCGTCCGGGTAACGGAAGGTCAGGTTGTCGATGCGGATGCCGGCGCCTTCGCCCAGGCGGACGGGTTCGCCGCGTTCTTCTTTTTCCGCGTCCTCCAGTTCCATGAGGCGGTCGATGGAGGCGGTGGCGTAGATGAAGTTCGGGATCTGGTGGGTCAGCCGGACAAGCGGACCCTGAATCTGGCCGACGAGTTGGAGGAAGGCGGTCATCATACCGTAGGTCGTCGTGCCGTGCCAGATGCCGAAGGCGCTCCAGATGAAGGCGGTGGCGTAGCCGGCATTGAAGGCGACGCCGACGATGGAGCGGGAGATGACATTGAAGCGGGTACGGCGCAGCACCTGGCCGTATTCGGTCTGCTGGAGGTCGTCCAGGCGGCCTTCCGCCATGTCCCCGCCCTCCAAGGACTGGATGACGGTCTTGTGCTGGAGGCTTTCCTGGATGTGGCTCTGGATCGAGCTTTCGCTTTCCCGGATGTCCCGGGTCAGCTGGCGCATCTTGCGGAAGAAGACCTTGCTCAGCAGGATGAGCAGCGGCATGATCAGGATGAGGATCAGGGCCAGGCGGATGTCCATGACGCACATGAAAAGGAAGGCGGCGACGAGTTGGACGAGGGTGGTGAGGAAGGAGGGGAATTCCTGGCAAATGACCCGTGTGATGGCGTCGACGTCGGAGAAGAGCCGGTTCAGGGTGTCTCCGGAGTGCATTTTTTCCTTGCCTTCCCATTGGGATTGCAGGAGGTTGGAGTAGATCCGCTGGCGGATGATGAAGTTCATCCGGGCGTAGGTCACGCTTTCGAGGCGGGAGTTCCAGGCGTTGATGATAATGCGGGCCAGCATGAACCCGGCCATCAGGCAGGCGATGGCCACGATTCTGCCCTGCTTGTCGCCGGTCGCGATGTCGACCAGGTATTTGCAGACCCAGATGAAACCGAGGTTCAGGGCGACGCTGAGCCCGCCGAGAAGGACGTTCCCGGCGAGGGCGCCGCGGACGCCTTTCGAGTTCTGCCACAGCCAGTTGATATACTGGCCGATGGTTACTTTTTTCTGGAGTTCTTTCATACTGGGACCTGTTAACCGGTTCTTGTCTTCTATTCCTCTATGAGGCCCATTTCAAGATATTGGGCGCAGAGTTTCCGGGCATTTTCCAGCGCGCGTTCGCGGGTCACGTCATATTTGTCGAACAACAGATCCGCCAGGGTTTCCGGATCGAAATCCTTCCCCTCGACAGCCTGCCAGAGGAATGCGGCTGTATTGTTCAGGGTCACCAGCTTGCTGAAATTGACCTGCTCCAGGCCTTCGCCGGTTATGACATATTGGTCGCAGATGCGCCGCAAAACGAAACCTTTCTTGATTCTCATATAATCATTCTTTTCGATACTTATTCTTTCTCGATACTACCCGGGACGCCAGACAAACTGTATCCGGCAATCCCGCAGGATGTTAGCCGACTTGTATCCGGAATATCCTCCGGTACAAAGCCAGGATGTAGCGCCGGAGCCACCCCAACCGCTGCCAGGCATGGACCTTCCGCAACATGTCCGCCGCATAGGGATCCATCGGCAACGTTCCCTTCTTCAGGATCCGGGACACCTTGCCATGAATCTGATCCACAGGACATACTTCCCTGCCCCGCCAGACGCCGTCCCCCTGGATCGTCGCCATGTTCCCCTCCACGTGCAAGACCCGGTGCAGGATCCACCGGCCCTGGTAGTGGAACAGCACGATGTCATCCCGCTGGACCCCGGCAGGATCCGCCGCCACCAGTTCGACCAGATCGCGGTCGCCCCGGATGAACGGGAGCATGCTGTAGCCCTTCACAGGGATGGTCACACGCTGGCCCTTTTCCAGCAGAGCAACCACCTGCGGGAAGAACTCGTCATTGTCGACGATCAGTTTGCGTACCTCCTGATGCTCCATGATCCCGGTCGGTTCTCGTCTTAGTATTTAATGGGTTCCCTGGATCCATCTGTTCAAAAGACAAAGATACATTTTTTTCTGAACATATGCCCTTTCCGACAGCACGACCGCTCGGACGGGGTGCGGAGCTTATGCCAAATTGTTGCACATTTCGCAAGGAGGGATGCTTATTTTTACGTATCTTTGCAAAGTTGCCCGTATCCTTTGAAATGGGCCGGAGACCTGATGCTGAAGGGAGGGCAGGATACGGAATGGGAAACACGGGCCGGAGAACATGAAGACGGAATTGACATCGGATATCCAGTATTTGCCGGGGGTGGGGCCGAAACGGGCCGCATTGCTGCGGAGTGAGCTGGAGATAGCGACGGTCGGAGATCTGATCCGGCTGTATCCGTTCCGGTACATCGACCGGAGTACCGTGCAGCCGATTAGTTCGGTCGTGCCGGATTCGGCGTTCGTACAGATCCAGGCGACGGTCACCTCGAGTGAGTTCAAGGGCAAGAAGCTGAGCGTGTGGGTCGAGGACGGGACCGGTACGATGGAACTGGTGTTCTTCAAGGGCATCAAGTACACGGCTGACCGTCTGCAGCCGGGCAAGACGTTCCTGTTCTTCGGAAAGCCGACGTCCTTCAACGGGCGGATGAACATGGTGCATCCCGAAATCGACCAGCCCGGCACGGCCGGCGGCGCGAATGTTCCGGGAGCAGGGGTCATGACCGGTGTCTATACGTCGACGGACCGGCTGAAGAACGCCGGGATTACGGGAAAGGTCATGAACAAGCTCATGGGCACGGCCCTGCAGTTGTGTCTGCCGGACATCAAGGAAAGCCTCCCGGAGTATATCCTCAAGGAGAAGGGGCTCGTCGGACTCCCCTACGCCCTGCGCAACATCCATTTCCCTTCCGATGCCTACGCGCTCCGGAAGGCGACGTACCGCCTGAAATTTGAGGAGTTGTTCCTTCTGCAGCTGTCGCTCCTCAAACAGAAATACATCCGCAGCCGCTCCGACAAGGGCATTCCGATGCCGAAGGTCGGAGAGGCGTTCAACCGCTGCTATGAGGCACTGCCCTACGACCTGACCGGCGCCCAGAAACGGGTCATCAAGGAGATCCGAACCGACATGATGAGCGGACGCCAAATGAACCGCCTCCTGCAGGGCGACGTCGGTTCGGGCAAGACCATGGTCGCCGTGCTTTCGTCCCTGATCGCCGTCGGAAACGGCTGCCAGGCCTGCATCATGGCCCCGACGGAAGTCCTTGCCCAGCAGCATTTTGCAAATATTTCGAAATACCTCGCCCCGACCGGCGTCGAGGTGGCTCTGCTGACCGGCAGCACCAAGATGGCCGAACGGCGGCGCATCCATACAGGCTTGGAAGACGGCTCGATCGGAATCATCGTGGGCACCCATGCCCTGATTGAAGATACGGTCATCTTCCACCGGCTCGGGCTGGCCATCGTCGACGAGCAGCACCGTTTCGGCGTGGACCAGCGCGCGAAACTCTGGGCCAAGGGCGCCGGCGGCATTCCGCCGCATGTCCTCGTCATGACCGCCACCCCGATTCCGCGGACCCTCGCCATGACCCTCTACGGCGACCTCGACATCTCCGTCATCGACGAGATGCCGCCGGGACGCAAACCCGTGCAGACCATGCTGATCACGGAAAGCAAACGGGCGGCGCTGTGGAAGTTCATCCGGGACCAGATTGCCCTGGGCCGCCAGGCGTTCATCGTCTATCCCCTGATTTTCGAGAGCGAGAAGGTGGATTACCAGAACCTCGAACTGGGGTATGAACAGGTCGTGCGCGCCTTCCCCTTCCCGCCGTACAAGGTCGCCATCGTCCACGGCCAGCAGTCCGCGGAGGACAAAGCCTTCAACATGAGCGCTTTCGCCGCCGGCCGGGCGAATATCCTCGTTTCGACGACGGTCATCGAAGTGGGCGTCGACGTGCCGAACGCGTCGGTCATGGTCATCGAGAGCGCGGAGCGGTTCGGACTCAGCCAGTTGCACCAGTTGCGCGGACGCGTGGGCAGGGGATCGGACAAGTCGTACTGCATCCTCGTCAAGGGCCAGAAGGTCAGCAAGGAAAGCCAGAAGCGGCTGGACCTGCTGTGCGCGACGGAGAATGGTTTCGAACTGGCGGAAGAGGATATGAAAATGCGGGGCCCCGGCGACCTGGAGGGAACCCAGCAGAGCGGCCTGCCGATTAGCCTGTCGATCGCCTCGCTGGCGAAGGACGGCGCCTTGCTGGCGGAGGCCCGCCAGTATGCGGAGCAGGTGCTGGAGCGGGATCCGCTGCTGGAGAAACCGGAGAACGCGGCGCTGCTGCGGGAACTCCGGAGAGAGAAATACAAGGTTCATGATTACAGCAAGATCAGTTGAGAGATGGTCATAGAGACGTGTTGTGACAGCATAACGGCCATGTACGCGGCCATCATTGCGGGAACGGACCGCATCGAACTGTGCAACCACCTGGAGTGCGGCGGCGTGACCCCGCACCACGAAGATATCGACGAGGCCGGGACGCTGAAAGGCATGCCGGTCCATGTACTGATCCGCCCCCGCGGCGGGAACTTCGTCTACGATGAGAAAGAGATCGAGCGGATGTTCTACAAGATCGCCTATTGCGCCAACTGCGGCGTGAGCGGCGTGGTGCTCGGCGCCCTGACCCCGGAGGGACGGGTGGACATGGACCTGTGCCGGGAACTGGTCTCGGTGGCCCGGACCTACGGGCTCAGCGTGACGTTCCACCGGGCGATCGACGAGGCGGCGGACATCTTCCAGGCGCTGGAGGATGTCATTGCGCTGGGCGTGGACCGGGTGCTGACATCCGGCGGGGCGCCGACGGCCTGGGAGGGACGCGAGACGATCCGGCAGATGGTCCGCCAGGCGGCGGGCCGTACGATCATCCTCCCCGGTGCGGGGATCACGGCGGAGAACGCGGCGGCGCTGGCGGCGTATACCGGCGCGACGGAACTGCACGGGACGCGCACGGCGATCATCCGGGCGGTCCGGGCCTCCGGCAGGAAAGAGGCGGCGCCCGGCGAGGAAACAAGGTAGCAGGAGCATGGTAACAGAACTGATACAGAAGTACATCTGGCTGATCCAGACGTTTATCAAAGCGGGAGCGGGCGGTCTCCTGCTGGAGGACATCCAGCGGGAATGGGCGCGCCGCTGGGACTGTGATTATCCCCGCCGGACGTTCAACCACCATTGCGATGCCATCGCGGAGATCTTCGGCATCGAGATCCGCTGCAACCGGAGCACGAACCGGTACTATGTTCCCTTCGCCGATGAGATCGAAGACACGAACGCCACGGCGGCATGGATGGTCAACACGTTTACCGTCAACAACTTGCTTACGCTCGGGAAAGAGCGGCTTTCGGGGCGGGTCGCCGTCGAGGACATCCCGTCCGGCCAGCGCTGGCTGACCGTGCTGATGGATGCCATGACGGCCGGACGCATCGTCCGGATCCGGTACCGGAAATATACCCGCGCCGACGATGAGACCCTCCATGTCCACCCGTATGCGCTCAAGGAGTTCGCCCGCCGCTGGTACCTGACCGGGCTTTGCGAAGAGCGTCAGGCGGACCGGGTCTACGGACTGGACCGGATCCTGGACATCACCCTGACGGACAGGACGTTCCGCATGCCGAAAGACTATGATGTCACCGACGTGTTCGACACGAGTTTCGGCATCTACCTGCCCGCCGGGCGGCAGCCGGAGAAGATCGTGTTCCGGGCCACGGAACGGGAGGCCCACTACCTGCGGGACCTGCCCCTGCACCACAGCCAGCGGGAGATCCGCGACGGCGTGTTCCAGATCCGCGTCGTACCGAACGACGACCTGGTCATGGAGTTCTGCCGGCTGGGATCCCGGGTCGAGGTCCTGGAGCCGGCGTCGCTGCGCACCCGCATCATCGAAGAAATCAACAAAACAATATCCATTTATAATGAAACGCATCCATAAAATCATGGCATTCGCCATCGGAGCAATGAGCATCATGAGTTGCACCCAGACCCAGGAGGCTGATCCGGCGTACATCGGACCAGCCGACATCCGCATCGAAGACGGCCGCATGACCCCGGAAGTCCTGCTGTCTTTCGGCCGCCTTTCCGACCCGCAACTGTCTCCCGACGGTTCCAAGATCCTTTACGGCGTCAGCTACACGTCCATCGCCGACAACCGCAGCTGCCGCAACCTGTTCATCTGCAACGTCGACGGCAGCGAGAAAGTCCAGCTGACCCGGGATGGGAAGTCCCTCAGCGGCGCCCGCTGGTCCCTCGACGGAAAGTCCATCTTCTTCCTCCAGGGCGGCCAGATCTGGAAGGCCGAATTCCTGGGTGACCGGCTCGGGAAGCGCACCCAGCTGACTGACATTCCCAACGGCGTCGCCGACTTCCTCCTTTCTCCGGACCAGCAGCAGGTCGTCTATGTCAGCACCGTTCCTTCCAACGTCACCTCTCCGGCCGACTCCGATCCGGCGCTGGACAAGGCCAAGGCCTATGTCACCGAGGACCTGATGTACCGCCACTGGGACCACTGGGTGACGGAACTCCCCCACTCCTATGTCGCCAACTACGCGAACGGCATGATCACGCCGGAACGCTCTCTCGACATCCTCGGCGGCCCGGACGTCAAGTTCGAACTTCCGCTGGAGCCGTACGGCGGCGTCGAGCAGCTCGCCTGGAGCCCGGACGGCCGTTATGTCGCCTACTCCTGCAAGAAACTGACCGGCAAGCAGTACGCGTTCTCGACCAACACCTGCATCTACATCTACTGCCCGCTGACCGGCGAAACGACGGCGGTCACGACCGACGGTGGTTATGACACCGATCCCGTCTGGAGCCCGGATGGCAGCAAACTGGCCTGGCTCAGCATGGAGCGCGACGGCTATGAGGCCGACAAGACCCGCCTGATGGTCGCCGACCTCGCCTTTGAGCCGCAGGGCGAAGGACAGACGGGTAATCCGAAGGTCCTGGGCATCCGGGAACTGACGACCGACTTCAAGTACAATGCAGCGGGCCCGGTCTGGTCCAATGACAGCAAGTCCCTGTATTTCAACGCACTGGCAGAAGGCCTGCAGGGTATCTACCAGGTCGATGCGGCTGCCGGCGCCTTCAATGCAGAAGGCATCCACACCGACATCGCCGTCGTCCCGGTACGCCTTACCCCGGAGGACGCCTGGTATGATTTCGACAGCCCGTTCGCGGTGCTGGAAGACGGCACCCTGCTGGCTTCCTACTGCAGCATGGACTTCCCGACCGAACTGGTCTGCGTCAAGGACGGCGCTTTCCAGGCGATCACCAAGGAGAACGAGCACATCCTCAGCCAGTTGAAGCCGCACAAGACGGAGGCCCGCTGGATCGACACGGTCGACGGCAAGAAGATGCTGACCTGGGTCCTCTTCCCGCCGGAATTCGACGAGACGAAGACCTATCCGGCCATCGAGATCTTCCTCGGCGGCCCGCAGGGCACCCTGTCCCAGGGCTGGTCCTACCGCTGGAACTACAGCCTGATGTGCAACCAGGGCTATGTCGTCGTCCTCCCGAACCGCCGCGGCACGACCGCGTTCGGCCAGGAGTGGTGCGAGCAGATCTCCGGTGACTACATCGGCCTCAACATGCAGGATTACCTCAGCGCGGCGAAGATGATCAAGGCGGAACCGTACATCGGCAAACTTGCCGGCTGCGGCGCATCCTACGGCGGATTCTCCACCTATTATATGGCCGGTATCCACGGTGATGTGTTCGACTGCTTCATCGCCCACGCGGGTATCTTCGACGAGAAGTACATGTACTATGAAACCGAAGAGATGTGGTTCCCGAACTTCGACAACGGCGGCCTGTCCGAGTATGCCTATACTCCGGGCCAGACCGGTCCTGCCGGCGACGGCGTGACCTTCGGCGGCCTGCAGCAGGCCGGTTCTCCCTGGAGCACCGCGGCGAAGGCCCAGCGCCATTACGCCAATTCCCCGGCGGCCAATGTCACGAAGTGGCACACCCCGATCCTCTGCATCCACGGCATGATAGACTACCGCATCCCCTATGACCAGGGCATGGCCGCGTTCAACGCCGCCCAGATGATGGGTGTTCCTTCCAAACTGATTGTATTCCCGGAAGAGAACCACTGGATCCTCCAGCCGCAGAACGCGCTCTTCTGGCATCGCAGTTACTTCGACTGGCTCGACCAGTGGTGCAAATAGACCGAAAGAATCCGGAGCGTTGCCGCTCCGGATTCTTTTATTCTCTGTCAGGATCGGCTACTTGACGTTCCAGACGGCGGAGTCTTCGCCGTCGGCCGTCTTGACGACGACCTGGTTCTCGCCCTTGGCCAGTTTGACGTCCCGCCATTCCACCGTCGCGTAGGCATCCGTCTTGGCGTTGCCAACCAGTTTGCCGTTGACATACAGTTTGGCGGAAGGGGCCGTGGTGAAGACGATGACATCGGTCAGGTCTTCTTCCCGGTCGGTGTAACGCTTGGAGCAGAGGTGGACGGTCTTGACGGACTTGTTCCAGTTGGCCTTGTAAAAATAGAAGGCGTCCTTGCGGGTCTGGCGGTCACGGGTCACGAGGCCTTTGTCGTTCTGGCCGCGGGTGTCGCCTTCCCGGCGGATCTGCGAGGCGAAGTCGAACATGTTCCAGACGAACGAACCCCAGACATAGTCGCGCTCGGCGATCTGGCGCCAGTCATGCCGGTGGATGTAGACCTGGCGCTCTTCCGGATGGAAGGGATCGGCGAAACCGGCCGCTTTCTGGTCCTTGTTGAAGCGGGGAACATGGTGCAGGACGCTGCCGCCGCCACCGTATTCGCTGATGGAAAGCCGGGTCTGCGGGAAGCGCTGGTGCCAGTCGTCCATGAAGGGACCGAAGTCGCCGACACGGTCCGTGTACCAGCCATAATACTTGTTCCAGCCGATGGCGTCGGAGATCAGGTTGTAGGTGCCTTCCTGGTCCGTGGCGCAGACGGTGAGGCGGTACGGGTCGGTCTTGTGGGCCAGGACGTTGAGTTCGGCGGCGATGGCGTCGAAGTTCCCGTGGATCTCATTGAAGAGGCCCCAGAAGCAGATGGACGGGTGGTTGTAGTTCTGGATGATCATCTCCTGCAACTGGGTCCGCAGGTTTTCGTCGAACGCCGGTGCGTTGACATAGCCGCCGACGAAGGGGATTTCCTCCCAGACGATGTAGCCGCGCCTGTCGGCTTCCTGGAACATCCGCTTGGCCTGCGGATAGTGGGCCAGGCGCAGGGCGTCGACGCCCATTTCATCGAAGAAGGCGAAGTCCGTAAGGTGGTTTTCTTCCTTGAGGGCAACGGCGATGTCGGCCCAGTCCTGGTGGCGGCAGACGCCGTGGAGTTTCATGTGGCGGCCGTTCAGGAAGAAGCCCTTGTCCGGGTCGATGCTGAAGTAGCGCAGGCCGATGTTCTCCTCGATGCGGTCGATTTCCCGGCCGCCCCGCTTGAGGATGGTGACGGTCTTGTAGAGATAGGGATCGGCTTTCCCGTTCCAGAGGTGCGGGGACTCGATGTCGGCGACGATGCTGACCCGGTCGCCATGGACCAGCACCGAAGGCCGGTCGACGACCTTGTTGCCGGCGGCGTCCAGGACGCAGAAGTCGATCTCACAGTCGCGGTAGCCGGACAGGGAGGAAAGGTGGATGTCGGCCTGGATGGAGGCCCGTTTCTCGTCGACGCGGGTCTGGCTGATCAGCACGCCCGTCGAACTGAAGTACAGCGGGGAGATGCAGGCGTCTTCGGTCACCAGCAGCCAGGCGTCGCGGTAGAGGCCGCCGTACTGGTTGAAGTCGCCGCCCTGGGGCGCGATGTCCAGCCGCTGGGCGTTGTTGCAGACGACGGCAACGGAGCAGGAGTCGCCGTAAGTGACATACGGCGTAATCTCGAAGGTAAAGGCATTGTAGGCGCCTTTGTGGGTGCCGACGCCCTTCCCGTTGACGAAGACGGCCGCTTCGGTGCCGGCTCCTTCGAATTTCATGAACAGGCGGCGGCCCCGGTAGGATTCGGGGATGGCGATCCGGCGGGAATAGGAGCCGAATCCGCGGTAGTAGCCTTCCGGGCTCATGAAATCGGATTGGTTCCAGGTGTGCGGGAGGTCGACTTTTGCGCCGCGGGGGCCGACCCGGGCGAACTGGTCGACGGCGCCGCCGGTCGAGATGTTCTTGGAGAAGGTCCAGCCTTTGTTGATCGAGATGACATCACGGGCGCCAGCGTCCGGGCTTCCGAGCAGGAAGAGGGCCGGAAGCAATGCAGATAGGATCAGGTTACGTTTCATAGATTCAGGTATATTGTTTTCGTGTGTTATTTCAGCGCGTCCTCGTATTCCTTCAGGGACCTGATGGCCTTGGGGCAGAGGATGAGAAGCGAGATGACCGTCACCCAGGCCATCAGTCCGACGCCGATGTCGCCGAGCTGCCAGATCAGGTCGGCTTCCCGGACGGCACCGAAAACGACGGCGCACAGGATGATGACCTGGAAGATGCGGATGGCCGTCCGCTCGCCTTTCCCTTCCTTGCCGCGGAACAGGTAGATGATACCGGATTCCGCGTAGAAGTAGTAGGCCATGATGGTGCTGAAGGCGAAGAAGACCATGGCGATGGAGATGAACTGGCTGCCGAATCCCCGGAAGACGGAGTCGACGGCGCTCTGGGTATAGTTGACGTAGTTGTTGGCAAGTTCGGGGGCGCCGGCGTACAGCAGGGCGCCGGTGTCGCTGTCGAGGATGTTGTAGGTTCCGGAGGTCAGGATCATCAGGGCGGTGGCGGTACAGACCAGCAGGGTGTCGACGTAGACGGAGAAGGCCTGGGCAAGGCCCTGCTGGGCGGGATGGTGGACGGCGGCGGCCGCGGAGACGATGGCGCCGGTTCCCTGGCCGGCTTCATTGGAGAAGATGCCGCGCTTGACGCCCATGGCGATGGTGGATCCGATGATGCCGCCGGCGACGGGATGGATGCCGAAGGCATTGGTGACGATGGACTTGAAGACGGCCGGGACGTCTTGGATATGGAAGCCGATGACGACCAGCGACAGGAGGATGTAGCCCAGGGCCATGAACGGGGTCACGACCGAGGCGACGTTGGCGATCCGCCGGACGCCGCCCAGGATCACGAGGGCGAGCAGGACGGCCAGGACGATGCCGGAGGTCAGGGTCGAGACCGGGAAGGCGTTCCGGACGGCGGTGGAGACGCCGTTGGCCTGGACGGTCGGGAGGAAGAAGCCGCAGGCGACGACGGTGATGAGGGCGAAAACGATGCCCAGCCAGCGCTGGTTCATGCCGTGTTCAATGAAACTGAACGGTCCGCCGCGGAAGCCGGAGTGGTGCGGGAACTTGTAGATCTGGGCCAGGGTGGATTCGACGAAGGCGGTCGAGGCGCCGAAGAAGGCGACGATCCACATCCAGAAGACGGCGCCGGGGCCGCCGAAAGCGATGGCGGTGGCGACGCCGACGATGTTCCCGGTCCCTACCCGGCCCGAAAGGGCGATGCAGAAGGCTTGGAAGGAGGAGATGCCGTCGTCGCCGCTTTTCTTGCTGAAAAGGGAGCGGAGCATGAGGGGGAAGCGGCGCACCTGCACCATGCGGGTGCGGATGGAGAAATACAGTCCGGCGATGATGAGGAGACCGACCAGCGCGGGATTCCAGATAAAGGCGTTGAGTCCGGAGACGATCTTTTCCAGCATGGCAATTCGTTTTCACAAACTTAACAAAATAATCCTGAAAAACAAAAGCCGGGACCGTTCGTCGAAAAGAACAGGGATTTGATCGAAAGCGGATACGATTCCGTCGGCTTATGATTACCTTTGTACCAGAAAGAACGAACAGGTTATGAATACACTCATGAAAATCACCTTGAAGCGGACTGATATCCAGATGGGTGATTTCGACAACATGATCATCAGCGGAAACTGGACGGCCATCCACTCCTGGCATGTCGTCACGGCCAAAGATGGCAGCCGGGATGTCTTCGACAGCATGGCCTTCTACCACTTCACGGAAGCAGACGGCGACCTCCGGGTCGATCAGTGCTGGATCAAAGAAAATTCTTAAAACTATGAAAAGAGATTATTTCGAGGGCGCGGATGTCGCAGTGACAGTCTGCGCCAAGGACGGGACAATTCTTGACATGAACGGAAAGTCCCGCAAGACGTTTCTCAAGCCCGGACGGGAGGAGATCATCGGGAAGAATGTCCTGGATTGCCATCCGGAACCGGCCCGGTCCCTGCTGGCGGACATGCTGGCCAACCCGCGGACGAACGTCTATACGGTTGAGAAAGAAGGAGTCAAGAAACTGATTTTCCAGTGTCCCTGGTACGATGAGGGCGAATACGCCGGCTTCATGGAACTGTCCATGGTCCTTCCGGAGGTCATTCCCCACCGCGTCCGCAAGCCCCAGAAGTAACGCATCTCGGCGGAACAGGAAAGAAACTGCCTGATTCATGAGAATCAGGCAGTTACCCTTTTAAAGTAGTACCCCCGCTCGGAATCGAACCGGGACCAACGGAACCGGAATCCGTTATTCTATCCTTTAAACTACAGGGGCGAAAGGGATTGCAAATATACAAATTTCCGGAATTCCCGCAAAAAGTTTTTGAGGAAGTTTCTTCGCCGGTTTCCTGGCCGGTATGGGCTCACCGGGAGCCGAGATAGAGGAAGAACATGCCCAACAGGACGAAGGCCAGGTCCAAGGCTTTGAACTTCAGGTTCTTCTCCTTAAAGACAAGGGCGCCGAACAGGAAACTGACGACGACGCTTCCCCGGCGGATCATCGAGACGACGGAGATCATGGCGTCGGGATCGGAGAGGGACCACAGGTACACGAAGTCCGCACCGCTCAGGAACAGGCTGATGCACGGGATGGTCCAGCTCCAGCGGAACGGGGTCGTTCCCGGCGCTCCGTCCGGGCCTTTCCGACGGTAGAGGGGCAGCCAGAGAATCAGGAGCATGATCCCCATCATCAGGCACTGGTAGAAATTGTACCAGGAGAGGACTTGCAGGCGGTCCAGCCCGGCGCCGCCATGGTCCGCGGGCGCCATGAGGAAACGGTCATACAGGGCGCTGCCGGCGCCGATGACGGCGGCAAGGATGAGGCAGGCGATCCAGCGGTTGCGGCGGAAATCGATGCCTTCCTTCCGGCCGCTGCGGCCCAGGAGGAAGAACGAGACGGCCGCCAGGAAGACGCCGATCCACTGATAGGCGTTGAGGCGTTCGCCGAAGAGGAGCATGGCGCCGACGAGGACCATGACCGGGCGCGTGGCGTTGATCGGGCCGACGATGGTCAGGGGCAGGTGTTTCATGGCGAAATACCCCGCCAGCCAGGATGCGAGCACGATGCAGGATTTCAGCAGGATGTATTTCTGGACATTCCAGCCGCCGAAGCCGGAACGGATGGCGAACGGCAGGAGGATCAGGCTGGAAAACAAGGTGTTGAGGAACAGGACGGGGATGACGGCGTTGTCCTTCAGGGATGCTTTCTTGAAGGAATCATAAAAGCCCAGCAGGGTCGCTGAGAGGAATGCCAATGCCCACCACATAATCCGCTTGTTGGTCTGCGCGTTCGTCGTACAAATGACCGGATCTTCCGGTTCAGATGACCGGCGCTTCCGGTAAAACGGCCGCAAAGGTACGGATATTTTTCGCCACAAATACACCGATTCCACCACATTTTCAAGTTTTTTAATTTTTCGGGCGCCCCAAGCAACCCGGCGCATGGCACGGAACGGGATTCTTTCGGTATCTTGCAGCCACTTCATTTACAAAGCTTTACTTGCCGTTCTGCCATGAATTATTATCACTTGTTCAGTTCCCCGGTCCCGGGGTTGATTTTCAGGGATGAAGAGGATTTCAGGACAGGAGTCAACCTCCTGGCTGGAAGCATTTCCGATACAGACGTGATTCTTTATTGTTACTGTTTGATGAACAACCATTTCCATCTCCTTCTTTCGGGAGATGACACAGCATCGCACAACTTTTTTCTCAGGTACAAAGGGAGGCTGGTCAAATATCTTGCAAGAAAATATGGTTCTTCCGGGAACCTGGCCGGGATGGAAATGGGATTGGTACCCGTCGAATCGGAGGCACATTTTCGACAGGAGGTCTGTTACATTCTGCGCAATCCCTTCAAGGCGGGAATCGATGCCCCTTATTCTTACCCGTGGAGCAGCGGCTGGATCTATTTCAATCCGATCTTGGAATGGATCAAGGGAGAACGGGTTGAAACAATCAGTAAAAGACAGATTCAGAGGTCATTGCATTCTTTTATCGAATTACCCGGGCACTATGAAATCTTGAATGGGATGATTCTGCCACGCTCTTTCGTTGAATTCCGGAAAGTCGAGGCAGTCTTTGGGTCCTCAGTATTATTTTTCAATGCATTGAGGGACTGGAACACGGAGCAGGAAGTCAGAGGGAGGCACGATGGAATGGATTACACGACATATCCGGATGAAATCCTGATGCAGAAATTGCGGAAAGACTTTGCCTTTTACCACGTCTCCGGGTTCAGTGAGATGGACTTCCGGACGGCCGGACGGTTCATTGCCATGATGCATCGGAAGTATGGCTGTTCGAAGAAGCAGATCCAGCGGGTTACCGGGTTCGATCCGGAGAGGATCGAGCGGTTCTTTTGAATTCCGTTCATTTTCCCTTAACGGATTGCACTCGCATTTTGGGCTGTTTTTGCGAGTGCAGTGGCGCTGGGTGAAGTGCGCCCCTTTTGTTGGACTGGTTAATAACTAGATCTATGGTTTTGAGTTCGGTATTGCACCGGACTCATTCCGTTTAGTTTTGCTTTGATTCGAACCGTATTGTAGTATT
>Ga0256405_10007852_pt1 | contig 15684 bp, 13 predicted proteins | sample RumenRJG_02DNA_FD_189096 | JGI IMG/M metagenome (GOLD analysis project Ga0256405, IMG submission 189096) | Bovine rumen microbial communities from Lethbridge, Alberta, Canada - RJG_02 | ecosystem: Host-associated > Mammals > Digestive system > Stomach > Rumen | place: Canada: Alberta... | reverse complement strand
AAGAAAGAAAAGGGCATTAAAAAACACTAAATCCTTTCTTGAAGGGCTGAAAGTAATACCGTTTGAACAGCAATGTGAAGATTATAAAACAGTATATTATCAAGATATACCAAAACCTAATCCTAAAATTATAAGATTAGCACGCGATTCAAAGATTGAAGAAGCTATAAAAATAGTAAAAGAACAAGAAAAAGCAAAAAAGCTGCAAGATGAATATTATTCAAAAATTGCTGCCGATATAGATAGTTCGGAAAAAGATGAATAAATTAAAACAGCATTTGAACGGCTTTTGAATATGATTTGAAAATATACTGAGATATGTCCGTATTTGACACATGGTTGTTGTATAATCAGAGTATGATTGTTTCTTATTAGGAACGCTGTAAATACAAGGCTTTTCGGAGCCTGCAATCCGAAAAAAATAATATTTGATCTATCACATTACGCAGAAAGCCGTCCAGGTGCTATCTTGGGCGGCCTTTTTGCGTGGATAGACCGGAAGGAGGCAGAAAAATAATTACAGAAATTTAAGCTCGAAAATTGTGCAACTTTCACGAAAAGGAGGTTAGTGAATGGCAGATGAAAAACTGAACACAGGCCCCGAGGTGCAGAAAATCGAAGAGGCCCCCGCGCCCGCTGTGGCTGATCCGGCCCACGGGGAGGCCGCCGTTCCCGAACACCCGCCGGAACAGGCCGGGCCTGCCGAACCCGGAGATGTGGTAATCTCTGCGGAGCAGATTGACGCGCTCATGGCAGAAAAGCGGCAGGCGGCCCGGGCCGAGGTGGAAAAGGCAGAGGTATCCCGTGAACAGGAGGCCGGGGCTCCTGCGCCGGAGCGTCCTGCCGCTGAAAGCGAGAAAGCCGAAAAGCCGCGCCGGGGCCGTCCCCCTAAGTCTGATAAGACGGGGCGCACCGGGCCGGAGGCTGAAAAGGAGCCCAAAAAGGCCGGGCCCCGCAAGGGCCGCCCCTCTAAGGCTGACAAGGCGGCCCCCGACAAGGCCCAGCCCTCACAACGAGACAAATTGTCCCGAAGTGGCGGGAAAGCTCCCGAAGCTCCTGTTCCCCCGGATGCCGGAAAGGATAAGCCCGCAAAGGAGGCCGCTCCCCCGGAGCAGGGCGTGACGGAGCCGACTGTACCGCCCCGCCCTGTGGAGGAGGGAAAGCTGGTCTATCTGAAACTTTCCGAGCTCCACCCGTTCCATACATTCCGCCCCCATCCGTTCAAGGTGCGGGACGATGCCAAAATGCAGGAAACCGTGGCATCCATCAAGCTCAACGGCGTTATGGTGCCCGGACTTGCCCGCCCGGAAAAGGACGGAAACGGCTATGAGATTGTGGCAGGCCATCGCCGCTGCCGTGGCAGCGAGCTGGCCGGGCTGGAGGAAATGCCCTTTATTGTTCGGGATATGACCGACCACGAGGCGGTGGAGGCCATGAAGGACAGCAACAAACAGAGGGATCAGACGCTCTCCAGCGAACTGGCCGCCCTTTTGGATCTGGAGGTAGAGGACATCAAGCACCAGGGCTCCCGGCTGAAAGGTGTGGCCGAGGGCGATGTGGGGAAACGCTCGGTTGAGATTGTGGGCGAGGCGCATGGCATGAACTATAAAAAGGTTATGCGGTATCTGCGCCTTAACCACCTTGTCCCGGAGCTCATGGATAAGGTGGACGATAAAAAGATGGGCTTCATGCCTGCGGTGGAGCTTTCCTATATCAAGCCGAAAAACCAAAGGCTGATTGCCGTTTCCATTGACGGGGAACAAGCGTCCCCCTCTCTGGCCCAGGCGAAACAGCTCCGGGAGCTGGATAAGGAAGGCAAACTCAACGGCGATGTAATTGACGGCATATTAAGCGAAAAGAAAAAGGAGGATCGCGGCGTGATTATTTCGATGGCCGAACTGGAGAAGTATTTTGGCAAGGAGGCCACTCCCGCCAAAATGAAGGAGCAGATCATGACTTTGCTGGACGAGTGGAAGGAGAAACAGCCGCCCGAGCTGGCAAAGGCCCCGAAAAAGATGGAAAAAGACAAGTAACCCAGCCACACTTCGAGACAAATTGTCCCGAGGGGGCTCCGCCCCTCCTGCAAAGGGCTCTGTGGTGATATATCCCCCGTCGCCGCCTATCTTCCTGTACAGCCGGGAGTGGGCCGTCAAGGGTGCAACGCACCGCCGCTTGCGGCGGCCTGCCCTTTACGGTCTGCCCCGGCTGTGCTATTTCCAGCGGCGCGGCGGGGGTATATATATCCTCCAGAGCCGCCCCCTTTCCCATGACTGGGAAAGGGCGGGGGGATTGGGCTGAAGTATCTTTCTTCAATGAATGGAGGTTTTGACAATGAAACGGCCACTTGCTTATATTACCGCCGGATGGCTTGGCGGTGACAGTGAAAACGCGGAACAGGCGGCCCGCTACTGCCGGGCGGTATATGAGGCGGGATTTTCGCCCATCTGCCCTACCCTGTATCTGCCATTATTCCTCAATGACGCAGTGCCGGAAGAGCACAAAAGCGGTATTGACATGAGCCGTGACCTGCTCCGCCGCTCCCATGTGCTGGTAGTCTGCGGCCATACTATGACCGAGGCCATGAAAAACGACATCGCCGTTGCCCAGCGGCTGGGGATTACTGCTACCACCCTTGAGGGCATCCTTACCGTCAAGGGACAGGGCCGCCGCTGATGGCGGCCCTTTTCGAAGCCTACATCACGAACCTGGGAAAATATAACGAGGGCGAGCTGGTAGGAGAAACGCTGAAATTCCCCACCACCACGGAGGAAGTGCAGGCGCTCCTAAAGCGCATCGGCGTGGATGGCGTGCGGTATGAGGAGTTTTTCATTACCAGCTTTGACGGCGATGTGCTGGGGCTCTATGACTATCTGACGGAATACGAAAATCTTGACGAGCTCAACCATCTGGCCTGCCTGCTTTCCGAACTGGATCAAAGCGATTTGGAGAAATTCGAGGCTGTGATCGACAGCGGCGAACACACTTCCAGCGTGGCCGACCTTATCAACCTCACGCAGAACCTGGACTGTTTTGAATTTTATCCCGGTGTGGGGGATGATGAAACGCTGGGCCGTATCTATGTGGAGGACATGGAGGCCATTGATGTGCCGGAGCATTTGCTGAATTATTTTGACTATGAGGCATACGGGCGGGATATTCGGATTAACGAGGACGGCCACTTTGCCCCCGGAGGCTATGTGCTGAATAACGGTGGGAAATTCATCGAGCACTACCACGGGATCGAGGACATCCCCGCCGAACACAGGGTTTTCTCCTATCCGAAACTTTCCATCCGGGAACAGATGGCGGCTTACAAGGAGATTATTGACGGTTCCTCTTTGGAAGGCTATCGGAAACTTTCCCATAAGGAGCGTGAGGAACGATAGGCGGCACTTCGAGACACTTTGTCCCGAGGCGGCCACTGGAAAGGAGGCGGTATAACTGATTGATGAAGATGTTTCCCGGCGTACCATAGCAATTTCTGTCCGGGCAAGCAAGCTGACGGCGCGGGGCCTTGCCTATGTGCTGGGGGCTGTGGGCCGGAAGATCCGCAAGGCTTACCGGGAACACCAGACGCCCCACGGCAGGCAGAGCGTGAAAAAGCTCATGGGACACGGCGCGACTACAAACAGCATCGAGCTTTCCGGGGATACGAAGGCATTTGACCGGGTGGCCCGGAAGTGGAATGTGGATTATGCCTTTTATAAAACCGGGCCGGACAAATATCTGTTGTTTTTCAAGTCGGGGCAGGCGGATGCGATCACCGCCTGCTTTTCTGAATACTCGCGGAAGGTGCTGAATAAATCCAAATCCCGCCGCATCCCCATCCGGGAACAGCTTAAACAGGCGGCGGATCAGCTTGCAAAGGAAAAGCCCCGCAAGCGGGAACGGGTAAAGGAGGCGGTTCGTGAGGACAGATAACATTAAAAAATATGTACTTCCAAACATCCCCTATCTGTTTGTGCTGTGGGCCTGCTTAAAGCTGGGGACGGCTTACCGTCTGGCCGCTGGCGTGGATTTCGCCCATAAGCTCATGGGGCTGGGGCAGACCATCGGCCCGGCCTTTGCCGACTTTGCGCCGGGGCTTGCTCCCTTTGACTGGCTCATCGGCATTGTAGGTGCGGCAGGCTTCCGCCTGCTGATCTACTTCAAAAGCAAGAACGCAAAGAAATTTAGACGGGATGAAGAATACGGATCGGCCCGCTGGGGCACCGAAAAAGACATCAAGCCCTTTGTCGATCCGAAGTTTGAAAACAACATCATTTTGACCGGGACAGAGTTCCTTACCATGAACACCCGCCCGAAAAACCCGGCCAACGCCCGCAACCTTAACGCCTGTGTGATCGGCTCGTCCGGCTCGGGCAAAACCCGCTTCTGGCTCACGCCGCAGATTTTGCAGGCCAGCGCGGATAAAAACGGCGGATGCAGCTATGTGTGCGTCGATCCGAAAGGCGGGGTGCTCTCCCAGGTGGGATCTTTCTTACAGCGGCGCGGGTATCGGATCAAGGTGTTCAATTCCATTGATTTTTCAAAATCCATGCACTACAATCCGCTGGCCTATGCGCGACACGAGGTCGCGTAATTAAACTGTTCGGCGCTGACCGAACCTGTTATTCCATTAGCAGTAGCCTATCGTCACCGAAGCGGCTGGCAACGGTCGTGTGGCAGCATGACGAGAAAAGGTAGCCCTCCCGAAAGGGTCAAGCCGAAACCGCGAGGCGGAGGCGAAAAGCTGGAAGCAACGTCCGGCTGGGGAGCTTGGCTTGTGTAGTATGGTGAATGTAAGTAAATCGCTGTTAAACGTCGTTAGTGGGAACCAGGCTAAAGTTGCTGATAAGCCTGAACCAAAAAGGTGTGCAGTCGGATGTTCTCTTGTAAGCTGGGAACACATGGACAAACAAGACTGCCGGCGGATAGGCGGCACCTAACCTACACGGTTGATTACGTGAAACGTGGTAAGCCCGCGCTCTCTCCGATATTCGGAAAGCTGACTGCAAGGAAAGCCGACAGAAACGCGGGTAAGGAACGCTGGAAAAAGCGAATACCGACCTTGTAATGAGGACGGATAGGGATTGAAACAGTATTCCACGCGAAAGCGGGCTGACTTCCAGCAGGTCTATCTTTACGAGAGAATTTACAGAACTTTTGAGAGGAGGAATCGCAAATGAACAGGAAACTGTGTGCGCCTGCTGACAAGGCACAAAGCTGGGAATCCATTGATTGGAAGAAGGCGGAGGCCTATGTTAAAAAGCTGCAAATGCGTATCGTAAAGGCTCAAAAAGACGGTCATTACAACAAGGTGAAAACCCTGCAATGGCTGTTGACGCACTCTTTCTATGCCAAGGCATTGGCGGTAAAGCGTGTGACAAGTAATAAAGGCAAAAATACCGCTGGTGTAGACCATGAATTATGGAAAACGCCAAAAGGCAAATTCGAGGCGATTGAAAAACTCAAACGCCGGGGCTATAAGCCCCAACCTCTCAGACGGGTGTACATCCCGAAGAAAAACGGAAAATTACGCCCGCTGAGTATTCCGACGATGACAGACCGCGCCATGCAGACATTATATAAGTTTGCATTGGAACCATTGGCAGAAACTCTAGCAGACCCGAACTCCTACGGTTTTAGAATTGGAAGAAGCACACACGACGCTATCGGGCAATGCTTTAACGATTTGTGCAGAGCCGGTTCCCCTCAATGGATTTTGGAGGGAGATATTAAAGGGTGCTTTGACCATATCAGCCATGACTGGCTGATGGCAAATATTCCAATGGATAAGGAAATGCTCGGAAAATGGCTGAAATGCGGCTTTGTGGAAACCAGAAAGCTCTTCCCAACGAAAGAAGGAACACCACAGGGCGGCACAATATCGCCAGTCCTGATGAACATGACCCTAGACGGTCTGGAGCGGATTCTAAAAGAAAGATTCCCAATGAGACGGACGGTGGCAGGTAAAACTGTTTACGACCAGATTAATTTCGTGCGATATGCCGACGACTTTATCGTCACCGGGAAAAGCCCGGAAACTTTGCGTAACGAGGTTATGCCGCTCATCGAGGACTTTCTGGCGGAGCGCGGCCTGCAACTCTCCGAGGAAAAAACGGTAATCACACATATCAGCGACGGTTTTGATTTTCTTGGGCAGAACGTTCGGAAATACAACGGAAAATTGCTCATTAAGCCGTCAAAGAATGCGATAAAATCCTTCCTCAAAAAAGTGCGGACTATCGTTAGGGAGAACAAAACAGCCACACAGGACTTGCTCATTCGCAAGTTAAATCCTGTCATTCGTGGTTGGGTCAACTACCATCGCTATGTAGTTTCTGCGGATATTTTTGGATTGGTTGACCACAGGATTTTCGAGTGCCTATGGAGGTGGGCTTGCCGCAGACACAAGCGAAAAGGTAGGAAATGGATTGCCAACAAATACTGGCACCATATTGATAACCGAACGTGGACGTTTGCAACAGAGCCTGCTTTCCGCGGTAAAGATTTCGACGAAAAATACCTCAAGCTGGAATACGCGGCAAATACTAAAATCATCCGATTCAGGAAAATCGCCGCCGAAGCTAACCCATTCGATGAAAAATGGACGGGATATTATGAGGAACGTGACGGAGAAAGAATGCTGAACAGTACCAAAGGACGGGAAAAACTCGTTAAAATCTGGAACAACCAGAAACGGTGCTGCCCTGTATGCGGAGAAAGAATTACATCCGAAACAGGATTCAGGACGCATTTTAAAACCGAAAACAACAGGAAATGGCCCGCTATTATGGTACATACCTGGTGTCATCGAAATCTGCATGAGCCAAACTACTTGATTTGAGCCGGGTTTCGTTTTACACGAGGCCTTACGATAGGCTTGAGCCGTATGACGGGAAACTGTCACGTACGGTTCTTAGGGGAGGGGCTGGCAGCAATGTCAGTCTCTTACCCGACATCAAGAATGAGGCCGACATCCTTAAATTTGTGGATGCGCTGATTTCCAATACCAAAGGCGAGGGCAAGGAAGGCGATCCGTTTTGGACGAAGGCGGAAACGCTTTTGTACTGCGCTTTGATTGCCTATATCATTTTCGAGGGCCCCGCCGAGGATCGGAACATGAATACACTGGTGGATATGATTTCCGGCATGGAAGTAAAGGAGGACGATGAAAACTACTTAAACGCCGTGGACTATATGTTCAAGGGGCTGGAAAAGCGCAAGCCGGACTGCTTTGCGGTCAAGCAATACCGCAAATATAAATTAAGTAGCGGCAAAACCGCGAAGTCGATCCTGATTTCCTGCGGGGCCCGCCTTGCGCCCTTTGACATCCCCCAGCTTAACATATGGGTAGAGCAAACGTAATATAGTTTATTCTCTAGATCCAATTAACTTTTATTTGCAGCATTTTTGCCCCCACGTTTCTCATTGAGAGATCAAAGAATGCGTAAGATATCTTTTATATAGAATATAGGACCCGTTATAGCAATACTAAGAAGTTCATTCCGTGACGGATTAGATCGATATCAACTGCGTGATCATTAGAGCGTATCTGAAAACAAAGAAATCAACGGATTTTTCGCAAAGGGCAAGCAAATATAAGGCAAAAAACGCAGGAACCTTTTGTGGATTCCGAGGCTCTTTAACGCAGCAAATGCTGCTCTTTGTAAAAAAAGACAAGAATTCCGACTTTTCAGATGCGCTCTAGAGAACTCGGTAGGGCCGGGCATTGTTTCTGTTATTATGCTAGTTTGCTAATCGCTACAAAAATATTTGATATACTATACCATGTTGGGAAATTTACTTCTCCTGTCTCGGGAAGATCAAATATTTGTTGGAATGTGCGGACCGCCTCGGCGGTACTGGCTCCGTAAACCCCATCAACTACTACCTTTTTTATCAAAGGATAATTGTTGGAAATGGTGTTTAATTGCTGTTGTATTGTTTTTACCGCATCGCCTGTTGAACCGATTTTAAGAACATTTGTAAAGGATAACGGGATTCCCTCCACTTTTTTAGCCTGTTTCAAGACAATATCGGAGCCGTAATAGGTTTTCAGTATTTGTAAAGCATTCAACCCCTGATCTGCCAGCTCTTTAGAGCCCCACTGACTGAGCCAACCTGCCCGTTTTACGCGTTTACCATCACAGTATTGCGTGAACAGCGGTTGAACCAAATCGGGCCTTGAAATATAGGTTGTAAATATTTCATCAACAACCTCGGAAATTTCGTCAAAAATGTTTCTGCCGAAGGAAAAAGCCTGATCAAACGCCGTTGAGTTTGTTATGGTAAATCCGTATCCCTTCCCCCGATACCACTCTGTGTAAACACGACTCAGGGTAAACGACAGAATCGCAAACACATTCGCTTTAATTGCTTCACGCGGCCAGGTGGAATAAATTTCACAGCTGGCCACGTTTTTTATATAATCCTGAAACCCCACCGTATAGTTACTTGCCGATGAATCCTCTGGTCGCCCTTCATGTACTGTTATCAAGCTCGGCACAACCGGCTCCGGCAAGACAACCTGCCCGGTCGGTAACGGCAACCTTTTTACCTCCGATTCAGGAATTTTAGGCGGATATGTCCCCCATAAAGTGGGATATGGAATGTCGATGTCGTTGTAGCTTGGTAGCAGCAAAACATTCTGGATTGCAGTTTGTTCCGGGAAAAGCTGAACATTGCTGATATATGCTGACTGATAGTCCTGGTAGATTACCTGTACATCATATTGATTAAAGGGTCTGGGTAAACCATATTGCAGGGAGTACTCAATCGGAGGAGTGATCAGTGCAATATTTTTCACCTGCCCCTGTGCATCAGTTTGAGATTCGCTAACGATCGATTTTGTATCCGAATTGAAAACACGAACCGTTGCCCCTTGTATTGGACTTCCAACACCCTGGAAAAAAGTATTCACTTGCAGGTAGCCAAGACCTCCACTTGTATTGAAATCCATAAGCGTATTACCATTACTCATTGTAAAAAATCACCTTCTTCGATCATTGTATTATAGTCCAATGCAGACTCTTTGATCACCTCAAAGGTATCATATAGATTAACCTTTCCGAAGCCCCACTGTATATTTGGATATGTTAAGTTGCTTTCTCGTTGACACCCACTAATCAAATAACTTCTAATGAGATCGGAATCCATTGCCGGTTTATTTCCGTTGACAATCCCCCACTCGAACAGCAATGCGGCAATGCCTGCCGTTATGGCGGCTGCTACACTGGTTCCTGTCATTGTTCCATAACCTGTAGGATAAATCCCTTTTACATCTACTCCGGGAGCAACAAAATCCGGTGCAATCCGTAATAACCTGGTCGGCCCCCACGATGAGGATACAAGTAGGCTCTGGTCCTTGCTGTTATATGCACCACATTTAATGGCGCGTAAGGCGGTAGAAGGAATTACAATTGTATACTCAGGTATCGGTCTCAAAAATTCAACAGTGGGACTGATCTGCCCGGTTATCGGAAGCCATGCCCAATATTCGCCGTTGATAATCAGATCCCCGTATAGAATAATATTCCAGATTCCCTGAGTGGCATTTTTGAACGAAACAATTACATTATTGTTGTTATCTCGAAAGTATCGAAGGGTGATTCTGGTATTTTCCAAAACAAGCTGATTGCTGTATTCGAGCCCCGATTGAAACGATACTCTGGGTACTGCTTCGCCGGTGGGGGATGTGACTCCTGCCGATATTTTATCATATCCTGGGCTGTGAATAATGACTGTAAACGATGCCCCTTGCTCCCCCACCTTGATGCTGATTCGGTCTGCGGCTCTTGTTGCAGGTATTTTCCCTTGGGTATGGTGTTTCGCATTGGCCTCGTTTCCGACTGCTGTGACAAAGGCATACCCCACTCGCTGGGATACGAAGCTGATATACTCCTCGATCAATGTGCTGCCGTCATGTGCGCCATCGTTTGTTCCCATTCCGATACACATAACAATCGGCATATTGAATTTTTCCGACGCATCAAGAATATATTTCATTCCAAGCATATAATCGGTAGATTCATACAGATTGGGGTTGTCATTTGTAACCAGATAACGATCTATCAAATACTGACAGGCTTTTTTCAGTTTGACAATGAGTAAATATGCTTTGGGTGCCGCACCAATATATTCGCCTGGTTCATTACTTGCCGCCACAGAGGCCAAAAACGTTCCGTGGCCATCCTCATCCACCGACGGCACAATGCTGTAGGGATCTGAAGAGCGATTGGCGTTATTAATATCGTCACTTGTATATGTGGAGCCAAAGTATAAATCATCCTGTCTTTTTCCATCAACGGTTTGATCCCAAATTCCCAAGATTTTTGTAGAGCCGTCTTCAAACTTAAAGGCATCTTTTCGATAATCAATTCCTGTATCCACAATACCAATGATAACACCCCGACCAGACAAATTTAAAAATGGCTGGTTAAGAACCCGCGTAATTCCGGATGCATCATTACTCTGACTATCTGTAGGTGACATGATTCGAGGCAAAAAATATAAAAAGTCGCCACCCAGGTCATTCAATAGCTGTGTTACATAAGCTTGATTGATATAGCCTACAATATATCCGTTTTCAAATTCCGTTCCAAGACGTATGTAGGGACGACTCTTGGCAAATATTTTAAATCTTTCCGTATTGAGCGCTTGAAAATCTACTGTGGTAGGCAATTTTACAAACTCTGAAAGCGGAAGATTCAGTTCGTCATCTATATTTAAAGCCATTGATGATCTCCTCCCCGTTTGTATCGTTCCAAATAACTCATTGTATTACTCAAACATAATGTACCGTAGCCAAACGAGGCATTTGGATAATCCTGATTCTGTCTGCGGTTAGCACCCAGACGTAAAAAAGCTTTCAGCCGTTCACCGTATAGGAAAGGATCATTTTTCAAAACAATTCCCCACTGCATCATTAACGCTGCCGAGCCGGTAACAAACGGCGCTGCCATGCTCGTGCCTGTATAGGCATCATAGCCGCCACCGTTCTTCGGTGCTAAAATAGAAACAGCCGGGGCTGCCACATCCGGCCTGGGTTCTGCCTCCTCTGCGCTCCCAATTCCAGAGAATTCAGCAATACTTCCAATCCGATCGTTGTAACCTGCGACTTTGATTACCTTCCTGGCTGTAGACGGTATCGTCATGGTCATTGTTTCAATCGGTTTAGTAAAACGAGTACTGGAAGTAACCTCTTCCACCGTCGGCAGCCAGATTTCAACTTTTCCGTTTACAATCGAAGCCGTAACAAAACGCAATTTCCAAAGCCCGGAGGGAATACTTCCGTTAGCAGATTGAATGTTAAAACTAATTTCCTGTCTAACAGAATAATGACTCGGCTGTCTATAAATAACAGTCATGACAGAATTACCAACACGAATATTCCGAATTTGGTTTTCCAAACTGATGATTCCCGAGGAGAAGCCGTCGGGATAAACCATCTCCACTGAGAATATGTCGGCAAAATCTTTCCAAACGGAAAGGAAACATTTACTGATTTCGTTTGCAACAAAAAATTCAACAGTCTTTACACTGTCAGAACGCAATTTTGTCGAATAATGATGCCCGGCTGCAGCCTCGTTGCCTGTTGGTACAACAATGGATGTTTTCCATTCGCTGCTGATATCTGAAATATAGGTTTCAAATAAGGAATCCCCACGGTGAGAACCGTCATTCATGCCGAAGCTAATATTAATCACGACTGGCTGATTGAGTTGACGGGATTTTTCAATGACATATTTTATTGCGCGCATTAATTCTGTTGTACGGGCAAAAGGACGAAACCCTCTTTGACCAATTTTAACAACTATCAGATCTGACTCAGGAGCAACTCCAATGTTATCAGGATTCTCGCTTCCGTTTCCTGCCGCGATCCCGGCAACTGCTGTACCGTGACCTCCGGCATCTATGCTCGGAACCACGGAGTATGGATCCAATGATTGTATCGCCTGATCAATCTGTTCGTTCGAATATTCAGAACCACCCGAAAATCCATCAGGCGGTGTTCCTGCAACTGTCTGATCCCATAAGTATAATATCCGGCTTTTTCCATCTGCTTTTCGGAAGTCGGGGTGCATATAGTCAATCCCATAGTCAATAACCGATACAATGACTCCTTTACCTGTTAAGCCATAACTGTTTGTGCTTTGAACGGTACGGATACAGGAGGAGGTAAGGTTGTATAAACCTTCAATGTATAGATTCTTTGGGATTTCAATGCTTTCAATTTGCGGATAGGAGTATAACCGTCCGATTTTATTTGGACTTAATGTAATAATGGCATACCCTTTCAGCAAAATTTCAACTTGGACATCCAAGTCCTGTCTGATAGATTGAATATCGCCGCTGAATTTTACAATTACCTCTGTTAAATCGTTCTGCATAAAATCATTATCAGCACCTTCGAAAAATGTAGGCATAAATTGTGCGTGCAGCAAATGTCCTCGCTTCCTTTAAAAACCGGTCACGTTGATTCCTCCGAACACTAATCCTATTTGACACCAGGAATTAGTAATATGCATAGATCCGGGATATTGGAATGCGTTGATATATCCATTGACTTTGGATCAAAGCATATCCATCCACGAAACCGCCACGAACCGAGTTAATATGAAACCAGTGCCCATTTTTGTTTCTCAGCCATATAAATACGATCATTTTTGAAAGATTTCTTAAATCGTTTAACGCAATTCCAGATAAACAACAATCCGGACTTGGTTTGAAATTTAATAATAGTTTATGCGTACGCGATGCAGAGTATGACTTAATCATGTTGGTCTCCTTCAGTTCTGCACATGAAAAACTCTATGATAAGGGTGTGGATATACTCTCTCTCCTTAATTATTTGTATGCCGTTCTATGGCGAGCTGTTACTTCTATCAAACTCCGCTTTGTATCTTTGCCAATGACATAGCAAACTACTCAAGCTGCACATTATGCTTATACTATTCACCATGCATTTTCATGACATCCTTTATCCCGCAGGAATAAAAAGCAACGCCCACACCACCCTTTTACAGGTGATGGGGGCGTTGCTCTGTCTATTCGCTTTTTCCGGCGGTCTCGTCCGCCTTCGGAATCACCTTATTCCCCGCCGCGTCCACTGTGGACCTTGTCGCTGTCAAACCCTGCACCAGGATCTCTGGCCCCTCATATCCCAGCACCAGCATATTTTTCACAATGGAAGTCAGCTTGTTGAGAATGTACACAGCTAGGGTGAACCATCCAATCCGCATAAAGAAACCAAGATTCACTCCCAACTCCGGGCCCTGCACCGCGGAGAGCACATATGTTCACATCGAGAAATGGCGGAATCGCCCGCTGCAGGGTGACCATTACCCGTATGTTTATGTAGACGGAATCTATCTGCGTCGCAACTGGGGCGGGGAGTATAAAAATGTGGCCATTCTGGTGGCGATTGCAGTAAACGAGGACGGATACCGTGAGGTCTTAGGTGCCGCCGAGGGCATGAAAGAGGACAAGGCCAGTTGGGTAAATTTCTTCCAGTGGCTCCGTAGCCGTGGCCTGAACGGCGTAAAACGCATCGTTGGAGACAAATGTTTGGGATGCTGGGGGCCATGGGAGAAGTGTTTCCTGAGGCCAAATACCAGCGGTGCACGGTCCATTTTTACCGCAATGTGTTCTCGGTCACGCCTTGCTCCAAGGTAAAGCTGGTGGCCAAGATGCTCAAGGCGATCCACGCCCAGGAGAGCAAGAAAGCTGCCCGGGAAAAGGCTAAGGTCGTGGTGGAGGAACTGCGTTCCATGAAACTGAAAGAGGCCGCCAAGAAGGTAGAGGATGGCATTGAGGAGACGCTGACTCACTGCGAGTTCCCGTTTGAGCACTGGACTGGCATCCGGACCAATGATGTTATTGAGCGGCTCAACCGGGATATCCGCCGCCGCACCCGTGTGGTGGGCAGTTTTCCGGATGGTAACTCTGCTCTGATGCTGGTTTGTGCCCGCCTGCGCCATGGGGCCGGCACCCAGTGGGGCAACAAAAAGTACATGAATATGAAGCACCTGGAGGTTGCCGTTGAGGACGCCTCCATTGCTGGCTGACTTCATTCATTCCAGAGCCTGCAAACTAATTTGCGCATAACTCTGGACCTGTTGACAAAGGCAAAAATTCTGCCGAAACTCGCAGAGGTATCGGCAGAATAGTAAATATGGAGATAAAAAAGATGGCATTTGCCATCCTCTTAAGGTTTAGGGCCATGGCTGCAAGGAGGCATTCTTCCGTTGCTGCAAGAATGCCCCTTTTTCGAATCTTTGAAATGCAGTGTTCCCGTTTCAAGACAGAGAAACTGCCCTCGGCCCAGATTTTACGAAGCCGCATCATGGATAGGTATTCAGGAGTCCCAACACGCTGATGTCCTCTGTAAAATGCCGGATAGCAGCTGCTGGCCAGCACCCTGCGCCGAATTCCGGCCTTGTCAAAACAGTTCGGCCGTTTTGGACAGTGCATACAGGTATCACTCTCGACTTGGTAGCAACGCAGATATTTACCAGTCGATTTATTGCAATTTAGCCTAGGGAAATTATGGCCTATGACGAGCTGGAGATTGACCGCATCGGGGATCGGAAAACGGCGGTGTTCTTTATCATTTCGGACACCACGCAGACCTATAACTTCCTTGTGGCGCTGGCCTTTTCGCAGATGTTCAATCTTTTGTGTGAACGGGCCGACAATGTTTTCGGAGGCCGCCTGCCCCACCATGTACGGGTGCTGTGGGACGAGGCGGCCAATACGGGACAAGTGCCCCAGCTCGAAAAAATCTGCGCCGTAATCCGCTCCCGCGAGGTATCGCTGACGCTCTTTTACCAGCAGTTGGCGCAGTGCAAGGCCATTTACGATAAACACGCGGAGACAATTCTCGGAAATATGGACAGCGTGGTATTCCTGGGAGGCCGTGAGGCCAGCACCATCAAGGAAATATCGGAAAACTGGCTGGGGAAAGCCACCATCTCCATGCAGACCGACAGCCGCTCCCGTGGGCAGTCGGAAAGCTATAGTCAAAATAACCAGCGGCTGGGCCGTGAACTGATGACACCCAGCGAGCTGGCTACCATGCCCGGGGACAAGTGCATTTTACAGCTTCGGGGCCTGCCCCCGTTCTACTCCCCGAAGTATGATCTGAAAAAGCACCCGAATTATAAATATACGGCTGAAGCCGACAAACAGAAAAACGCTTTTGACCTCGACAAGCTCATAAACCGCCGCAGGCGGCCCGGGCTTAACGAGGCGTGTGAGATGTATGAGGTGGCTGTGCCGGACGATGCGCTCACGGAAGAGGACGAGGACATCCTCAACTATGACGACATCGACGATCCAGACGCCTTTGCATAAATGGGCTTTGGGACAAAGTGTCCCGAAGCTGTAACCTGCCGCCAGTGATGGCGGCTTTTTTCATGGCCGGGGAACACCCGGAGAAATGGAGGCTATATGCAGTTCTTTTCTTCCGCTATTGATACTTTGCAGACTCTCGTTGTTGCGCTGGGCGCTGGTTTGGGCGTGTGGGGCGTTGTCAACCTCCTGGAAGGTTATGGTTCCGACAATCCAGGTTCCAATGCTCATGTACGGTAAAGTATCACAAGAAAATTATGTCGAATTGACAGCCGCCTCCGCTATACCGAATAAGGAAATAAAGAGTCCTCAAATTTTGCGCTACTAAATGAAGACGAGCGGAAGTAA
>Ga0256405_10007851_pt1 | contig 15684 bp, 12 predicted proteins | sample RumenRJG_02DNA_FD_189096 | JGI IMG/M metagenome (GOLD analysis project Ga0256405, IMG submission 189096) | Bovine rumen microbial communities from Lethbridge, Alberta, Canada - RJG_02 | ecosystem: Host-associated > Mammals > Digestive system > Stomach > Rumen | place: Canada: Alberta... | reverse complement strand
CTATGACAAGCAGGCAAACCGTGCGATGATCGGCGTCATGAGTTCCGTCGACCTGCGCTATCCGGGGCTCCTCGAGAGCGCGCAGCTCGCCGTGCAGAAGACGGGCAGCATCATCTACATGATGCTCTACGAGCTCTACAAGATCATCCTGAAGCTCTCGGGCGCTGACCTCGCGGGGCCGATCGGCGTCGCGCAGATGGCAGGCGAAGTCGCAGAGATGGGCATCGTGCCGCTGCTGAACTTCACGGCATTTTTGAGCCTGAACCTCGGCATCATCAACTTGTTCCCGATTCCGGCGCTCGACGGCGGCCATTTCGCGGGCCTCTGCATCGAAGCCGTCATGGGGCGGCCCGTGAGCCCGAAGATGACGTACTACGCGCAGCGCGTCGGCATCGCTCTCCTGCTGCTGCTCATGATTTTTGCGACGAAGAACGACATCGTGCGCGTGTTCTTTGGAGGCTGAACAATGACATTTGAACGAAAAAAGACGCGGCAGATTCACATCGGCCCCGTCGCGATCGGCGGCGGCGCGCCGATTTCCGTGCAGTCGATGACGAATACGAAGACGACGGACACGGAGGCGACGCTCGCACAGATTCGCGCACTCGCGGCGGCGGGCTGCGACATCGTGCGCCTCGCTGTGCCCGACATGGACGCTGCGCGGAATCTCAGGAACATCCTGCCGAAGTCGCCGGTGCCGCTTGTCGCGGACATCCATTTCGACTATCATCTGGCGCTCGAAGCCATCCGGCAGGGCGTGAACGGCTTACGCCTCAACCCCGGCAACATCGGCGGCGAGGAGAACGTCCGCAAGGTCGTCGAGGCGGCGAAAGCGGCGGGCATCCCGATCCGCATCGGCGTGAACGCGGGCTCGCTCGACAAGAAGCTGCTCGCAAAATACGGCGGCGTGACGGCCGAGGCACTCGTCGAATCGGCATTGCAGCATGTCCGCATCCTCGAGGCGCAGGGTTTCTACGACATGAAGATTTCGCTGAAGGCGCATGATGTGCCGCTGACGCTCGCGGCCTATCGCCTGATGAGCGAGAAGGTAGAGTATCCCTTGCACCTCGGCATCACCGAGGCCGGTACAGCAAAGACGGGCGTCATCAAGTCAGCCGTCGGCATCGGGGCCCTGCTTGCCGAGGGCATCGGCGATACGATCCGCATTTCGCTGACGGGCGACCCCGTCGTCGAGGTGCGCGTCGCGAATGAAATCCTGAAGTCGCTCGGCCTCAAGGAATACGGCCCGACGCTCGTCGCGTGCCCGACATGCGGCCGCACGAGCATCGACCTCCCGGCCATCGCGGCTGAGGTCGAAAAGAAGCTTGCGGGCATCACGGAGCCCATCGAGGTCGCCGTCATGGGCTGCGTCGTCAACGGCCCGGGCGAAGCGCGCGGAGCCGACGTCGGCATCGCGGGCGGCAAAGGCGAAGGCCTCGTTTTCCGCAAAGGCGAAATCATCCGCAAGGTGCCAGAAAGCGAGCTCGTGCCCGAGCTCTTCAAAGAAATCGACAAGATACTGGAGGAACGAAACAAGAAATGAGAGCATCGAACCTTTATGCACCAACCCTGAGAAACACTCCGGCCGAGGCTGAGATCGTCAGCCACCAGCTCATGTACCGCGCGGGCATGATCCGCAAGGTCGCGGGCGGCATGTACACGTTCCTGCCGCTCGGCTGGCGCGTCATCCGCAAGATCGAGCAGATCATCCGCGAGGAGATGGACGCGGCGGGCGGCCAGGAAATCATGATGCCGATTCTCCAGCCGGGCGAGCTCTGGCAGGAGAGCGGCCGCTGGGCAGCCTATGGTGCGGAGATGATGCGCATGAAAGACCGTCATGGACGCGATTTCTGCCTCGGGCCGACGCATGAGGAAATGATCACCGACCTCGTGCGCGACGAGCTTCACAGCTACAAGCAGCTGCCGCTGATGCTCTACCAGATTCAGGACAAGTTCCGCGACGAGCGCCGTCCGCGTTTCGGCCTCATGCGCAGCCGCGAGTTCATCATGAAGGATCTCTACTCCTTTGACAAAGACCCCGAGGGCATGATGGTGTCGTATCAGAAGATGTACGATGCCTACAGCAAGATTTACACGCGCATGGGCCTTGAGTATCGTCCCGTCGAGGCCGACAGCGGTGCAATCGGCGGCGGCCATTCGCACGAGTTCACCGTGCTCGCCGACGCTGGCGAGTCGAACATCGCCTACTGCTCGCAGTGCGACTATGCCGCGAGCGATGAAAAAGCCGAGCTCAAGCCTGAAATGATGCCGGCAGAAGACGCTCTGCCGCTCGAAAAAGTCTCGACGCCGGGCACGAACACGATTGAGAGCCTCTGCGACTTCCTCAAGATTCCAGCGGAAAAGACCATCAAGGCTGTCGCTTACCAGACGGACACGGACGAGCTCGTGCTCGTCTTCATCCGCGGCGACCATGATGTCAACGAAGTCAAGGTGCTCAACCAGGTCGAGGGCGCTCTGGAACTGCGCATGGCGGACGAAGATGTCATTCAGGCGGCCGGCGGCTGCCCAGGCTTCATGGGCCCGATTGGCATCAAGAAAGGCACGCATGTCTTCGTCGATGCGAGCGTTATGAACGTGCAGAACGGCGTCACGGGCGCGAACGAAAAAGACGTCCACTACAAAAACGTCAACCCGCAGCGCGACTTTGACAAGGACGCCATCGTCATCAGCGACTTCCGCATGGTCAAAGAGGGCGACCCGTGCCCGCACTGCGGCGCACCGATGAAGATGACGCGCGGCATCGAGGCCGGCCAGGTCTTCGCGCTCGGCACGAAGTACAGCGCGGCCATGGGCGCGACGTTCCTCGACGAGCAGGGCAAGGAGCAGCCGCTCTACATGGGCTGCTACGGCATCGGCGTCGGCCGCACGATGGCTGCTGCCATCGAGCAGAACAACGACAAGGACGGCATCGTCTGGCCGCGCGCCATCGCACCGTTCGAAGTCGTCGTCGCCGTCGTCAATGCAAAGAAAGACGACCAGCTCGCCTATGGCGAAAGCATCTACAAAGAATGCCAGGAAGCCGGCATCGATACGCTGCTCGACGACCGCAAAGAGCGTGCCGGTGTCAAGTTCAAGGACTGCGACCTCATCGGCTATCCGCTCCGCGTCACCATCGGCCCGAAAGCCGTTGAAGGCGACACGATCGAAATCAAAGTCCGCAAGACCGGCGAAGTCCTCACCTGCCAGCGCGGCGAGTATCTCGCAAAAGTAAAAGAGCTTCTGAAGACGCTGTAAAATAGTTGCTTTTCGCAGGAAAGCACTTTCTGCACGGAGCCCTTCTTATACGGAGCCCCCTTCTAGAGGGGGGACGGGCCCGAAGGGCGGGGGGAGTCCCCTGCATGACAAAACAACATATATAAACGTAGCTCCCGCGGGTGCGAATTTCTCTATCGCACCCGCGGGAGCTACGCCTTTTTATTGTCCAGTTGTACAAGGGACTCCCCCGCCGCTCACGCGGCCCTCCCCCCTCTAGAAGGGGGCTATGGGCTAGAACTTGGAGGGAAGTATGTCTTTATTTCGGATTATACTCCGTAATCTTCAGATCCGGCCGGTCGTTGAGGTTCACGACATTGTCCTTTGCAATCTCGATGATCGGCTTTGCCTGGAAGTCGTTCGGGAATGCCGCGATCTTTCCTTTCGACCCGTCGGACAGCACGACGCGCGAACCGAGGAACGCGTCCTTGATGCGCGTGAGCACGGGGACGCAGACGGCAGGATCGAGCGTCGTGTACATCTCTTTCGTCAGGTACTCGATGGCTGAGAACGGCGTGCGCTTGACATAGCCCTCGCGCTCCGTCGTGATGTTGTCGTAGATGTCGGCGACGGCGATGATGCGCGCGTATTCGTGGATGTCCTTGCCCGTGCTGCCGAACGGGAAGCCCGAGCCGTCCATGCGCTCGTGATGCTGCATCGCCGCGAGCTTCACGCCCTCGGAGATGTCATCCTGCGTCGCGAGAATGTGCTGGCCGTCGACCGTGTGCTGGATGTAGCGCTCATAATCTTCGCCCGAGAGATTTTCGATGTTCTTGTCGAGCAGGCGCTGGTCGAACTTCGTCTTGCCGATGTCGTGCAGGAATCCTGCGAGCATGAGGTCTCTGGCTTCCTCGCCATCGAACCGCATCCACTTTGCGATGACGCCCGCGAGAATCGAGACGCGCAGGCTGTGGTTGTAGACATCGGCCGCGAGATGGTTGAGCTCGAAAAGGTAGTCGATGACGCCGCTTGACTGCGCGAGCGGCTTGATCTGCTTCGTCACGACGCCGTCGGTTTCCGAGACTGGCACCTTGCCCGTCTCGCGCACCTCGTCGATGATCTGGCGCGCCGTCGTGACGACGTTCTTGTAATCCTTGACGAACGCATTGCCGCGGTTGAAGATGGCAGCGACCGTCTGGTAGTTCTTGCTGAGCTCGTATTCATCCTTGACATAGACAACGGGGATATTCAGAAACGTCAGGCGCGTGATGTGCGCTTTCGTCAAAAGGGTGTTCTCGGAAAGGATGACGACCATGTCGTCATTGACCAGGGTGCGGGCGAGGATCATGCCCGGCTTGAGGTCTTCCACAGATACAGCACGCAAAGTGAATCCCTCCTTGCAGATTCGTTCTTAATTCTACTTATTCGACCTTCATGAGCAATTCCCTTCTATGTTCTGCAAAGATGAGACGTTTGATGCAAGGATTTTTTTATTTTCACGGAAAAAGAAAAACGAACGGCTGTGAAAACAGGAGATTTCTGGCGCGATGGGAAGCATCTGCGTGTAAATCTGTAAATATCTGATTCTTTGCTGGTTTCATATTTTACCAGACGAAAGTATAATCGACGTTATGAGATGCATATTTTACGGATAGGGGAGAGATCGATATGATGAAATGGAAGAAACTCGTGGCACTCGCTTCGGCGGCCGTCCTCTCTGCGGCGCTTTTCACGGGCTGCGGCGGCCAGCAGCAGGCGGCATCGTCGAGCTCGGGCAGCGGCTCGGGCGCAGGCGACAAGATTGTCGTCGGCCTCGACGACAATTTCCCGCCGATGGGCTTCAAGGATGAGAACAATGAGATTGTCGGCTTCGACATCGACCTTGCGAAGGAAGCGACGAAGCGCCTCGGCCGCGAAGTGGAGTTCAAGGCCATCGACTGGTCGAGCAAGGAAGCCGAGCTCAAGAGCGGCCGCGTCAACGTCCTCTGGAACGGCCTCGACATCACGGACAAGCGCAAGGAGAACATGCTGTTCTCCGACCCATATATGGATAACCGCCAGATTATCTTCGTGAAGAAGGGCGCGACGGGCATCACGGATGAGCAGAGCCTCGCAGGCAAGGCCGTCGGCACGCAGAGTGCGAGCACGGCGGAAGAGTACATCGACGGCTCTGACTTCTTCAAGACGAAGGTCAAGGAAGTCAAGAAGTATTCCGACTTTGTCTCGGCATTCATGGACCTCGAGAACGGCCGCATCGATGCCGTCATCGGCGACGAAATCGTCGGCCGCTACTACATGAGCAAGCATCCGGACAGCATCGACGCCGTCGACGTCGCCGTCGGCCCGGTCAGCCAGTTCGGCATCGCGTTCGCGAAAGACAACCAGAAGCTCCGCGACGACGTGCAGAAAGTGCTCGACGAAATGGTCAAGGATGGCACGGTCGCGAAGATTTCAGAGAAATGGTTCGGGAAGGATATTACGCTGAAGAAGTAAATGTGTAGATAGAAAGCTGCAATCGTGCACGGCGACGGGGGTTCTCCAACGGAAACAACGCTGCTGCGGCATGACGGGCCTGAGATATGAGGCAGGCCGTCTCACCGCACAGCTAAAAGTTTCCTTATGGAGAGCCCCCGTCGCTCGTCGTGAAACATCTCTGGACAATCCAAGAAAATTGCCCTAGAATAGAGAAACTAGGGAAAGGGTGTGGGAAAATTGAAGTATGAATTCACAGATGATTTTCTGACGGGAATCGAGTTCATTGACAAGCAGCATGCGCGCTTGTTCGAGCTTGCAAATCAGACGTACGATCTCCTGCATGACGAGCTCGTGACGGACAAGTACGACCGCATCGTCGATGTGCTCGCGGAGCTCCGGGACTACACGAAGACGCATTTCGCGGATGAAGAGGAGTTCATGAAGGGCATCAACTTCCAGTACATCTGGAGCGAGAAGCATCAGCATCTCACGTTCATCGCGAAACTCGACAGCATCGACCTCGACAAGATTGACGAGGACCAGCAGGCGCATATTCTCGAAGTCCTCGACTTCCTCGCGCACTGGCTGACCGGCCATATCAAAGGGCCGGATGTCCGCATCGGCGAGGCCGTGAAGGCGATGACGGGCGCGGAAAAAGAAAAGGCAGATGCGCTCGCGAAAGAGATGCTGGAGAAAATCGAGAAAGAAAAAGAAGAATAAGAGCGTGGTCGCGGAGATTGGGCTGTGCTCGCAGGCGGAAACGGGGATGCAACGGAACCCACGGACGATTCCTTAACGGGTTCCTTTTGCATCCCCGTTTCCGCCCGTAGATAGAACGTGCCCGCGAAGAGGGCGTTTTTGCTTCTCTTCGCGGGCATGTTTTAGTTTTTCGCGGTCATTTTCAGGAACGCTTCATGGATTCTTGTATCTTTCCCGAGTTCGGGGTGAAATGCCAGCCCGATTTGGTGGTGGTATTTCACGGCGACGATGTGGTCATCGACCGTGGCTAAGACATCGACGTCGGGGGCGGCTTTTTCGATGTAGGGGGCGCGGATGAAGGTCATGGGGATGGGACCGAGGCCTTTGAGGGCGTGCGTGGTGACGAAGCTGCCGAGCTGGCGGCCGTAGGCGTTGCGGCGGACGCGGACGGGGAGCGTGGCGAAGCCGGGATAGGGGCAGGCATCCTGCGTCGCGTCTTTTGCAAGCAGGATGAGGCCCGCGCAGGTCGCAAGGACGGGGAGGCCGGCCGCGATGCGGCGGTGGAGTTCGTCATAGAGGCCGAGGTCGGCGAGCAGCTTTTTCTGCGTCGTGCTTTCGCCGCCGGGCAGGACGAGGCCGTCCATCGGCGCATCGAGGTCGGCGCGTTCGCGGATTTCGTGGCAGTCGGCACCGAGGCGCTTCAGCATGTCCTCATGCTCGATGAAGGCGCCTTGGAGCGCGAGCACGCCGATTTGCGGCTTTTTGGCCGCGCAGGTGCTCATTTGCCGCGCTCCGCCATCAGCGTCGCGATTTCATCGGCATTGATGCCGACCATCGCTTCGCCGAGGTTTTCCGAGAGATGTGCGATGAGGCTGGCGTCCGTGTAGTTCGTGACGGCCTTGACGATGGCGGCGGCGCGCTTCGCAGGATTGCCGGACTTGAAGATGCCGGAGCCGACGAAGACGCCTTCGGCGCCGAGCTGCATCATGAGCGCGGCATCGGCCGGCGTTGCGACGCCGCCAGCCGCGAAGTTGACGACGGGCAGGCGCTTCTCGTCATGGACGGATTTCACGAGCGCATAAGGGACCTGGAATTCTTTCGCGGCTTCGAAGAGCTCGTCTTCGCGCAGGCTTGCGACACGCGCGATTTCCTGCTGGATTTTGCGCATGTGGTGCACGGCCTGCACGACGTCGCCTGTGCCCGGTTCGCCTTTCGTGCGAATCATCGAGGCGCCTTCGGCGATGCGCCGCAGGGCTTCGCCGAGGTCGCGTGCGCCACAGACGAACGGCACGCGGAACTTCGTCTTGTCGATATGGTAGATGTCATCAGCGGGCGTCAGCACTTCGCTCTCGTCGATATAGTCAATCTCAATGGCCTGCAAGATCTGCGCTTCGACGAAATGGCCGATGCGGCATTTCGCCATGACAGGGATGGAAACGGCTTTCTGGATGCCCTCGATCATCGCAGGGTCGCTCATGCGCGAGACGCCGCCGGCCGCGCGGATGTCGGCCGGGATGCGTTCGAGCGCCATGACGGCGCAGGCACCGGCCGCCTCGGCAATCTTCGCCTGCTCCGGCGTCGTGACGTCCATGATGACGCCGCCCTTCAACATCTGCGCGAGCTGCTTGTTGAGTTCATACTGATCCTTGGCACTGTTTTCTGCCATTCAAATCGCTCCCTTCGGTTGATGAGCCCATTGTAGCGCGATGCTGATGATAGTAAAATATCCAATTTCTAAATAAAAGAAAAGGTCAGATGAAAATATCTGACCTTAAATTATATCTATAAATTTGTACTTTTATATGCCAGATTCCTTTTAAGCGATGAAGTCATTCAAACTTCAGCCTCCCTCTAGAGGGGGCCTGGCTCTTGACTTCATGCCATTATCTTCTGAGAGGGGGCCAAGGCTTTCAAAGGTCATGATATGGTTCTATGTGGGGGCATGTAGTTTATGCGTTTTTCGCCAGCGCTTCGTACCGTTTCATGAGTTCGGCAACGCAGTCGCTCTCGGTCATCTTCAGCGAAAAGCCGTAGGCGCGCATGACGGCGCGGTCGTTGGCGCGGTGGGCTTCGAGGAGGGCGGGGTAGAGGAAGCGGTTGTCGCCGTAGAGGTCGGCAAGCGTGGTTTCGGGATATTGGGCGCGGGCGTCGAGGATGGCTTGTGCGGTTTCGGTGATGGCGCGGCGTTGCTCATCGGTCGGTGTCGGCCACGGGAATGTATTGTAGACGTTTGAACCGGAATACTGGTAATCGCTCTTGAGACGTCCGGCCGTCAGGCGCATCCAGGCCATGTGGACGTTCGAAGACAGCACGCCGAAGTCATAGAGGTCGGCGCCGGGGACAATTAGGAGCTTGTTGCTCGCGATGATGCTCTGGTCGAGGAAGCCAATCGGGATGTAGCGGCGGCGGAATGACGAAACTTCGGGGATGCAGAGGTAGTTGCCCTCCGTCTGCGGTGTCGAGAAAAAGAGATAGGGCTTTTCGGCGAACGCGCGCGTCGGCGCGGCCGTGCTCTGCTCGCGCATGGTCTTGACGGCTTGGAGGCGGCGCATGATTTCCTTGTTCTTCGCATAGCGATGCGGAGGCACGTCTTTGAGCCAGAGGCAGTAGCGGACGGGCGTGCCATTGATGAAGTCGCGCGAGCCAACGTAGCGGCGGACGAGGTCAGAGGCGCTTGGGTCATCCTTGAGCAGCTGGTCGCGTTCTTCGGGCGTGAGGATGAAGTTGCCGCCATCGGTTGGCTGGTTTCCTTTTGTCATGCGCTTTGCGCCACAGATGGAGCTGCCGCGGCTCTCGATGAGGATGTCGGGCGCATCGACGAGGTAGGGATTGATGTTCTCCGCCTGGACGACTTGATGCTGGTCCGTGAACAGCCATTTTTCCGTGGCGGGCGTCCCGCAGGTGAAGCCGATGATGACGCAGTGTACGGCGGCTTTGTGGAAGGATTCGCTGCTCCATTGGAACGTGCGATAGGCGAAGGAAATTGTCACATGGTACATTTCGAGCAGCTTTTTCCACATGGCGGCAACTTGTTCGCCCTGCGTGATGCTGTTCGTCGAGACGAAGGCGGCTGTGATGCTCGTGCCCTGCATGAAGGCGGCGGCTTTGTAATACCACGCGCCGACGTAGTCGATACTGCTCGTGCGGCGGCCTTTGCCAAAGATGGCGACGGCTTCTTTCTTCTGCGCGGCAGACATCATGGAAGCGCCCACAAACGGCGGATTCCCCATGATCTTGACATCATCGCCGGGCGCGAGCACGTCTGTCCATTCGATTTGCAGGGCGTTGCCTTCGTGGATGTTGCTGTTGGCCTTGAGCGGCAGGAAGTCCATCTGGCGATGAATGATGTCTTCCGTTTCGTGGAACATCTGGCTCTCGGCAATCCAGAGCGCGGTTTTTGCGACGGCACAGGCGAAGTCGTTGATTTCGATGCCGTAGAACTGCTGGATGCGGACTTTGACGAAGTCGCTTTCGCTGCTCTCGCCGAAGTCGAAACCGAGCACGCCCGTGCCGCTGCCTGCCGTCAGTGTCTCGCGCAGGATGTCGTTTTCGAGGCGGCGCAGCGAGAGATAGGCTTCCGTCAGGAAATTGCCCGAGCCGCAGGCAGGGTCAAAGTAACGTCCGCGTCCGAGCGCGTCCTGGAGCGCGCGGAGCCGTGCAAGGCGTCGCTTCGGCTGTTTTTCGTCCATCGCCGCGCGGAACTCGGCACGGTAGCCGTCGAGGAACAGAGGGTCGATGACTTTGTGGATGTTTTCTGGTGAAGTGTAGTGCATGCCGCCGTGACGGCGCGTCTCGGGGTTCAATGTCCCTTCGAAAATGCTGCCGAAAATCGTCGGGCTGATCTGGCTCCAGTCAAAGCCGCAGCCGTCCTCGAGAATCAGGCGGCGCGTCGGCTCGTCGATTGGAGGAATCGGCACATCCTCGGTGAAGAGACTGCCATTGACGTAGGGGAATACGGCAAATTTCGGGTCGAGGAAGCGGTCGCGTTCGTCTTCTTTCTGGTCGAGCACGCGGAAGAGCGTGATGAGCGCGAGACGAAAATTTTCGGCGCGGAATGTTTCCATGCAGCGCTGGAAGGCGTTGTGCGGGCCGAAGAGCCCGGCGTCTTCGGCGTAGAAGCAGAAGACGAGGCGCACGATGAATTTGTTGAGGTCTTGGAGGTCTTTTGCTGTGGGCTGCGCCCCGTAGGCGGGCAGCAGGGCATTATAGATTTTGCCGACGAGCGTGCCTGCGGCGCGGGAGAGGTCGAGCTCCTTCTGGACGTGGCTGTCGGCGACGTCGACGAGGAAGGCGAGACGGTAATATTCTTTGCCGAGGTCGGCGAGCGCGATGTGCTGCGGCTCGGCGTTCGGATGTTCCATGTCGTAGACGAGGAAGTCGGAGAAGTTGCACGAGACAATCCAGCGCGGCCGCTCGGAGTAGGGCAGATGGCTCGCATAGCGTTGCGCCTGCTCGAAGGGTTTCAGGAATGTGCCGTCAGACTGCTTGATTGGTGCGTCGAGCGCCTTGCCGAGACTTTTCTGCTCGATGATGGTGTGCGTGGCGGGGATGACGACGTCGATGTAGCTGACGTGCGAGAGCTTGACGCGCTGCTCGAAGCGCACGAAGCTTGCGGGATCGTCGATGCCGTAGACTTTCTGCAAGAGCTCGATCCAGAAGCGCTGGCTGTCCTGCTTTTCATCTCCGACGCTCGCCCATTTCGCCGCGAAATCCGCCGCGGCCTTTGCTTGTCGATCCATGAAGATGCCTCCCTGTAGTTTCCTATATGTCTATTCGAGGCAGCGGGGGAAAATCCTGTCGCGCAGGTCGTTTTGCGCACGATTGGGGAATATGGTATCATGGAGAGAATGAAATGATTGAAACGAAAGCAAGGTGATTCCGATGAAAGGGACGCGGAAGAAGGGGCTGGCAGTGCTGGCGGCGCTCGTGTTCGTCGTGGCGGCTGTCGCATGCGGCTGGCATGCCGGGCCTCGCGCGGAGCAGGCGAAAAGCCCCGTGGGCGAAGGGCTCACGGGGCTTCGAGAGACGACGGAGGCAGAGCCGGCGGCGTATGCGCCGCTGCTCTCCTGGGACAAGGACACGCAGGCCGTCGTCTATGAAATCGAGTTCTATTCCAATCCGGATGCGAAGGTCAACCATCGCATCTATCACACGCGCGCTGTCTACACGAACCACTACAATGTGCCGCTGCGGGAATTTGCGGAGGAATATCTCGGCAAGCAGCCCATTTACTGGCGCGTGCGCTCCATCGGGTTCGATGGGCAGCCGGTCAGCAAGTTCAGCAAGCTCGCGACGCTCTACACGTCGGAGAAGGAGAAAGACCTCGACCGGCCGGTGATTTTTTCGGAGTATGGCAAGGGAAATGGCTCGACTCTTCTCTATCCCGTCTATGACTGGGTCGGCCTCGCGAATGCGTCGGGCTATACGGTCGAGCTCTATGCGGGCACGCCGGAAGTCGCGGCGTCAGGAAAGCTCGCGCCGGTCGCGACGCTCCACTCCGATGTGACGGAAATCTATGACCGCGAGCCGCGTATTGGTACGTATTCGTGGCGCGTGCGCGCGGAGGATGCCGAGGGCTATCCGTTCGGGCAGTGGTCAGATTTTCATGAGGTGCGGGCCGAGCCATCGGACAACTGGGAGGTCGCCGTGCTCGGCGACAGCATCAGCCACGGCGGCGGCCATTATTCGTTCAGCCCCGCTGACTTCGAGTTCAGCTGGCTCTCGTATCTCGATTTTCCGGCCATCAACTTGTCGTCTTCGGGCGACCTCTCGTCGATGACGCGCGAGCGGTTCGAGCGCGACGTCCTGCCGTTTCATCCAAAGTATTTGATGATTTTCACGGGCACGAACAGCCTGCGCGCGGGCGAGGACCCGGACGATGTCATCGGCGATCTCGAGGCCATGAAGGTGCTCGCGCTCGCGAACGGCATCCGGCCGATTTTTTTGACGCTGCCGCCCATCAATCCGCGGAACATCGCGCATGTGTTCGACGAACCGACGACGCCGGACTGGCAGATGCGGTTCGACCGTGTGAACAGCTACATCCGCGACCAGGCGTGCGTCGACGCGGCTTCAGCGTTCGTCTGTCCCGACGGTGTGCTGCCGACGGAGCTCGCGCTCGACGGCCTGCATCCGGATGTCGATGGGAAACGGCTCATCGGCGAGCAGGTCAACAAGGAGTGGGAAAAGGCGAAGCGGGATGCGGAGGCGCAGTATCGGGCGTATGCGGAAGAAGATTGATGCGCTGTCTGCAGCAGAAAATTTTTTGAGTTCAAATAGTAAATAAACCTTTACTATTTTTCGTTTGCTTGCTAAACTAGAGGAAGCATTTTGCAGAACAATTTGCAGGATGCAAGCATCTTTCAGAACGTGCAGACGTGCATGGAAGGGAGGGAACGCGATGCTCATGCGGTGCCTCGAAGCGCTCGGCGGCTTCGTGCTGCGGCGGTGCGAGTCGTTTGGCACGATTGTGCTGCTCTACGCCGAGACGATGCGGCAGCTCACGCACCGGCCGCGCATGCGGCACATCCTCGCGCAGATGTCGCACCTCGGCGTCGATTCGCTCGCCATTGTCAGTCTGACGCTGCTGTTTACGGGCGTCGTGCTGACGCTCCAGATGGCGCATGAGTTCATCAGGTACGGTGCGCAGAGCACGATCGGCGCCGTCATCGCGATTGCCATCGGGCGCGAGCTCGGGCCCGTGCTCGTCGGCGTCGTCTGCGCGGGTCGCGTCGGAGCCGCCATCACGGCGGAGATCTCGACGATGAAGGTCACGGAGCAGATTGACGCGCTCAGAGTCATGGCCGTGAATCCCGTCGACTACCTCATCGTGCCGCGCATGATCGCCTGCATGATCGTCGTGCCGATCCTGACGGTGTTCGGCGATTTCATCGGCGTCTTCGGCGGCTGGGTCGTGGCGGTCTATTATTCTGGCATCAGTTCTTACCTCTTCACGAATTCCCTTCATATGTATGTCGATGCCTACGACCTCACGGGCGGCCTCATCAAGGCCATCTTCTTCGGCAATGTCATCGCGGTGCTCGGCTGCTATTACGGCCTGCATTCGCCGGCTGGTGCCGAGGGCGTCGGCCATGCGACGACGCGCACGGTCGTCGCATCGATCATCGTGATTTTCATCTTGAACGCGCTTTTGACGCTTATCCTGTTTTAACGATGAAAGCAGAGTTTTTATGATAAGATTGATAGATGTGGGCAAGCGCTTCGATGAGAATTGGGCGCTGCGCCATGTGAACCTCGAGATCCGCGAGGGCGAGACGCTCGCGATCATCGGCGGTTCGGGCTCGGGAAAGAGCACGCTGCTGCGGCTCCTGATCGGGCTCATCCAGCCGACGGAAGGCGAGATCTGGATGGGCGACCGGGAAATCGGCCATATGACGGAGCGCGAGCTCAAGGATATCCGCCTGCATACGGGCATGGTGTTCCAGTATTCGGCGCTGTTCGATTCGATGACAGTCGGCGACAATGTGGCGTTCGGCCTGCGCGAGCATACGAAGCTCAAGGAGCCGGAAATCCAGAAGATCGTCCGCGAAAAACTCTCGCTCGTCGGGCTTGAGGGCGTCGAGGACATGATGCCCGGCGAGCTCTCGGGCGGCATGAAGAAGCGCGTGGGGCTCGCGCGGGCCATCGCCATCGAGCCAAAGGTCATCTTTTACGATGAGCCGAGCTCGGGCCTCGACCCGATCATGACGGAAAAAATCGACGAACTCATCATCCACACGCAGCGCGAGCTCCATGTGACGAGCGTCGTCGTGACGCATGACATGGCGAGCGCCTGCCGCATCTCTGACCGCATCGCCATGATTTACGAGGGCGAGCTCATCGCCGTCGATACGGCGGAGCGGTTCCAGACACTCCAGGATCCGCGCATACAGGCATTTTTCCATACGCTGCGGACGACGAAAGAGGGGGAAGGCGCATGAAGACAGAAGCGAAGGTCGGTGCCTTCACGGCGGCGGGCCTCGTGCTGCTCGTCGCGCTCGTGCTCGGCCTCTCCGGTTTCTCGCTGAAATCGGGGCGGGGCTACATGGTCTACGCGGGCTTTCATCAGGTTATCGGCCTCGAGAAGCAGGCGAAGGTCTGCCTCGCGGGCGTGCCGATCGGCGAGGTCACGGACATCTCGAACGATGGCGGCGGCGTCACGGTGGCGCTGCGCGTGAATCCCGATGTGCGCATCCCCGAGGGCTCGCATGTGACGATCGGCACGCCGGGCGTCATGGGCGAGAAATTCGTCAACGTGCAGCCTGCTGAAGACCGCGGCCACTACATCGGCGATGGCGCCTACCTCATTGGCGACGACGAGCAGGGTATGGATTCCATGTTCGCAGGCATCAACGCCGTTGTCGGGCAGGCGCAGGAACTGCTGACGAGCCTCAACAGCATCGCGGGTGACAAGGGCTTCCGCCAGTCCATCTTGCAGATGACGGCGAACATGCGCGACATGACGGCGCATCTCTCGGGCCTCATGGCGCAGCTTGAAAGCATGGCGGCCGAGAACCGCGGCAATGTCAAGGCCATGACGGCGAACCTCGTGACGGTCACGGAATCGATGAACCGCACGATGGTGAACGTCGAGCACATGATGGCGAACATGAACAGCGTGCTCGGCGACCCGCAGACGGCCGAGAATGTCCGCGCGACGCTTGCGAATCTCAAGGATACGAGCGAGCGCGTGCAGCACATCGCCGAGAACCTCGAAGGCGTCGCGGGCGACCCGCAGACGGCCGAAGACCTGCGGCAGACGGTCAAAAATGCACGGTCGATCAGTGAGAAAGCAGGGAAAATGCTCGGCTCTGTCGAATCTATGGATGTAACGCCGAGCGTGGACTTCCTCTACAGCGGCGACGACAGCGACTGGAGCGTGAATGCGAACCTCCGCGTGAACCGCGGCGACCGCACGATCGACCTCGGCGTCGATGACATCGGCGACGACAGCCTCTTCAATGCCCAGGTCGGCAAGAAATTCGGCGGCGGGCGCTACGGCGTGCGCGGCGGCGTCGTCGCAGGCAAGATCGGGGCGGGCCTCGACCTCTATGCGGGCAGGCGTTTCACGCTTTCGACCGATGCCTACGATCCCGATGACGTGAAGCTTCGCCTGCGCGCGGCCTACGACCTCGGCGGCGGGACGTCGCTCCTCGGCCAATGGAATGATGTAACAAACAAAGATGATGAACGGGCCGGATATTTCGGTGTCCGTCAGTCATTCTGATATAAATTCCAGAACAAGGAACAGAATGAACAGGAGGAACTACCTTGAAGAAGAATCATCCTTTTCATTCT
>Ga0256405_10007850_pt1 | contig 15687 bp, 14 predicted proteins | sample RumenRJG_02DNA_FD_189096 | JGI IMG/M metagenome (GOLD analysis project Ga0256405, IMG submission 189096) | Bovine rumen microbial communities from Lethbridge, Alberta, Canada - RJG_02 | ecosystem: Host-associated > Mammals > Digestive system > Stomach > Rumen | place: Canada: Alberta... | reverse complement strand
GTCAAGTTCCTTGGGGGAGAAACCATGCGCGCCCGGATGCTTCTTTGGCTTATGGTCGAACTGCCATCCGAGGTCCGGGGCGACGATCACGTCTCCCAGCCTGTCGGATGTTCCGTAGTTGAGTTCGGAGGGAACTTCGCCGTGCTTCCATACGCTCAGATGTGGTATCTGCGAAACCGTCGCGACTATGGAATCGACGCAGCCTTCTTTCGCAAAGATGCTGGTAGGCGCAGAGCCGACTATGTCTTCCACCCAGTCCGGATCCAGGGCTTCCGCCCAGCTGACGAAACGGTTCGGGCTGACTTCCGTCATTCCGTGGTCGGATACGAGGATGAAGTTCAGTCGGTCTCCTGCCGGAGTGGCCTTCAGCCGCAGGAAAAGAGAATGCATCAGACTGTCCATGTAATGCACCATTTCCCCGGTCTCGGGAGAATCCGGGCCGAACATGTGTCCGGTATGGTCGGGCTCGTCGAAATAGCCCATCAGCAGGCGCGGGCGTTCGTCTTCCGGCAGCGACATGAGGCGGACCATCTCGTCGCAGCGTTCTTCGAAGGTCCAGTGCGGCTTGTCGTCCCAGCGCCGCCAGTATGTAGGATATTCGCCTTCGTGCGGGATGTCGGATCCCACCCAATACACATTTCCTGTCTTGACGCCCTGCCTCTGCGCGGTGATCCATATAGGTTCGCAGAGATAATACAGGGGACTGTATCTCTTGGTGGTGTCGCCCATTGAATACCGCCCGCCGTCGTAGGGGTCGCGAAAGCTGTTGTTTACTATCCCGTTATGATCCGGCACGCAACCGGTGGCCATGGTGTAGTGGTTGGGGAAGGTCGATGCCGGATAAGAAGGCTCCATGCGCGCTTTGACTCCCGCAGTCGCCAGAGAGTCGAAGAAAGGCATATCGTACTTTTCCGGATAATCCCACCTGTTCCCGTCCAGGGAAATGATGACTGTCCAACTGTCGTGGCTCCGGCGGCAGGATGCGAGAATGGCAGCCAAAGCGAAGAAAACCAGGAGTGTCTTTTTCATAAATAGGGTAGTTTCCACAAAAATAAGATTTTTCTGCTTATCTTTGTTATTCGATGCAAGACCGTAGCGAACAAATAATCGACATCATTCACCGCGAAGTAAAGCCTGCGCTCGGCTGCACCGAGCCCATAGCAGTCGCCCTGGCCGTCGCCAAGGCCGTTGAAATCATCACCGACAACTGCCCGTGCATCTGTCCTGAAGGCTGGCGCCTGAAGGCGGATTTCCGTATCGGCGTCGAGGTCAGCGGCAATATCCTCAAAAACGGAATGGGGGTCGGCATTCCCGGCACCGGGATGGTCGGCCTGCCCGTAGCGGCAGCTCTCGGAGCCGTCTGCGGAGAATCCGCCAGGGGGCTGGAAGTGCTTGCCGCGCTGAATGCGGCCAGCGTGGAAAGGGCCAAGGCGCTTGTGTCGGGAGGCAAGGTCCACATCGGCGTAGCGGACACCGACCGCCTGCTCTATGTAAAGGCCACGGTGTCGGTGGATGGCAGGGCGGAGGCGAGTGCGGAGGTGGATCCTCACGCATACGCCATCATAGAAGACGACCACGACCGCATCGTGGAGACAAGTTTCGCGGACAAGATACTGATGTGCTCCGAATCCGGAGCTGCCGCCGCAGAGCGCATTGCCGAAGATGACGGCCTGACAGTCCGGGAGATATACGATTTCGCCTGCAGCGCCCCCTTCGAAAAGATATCCTTCATACTCGAAGACCGCACCCTGAATCTCGCCCTGGCCAGGGAGGGGCTGAAAGGCGATTACGGAATGAAAGTGGGAAAGGCCATACGCGAGAACCAGGCGGAGGTTTTCGGCGACGACTTCATGAGTTTCGCCATGGGCATGACGGCCGCGGCGTCGGATGCCAGAATGGCCGGATGCACTCTGCCTGCCATGTCCAACAGCGGCAGCGGCAACCAGGGCATCACCGTCAGCATGCCGGTAATCGCCTATGCGATGAAATACGGCATCGACGACGAGCGTCTGGCCAGAGCCCTGATCCTCAGCAACCTGGTTGCAATACACATAAAGAGTTACCTCGGCAAGCTGTCCGCCCTCTGCGGCTGCGTCGTTGCATCCACCGGCTCCGCCTGCGGAATCGTCTGGCTGCAGGGAGGCAGTTACGAGCAGGTGTGCTATGCCATCAAGAACATGGCCGGGAACATAACCGGGATGGTCTGCGACGGCGCAAAGGTGGGATGCGCCATGAAAGTTGCGTCGGGCGTGTCTTCTGCCGTTCAGTCCGCAGTGCTGGCGATGCGCGGGACCTGCATCCCGTCTACGGACGGCATCATCGACGACGATATCGAAAAGACGATCAGCAATCTGGGTGCGATCGGCTCCTCGGGAATGAAGACCGCCGACCGCATGATTCTCGATATTATGCTTTGCAAATAAAGGAACAAATACCTATATTCGCCAATATGAGTGACAAGAGATACTATAATGTAGCAGGATTCAATTTTGGAGTGGAATGCCCCGAAGAGGGTTTCCTTGACTCTATGACGAACCTTGCTCCGTTCAAGTCGGAAATGGGATCCGGAGAGCATGTCTTCGACATGGAAATCGTGGACGCCCTTCCCGCAGCGGAAGGAGAACCGATGTTCCGTACGGACGACGGCCCGGGTTTCCCGGAAATCGGCATATTTACGGTCGCGGACGGATGGCAGATGCGTGTGAAGCCTCTTCCGCAACTTCCGGAAGCCTCCGAGATGTGGGTGAAAGAAGATTTCTCCGAGGCGAAGCTGCACTTTCTGCACAAAGACGAGAAGCCTTTCGCACTTAATAACTCCCTGATGCTGATGTTCGCATTCTCCACCGCCTGCCGCGGCGCGCTGGAGATGCATTCGTCCGTCGTGGTGAACGACGGCAAGGGATATCTTTTCCTCGGCCGCAGCGGCACCGGAAAGAGCACCCACAGCCGCCTGTGGATAGAGAATATCCCCGGAACCGTGCTCCTGAACGACGACAATCCCATCCTCCGGCTCATGCCGGACGGCACCGCCCGCGTGTTCGGTTCGCCCTGGAGCGGGAAAACCCCCTGCTACAAGGCGGAAGACGCTCCTGCCGGGGCCGTGGTCCAGTTGAAGCAGGCCCCCCATAACAGGATCGTGCGTCTCCAAACCCTTCAGGCATACGCCACCCTGATGTCGTCGGCTTCGTCTTTCCGTCCGTTCAAGGGACTTGCTGACGGATGGCACCGCACCCTCGAAGGGCTCGTATCCGTGCTTCCGTGCTACCAGCTCGAGTGCCTGCCGGACGCGGCTGCCGCGGAACTATGTCACAGCACAATTCATGGATAAGAAAACAGTCGCAAACGAACTGCTGCTGGAGGATGCGGCGGCGCTGATGAATGAAGGCAGGGAGGTCAGTTTCACCCCGCTTGGGAGCAGCATGCTGCCTTTCATCAAGGGAGGGAAGGACAGCGTCCGGCTGAAGAAAATGCCGGATGTGCAGACAGGCGACATACTTCTCGTCCGCCTCCCGGGTCCGCGCTATGTGCTCCACAGGCTGATCCGGAAAGAAGGTTCGGAATTGACCTTGATGGGCGACGGTAATCTGGCGGGTGTAGAAAAATGCACCGTCGGCGACGTGCTTGGCACGGTGACGGCGATAGTAAAGAAACACAGGACGGTAGTGCCCGGCAAAGGCCGCCTTTGGAGGGTGCTGAAACCGTTCCGGAGATATATTTTGGGAATATACAGAAGAATAGCATTATGAAAATCAAAGAAGGATTCACGCTTCGCCAGATTTGCGGCGAGTATGTAGTGGTGGGCGAAGGCCTGGCACAGGTTAATTTCAACAAACTGCTCTCGCTGAACGAGACGGCCGCATACCTTTGGCAGAAGGTCGAGGGGAAGGAATTTACGAAAGAAGATCTGGTGGCCCTGCTGCTCGAGAATTATGAGGTTGAGGAGGCCCGTGCTTCGGAAGATGTCGTTAAACTGCTGGAAATCTGGCAGAAAGAAGGCGTAGTGGAATAATGGAAAGGCCGTTCCGCACTTGTGCGAAGGCACTCTGGAGAATGTCCGTCCCAGTCCGGTGGCGGATGCTGGTCAGCGTGCTCCTGGGAACAGTGCGGATCGCAGTGTCCCTTGCCTTTGTCTGGACGAGCAAGCATCTCGTGGACATAGCCACCAAGGTGTCGGATGCCCCTTTGAGTTCCGGAATCTGGATGTTCGCGGGAGTGCTTGTGCTGCAGTTGTGCGTGGTGCTGTTCGTGAACTGGTGGGATGCCTACAGTGAGGTCAAATCCCGCAACCGCCTGCGCATGGATACCTTCGCGAAGGTGATGAGCAGCCGCTGGGACGGCCGCGAGCGTTTTCTTTCCGGAGATATGGTCAACCGTCTGGAAGAGGACGTGCGAGTCGTGGCCGACCTGCTGATCGCCCGCCTGCCCGGAGTCGTGGTCACCCTCCTGCAACTGGCGGCGGCCTCGGCCTATCTGATGACCCTCGCCCCGAATCTGCTCTGGGTGCTGCTCATCCTCATGTTCTCCGCGGTGTTCGGGTCCAAGATGTTTTTCAGGCAGATACGTTCCCTGATGGCCCGCATCCGCGCACGCGAGAGCGAACTTCAGCAGCACATGCAGGAGAGCCTTCAGCACCGCGTGCTCGTGCTGACCCTGACCAATCTGGACCGTGTCCTCGAGAAGTTCGGATGGCTGCAGGCGGATATCGAGAGCAATACGCGCAAACGCCTGAATTATAATGCGGTAGCCCGCGGGCTGATGTTCCTCGGCTTCCAGGCCGGGCACGCCGCCGCCTTCCTTTGGGGAGCGGTGGGAATCATGCACGGCACTGTCACCTATGGCATGATGACGGCTTTTCTCCAGCTCGTCGGGCAGGTACAGCGCCCTATCGCCGAATTCGGCAGGCAGGTGCCCGCATTCATACAGGCCATAGCATCCGTGGAGCGGATAATGGACCTTGAGGAGCTCGAGCAGGAGCCTTCCTCCGAAAGCGTCATCCTGGAGGGCGCCCCCGCGGTTGAAATCGCCGGAGTGAGTTATTCCTATCCAGGGTCGCCGGTGAAGGTCCTGGACAACTATTCGGCGGTCTTTCCCGGAGGATCCTTCTCGGTGGTGGCAGGGCCTACCGGGGCTGGCAAAAGTACCCTCATCCGACTCATACTCGGGCTGCTGACTCCTTCTGATGGCAGCATACTCATTGGCGGGCAGCCTGCAGGCGCCTCCCTGCGCGGCAACTTCATGTATATCCCCCAGGGAAATTCCCTGCTCAGCGGTACGATACGCAGCAATCTCCAGCTGGCGTCCCCCGACGCGACGGAAGACGATATGCGCGTGGTGCTGGACACGGCGATGGCCGGCTTCGTCTTCGATCTTCCCCAGGGCCTGGATACGCCCTGCGGCGAAGTGGGCAGCGGCCTGAGCGAAGGGCAGTGCCAGAGAATCGCGATAGCGCGCAGCCTGCTGAGGCCGGGAGGCATCCTGATCCTGGATGAATCCACCTCGGCACTCGATGCTGCGACCGAGGAGGCTCTGCTTCAGAATCTATACTCAAATTATCATCAGAAAAAAACGATTATTTTTGTCTCTCACCGTCAGGCGGTTGTGCGTTTTGCCGATAAGGTAATAGAGGTTAGATGTGCCTGAAAAACAAAAATAATCCAAAAAAATGCACTAAATTTGCATATTGAATGCATCTTTAGTATAAATGCTTACGAGTATGAATACACTTAGAAAAATCGTTTTTGTACTTCTTTTGACCGCAATGCCTGTTCTTGCATCCGCCCAGAAGCTGTCCAAGATACCCCAGAGGAACGAGATAGTCCGGATCGAATCCGGAGAAGATCCCGATGCCGAGGCGCTTGAGGTGTTCGACAGTCCGGTGAACGGCGAAAGCAGATATTATCTGTCCGTGGGTCATCTCGGATTCGGAGACGAGGTTGTCCAGATTCTTTTCGATCCGATCTTCGAGCTGTTCATCCCTCTGGGAAGCAATCTTTCCGAAGCATTGGAAACACTGAACAAGTTGAAGGATCTGTACAAGGAAGCGCCCGGCACGGGCATCGAAATCCAGGGCTGCCTTGCATTCGGATTTCCCAAGGACGAGAAAATGGAGACGGTCACCGTCACTTATCGGAAGCTGCTTCTCAGCCGCATGCTCGAGTTCAGCGTACAGCGCGAGGGCTATATTCGTTCCGCTCACGTCCAGAAGTCCGATTTCGGCTCCCTGGTCTCAAGCGTAAAGTTGCATCACAAATTGTTTCCTAAAAAGTAATACGATATGAAGATTAGATTCTTTTCTTTCATTCTGGCGTCTGTAGCCGCCATTTCGCTCCTTGCATCCTGCGAAAAGGCGGAGCGTGCCGTTGTTGCCGAAGAAGAGACTGTAGCGGCAGCCGGGCAGGAGCTCACAGTAGCGGAAGCCGTGGACGCCCTCACCAAGTCAGTCACCAAAGAAGACCTGAAGGATCTCAGCCTTTTCCTCAAAGCAGGCTCCACCGACAGCTCCATTTATCTGAAAATCACTGACGGAGAAGAAGAGACCGTCAGCGGCGAAGTGAGCCTCGTGGCAGGAGAAAACCGCAAGCTGGTAGGCCTTAACCTTATGATTTATGAAGCGTTGCCCGTCACCGGCACCGTGGATGTCATTCAGGCAGGCCTTTACCTCGCAAAGGCCAGGCTTTGTATCTGGGACCCCGAGCTTCTCAACGAAAGCCTCGCCAAGGCTAACGAAGCGATCAAGGTCGACATGGCTTATATGTACCATGTGGAACTGCGCGCAGTTGAGGATACAGAGGCCGGAACCACAAGTATATCGGTATTCCTGGTAAATAACAGCAATCCCGACGATGTGCTGAATGTCAGCGACCTGATAGCAATGCTCGGATGAAAAGACGTGCATTGTGTCTCATAACGGCGGCGTGCCTGCTTTTGTCCTGTGGCAAGAGTGAGCGCGCCGAACTGCTTGATGCCCCGGGGGCTTATACAATAGTGGACTCGGAACTTATGACTCCGGGCGGATTTGCGGATTATGCATACGACGGGTCGGATCCCACATGGGGAAAGTTCTATCAAGTTTATCTGAATTCCTTGAATGCCGCCCTGAAAGCCAAGAATCTCCTTCTTGGCGCTGCCATGGCGGTAGAAGCTGGGCATCCCGGTGCTGACTGGGGATACAGGAAATACATCATAAACTACACAAGCACCGATGCACAAGGCAAGCCCGTAAAGCTTTCCGAGGTCGTAATAGTGCCCACCGGAATCGGATGGAATCACCGTCCGTCCAAGATATTCCTCTGCAGCCACTATACTATCTTCGCCGATTACGAAAGGTCTACCGGTGAGTTCGCGGATTACCTGACAGGGACGGCGGCATCCGATGCGGTATTCATCTGCCCGGATCAGGAAGGCTACGGCGCCTCTGTCGACCATATCCATCCCTGCCTTGCCAATATGCAGATTGCACGCCAGTTGGTGGACGGAACCTTCGCAGCCCTCAAACTGCTGGAAGACGAGGGGATAAAGATGAAAAAGGATTTCCGCCTCTACAACGGCGGATACTCCCTGGGCGCTTCCTATGCTCTTGCAGTGCATAAGTACATAGAGACGGTCTGCACCCCGGAAGAGCGGGAGCAACTGCATCTGGAAGCGTCCTACTGCGGCGGCGGGCCTTATTCTCCGTTATATACTTTCCAATGGTATACCGAGCAGGAGACGGTCTATTATACCTGCGTGCTCCCTATGCTGATCGACGGCATGGTATACAGTTATCCTGAGTTTTTCGACGGAATCAGGACGGAGGACTACTTCACCCGGGAGTTCCTCGATGCCGGCGTGCTGGAAATGGTGCGCAGCAAGGAGTATTCTTCGGCCTACCTTCGTCCCTATATCAAAGAAAAAGTCGGCGACAGGGTGGACAGAATTCTTTCCGCGGAAGCCTTGACCCCCTGTTCAACCATCCGTGAGGCCTTGGAAAAGGCCCTGACGCAGTGCGACCTGACCGAAGGCTGGGCTCCTGTCAGGCCTGTGATACTCTATCATACCGAGAACGATCAGTATGTGCCATACGAAAATGCCGAGCTTGCCGTAAAAGGGCTGGTTCCCGGCAATATCAAACTCAAGAAACTCCTCAATGTCATGCCGGACGATCCTCATAACGGGGGAGGAGTCATTTATTACCTGAAATACATTATCGGTGGTGTATAAGAAGTTTTTTGCGTCGCTGCTGTTGTTGATGGCGGCGACGTCGCTTTTTGCTTCAGGGCGCGGCCTGGTCGGCAGTGAATCTGTTTTCATCCCGAAAGGAACTTTCTCGGCAGGAATCGCGGCCGGATACGACAAGTACAACGCATCCGACGGCGCCGGTCTTGCCGGAATAGTAAGCGATGCCGACGGCAGTATTTCACTCAGGAGCTTTCAGGCGCATGCTGCATGGTTCGTCAAGGACAATCTTTCTTTGGGACTGCGTGCCGGATATGGCAACACTTCCGTCGATGGCGACAATGTGAATGTCATGGACCTTTTCGAGATGTCCAACCGGCATATCCGCCGCGAGCTCTACGAAGCATCATTCTTCCTCCGCAGGTATCTCTCCATCTCCGGTAGCAATGCTTTCGGTCTTTTTGCCGAAGGCCGCCTGTCCGGAGGCAGAGGATATATCAAGAGTTACGAGAATATCAAAAGGGGAAAAGTCGGGAGTTACTCCGACATTTATACCTTGGGGATAGGGCTTTATGCCGGTGTGGCGGCTTTCATCACCGATCACTTGTCATTCGAAATATTCCTGCCTGTCGCCTCGGCCGGCACAAGGTGGGAGAAACAGATTGAGAGTCAGGAGAATGAGAGCTCTGCAGATGCCTTAAATGCATCTGTCAAACCGAATTTGCTCGGCCTGAACTTAGGTGTAGTCTTTCATTTTTAGAAGCTGCCCGATATGAAGAAATGTCTTTTACTGTTCGCTCTCGTTCTGACTGCATGCAGCGGGAACTGGAACGACCTCGTGCATGGGGAAGTCGTTGCCGAGATAACGGAATTCGGAATTGAAGGACAGGTCTCCGCGTCCATCAACAAGGCCCGCAGGACCGTCTCCGTCACCATGCCTGCAGGCACCGACCTGAGCGCCCTCACCGTCAGTGCATTTGCCTGTACTGAAGGCGCACAGGCCGACAAGGACCTCGCTGTCGGCACCGTTCTCGACCTGTCTGCACCTCTCGAACTCGCACTTGCTACCTACGATTCTTATATCTGGACCATCAGCGCCGTTCTCGAAGAGGAAAAAGTCGTGGACGGCCCGCAACTGTACAATTTGAGTTTCGACCATTGGAGCAGGAATCCGGACAATGAGAAAATCCATGTCCCTTACGCCGAAGATGCCACGGATGAGCAAAAGGGCATCTGGGCTTCCGGAGGCGACCTGGTCGCTGCCTTTGGTTTTCCGACAGTTCTTGCCGAGTACGACTTCCTTGCTGTCCCGGGCGAGGGAAAGGCCGCTCTCAAGCTCCAGACACAGAAACTTCTCGGCAAACTTGCCTCCGGCAGCGTATTTACCGGAAAAATGGGAGGTGTCGATATCCTTTCCATGAGTGCCAAACTGCAATGGGGGATTCCGTTCTCTGAGCGCCCTTCGGCTCTCGAAGGCTATGCCTGCTATAAACCGGCCGCGATAGATGTCGTTGAGGATCCATACAAGGACAAGAAGGGAGAAACCGACAACGGCCATATCTTCATGCTGCTTACCGACTGGGATGAGCCATTCTTGGTGAACCCACCTTCGAGCCTGGTGGATTTCAACGGCGATCCTGCCATTATCGGCTACGGCAAGATAGTGTTTGACAAGGAGATGGAAGGATATGAGCATTTTCGTATCGATATTGAATACCGGAACGAGCGCAGCCCGAAACTTATCACCATAGTCGCTGCTTCCAGCGCTCTCGGCGATTATTTTACCGGTGGCGTCGGATCGGTGCTTTATGTAGATGAAATGGTCCTTATATACAAGAAATAAACTATTTGACGTATGATAAAACCACATTTAAAGCTATTTGTCATCGCTGCAGCCCTCATGGGTATATTGTCTGCCTGCGAAAAAACCGCTAAAATTTCTCCCACTGACGACAGCAGCGACTTCGTCCTGCTTACCGATGCCGTGCCGGACGCCATCCTGGAAATCCGCTACTACGGCACCTATAATTTCGTCGGCACCCGCATCGACGGCTACGAAGCCCCGATAGCGATGCTTACCAAGAAGGCGGCCAAGGCCCTCAAGGCAGTGAGCGACGATGTGATGGCCAAAGGCTATCGCCTGAAGATTTATGATGCCTACCGTCCGCAGAAGGCCGTAGACCATTTTGTCCGCTGGGCTGCCGATGTGGCTGACACGACGATGAAATACTGCTTCTATCCCAATCTGGACAAGAGTGTGCTCTTTGAACAGGATTATATCATGGCAAAGAGCGGGCATACCCGCGGATCTACCGTGGATCTTACTCTTTTTGACATGGCGACGGGCAAGGAACTGGACATGGGCGGCACCTTCGACTGGTTCGGTGAGGAGAGCCATCCGGACTACCGCGGCATCACGGACGAGCAATACGCGCACCGTATGATCCTGCGCACCGCCATGCTCTCGCACGGCTTCAAGCCCCTGGATTCAGAGTGGTGGCATTTCACCCTGGCCGACGAGCCTTATCCGGACACTTACTTTACATTCCCCCTCCGCGTGTTCTGACCAAAAGTCATTTCCACACTTTGAGCGTGGCGATAAGAGGATTGGCGGCCGAAGTGGATTCGGATCGTATTTCGGCGGAACTGCACAGATGCAGCTCCGCCGCTTTCATACGCATCGCCATGAGAATCTCTCCGGCTTCGACCAGATGCCTTCGCGGCGAGGTGGGTCCGAGGAGAAGTATGCTGTTTTCGGTTAATTCGAAGCGGAAGTTTTCTGCTTCTTCCACCAGACGCCCAGCCCGGACAATTGCTTCCAGCTGTGCGGACATCACGTCCTCTTCGGGCTCTTGATTCTGCCCTTGAATACTCTTCAGCAGCCCCTCCACGGATACCGAGGGCCGCTTTATGATTTTCGGCCCCTGTCTCAGGGCCTCCATTTTATTCTCGAGATAATTGTCTGCCATCGGTCTGCTCTTGGCTTTAAGTTTCCGTAAAGATAGCAAACCAATTTGCATATAACAATAATTCTTCTGACCTTTGTTAAGACAATTCGTTCCTATGAAAAAAAATTTTGCGGCCTTTGCAGCCTTTGTAACGGTTCTTTCTGCGGTTTCCTGCCGGCCAGACGGAAGGGGAGCGGACTCCTGGGGTGCACTTCTTTCGGAGAGTGACCGCCTTGCCGCCGGACAGGACTGGGAACAGGCCACGGAATATGCCCTGAAGGCTTTGTCGGCCCCGGACCTCACGGACGGGGGAAAGTCCTTCTGCCTCAGCCGCCTTGCCGCCCTTGATATAATCACCTGGCGTGACGCGCAAGGGTGGGAACACGCCCTGGAGGCGGAGCGCCTTGCCCGGGCAGCGGGTACGGATACCCTCATTGCGGCCGCCCTTCTCCAGAAAGCCCGCCTGCAGCTTTGCGGGGCCATCACTGAGGGCGAAGCTCAGGATGAAGAGGCACTTGAGACTCTCCAGGAGGCGCTTGGATATGCCTCCGGCAGCCCTTCCCTCAAGGCCGATATCCTCCTTCAGACAAGCCAGGCATATATCGGCCTCAACCGTTTCAGTGACCCCATAGACAAGGAGATTTACGCCAAGGCCGGAGAGGCCATTGACGAGGCCGTGGCTTCTTCCAAGGACCCGGCATTCCCGTCCAGGGCGCTCCCTTACTGGATGCGCTGGTACCGTCAGGGCGGCTACTGGAAGGACGGCATCGAGTGCTGCAAAAAGGTCCTGGAGGGCCTCAGCGATGAGGATTACCTTATGCAGAGCCAGTGCTGGAACAACCTTGTGATGCTCTATGCGCAGGCCGGGGATGTGGACAGTTCGGCATCGGCCCATCAGCAGTATGTCTACGCCATAGAGCATTATATGCAGAAAAAGGCCGATTCCCGCCTCCAGGAGATGGAAACCCGCTATGAGACTTCCCTCAAGGAGGTGAAAATCGCCCGGATGAGCATTGTGCTGGTGGCGCTGATAATCCTTGCAGTAGCCCTAATAATAATGATGGTGATCTCCCAGGCCTATATCCGCCGCATCGTGGCATCGGACCGCGGAAAGGAGCAGCTCCTGAGGCTCATCTCAAAGGATCTCGCAAGTCCCAGGGCCGGGGAGAGGGCAGTCCCGGACAAGGAGACCATACGTGCACGCTGCAGCGAACTCCTTGGAGAGGAGGACGGCATCATGGCCGATGATATCGCTTCCTACATTAATAGCCTTGCAGAGGAACGCTCCCGCCGCGTAAAGGAGCTGGGCCTCACCGCCCGTGAGATTGAAGTGATACGCCTAAGCGCGGAAGGCCTTTCCGCCGCGGGCATAGCGGACCGCCTTCACGTGAGCGTATACACCATAAAGAACCACAAACAGAACATCTATACCAAGCTGGATGTGCGCAGTAACGCTGAGATGCTCCGTATTGCAAATGAACTGGGGATAGTGTAAAATAGTGCTTTCGTACTATAATAATAAAATCCTTTTTGCCCATATTCGCAGAGCGAAGGATTTAACACTATAACCAACAATATGACTAAGACATTCTTTAAAGCCCTTGCGGCTATTGCGCTCCTGGCCTTATCGGCCTGTACGCAGGAGGAAATTAACCAGTTGCTGAACTCCGTCAATTCCATCAAACTGGATCAGACCCAGGTGGAAATGACCGTTGGAGAAACCCTTCACCTTTTTGCTACCGTAGATCCTTTTAATGGAGACACTAAAGTCGTTACCTGGACCAGTTCTTCTCCCGATGTGGCAAGTGTGAAAGGAACTGAAATCCCAGACGTTGCCGGAATCAATATGCCGGCCGGTGAGGTAACCGCCCTCAAGGAGGGTGAGACCGCCATCACCGCCAAGGCTGGCGACAAATCGGCCACTTGCAAGGTTATCGTGAAGAAGAAGGCCGATGACGGCGGCGGAAACATTGGCGCTGTGACAGAACTCAAGTTGGACAAGGCAGAAGTCCATATGTCTCCGGGTCAGGTATGGCAACTCAACGCTACCGTCAAACCCGAAGGGGCCAGCATAAGCTGGAGCAGCAACAAGACTGATGTGGCCACCGTAGACCGGGAAGGAAAGGTGACGGCTGTTGCTCTTGGTGAGGCTGTCATTACGGCTTCCGCCGGTGAAAAAACGGCCCAATGCCTTGTCAAGGTGGAGAAAGAAGTGGCCATCGAGGGCATTTCCCTTAATAAATCATCCCTGACACTAAAAGAGGGAGAAACATTCCAACTTGTGGCTACCCTTATTCCGGAAAACGCCACGCCCAAGACAATAGAATGGATATCATCCATTCCCTCCGTGGCAACCGTTGATGAGGAAGGTCTTGTAACAGCCGTAAGGAATGGTGGTCCCACAGAGATCTGGGCAGTTATCGGGAGAGGCTCCGGTCATGATATAAACGCAAAGTGTGAAGTGACGGTTACAGGTGACGCTCCCTCTGTGGAAAGCATAACCGTTACTCCGGCTACTGTTAACATCAAAGCAACGGAGGAAGCCATCCTGACGGCAACCGTTACCCCTGCCGGCACCGGCGCGGAAATTAAGTGGGTCAGCGACAACACCTCCATTGCAAAGGTTGAAAAGATATCCGACACTCAGGCCAAGGTAACGGGCGTCGGGGAAGGCACCGTGAAGGTCATTGCAAGCGTAGGAAGCGTATTCGGCTACGGTGAAGTGACGGTGGAAAAGAAGGGCTCTGGCGGAGAAATATCTCTGAATAAGACGGAACTTCAGCTTGGTTTCTATGAGACCTTCCAGCTGGTTGCTACGCTAAGGCCGGAAGATGCTTCGGCTCAGATTTCCTGGACCAGTTCAAATGAAGATGTGGTTCTTGTCTCCAATGGCAGCACGCCTGCCGGAGACGGCAGCATCAAGCCTGCCGGTACCGTGATAGCCAAGAATAAGGAAGGCCAGTCAATCGTCACCGCTACTGTTGGAAGTCTTTCTGCATCTTGCACCGTTACAGTCACCTCTGGAAGTATTGTCCCCGTACAGTCCATTTCACTTAACAAGACAGAACTGACTCTCCAGGTGGGACAGCAGTTTGAGCTTATTGCTACTATCCTGCCGGGAAACGCAACAAACAAACAGGTATCATGGGCAAGTTCGGCCCGTTCCTATCAACTGTCTTTGGCCGATAACGGCTTAAGTTGCGTGATTGGTGCTTTGGCCGAGTGCGAGGCTACAATCACTGTCAGAAGCGCGGATAATCCTGCTCAATTGTATGCCACCTGCAAGGTCACTGTCACCGGAGGTTCTTCTGATCCGGGTGAAGAAGTTGTTGACCTTGGACTTCCCAGCGGACTGAAATGGCGCGGCTGGAACGTAGGCGCCTCAAAACCCGAGGAATATGGTAATCATTACGCCTGGGCAGAAACTTCCACCAAATCAAAGTACACTGGCGGCAATTATAAGTGGGGACCGGTCGATTATGGTGATGGAATGAAATTGTATACCAAGTACGAGACAAAACTGGGCGGTGATAAAAAGAGTGTCCTGGAGCCTGAAGATGATGCTGCAAGTGTGAACCTTGGCAACGGTTGGCGTACGCCAACGTTCAAAGAGTTTAAGGAGTTACGTGAGTCTTGCACGTGGACCTGGACAAAACGCAATGGCGTCAATGGAATGCAGGTGACAGGCCCTAACGGTAAGAGCATCTTCCTTCCTGCGGCCGGTGTCTTCCGGAGCAGCCTGGAGAACCAGGGCACCTACGGCAGTTACTGGGCATCTACCCTCTCGGGAGTTGAGGGAATGGCAGACGCCGTGGACTTCATTTCCGGTGACAAGGGCGTCGCTGCCGTAGCCAGGGAATACGGACTTTCCGTGCGTCCCGTCAAGGATTAGCTCCTGATTACTTATAGAGGGTGATTTAGACTGCATAAAAACGCAGTTGTTGTCCACTAACGCAAAACAGCCCGCAGAACTCACTCTGCGGGCTGTTTTTGTGCCTCGGGCGGGCACACTAAGTATCTGGCAAAAATAATTGATAATCAGCTAGGTATATAACTAAACAACTTTTTTACTGAAACTATACTGAAACATTTTCGTCCGTCAGTGTCTTTCTATGACACTAATTGTCATCATTCTTCGAATTCTCTTTGGCTTCTTTCTCCAGTTGTTTTATGGTGTCAAGATAGGCCTGCTCAACAGGAGAAAGAGTCTTGACCTGATACTTGCGGTATTCTTTCTCGGCTTTTTCCATGGCCTGTTGGTGGCTTACTGAACCGGCATCCAAAAGAATCTGTTCTCCAGTGCCGGAGAGGATACCATCCAATTGCTTGATATAGTCCTCCATATACATGGGCCGATGACGGATAGCCTGTATTTCTGCAAAGTCAAAATATCCGGAAACTATGTTGTTGAGAACTTTTAATTCATCGGCTGTCAAATAGTTCTTTGCAATCTTGGTGTCTTTTAATGTGGGCAACTCTCCCTCGAAGGTAGAAAGCCCCATAAACGGCTTGTCGGCATCTGCCCTCTCATATATCAGTTCTGCCGCGGTATGGCCGTGCGCTGCATAATGAAGCTTATTCTGGA
>Ga0256405_10007849_pt1 | contig 15687 bp, 15 predicted proteins | sample RumenRJG_02DNA_FD_189096 | JGI IMG/M metagenome (GOLD analysis project Ga0256405, IMG submission 189096) | Bovine rumen microbial communities from Lethbridge, Alberta, Canada - RJG_02 | ecosystem: Host-associated > Mammals > Digestive system > Stomach > Rumen | place: Canada: Alberta... | reverse complement strand
AGTCCTTCTTCGATAGCGATCGGTGTGATCAGGGATACTTCCATTACTACGTTGTCTCCGGGCATGCACATCTCTGTGCCTTCGGGAAGCTGAAGATCTCCGGTTACGTCTGTTGTTCTGAAATAGAACTGCGGTCTGTAGCCGTTGAAGAACGGTGTGTGTCTTCCACCCTCTTCCTTCTTAAGAACGTATACCTGTCCCTTGAAGTGTGTGTGCGGGTGAATTGTGCCGGGCTTGCAGAGTACCTGTCCTCTTTCGATGTCTGTTCTCTGTACGCCTCTAAGCAGTGCGCCGATGTTGTCTCCTGTCTCTGCTTCGTCAAGGAGCTTTCTGAACATCTCTACGCCTGTTACTACGACCTTACGTCTCTCTTCTGTAAGTCCGATGATCTCTACTTCGTCACCAACCTTAAGTGTTCCTCTTTCAACTCTTCCGGTTGCTACTGTTCCTCTTCCTGTGATGGAGAAGATGTCCTCGATGGGCATAAGGAACGGCTTGTCGTTTGCTCTCTGCGGTTCGGGAATGTATTCATCTACTGCTTCCATGAGCTCGATGATCTTGTCTCCCCACTCGCCTGAGGGATCTTCAAGGGCCTTAAGTGCGGATCCTCTGATGATCGGTGTGTCATCGCCGGGGAATTCGTACTGGTCAAGAAGCTCTCTTACTTCCATCTCTACCAGGTCAAGAAGCTCTTCGTCGTCTACCATGTCGCACTTGTTAAGGAATACGATGATGTAGGGTACTCCTACCTGTCTGGAAAGAAGGATGTGCTCTCTTGTCTGAGGCATGGGTCCGTCTGTTGCTGCTACTACCAGGATAGCTCCGTCCATCTGAGCTGCTCCTGTGATCATGTTCTTTACATAGTCAGCGTGGCCCGGGCAGTCAACGTGAGCATAGTGTCTGTTAGGTGTCTCATACTCAACGTGTGCTGTGGAAATGGTGATTCCTCTTTCTCTCTCTTCAGGTGCCTTGTCGATAGCGTCGAATGCTACGAACTCGCCGAGACCGTATCTCTCGTGAAGAGTCTTTGTGATAGCTGCTGTCAGTGTGGTCTTACCATGGTCAACGTGGCCGATGGTTCCGATGTTGATGTGGGGTTTTGTTCTCTCGAACTTTTGCTTAGCCATTTTGGGTTCCTCCTATTTATAACGTTATTTTTTGGAAGACGGGTCCGGGCGTCCCCGGCCCGCACGCGTTCTCACACGCAAAAAATATTTTAACACATCCGCCCCGAAAATAAAAGGCTTTTTGTAAAGAAAAAAGGCTGGTAAAAACCAGCCTTCATGGAGCTGTTGAGCAGGCTCGAACTGCCGAACCTCTTCCTTACCAAGGAAGTGCTCTACCTACTGAGCTACAACAGCATATTTCGCACTTCTTCATCTGTGCACCAATGATTATACTTAACTGCCCGCCTAAAGTCAAGAGAGAAAAATCTCTAATGCGAACACGTCGCCCCCGCCCCGGCCACCGGCCGGGGCGGGGCCTTCATATCATATTACATATCCAAAAGTTTCAGGATTGCCCTGTAGTATATCTCCTGCTGGAGTCCCAGCTCCTTGACCACCAGGCATTCGTTGGCGTCATGGATGTGGTTGTCGCCGCCGGGGAATTCGCATCCGAAGGCGATAATGCCGGGGATAGACTTGGCATAGGTGCCTCCGCCGATGACCTGGGGCTTGGATTCCATATCACCCGTGACCTCCTGATAGGCAGAAAGCAGGTTCTGCACAAGCGGGGAATCCGGAGCATAGAACAGAGGCTCCACCACCTTCATCACTTCCAGTGATCCTCTGGGATCATCCAGGTATGGCTTGACCTTTTCCACCATCTGGTCCGGACTAAGGGTCACAGGATATCTGCAGTCCAGAGTGCAGGTGATCACTCCGTCTTCCATCTTGGTGATCCCGTTATTCATCGTCAGTGCGCCGTAGGCGTCCTCCGCCTTGAGGCCGCAGCCTCTTCCGTCGCAGGATGTTCCGATGCGCTCCACGTAGAAGTCCACGAAGTCATCCTCCATGCCGGCCTTCTTGAGGGCCTCCATGGTGCATCCGCAGGCGTTGACGCCCTGTGTGGGAAGGCTGGCGTGAGCCGACACTCCCTTGGCGAATATGGTGATCAGCCCGTTCTCCTCAGTGAGGGAGAAGTCCGGAAGTGCCGTTTCCTTCAGGGCGTGAGCCAGAGCTTCCAGATCCACGTCTTCGCTCTTGACCACTGTGGTGCATTCGTTGCAGACTGCGTTGGACACGAATCCGCCGTGGATGTCCACGATCTTTGTGGACTTGCTCCTGGCCAGCATGCCCAGCATGCCCTTTTCTCCGTGGATGCCGGGGAAATCGCCGTCAGGGGTGAAGCCCACCGTAATGGGTTCCTCATGCTGATTGTAATAGGCCATGCAGCGGGAGCCGGACTCCTCGTTGCAGCCCATGAGGACTCTGATCCTCTTGTTCAGGGGAATGCCGCTTTCAAGGACCCTCTTCATGGCGTAGAGTGATGCAACCACTCCGCCCTTATCATCGCTGACTCCTCTGCCGTAGACCTTGTCGCCTTTGCGGGTCACGGTGAAGGGATCTGTGTCCCAGCCTGTCCCGGCGGGCACGATGTCCAGGTGTCCCACCAGGCCGATTATATCCTGGCCCTGTCCGATCTCTGCGTATCCGCAGTAGTTGTCCACGTTCTTGGTCCTGAAGCCCATCTCTTCCGCCATCTCAAGGGCCTCCTTGAGTACGGCAGCGGGGCCTTCGCCGAAGGGCTTGCCCTCTGAAGGCTCACCCTCCACTGAATTGTACTGTACCAGCCTCTGAAGGCTCTGAAGCATCTCCTCTGTCAAAGCTTCGTTTTCTACGTATGCCATCTGTATCTCCTTAAAACTCAAATCTTAACTTTAGCTTCTGAAGAAGTCCAGAACGTCCTGAATGACCATGTCCCTCTCATCCTCGTTTAAGATCTCGTGCTTCATATGGTCATAGACCTTGTTGGAAACGGTGAAGCCTGCCTTCTCCAGGTTGGAGATGGAACCGGCCAGGCCCTTTGCGCCGCCTGTTACGGGGTCATCCACACCGCTCAAAAGAAGTATTTTGCAGTCCTTGTTCACGTCCTTGTAGCGCTCGGGCTTTGAGATGTTGGCTGTCATTTCGAAAAGACTCTTGTAGCCGCCCACCATGAAGGGGAATCCGCTGTCGGGATCAGCTTCGTAGGTCTTGATGTTTTCCTGATTGTAGGAGAGCCACTGGAACTCCTCGCCCGGCTTTGGCTTGCCGCCAGTGCCGGCCTGGGTCAGCTTGAGCATGATGGGGCTGAAGCCTGTGAGGCCCAGCTTCTTTGCCTGTCTGTTGGCGATCCAGACTCCCAGCTTGGCTGCGCCGTTGGGGCATACCGTGCCGCTCAGGACCACCCTGTTGGTGCAGGCGGAATATCTCTCCAGCCATGCGCGGACGTTCAGTGTTCCCATGGAGTGGCCGAAGACGTACAGCGGAAGTCCCGGATACCTTTCAAGAAGGTAGTCGGTGATCTGCTTGTGGTCGTGCACCAGATTCTCAGTGCCGCCTTTACCGAAATACCCCTTAACTCCCGTAGAGTCCAGGGATTCTCCGTGGCCTCTCATGTCGCTGATGGCTGCCACATAGCCTGCCTCCATCAGTTTGTTCATGAAGTAATCGTACCTTTCCTTGTGCTCTGCCATTCCGTGGAACACCTGCACGATGCCTACAGGATTCTCGGGTTCGTAGATGTTGAGAGCAAGCTTTGCGCCTTCAACGCCGTCCAAAAATACTTTTTCCATGACATTCTCCTTTAGATTCCGGTTTTCTCCGGACAGGTTATATTTTTCTATGTTTCAGACCGCGACACTCCCGCGGTCCGTACTTACGATACCTTTACATGTCCAGTATGCTTGTGACCTTGTGGCGCACCCTCTGTATGGCGTTATCCACGGTCTTTGGGGACTTACCCAGCTCCCTGGCTATGTCGATGTAGTTCTTGCCCTCCAGTTTTTTGCGGAAAACATCCCTTTCCAGCTGGCTGAAGTTGGCATTGATGGCCGCGACTATCCTGTCCACCATCTCCTGGTAGATCAGCTTCTGCTCCGGCTCGTCGAACATGGAGGCCCTCACAATATCCCCGATGGTCAGGTTCTCGTCGGCGCTTTCCACCGTGTCGCTTAAGGACACCGCCTCGTTCAAGGGGTGGTTTTTCTCACGGTCAGCGTTCCTGATGGCCTTGATGATCTGGTTGGTTATGCAGGTGGACGCAAAAGTTTTGAAGCTGGCCTCTCTCTCGGGGTCGAAGTTTCTCACGGCCTTCATGAGACCGATCATGCCCTCCTGGACCACGTCCTCCTGGTCGCCTCCTGCGATGAAGTAGGCCTTTGCCTTAAGCTTGGCCAGTCCTTTGTACTTGTCGATCAGGATCTCTTCAGCCGTCTCGCTGCCTTCCTTGGCCATGGCCGCCAGCTGCTCGTCTGTCAAGATCAAAAGATTTTCTATAGTCAAATCTATACCGCCTTAGGTTTCGTCACAAAAAATTCAGCCCAGGTCTCTCTGCCTTCTCACTTCGTACATCACGCAGCAGGCCGCATTGGAGGCGTTAAGGGAATTCACGTGGCCCCTCATGGGTATGGACACTGTGAAATCGCACTTCTCCTTCACCAGTCTGGAGATGCCGAAGCCCTCTGATCCGATGACCAGCGCCAGGCCGCCCTTCATGTTCTGGTCCGTGTAGTTCTCGCCGTCCATATCGCAGGCATATACCCAGATCCCCTTTTCTTTGAGGGATTCCAGGGTTTGTGCGATGTTGGACACCTTTGCCACGGGTACGTATTCGATTGCTCCTGCGGAGGCCTTGGCCACCGTGTCGGTGAGGCCTGCAGAATGTCTCTTGGGGATTATGATGCCGTGGGCGCCTGCGCAGTCTGCTGTCCTGATGATAGCTCCCAAATTGTGGGGATCCTCGATCCCGTCCAGGACTATGAGGAAGGGGTCCTCCCCCTTATCGGCCGCCTTCTCCAGGATGTCTTCCACGGAAGCGTAGGAGTATGAGCTCACGTAGGCCGCCACTCCCTGGTGGGGCTGTCCCTGGGATATCCTGTCCAGAGCCTGACGCTCAGACTTCATTACAGGGATCCCTCTCTCCTTAGCCTTGGCGATCAGCACCTTCATGGAGCCTTCCTCGGAAGACACGAGTATTCTGTCGATCTCCCGTCCTGCCTTCAGCGCCTCGTTCACCGGGTTCCTTCCGATGATAAGATTGGTGTTGGTCTCTCTGACCTCATCCAAGTCTCTCTGAGCCTTCGCGGTTCTCGTGCCCCTCTCGCCTCTGGCAGGTCTGGTCTCTCTTGTGTTTTTTGCGCTCTTAGTCATCCAAAAGATCCTCCGGTGTGATCATCTTTCTGCGATACTCAAAAAACTGGAAGTCCGTATCTCCCTCGGTCATCATTTCGGAGCTCCACACCACCTTGAAGTTGGGGTTCTCGTCAATGTTTCTGATGTAGGTATCGGCTTCGAACTCCTTGTAGACCTTGGTCACCAGGAGTCTGTCGCACATGTCCATCATCTCGTTGTACACGGAAGCTCCGCCTATGATCATCACGTTGTTGGTATCGTAATTGTTCAGTTCCTCCAGGAGCGCTTCCATGTCGTGGACGATGATGGCTCCTTCTTTGGTGAAGTCGGCCTGCCTGGTTAAGACTATGTTCACTCTGTCCTTGAGAGGCTCCCCCTTAGGAAGGCTCTCAAGGGTGGAACGGCCCATGACCACCACCTTGCCCAGTGTATTTTTCTTAAAAAACTTCATGTCCTCCTTGAGATGACAGAGGAGGCGGCCGTCCTTGCCGATGGCCCAGTTCTTGTCAGTGCAAACTATGAGATTCATTTTTCCTCCTAAAGTCATACTGCAATGGGGATGTTCAGTATCTGTTCTCCGTGTAAGTAATCCTCCACCCTTACATCCTCCGGGGTGAAGTCGTAGAAGTCCTTGATCTCGGGATTCAGCGTGACCTTTGGGGCCGGATACTGACGTCTTTCGATCAGTTCCTCTATGATTGGAACGTGTCTGTTATATATGTGAGCATCTGAGATCACGTGGACCAGCTCTCCGGGCTGATAACCCGTGACCTGGGCCAGCATCATCACCAGAAGGGCATACTGCACCACGTTCCAGTTGTTGGCAGCCAGTATATCCTGAGATCTCTGGTTCAGAATAGCATTGAGCTTGTTTCCTGTAACGTTGAAGGTCACCGAATATGCGCAGGGCTCCAGGTTCATCTCGCTGAGATCCTCGAAGTTATACATATTGGTCAGGATCCTTCTGGACTGGGGCTGATTCTTCAGCTGCCATATCACGTTGTCCACCTGGTCCATCTCGCCCTGGGCGAACTTGTACTTCTTTGCCATCTGATAGCCGTAGGCCTTGCCGATGGATCCGTCGGGATCCGCCCACTCGTCCCAGATGTGGGGCTTCAGATCGTGGATGTTGTTGGACTTTCTCTGCCAAATCCAGAGCACCTCATCCATGGCGGACTTGATGGCGGTCCGCCTCAAGGTAAGAGCCGGAAACTCCTGAGACAGGTCGTAGCGGTTCACCACTCCGAAGGTCTTGATGGTGTAGGCGGGGGATCCGTCCTCCCACCTGGCCCTGACGGTGGCTCCCTCAGTGCTGAAGCCCTCCTCCAGGATCCTTTTGCACATATTTACGAATAATACGTCTGCCTTGCTCATCTGGCTTCCTCTTCAACTTCAGTTTCATCGAACAGATCGGCCATGTTGGTGCCTATGCCGATCAGTTCATCTATGGTCATACCTATGACTCCTGCGATACCGTCCATGAGATGCTGCATGTCGCCCTTGCTCTTGTCGATCCGTGCCATGACCTCCGGTCCTTCCCCTCTCTGGATCGCCTTGTTCTCGATGTAGCGGAAACGCTCGTCAATTCCCACATAAGTGTCTTCCTTGATCAGCCTGTCTCCCAGCCAGATCATGTCCTGCTCGTTCACATGTTCTACAGGACTGTATCCCACACCGGTCATGTGGAGTCTTACCAGGGCCGCTTCCTCGGGATAGCCCAGTTCCAAAAGCTTGTCCGCCGCCACGTCCCAGTGCCTCTCCTGCACTCTGGCCATGTCGTGGGTGAGCCCCGCTCCCCTGATCATCTCCAGATCCAGGCTGTGGCCGTATCGGTTCAGCTCCCGGGCGATCATGAGGGCTATCATTGTCACTCCCTTGCAGTGTCTTATCACGTGGGGCGGAGTTGAGTACTCCCTGTATAGTTCTTGTACTTTACTGTAGGTTAACCTCTTCATATATCCTGTTCTTGGCTCTCCGCTTCCTCGATGATGCCAAAGGTCAGAGCCATGATCTCTTCCAGCCGGTCCTCTCTGCCCTCCAGGCTCAAAAAACCCACCAGCGCCTCGAAGGCGGTGGCCAGCTTTTCCTTCACCGGGTCCGAACCCTTCTTGGAAGATTTTATCCTTTTGGAGGAGATCTGCTTGTGATTTCTGGCCCGCTTCACCACGTTGAGTTCCTCGTCGGTGAGCACCCCGGCCATGAGTTTTTTGATGACCTCGGCCTGAGCCTCGGCTCTCACGTACTTCACGGCTTCTCTGTGGAGCCTGTCCACCCTGGAACCCGGGTTCAGTTCCAGCACTCTCCTTCTGACATATACCTCGTAGACTCCGTCTCCCATAAATGCCAGTGCCATGCTATCCAACATTTTGGTCTCCTCTCAGCTCCTTGAGCTCTCCCAGAGAAAAGATCACAAGCCCCACCCAGATGATGGCGAAGGCTATGATCTGCACGGGATAGAAATCCTCTTTAAAGTAGAATATCCCTATGAACAGCGCTATGGTAGGCGAGATGTACTCCGTAAGCCCCAGCATGAACATGCTGGTCTTGTTGGCCGCATCCGCAAACAGCGTAAGCGGCAGGGCCGTTACGAATCCGCACAGAAGGAGCAAAACATACCTGCCCCAGCCGAATCCCAGAGCCCCCTGTCCTGTACCCTCCAGCCAGAAGACCACCATAAGGGCAAAGGGTGCGATGAATACCGTCTCGTACATAAGAGACAGAAGGGGCGGCATTTTGATCCCCTTCTTCAAAGCGGCATAACAGGAAAAGGATATGGCTATGGCCAAAGCGATACCCGGGAATTCCTTGAAATATACGATCACTGCGATCACTCCCGCCGCTCCGAAGGCCAAAGCCACAGCCTTGTATCTGTTTAGCTTCTCTCCGAAGAAGATCATTCCGAACAGGCAGACCATGAGTGGCTCTATGTAGTAGCCTATGCTGGTCTGGATCACGTGCCCCGAGTTAATGGCCCAGATGTACACGGACCAGTTGAAGGTTATGATGATCCCTGCTCCGATCATGCGGAGAGTGAGCTTCCGGTCCTTAAGAGGCGCGAGAACAGTTTCTCTGCCGTAAAAGATCAGAGCTCCCAGGGTGCAGACCACTGCCACCAGAACGATCCTGTAGAATATGATGGTGCTGCTCTCTATGGGCTTGAGCCAGGCCCAGTAAATGGGGCAGATGCCCCACCAGACGCTGCACAGCACCGCAGAGATCAGCCCCTGCTTGTATTTTTTGCGCTCATCTAAAGTCATGCTTTTTCGATGACCGGACCCTCTGCGGTATCCTTAACGGTGTATCCCAGGGCGCTGATCTGGTCTCTCAGAGCATCAGCCTTGGCGAAATCCTTAGCCTTCTTGGCCTGGGCTCTCTCCTCCACCAGTTTCACCACTTCTTCGGGAACGCCGGCATACCTGTTGGCTTCCTTCTCGGCCTTGGCCTGAAGATACTTGTCCGCCCTGTCCAGAAGTCCCAGGCTCAGCACTCTCTCGAAGTCATTTATGAGATAGAGCTTGGTGCGGTCGTTGGTATTGGCCTTCAATACATCGTATAAAAGCGATACTGCGTTTGCAGTGTTAAGATCCATGGCAAGATTCCTTACGAACTTCTCCGTAAGGCTGTCGATCACTGCCTGATCCAGGTCTGACTGGTCGTTTCTGTCCAGCTGAGCAACTCTCTGCACCAGCTTCTCGTACTCTCTCTTGGCGTTATCAAGAGCGTCGAAGGAGAATACCAGAGTCTTCCTGTAGTGGGACTCCAGGCAGAAGAGCCTGTAGCAAAGAGGATCGTAGCCCTTCTGCTCCAGAAGGGAGACAGTCAGGAACTCGCCCTTGGACTTGGACATCTTGCCGGACTCATCGTTCAGGTGAGCCACGTGGAACCACTGGGTGCACCAGGGGTGTCCAAGATAAGCTTCGCTCTGGGCGATCTCATTGGTGTGGTGGGGGAACATGTTGTCCACTCCGCCGCAGTGGATGTCGCAGTACTCTCCAAGGTGCTTAATGGAAATGCAGGAGCACTCGATGTGCCAGCCGGGATATCCCATCTCATCGAAGAAGGGGGACTCCCACTTGAGAGCCTGATCCTCGAACTTGGACTGGGTGAACCAGAGGACGAAGTCAGCCTTGTTCCTCTTGTTCAGATCCTCTTCAACACCTTCCCTCACTCCCACGGCCAGGTCCTCTTCGTCGTGTTCTCCGAAGACATAGTATCTGTCCAGCTTGGATGTGTCGAAGTAGATGTTGCCGCCGGCCTTGTAGGCGTAGCCCTTGTCCAGGAGGACCTGGATCATGTGGATGTACTCCGGGATAAGGTTGGTGGCAGGCTCGATGACGTCGGGCTTCTTGATGTTGAGCTTCTCGCAGTCAGACGCAAAAGCATCAGTATAGAACTTGGCGATCTCCATGACTGTCTTGTGCTCGCGCTTGGCGCCCTTGACCATCTTGTCCTCGCCCTCGTCCGCGTCGGACGTCAGATGTCCCACGTCGGTGATGTTGGAGACTCTCTTAACGTCGTAGCCTGCATATCTCAGGAACTTCTCCAGAGCGTCCTCCATGATGTAGGATCTGAGGTTTCCTATGTGGGCGAAGTGATAGACCGTGGGGCCGCAGGTGTAGAGGCCCAGCTTGCCCGGCTCATGAGTTTTGATCAGGTCTTTTTTTCTCGTATAGCTGTTGTACAGCCTGATTTCAGGTATGTTTGTCATTATATTTCCTCTTCAAAGACCCTTACAGTCTTCATGACCTGAGGGTCGTAGGGTTTATCGCTGTAGTCACGTTCAACTGAAACGATCTTGTCGGCCTCTTCGATGCCTTCCGTGACCCTCCCGAAGGCGGCATACTCGCCGTCAAGGTGTGGAGCATCCTCCACCATGATGAAGAACTGGGAACCTGCAGAATTGGGGTCCATTGCCCTTGCCATGGAAATCACGCCTCTCAAGTGTCTGATGTCGTTTCTGACACCGTTGGAATTGAACTCGCCCTTGATGGTCCAGCCCGGTCCGCCGATGCCGATGCCCTTGGGATCTCCTCCCTGGATCATGAATCCGGGGATGACCCTGTGGAAGATCAGCCCATCATAGAAGCCTGAATTAGCCAGTTTCTCGAAGTTTTCAACTGTAATGGGAGCGATCTCAGGGTAAAGTTCGCCCTTCATTACTCCGCCATCTTCCATCTCGATAGTGAATTTTTTCATAACTTCCTCCTAAACGCGTCTTACCTATATTTTATGAAAACACGACAGCGCCTAGTGCGCCCATCGCAATTATTAACTGTATCGCTCCCACCTTGTTTGACAATGATAGTCCAAAAGATACAAGCGCCATTCCAAGCACCGGAAGATCCACTCCCTGGTAGACTCCAAGCATCCCTTCTCCTCCGGACACGAACAGAGCACCCTCTGCTATGAACCACACTCCCGAAAGGAGCATGCCCAGCGTCACCGGTCTGATGCCTACAAATGCACCGTCCACCAGTCGGTTGTCCCTGTGTTCCTTGAGGAACTTGGTAAATATGACCACCAGAAGAAAGGACGGCAGGATCACTCCCAGTGTGGAGCAAAGTGATCCCGGGATCCCTGCAGCCTCAAAACCCACATAGGTCGCCGCATTGACCGCAATGGGCCCGGGCGTAGCCTGAGATATACCAAAAAAATTTGCAAACTGTTCTTTTGTTATATCTGTGAACTTGCTGACCCCCTGATAGATCAGAGGCAGTATGGCCAGTCCTCCGCCGAATCCCACGAAACCTATCTTAAGAAAGGTGAGGAAAAGTCTCAGGTATATCATGCCTTCTCCTCCTTCATTCTGATAAGCCCGTAGATGATCCCTATGACAAGACCTCCAAGAATAGCCCAGACGGCATCCATCTTCCAAAAGGTTATAGCAAGAAATGCCAGAGGGAAGACGAGGGCTGTGATGACCATCTGTGCACGTTCCTCCTTTGACTTGTCCAGGATCTGCTTTCCGAGCTTGAAGCAGGTGGCAAGGATAAGGCCCAGAGTGGCGGCGCGGATCCCTCTGAGCGCCCCTATGATGTATGGATTCTCCTCAAAAGCCTCCATGAATATGGCTACCAGTATGATTATGACTAAGGAAGGCAGCACCATGCCTAAAACTGAGACCATGGCGCCCTTTATTCCCTTCATCCTGTACCCTACGAATACCGACATGTTGACAGCCACCACTCCCGGAAGGGTCTGGGCCACAGTTATGCAGTCCAGCACCTCGTCCTCTGAGAGCCAGTGCTTGCCCCTAAGTCTGTCCTGAAGCATGGCGATCATGGCTGCTCCACCTCCGAAGGTGAAGAGCCCCAGGGTAAAAAATTCTATGAACAGCTTAAGGTACATGTTGTCCTTAATGCTTGGTTTCTGTTCCAAAGAGTCAACCTCTCTTCTCTCTCTCCACTATGTTGACTGCTTCCTGAACCGCCTCTTCCCATGTGAGGTCGGTCTTTTCAGCTTCTCTTCTGAGTTTGTATTCCACTACGCCCTCGCCGGCGCGCTTGCCTACGGTGATCCTTACGGGGATACCGATCAGGTCTGCATCCTTGAACTTGACGCCGGGACGCTCGTCTCTGTCATCCCAGATGACCTCGATGCCCCTTCTCTGAAGCTCATCGTGAAGCTTCTCTGATAGCTGATCCTGGACCGGATCGCCGGGCTTCATCTCGGTGATGATAACGTGGTAAGGAGCAACTGACATGGGCCAGATAATACCGTTCTCGTCGTGGTTCTCAGGCATGTCTATGATGGCCTGGAAGGTGCGTGATACGCCGATTCCGTAGCATCCCATGTAGATGGGCTTGCTCTCCTGGTTCTCGTCCTTATATACGGCTCCCATGGGAACAGAATACTTGGTGCCCAGGGTGAAGATCTGTCCGACCTCCACGCCTCTTGCGTGCTTGACAGGTCTTCCGCAGCAGGGGCAGGGATCTCCCTCTTTCAGAGTCTTGAGATCAGTCACGATGTCTGCAGTATAGTCACGGCCGTAGTTCACGTTCAAAATATGGTGGTCCGCCTCGCATGCTCCTGCACAGAGGTTTCTCAGTCCAACCAGTTCTGAATCCACTACCACCTTGCAGTCGTGAAGTCCTACGGGTCCGGTGAATCCTCCCACGGATCCGGTCTTTTCGTGCATGGCCGCCTCGTCTGCAAAGGCGATCTCGTACTCCCTGATTCCAAGAGCGTTCACAAGCTTTGTCATGTTAAGCTCTCTGTCGCCTCTTACGAAGGCTGCCACGTATTCCTTCTCATTTCCTTCCTCATCGTAGGTGATGAAGAGGAGAGCCTTGATGGTCTGGCTCTTTTCCAGGCCAAGGAAGTTGGCTACCTCCTCGATGGTCTTGGTGCCCGGTGTCAGTACCTTCTCCATGGGAAGCATGTCGCAGGTATCAGGCTCCGCATCCTTGAAGGCTGCCTTTTCAACGGTGGCTGCCATATCGCAGTTCTCGCAGTATGCGATCTCGGACTCGCCGAATTCGCAGAGGGCTGTGAACTCGTGGGAAGAATCTCCGCCGATGGCTCCGTTGTCAGCCTCTACAGGTCTGAAGGTCAGGCCGCATCTGTTGAACACGTTGGTGTAAGCATCGAACATCTTCTGATAGCTCACCATCATGCCCTCGTGATCCTTGTCGAAGGAGTAGTTGTCCTTCATGATGAAGTTTCTGGATCTCATCATGCCGTATCTGGGACGGGCTTCGTCTCTGAACTTATCGGTGATCTGATAGAGCATGAAGGGCAGCTGCCTGTGGGAATCCACTCCGGATCTGACGATATCCGTAAAAATCTCCTCAGCCGTGGGTCCCAGACAGAATGGCCTTCCGTTCCTGTCCTTTATTCTCCACATTTCAGGGCCGTAGGCGGCCCATCTGCCGGACTCCTCCCAGAGCTCCGATGGCTGAAGGATCGAAGTGCAGATCTCCTGGGCGCCCTTAGCGTCCATCTCTTCTCTTACGATCTGTTCGATCTTTCTCACCACTCTCCAGCCCATGGGCATGTAGGTGTAGATGCCGGCTGCGGTCTTCCTGATCATTCCCGCTCTTAAGAGCAGGATGTGGCTGGGTATCTCCGCCTCCTGGGGTACTTCTCTGAATGTTTTGAATAAGCTGTCGGAAAGTTTCATCTTTAAAAATATCTCCTGTCTAGTTTTGTGTCTTATGTTTTTTGCGCTATTCTGTCAGCGCCTTATGGTCACTGTGGCAAGGGAGGCTATCCCTTCCCCGCGGCCTGTGAATCCCAGGCCTTCGGTGGTGGTTCCCTTGATGTTCACTGAAGATGTGTTGAGGCCCAGAGCGCCTGCCACCTTCTCGGTCATTTCCGCCACAAAAGGTGCGATCTTGGGTCTCTGGCAGATTACGGTGATATCAGCGTTCACCGCGGACCAGCCCTCTTCCCTGAGAAGCTCCATGACCTTTTCAAGAAGCTTCATGGAATCCGCTCCTTCGTACTCGGGATCGGTGTCCGGGAAGTGTCTTCCTATGTCGCCCATGGCTGCGGCTCCGAGAAGAGCATCCATTAGAGCGTGGAGCGCCACGTCAGCGTCGGAATGGCCCAGAAGTCCTTTCTCGTAGGGAACCTCCACACCGCAGATAATGCATTTCCTGTCCTCCACCAGCCGGTGGACATCGAAGCCTGTGCCGGTCCTGGTCTCAACGGGCATGTCATCCCTGGTGGTTATCTTCAAGTTGGCGTAATCTCCTTCCACAATGGACACCTTAAATCCTGCGTGCTCCGCCATGCCTCCCTCGTCGGTGGAGGCGAAGCCCTCTGCTCTGGCCTTCTCGTAGGCCGTCCTTATGACCTCCGTTCTGAAGCCCTGAGGGGTCTGGACTGCGAAGAGTTCGTCCCTCTTCAGATTCCCCTGAACAGTCCTGATGGTGTCCTTGGGCCTGACGCAGGGCACTGCAGCCCCTGTCTCATAGACCTCGCGGACCACCCTCTCTATGACATCACTTGTGATGAAGGGTCTGGCGGCATCGTGGATGAGCACCAGCCCGTCAGACGTGGCCTTCAGGCCTTCCCACACGGAATCCGTCCTCTCCTTCCCTCCGGGCACCACCCTTGCAGGCAGGCCTTTCGACTGAAGAAGTTCTGCGGTCTCATCCATGAAGTCCGGATTGGCGATCACCACGATCTCGTCCACGTAAGGCGCTCTTATGAAGTTTTCAAGGCTCTGCTCCAGCACGGTGCGGTCTCCCAGCTTCAGAAACTGCTTGGGCACATCCGCTCCGAATCTGGAGCCCTTGCCTGCCGCCGCAATAAGGGCGGTCACCTTAAGGCCTTGATACATCTTAAGTCTGATCCTATTTGATCTTGCCGAAGATCATTCTTCCTGCGGATGTCTGAAGCACGGAAGTTACCGTGATGTCCACATCCTGACCAATATACTTCCTGCCGTCCTCTACCACGATCATGGTACCGTCGTCCAGGTAAGCTACAGCCTGCTCTCTGTCCTTGCCGGCCTTCACCAGCTTGACGTTCATCTTTTCTCCCGGGATCGAGATCGGTTTCACCGCGTTGGCCAGGTCATTGATGTTGAGCACCGGAACGTTCTTGATGGCCGCCACCTTGTTCAAATTGAAGTCATTGGTGACAAGCTTGCCCTTCATGATCTGAGCCAGCTTGAGCAGCTTCACGTCCACTTCCGGGATCTCCTTCAGGGCCTTTTCCTGATCCGTGTTGTAGATCTGGATCTCGAACTCCGTCTGGATCTTGTTCAAAATATCCAGGCCCCGTCTTCCTCTGACTCTCTTAAGGCTGTCCGAGGAATCGGCGATGTGCCTGAGCTCCACCAGCACGAATTCCGGAATGATTATGGGTCCTTCCAGAAAACCTGCCTTCATGATCTCCAGCACTCTTCCGTCGATGATGACACTGGTGTCCAGGATCTTCGGTATGCGGTTGTCTTTTTTGTTCCTGTCCTTTGCGTTGTATTCGTACTCGTTGGTCTCCTTCTGCTTCTTTTGGGAAGTCATGACCAGGTTGTACAGTTCCGGAGCCTTACGGGATCCGATGACAGCCAAGGTGAAACCCAGAAGTGAGTAGACGATAACGGTAACGGTCAGGTACAGAGACTTTTGCTCTACGATATTCTGATAAATTGTGGTTATAAAGTATGCGATTATCAGTCCCAGCAAAAGACCTACGACCCCGCCGATGATCTCCACGGGAGAAACTCCCTTGATCTCGTTTTCAATAGAGGCTGCCGCCCGGCGGCTCCTTGCGGTAAACCCCGGGGCGATAACATAAAAGATGATTGCGAAAATAATAATAAATACTAAAGCCACTACCGTCTGTTCGGTCTGAGTCAGTGCATCTTCGGTCATGCCGTTATACTTCAAAAGGAAGTACA
>Ga0256405_10007848_pt1 | contig 15689 bp, 27 predicted proteins | sample RumenRJG_02DNA_FD_189096 | JGI IMG/M metagenome (GOLD analysis project Ga0256405, IMG submission 189096) | Bovine rumen microbial communities from Lethbridge, Alberta, Canada - RJG_02 | ecosystem: Host-associated > Mammals > Digestive system > Stomach > Rumen | place: Canada: Alberta... | reverse complement strand
GAATTCAGCAAAGCCGTTAAGGATTACCGGTTGAGTGTTTGACAGACGAATACTCTTGTAATCAGCAGGCTCTATATCATTTTCATAGAGAAAGTCTTTTGCCCATTGAATACTTGCATTGCTATATCGTCTGTCCCAATCAGAAGCGGAATTGACGGCAAGAGCAACAGCCGCACATATATCAAATGTGCTGTATTCGTCTTTCATTTCTTTGAGTGTAATATCAAAGCATTCATCAAAGTTATCGCCGTTTCTGTTTTTCCTTATCTCATCATCGAGCTTGTAACCGACCTTTTCAACCAAAGCTCTGTTTTTCAGCATCTCATACATTTTATCAACCTCCTGCGCAAGTTTTACAGCTTGCTGTTTCTTTTCAAACACCGAAGCGGTTTGCCAATGTATTTCGCTGTCAACAATATTTACTTTTGTTGCGCAGTAATAAGTCTGCTGTGCTATATCGTTAAGAACAGTACAGATACCGTATTGCTCCAGTATCTCAAACACCTGACCGCCGTGTGTGTATATCAGTTCACTCATATCAGTTCTGATATGCAATAGAGAATAAATAATACTTTGTTGTGATTTCTCCATTGCGTTTCTTTTTTAGCCCATATCTGCAAGGCAACAGTCCTATTTTGTCTTTTATAAAGCTCTTGAAATTACTGCTGTCATTGAGATACATGAACAGTTCTGTGTTATCTCGCTCTACTCTCATAGGCTCGATAAAGCTTTCGGGTATATCCTTGAGCAAGTCCGAACAGCTTATCTCCTTAAAGTGTGTAAGCTCAACATCGCCGTTGTTGTAGTCAAGCCTACCGAGCTTAACCTTGTCTGTCTGCTCTGTTTCCCTTGCATCTATGTAGTAATAGCCTTTATCTCTCGGATCGTAGACCGTTATAAACGACAAATCGTGTGAAGGCAGCTTAACGGCTTCTGCTATGCGATAGTGAGCAAGTTTCAGCCTGCCGCCGAACTTATTGATCGTCAGCTCGTATTTCTTCGTTGCGTCCATTTATGTCACTCTCCTTTGCGGTATCAGCCGACTGCTTTGCTGTTGGATTTGAGGATATGCTAAATGCAGGAGTTTCAAGCAGCTTTCTGACCTCACTCGGCACATATTTGCGGTACATCTTATCAATCAGTTTTCCAAGCTGCACCCTGTATTCTTCATCAAACTGGGAGCTATCCAGTCCCTTTTCAGCCATATAGTGCTTGATAAGATTGACCTTTGTCTTATCAATACCAAACTCAAATGCGTTGTCCGTGTTCTTCTTAGAGCTTTTCATAGTAATTTATTCCTTCCTATTATATAGTATAGTCCGATAAACCATAAAAATCAATAGTAAAAGTGTACAAATATTTAATTGATTAAATGGTAATATTTGCTATGCGTGTTTTGCAGTGTTTTGTATTTTTGTCGCAAGACAAAAAGTTCAACGTCCAAGACCTTTGCTTTGCGCTGTCCCCTGTTCAAAATCTTCCTCATAGCCATGATAAGTGTCGAACCACTCATCAGCTTCTGCTTCTGTTTCTCCCGACCAGTCTGCATACATCACATCAGGCGGATATAGATCACGATCTCCAAACATACAGATAAATTTAGGATAATCGTATTCCTCTCGCCATTCGTCCGAGCAGTTACATTCATAAAGTGTGTATTCTGTTGTAAATCCGTCTGCATCTGTGACCTCTTTGGATCTTATCGAATTCCAGTTTTCGCTTTCTTCCTCCTCAACATCGACATACTCATCATCGTAATCGAACATATTTAGTTCCCTCCTTTGTTTTCATTTTCCCATTCTTCTGAAGCATTTTTGATGTACTCGCACAACATACGCCTTGCAAATTGATTTTCTTTAATATTAGCTATTGTTACAATACTTGTGAGAAATTTGTATGTTGTATCATAATCAACAAGTGCAATCCAAAAATCCCAAAGAATGTGCATATAATTGCGCAAATACAAATTGCGGTCAGTTTTTTCACAGTCTAACTGATAAAGTTTATTTGCCCAATCTGCTTGATCTTGATAACAATCCCACCACGAAGGAGCTTGGCAGTCCTTGTAAGGAATTTCTATGTTTTTAACAGCTGCCTTGAAATTAACACACTCTATTTCGTACCAGTTATCAATCTCGTATGTATGCTGTTGAGCATATTCTTCTATCTGTTCAACAATTGCTTTATACATTGACATGAATTCTGAATGTTCCTTTTCGGAGAGTGTGATAGAATTGTTCTGAAAAAGCCACACCATTAAACATTCAACAAATGGCTTGACATTATACTTTATGTTTCCGTCAACCAAATTCAAGCTGAAAATGGCTTGCAGAGTTTGCTTAACGCTATTATCTTTTATAGGATATAGACAGTCAAAAATCAGTGCTGTTGCCTTATCATTTTTCGGAAGATGCTTGTCCAATTCGACCGCATCAACTACATATTCAAAAACAACATTTTCGCAATCGTTTCTTTTCCCTTTTAGTACGCTTTTGTGAGGTATCGTATTAAACGGAGATATATCGTCTATAAACTGCTTTATTCTTTCATCTGTTATACGATAAACTTTCTGTGATTGAAATTGCGTTTTTGAATTAAACTTGCTTGGCAGCATTATTCTTGCTCCTTCACATTTATCTTTTGTTTTTAGTCCATTATTTGTTGATCAACCGTAGTCTTAATGGCACGCTGTAAATCAAAAAGCAAACCAGTTGCATCACTGACCGTAAGCCCTCTCAGTTGTTCCAAAATCTTTATAGCACGTTCTTTGTAGATTTCAATAATAAAAGGCGAACTAATAATATCGTTACTGTTCATTGTTTAAGTCCTCCCCTTGTCCTTCAGTGTCAGATCCAGTTCTTCATCCTCGTTCCAGCCGTCAGCTCTTGCTTCATTACGATCAACAGCTATTTCTGCTATCTTATCAGTAAGTGCTGAAACAGCATCCTGTTTTATTATCGGGTGGTCATATATGTTTTCACCGAGATAATAGCCTTTGTAATCTCCGTCTGTAATATAAGCCTGCATATAATAATCAAAATCGTTTTTATCGAAATTATATTCAGCACCGATCATGAATTCAACGGGAATATCACCGTCAATTCCTGTATCCGTCCATTTACCGATAACGAAACACTCTGTACCGTCATACATTTTCATCTTCTCAACATTCTTTTCAAGATACTCACATATCTTGTCAGCAGGAAGATCATAGACAGTTACCCAATCATCAAACGCTGAATTTTCAATGCTTTCAGCGATTTGTTTAAGGCTTGAATACATATCTGTTTTTGCCAACACATCATTTTCACCTTGTAATGTGTAGGCTATCTGTTTTTGCACAAGGTCAACAGATACTTGAAGCGGTATTTCAAAATCGGTTATTGTAGTGTGAACCAAATGAACATCATCTAATGTTTCAAATGTTGTTTGATTATCAAATTCATCTTCGCTGAATTCATTTAGAGCAATTGCAACACGGGCAAGTTCAGACCAATTGAAAGCCTGTGTATAATGCTTTACATAATGCTCTACCTTAACGGTATTCGCATCATAGTCAAAGGTAACATCATAATCGCAGCTGCCGCTTTGCTGTATTTCTGCGGCTGTACCTACGTCTGTACGCTCACCTATTGCAGTCAGTTTTTGATAAGGCAAGTCATTCAATCCTGCCCACAGAGTATCATTGAAATCAGCGTCCGTCAGATAATACAGTTCATCACCACCGTGAACGATACAGAAAACATTCATTGTGTCAGCCATATCAAGACCTCCCTCTGTTATTCTTCTCAGTTAGATCAAGTTCCTCGTCTTTCCTATGTAAACCAAGTTTTTCACAGTCTGCAAACGCAAAATCTCCGAGTAATATATCGCCATTGACATTATTCAATCTTTCAAGATTTGCACAGCCGACAAACGCTGCATCTTCAATCCTCTTTAAGCTGTCGGGAAATGTAACGCTCTTAACCGTTAGGCAATCTCTGAAAGAGTTAGTTTCGATTATTTTAATTCCATTAGGAATTATAACATCACTTTCATCACCAACATACTTAATAAGAGAAATGCCATTTCGAATTATAAATTTATCTGAAACAGTTTCTATTTTAGGGTGGACTGCTTTTTCAAGAAAATTAGCATCCGATAAATACGCATATTGAGTGTTATACATAACTCTTGCAAGTTCTGAATTCTTTTCTTTGCACCATTCAAGAGAACGAACAACAGGCGGCGATGAATTAGTGTAAATCAACGAAAGTTTTTTTATAAGATTATCAGCTTCATCAGGATAATATTGTTGGATAGCGTTCTTATCGTAGGTTTCTCCGACATGACCACAATCATATCCTACCCATAAAAAACCGTTACGACCAACAGAATGAGTTGATGTCACTACGCTGTACGTCTTATCAAGAAAATCATCTGCACCGTAATTACAAAACATAGGCATATCTTTTTTCCCAAGTAAAGCGAGGATTTCAGTTTCATTAGGTACATAATCATTGTCGGGGAATTCATAATTAAAGCATTGTGCTGTTTCTTCGGCATATCCACCTCGAACACCTACATAGCCAAAACGAACTCCCTTATCGTGAGAAAACAATACGATTGACGGTAAACCATTCATTTTGCCACAGTATTCAACAACACTCTTTGTAGGCTTATGTATTAGCATATCAAGACCTCCCTCTGCTTTGATTTTGCTCTGTCAGATCAAGTTCTTGATTATCTATCAAACCTTTCTGAATATTCTTTAACAAAGTGGCAATATCAGCATTTTCATTTTTACACCAATCAAGACTGCGAACTTCTCTGACTTGATTTTTTCTCGGCTTAAAATCTCTCATATGAGAAAAGCGGTCTATCATGCTATCTGCTTCGGGAGAAAAGTAACGCTGTATAGCATCTTTATCGAACGTTTCATTTAAACCATTGCATGAATATGAAACCCATTTATAACCGCCAGTTGAAATTAACATATCTTCGGGAGTGTCGTAGATTTTGTTAAGTTCGCTTCTTTCATATGGATTACAGGTTATTGGAGTATTTGCAGTTTTACAATCATATATCTTTTTATAGCTGCTCCAGTTCTCCCAAGCATCTAATCCATCAAGCATTTTTTCAATGTCAGATGAATATGCACCTTCAAAACCTACATATCCAATTCTCACGCCTAATTGATGCGAAAACACAACGATAGACGGTAAACCGTTTGCCACACCGCAGTATTCAACAACGCTGCCATCAGATGTCCTGTTTGCTTTTTCCTTTTCCCACTCTTTAGCCTGACCGAGATAAAGGTCAACATAGTGTTGTAGGTTTTCTGAAAGCATACTCTTTAGTTCTTCTTTAAAGCTCTTGTTTTCCTCTCTCGCAAGATACTCAACAACTGCTTTTTCATCATCATCGAGCACGATCTTGATCGTTTCAGCGTATTTTTCTATATACCGCTGCTCTCTATCCTTTTTCATAGCTTTTAGTTCAGCTGGGCTTGTGCCACCGAATAAAAATTCACCCATATTAAGACCTCCCTCTGTTCTGCTGAGTCAGATTGAGTTCCTCATCTGCGTTTGTTACATCTTCCAAACTAATTTTCTCCCATCGTATAATTTCACATTCTGCACGAATTGCTGAAGAATTTATTTCGCATTCACAAGGTATCTGAATAAATTTAAGACTGGTACAATCATCAAACGCCCACCCCTTTATGACCTTTACGCTATCAGGAATGTTGATACTTTCGAGAGAACGACAACCATCAAATGCACTTTCGCCTATCTCTGTAATACCATCGTGCAAGGTCACATCGGTGATTTTCCTACATTCTTTGCCGGCAAACGCTCCGTCACCGATAGCTTTTATATAATCGGGAACATCAACACGAGTGTGATTTCTGATGTTTCGGAATTCCAACAGCGTATTATTCTCATCACATCTGAAATCGACCTTTTCCATATATTCTTTTATAGCCTTGACGATGTTTTCAGCATTATCAGCTACCGCTTTTTCAGATACACTTGACAGTCTTTCAAGGTTGTAGTTAATGTCATCGTAATTGCCTGCTTCAACACAAGTTTCAAAGTTCGGTATAGCAATGTACCAACCGTGTCCGTGTTGTCCGTAGCAAACATAAAAGCCATAGCCGCCGCTATCTATCTCCATAGCATAAGAATTGTATATTTTTACTTCGCTCATTTTATGACCTCCCTCTTTCCTGCTCTGTCAGATCAAGTTCGCTGTTTTCTCCGGTGTTTTCTGCTCTTTTTAGATAAGACAGCAACTCTTTGTACATATCATCGTTTGCATTTCCTGCAAGGAAGCCGTGAATTTCTTTCATCCACTCAACGTGAAAGAGTTCTTCATCATCTTCGGGAATTTCAAAGTTCCAGTTCTTTTGCATAAATTCTCGGAGATCATAGTATCTATCATCAATGAAACCCGACCAGTCACATACAACTATGTCCTTGTCAGGCTTTGCCCAAAGCACTTTTACATTATCGTAGATGTATTTTGAGAACCTATCACAAGGATCGTTTGAATTAAAAGAATAGTTTTCTGAACTAACACAACAAATTGTCACATCATAGATCTCATCTGTTGTGTCTACATCACCGTCCCACTGCTTAAAGAATTCTGTCAGAGTCAGACCGTTGAATTTGCTGTAATCGGGTATGCAGCAATCTATGGAACAGTCTTGCGAAACACTCGCATAATCGAGCATACTTGTATCAAAATCCTCCGGCAAACTCAGTTCTTTAAGTGAATTGCACTTGTTGAAAGCATTTTCGCCCATTGAATTTAGCGTTGAAGGCAAATAAACCTTGCTAAGATTACCACAACCCCAAAATGCACTTGTTTCTATTTTTGTAACGCCTTCCTCGATCTTAACGGTTTTAAGGCTAACACAACCTTCAAAAGCTCCACACGGAACAGCTTTTATATTAGGTATCTCTATCCTCTTTAAATTCTCACAACGATGAAAAGCATAATTTCCGATACTCTCCAAGGTCTGAGGAAGATCTATTCTCTCCAGTTTTTCGCAGTCTGTAAAAGCGGCAATGCCTATTGACTTTATATTGTCGGTGTCAGAGTGTCTCAGAAATAAATTTTCAAGGTTACTGCAATATGCAAAAGACTGTTTACCGATAGATGTCACTCCTTCAGGAAACAGAACACTTTTCAGCACCTTGTTGTGCTCAAAAGCTCTGTCACCGACCGCCGTTACACCTTCGGGTATCTGTATGTGTTCATCGTGACCGCTGTACTTGACAAGCACACCGTTCTCGATCTCAAAACCTGTATTCTTTTCTTCTTGTTTTTTCATAAGTTCTTTAAGCTGATTATATACTATCTCCGGAACAACAACGCCTTCCGGCTTAGAGTAATATCCGCCGTTTGCCAGTCCGGTCTTAACATCATAATCGAGGAAATCAAAACTCGGACTGTTCACAGGCTTTTCTCCAAGCTCATTTGCAGGCTGTAATCTGCCATTAGCAACAGGTGTCAGCTCTATATATACTTCTGAGCTGTTAGCGTTCGGCTGCACCATAGCTTCTGTGATGTACCACATACTCTTATTATTATCAAACACAAAAAAGTCCTTGCCCATTTGTCTGAGATCTATTCTTTCCATAAAGCATTGTCCTTTCTGTTTAATTAACCCATACATTTTTAAATTCTGCGAAAAACTTTTCAAGTACCGAGCAATCAACACAATAACGTGAAATTCTTTTTGTGTTAATCGTTCTGTATTGCAGCAATACCTTATCAATAACATCAGTCATATGCTGTCTGTAAGTCCATTCATTACAGATCAACACACCGCCGTTTTCTGTGATATAAGTAACGTATTCCTCAAATATATCAATATAATTTGATGTAAATGAACATATTGTTCTGCCAAGTTCAAAGACCTTATCTTTTGTGATATAGCCTTTAATACTGTACTGACCGCCTGCACTTTCGTGTTCCAAATTTATGAGCTGACCTATATCACTGTCAGAAGTTATTTCAAAACACGGCAGACAGCTCAAAGATTTGCTGTTAATGAATGTCAACAGCTTCTCATCATTTACAAGGGTATTTATCATATCTTCGTGGCTATCAAAAACAGGGCGATCATCTATCCAACGACCGCCCTTTACGCAATAATTATCCCATTTATCAACCTTGCTCAACTTTTCAAAAGCTGTTCGCAAACATTCTTTTGTAAACATCATATCACCTCATTTTGTCTCAAGACAAAATCTAAAAAAATAGAAGAACACCAATTTTCTTTAAATATCAGCGTCCCCTGTGTTCGCTCTCTCTGGTTAGATCAAGTTCTTTATCTTGCGTGATACCGCCGACCTCATAGAGAATATCATCACGCTCATCACTTGTAAGGTCATAATATCTTCCATTCTCATCGAGCAACTCTAAAACAGATATAAGAGCATCTTCAACAGCATAATCTTTGCCGCTGTTTTTCAGTTTGCCGTTCCAGTATGCTTGTGTAAGCGGCAGAATATCTTCTTTGGTTGATGTACAGTTTGCAAGCCTTGAATATACATTTCTATCAAGCAGATCAGTCCAATTTTTCTTCTCTGCCTGTACCTGTTCAAGTTTGCTGTTTTCTGCCCATTCTGTCAAAGCATTATCAAGTGGATTGTAAACACTTAAATATCCATTACAACCGGGCAGGAAACTGTCGATAGTTGTTTCGGCATTATTCTTGATAACACTTTTGATAGTATCATTGTAATTTTCTCTGAATTGATTAGCGGTAAATAATGCACTAAAGAATACATTATATAATGCTTTTTGCTCCTCGTTAGTTGCATCACGTTTTATATCATTGCCTTCCTTAGTTCTGATACGAATAGTCTGAGATAACTGTTCAGCAATCTCTTTTAGTTCTCTTTCGTTTTTCATTTTAAGAACATCACTCATTGTAATATTCCCCTTTCAACGTCCCCGTTCTGCTTGCTGTGTCAGATCGAGTTCCTCGCTCTGCTCTCTGTTTTCATAAGCCTGTTTCACATCGTCTTTAAGTTGTTCGTCAAATATGTGACAGCTAATACAGTCTTGTAAAATGTTGCCTTCTTCGTAGTATTTATCTCCACGTTTTTCAGCATCTACAAAAGCGTTTATCATATCATTGTATGTAGTTTTATTATAGCTTTTGTCAGATATATCAGCAAGTTCGTCAGTTTCTTCGGTTATAACATAATAGTCACAGTTCTTTTTGCAGTATGTTTTTATATCTGTACGTTTACCGAAATCGTAAGAATGTTCATATTCAACCTGACGAATTATTTTTCCGAGTTCTTCAAATCCTTGTTCTTTTAAGTCTTTATTCAAATCAAGTTCCTCGAGCCTTGTTTCCTCAACAGAAGCTACCTTGCCGCCGCTTGCTCTTTCAGCAAAGAGAGCAAAAGCACGTTCAAAACACTTTTCAGGACTTGAGCCAAAACCCAAGCCAATAAAGTAACTACCGCCGCTTACCTCACGCAGTTCACCATTAACGTGATAACCGCCCGTCCATACAGCGCAATCACCTTTTTCGGTAACACCGAGAACATAACCGTTACATTCTGCGGCAATGCGGTATTGCTGTACACCGTCAAACATTCTTGTATCGGGAAACGGCTTTCCGTTGATATAATTTAATCTCCATTCATTCATGATTAGTTCCTCCTATTTGAAGTATGTTATAAAAATCATAAGACCTGCTATAAGCACAAGAAATGCAAAGGAAACAATCTCCTTTATATCAGCTTTTACTTCTTTCTTCCAATCTTTGCCGCAGCCAGCAACGTATATGCCTATTACTGCTAATACTATAACAGAAAAAGCGATTAGCATTACTCATTCCTCCTTTTGTAAAGTTCATATGATATGTCATACAGCTGTTTGAATGTTAATTTGTCACACGTTGATACATTGTATTTCTGTTTTCCAAAATTGAAAATACAATCATCACAGTTACCCTCACATATTGTATCCAATTTTTCTCTAATCAGAAATTCAATAAAATCGGCGTTTACAAGAACATCATTTGCTTTTATGTTCGCTCACCGCCCTCTGTGTTCGTCCTGCTGTGTCAGATCCAACTCATCGTCATCATACTTAAAATTGAGTTCTACCTCAAAATCAAGATTTTTAAGAGCATTTGCTGTATAATTCGCAACATACTGTACCTCAGCGTATGTTGGCGTTACCTTATATCCACTAATGGTATTTTCAATTTGACACGCAGGCTTATTATCATAATAGATCTCACCTACAAGATCATTACCGCCGCTTGCTATTCGCCATTCGTGATTTTCTGAATAAACCTCTTTTGCATCATTAAGAAAAAAGCGACTTACCATTATCTCAATCTCTTTTTGTAAATCAACAACATCTCGTTTCGGCAACATAGCCGTTTCAAACTCCTTTTCCCAACGTTCATCATCAGTCAAGGTTTTCTCCTGCTTTATCTCCACGCTTTCAAAGTTCGAGTTATATACCTTGTCAAGCTTTTCAGCGGTTTTCAGAATGTTCTCCACCATTCTGTCAGAGTACGCACACTGGTTATTGGAATTAACAAAGTCCAAAAACTCCTGTGCCTGTGTTCTTATCTGCTCTACGTAGGATTTTACGCTTCTATCATGCTGCATTGATATTCCTCCTCTTTAAAATAAAAAAGAGCCGCATAAACGACTCTTTAAATACATATTGTTTTGTTTTTTTTTGTCTTGCGACAAAATCTAAAAAAGAAAAAACACCGATTTCCTTTTAAAATCAGCGTCCTCTGCTCTGTTCTTGTGTTAGGTCAAGCTCTTTATCTTCATCAAGCTCTGTTGTATTAAGCCTTTCATCAACTATCCAGTAAGGTGAGATGTCAGGCGTTTCTGTCATTCTGTATAGCTCTTTTTCCTGTCTGTCATACAGCGTTATTTCATCAAATTCGCCTGTCTTATAAAGGCTGTCAACATTGTCAGCCAAAGCATTGACCATTTCATCAAACTTATCCCTCGATACAGCTCTTGGCACTTTACCTTGCTGTTTCATCATATCATAGCGGTCAAGTGTAGACTGCCACGCTGTTTCTTTCTCACAGCAAATAATCATCAGCTCGACCTCATAGCCCTTTTCTTTGAAATCCTTGCAAGTCTTTAAAGGCACTTCTGCTCTGCGGCAAGTTCCCTCGACTATCAGATTATAGCTGTCTGCACTAAGTTTTTCTATAAGTGCGTTTGTAACAGCATTGGAGAAAGACTGCGTGTGATCTGCGGCATCAGCACCGTACTTTTCAAATATAGCATCGTAGTTAGGGTGACGTTCCCTATAAGCATCACCGTTTATAACAACTGTATTAGGCTCTTTTTGTCTTACTATATCCTGCAAAGTGGTTTTGCCTGCTCCTGCTTGACCGCCGAGTATATACGCCTTTGGATTATTAACTGGAGCTTTGCCTGCTGTCAGTTGCTTATAAAATTTATCCACAGCGTAGTTAAGATCAGACAAATCATAATAATCAAGTTCATTCATTGTCTGCACTCCCCTTCATTTATGCGGCAATGGAGTATGTTCTTTTACATACTCATTGTCCGCTTTAATCTCGGCAAGTATGCGGTCAAGCTCCTGTTCTGACTTAAAAGGAACTAAATCCTGTTCATAGCGTGTGTTGCGCTCATAGATTTCCGCTATGTCCTGCGGATAAGGCTTATTCTGAAGATCATAGTTGCGGAAGATAAAGCCTGTAACGCCTGCGGCACACTCAACAGCTACCTCGGTCTTTATGCATACATTGTGATTATCGCTCATTATATATCAGTCCTTTCCCGTTTTTTACATTGTATCATAGCCAATATATAAAGTCAACAGCTTATTCTTCGTGATTGAGTATTGCCATTATAATTGCATCTGCACTTTCTCTCGGATTGACATAGATTTCAACTCCGCCAAGAAAGTCAGCTGTGTCGATTTCATCTTCAAGTCCATTTTTGATGATAAAATCATCAATAATCTGACAGGTATTATCAAGCTGAATAGCAAGCCGAACACGCCGTTCAAGTGCTTTAACTATATATTTAGGTATCTTCATTTGCTTTTCCTTTCGCTCGTCAATCATCTTTCTCCTGACACTCGGAGCATATTTCTTCTTCGCCTTCTATTGTAATTGTTATTGTTTCCTGTCCCTCGTCACCTACGGACAACTCGCATTCCTCAATGTAGTTGTCGTTGTAAACAAAATCATAGCCACGATAATGACTGTATTCAGCGTTCGTTTCAACATCAGACTTAAATTCTGCGGCGGTATTTATACCCGAACTGTATTCTTCGTCAATCGTAATTATGTTCTTGTGGCATTCAGGGCAGAAATTTGCAAAGCGATAGATTATCTCAAATTTATAATTATCAGGTTTGCTTAAAATATACTCCTTTACTGTCCCGTCCATGTTTGCTTCGTTTTTTACATCAATCATAAAATCAGTCCTTTCTGCCTGCGGCATTTTTGTCTTGCGACAAAATCTAAAAAAGAAAAAACTATATTCTTTAAACTCATCGTCCCTTGCTCTGTTCTGCGGTCAGATCAAGTTCATCGTTGAGTTTATCATTGTCATTAGAAAGCTCATTTTCATTTGTAATAGTACATCTTATATTTTTATAACACCTTTTTAATGCTGTACAGGCGGATTGTGCTACAAATAAATAATCTTCATCTAAAGGCTCAAAGTGTAATTCAGGAAAACCGGGTGGAGAAATGATATTACATACTGGAGTGTCAAAATGGAAGATTTGAGCTATAATAAACGAGTTACCTCTTGCTATTTTCCATTCTTGATTATCAGATTGCACAGTTTCACCGTCATCTGCAAGGCAAAACCGAGTAACCAAAGTTTCAATTTCTTCTTTTTGCATTTGTTTAACCGTATCGTTCATCATTTTCCTTCTTTCTGTTTTAAACTTTCCTGCTCAAGCAGAACAAGCCGAACAGCCGTTCAGCCTGTCCTGTTTAAGTAGGTAAGTGTATGGAATTTATAGAATATGGCTTGAGCAATTCTCGATTTCATAATCGTCAGGCACATTCACACAGCTGCTATGCAGCTTGTTATATGCACTCTCTGCCGTTTTATGTGACTTAAACAGCTTTGCATTTGACAGAAAACCACTTATACAGGCGTATTTTTCACCTTGAAATTGATATGTTCCACCACTGTAATACTCTGTTTGAGTAGCGGTAGAGTCATTATAAATAAACTTTAGTCTGTACATCAATCCTCACCGTCCTGTTTTCTTTTCGCTGTTAATTAAGCATTTTACCTGCGATTATACATAGCATTGAAAAAATCAAAGTTGCTGAAATTATTGCGATCAGCTTTTTTATCTTTGTTTTTTCCTGTTCGTTTAAATCTTTACGAGGAACAAAAACTATTCTGAATACTCCAAATGCTACAACTAATATAACAATAATTATTGCATATAGTTTCATATTATATTTTTTCCTCATCGTATTTTTCATAGTATTTTACTGACTTTATGATAAATACGAGAGCAACTATTGCTGCTATTATGTACAATCCGAGTGTAGTAAACGATAAGATCGCAGCTGATGTTTTTGACAGCCAACCGAGTATAAGGTATTCAGCTCCAAAAAGTGCAACCAAAAGAACCGTAAGCAATCCACCGCCGGCAGCAATGATTTTTGATATTGTCTCATATCTATCGGCTTTTTCGTATAAACTTATATTATTCATTGTATATACCTCCTAATTTATTATCTTGACCGTTCGTTGCTCTGTGTCAGATCGAGTTCCTCATCATTGTCAGCATAATCACGTTCAAGCACTCTTTCGGGCTTGTCGATTTCAGCAAAAGCAAAACGTTTACCAGTCTTGTTTTCAAGCTGTTCAACAAGCAACTCCCTGTTTTCCTCTGTATCACGAAACACCTGCCATAAACGGCGTGTAGGTTGTATTTCATACGCTGAAAACTCTCCGTTTTTATCTCGTTCTGTCGCAACAAAACGAACATCATGTATGCCACTCATACCGTAGCTTTTATGGACACTAATGGTGAAAGTATCAGTGTTGTATGCCGCACAATAGATACCAATCTGCCAAGGTTTTGAAACTCCATCATCAACATCTTTGATAACATCAGCAACAAGGCTTGACAGCTTGTCAATGTTCTTTTGTTCCTCGTTCTGCACCCAACAACATTGATCTTTCAGTTCATAAGTTGTCTTGATAACACAGGACGGACACCAGTTAGCAAGCAAGCCTTGTGCAATATCATTGGCGGCTGACTGCGACATAGCGAGCGGCTTTCCGTTTCTGTCCCATTCTGCTGTTCTGTCTTGATAGTTTGCTTTTGTTACGAACATCATACCATTTTCCTTGTCCATAACTCCTACATAGTAATAGCTTTTCTGTGCCATAGTTTAACCTCCTAATTGTCCATCTTCATAAACGGTATAGAAACCCGTTCTTTGTATTTCTGTGTACTCTCGTGGGGAAACAATAGCCGTTGTGTTGTGATCTATTGTTCCGTCCTCATATTGCCGATCACATTTAAGAACGTGCAAGCCGTAGTCTATCTCCTTATCACTCGTTATATTGGTAATTCTGTGTACTGTATTTACAACTCTCTGTGCCATTATTTATTCCTCCATATATTTATTCCTTGATTTCGTACTCGGTTATATCGGTTAAAACATACTCAATGTCATCTTTATGTCTTTTGAATGTGATATTGTATGTTTCCCCATTATAAACTATCTCTATACTGCTTTTTATTACCTCATCGTATTCTGTAGTTTCACCTTCCTTTATAACGACTATACTCACAGTATTTTGCATATACGATACGACTGGAATAACTATCATTAATATAATCACGAGAATGCAGGCAAGTTTCGGCAGTGTCTCCATATGTTATTCCTCCTTATTAGCTTTTCGTAAATTCCGATCTTGATAAGCACAGATCGTCATTATAACCATGATAAACGTAACCGCTTCATATTCAGAAAGCGTTAACTCTACTTTGTTGTTTTCACCCTTTATAGAGTTATTCAAGAGTTTTCTTGTATCAAGGGCATCTTGTAGTACATTTTTAGCCGTCCTTCGACCTTTTTTGCTGACGCCCTCTTTACATTCAATTACTTTTCCTAAGTATTCAATGTGGTTATCAAGTGTTCTTGCAAGAAAGTAAATCCAATCTGTATCCAAGTGCAATGTTATTCCGTTTTCTGTTTTGTCTTTTTTATTTTTATTGGAGCGATAAGTTATCATACAACAGCTTATAACTATTCCTGTCAACAAAGCATTTATAAGTATGATGATGTTCATTGTTTGCTCTCTCCTTTAACTCATATAGTCATACGCCATGCCGTATTCATCAGTATAATAGATATTGTCACCTACTTTGAATTCTACTCCCTTTATATGTCGTTCAACTGTCAGCTCTCCATTACTGTCTGTTTTAATCACACTGTAACCGCCCGAACTATCGTTAACTTTTAAATCTCTGCTGTCAAAGTGATCTCCGATCTTATAGGCATTATAAGTTTCCTCTGATACTTGTATTTCTCTTTTTTCTGTTTTCTTTTCGCCCTTAAATTCATATTCGCCCTCAATGACAAAACGATATTCCATAGGAACATACTCCGAGCCGCCGATGCCGACACCATAACCGACACCGCCATTTTGGTTTATAACCAC
>Ga0256405_10007847_pt1 | contig 15693 bp, 14 predicted proteins | sample RumenRJG_02DNA_FD_189096 | JGI IMG/M metagenome (GOLD analysis project Ga0256405, IMG submission 189096) | Bovine rumen microbial communities from Lethbridge, Alberta, Canada - RJG_02 | ecosystem: Host-associated > Mammals > Digestive system > Stomach > Rumen | place: Canada: Alberta... | reverse complement strand
TACATATTGTCTTACTATTGAAGAAAAAACTGTTTTAGATTTTTGGATAAAAAAAGGTATTACTAAAAAAGTTGATGATGATCTTGCAGCTGATTTTTTTTTAATAATCGATGAAATCCTTACTAGTGAAGGGTATGAACATTACGAAATTTCAAATTATTGTTTAAATGGTTTTAAGGCTATCCATAATTCTAATTACTGGAATGAGAAAATGTATCTTGGCGTAGGGCCTAGTGCACATTCTTATAATTTAATTTCTCGGCAATATAATGTTGAAAATAATTTAGAATACATAAAGTCTATTAAAAATGGGAAGATCCCTGCTAACGTGGAAATACTAACAGAGAAGGATAAAACAAATGAATATATTTTCACGCATTTACGTACATCAAACGGAATAAATGTACAGCTTTTAGATGAAAAATATAAATACCAAATTAATGAAGATTTTATTGAAAAAATGAAAAAGCAAAATCTTATTACTAAAAATGAGGATGTTTTAACTCTAACAGCAAAAGGGATGCTTATATCTGATGAAATTATAAAAAAATTGTTACTTTAATCTTCAATTATTTTTTTTAAAAAAATATAAAAATATCACAATTTTTATAAATTAAATAATTAAAAATCATTTGTGTAAAAAAATAAAGGGGTACTAATTATTTATAATGCTAAACAAATTTATATTAATTGTTTTCTTTATTGATTACAAAAAAGTCCTTATAAGATATTAAACTTACAATATTTCTATCTTGATCTTTTATAAATAGGATAAGGCAGTCTTCCTTAACCCAAGTACTAGCGTTTTTAAAATGATCAAATACGTCTTTTATAGTAGAATTATAATTCATTTTAAATTCACAAATTTCAAAAACATCTTCCTTATTGTTTTTAGAGCAATAACTTATCATAGATAAATTTTTTAAAGGAAGATTATCAATCAAATTTTTTTTATAAGAAAAGAGGTTACCAAGTTCGTTTTCTAATTCTTCAAAAACTATCTCATTCCAAACATCTTTCAAATCAACTATAAATAATCTTTTCTTCTTTCCTTTCTTTTTCCCAACATATTTTTTAAAATTTTCTTCATTAATAACATTATTAAAACATTGTTCAAGTCTCGAAATAAAATTTTTTTCATCATCATCTTCTTCTTCTTTATCATTTACGTTATCTTTTTCTTTTATCTCTTCTACCTTTTCTTCTTTATTTTCCCCCTCATCGGGACAACAACAACAAGGACAAATCCCTTCATTCTCATTTTCGCTACCTTTTAAGTCGAAAAACATGATAGTTGCAACAAAAATATAAAACGCTACTGTTTTTAATTTATAATATTTCATAACTAAAACGATATATATATATATATGTATATATCAAAAAATTGTATAATTCAAAATTTATTAGATTTTTTATAAATAATGATTTTGTTTTTTTATTACATTATTTTTCAGGAAGTGAATTTTTATTTCCTTTTTCCCCCTTATAAAATAAGAGATAAGTTCCCGAAAGAAATACTAATTCTTTATAATGCTAAACCAATTTATATTAATTCTTTATTTATAGATTGTATAAAAACATAAATTACCTTATTTATAAGATTCTAAACTTACAATACGACCATCTTGATCTTTTATAAATAGAATAAGACAATTTTTTTTATCATTAACCCAAGTACTAGCGTTTTTAAATTTATCAAATATATTTTGTATCGTTAATTCTTGCGTTATTTTGACTTCACAAGTTTTACATTCATTTATATTATCTTCTTTAGGGCAATAACTTATCAGCGATAAATTGTCTGAAAGGAGAGTATTATTATTTACATCTTTTTTATAAGATAAAAATTTACTAAGTTTGTCATCTAATTTTTCAAAAGTTATCTCCTTCAAAACATTATTCGACACAGCTATAAATAATCTTTTCTTCGTTTTATCTTTCTCCTCTTTTTGTTTCTCTTGTTCTTCATTTATTTTATCCTCTTCTTCTTTATTATCCCAAACATTTTTGTCTATTTGACCAATAGCCATAGAAAAATATACTTTAAGTTTCAAAATAAAAGGTTTCTCTTTATCTTCTTTTTTTTCTTCCTCTTTTTTTCTTCCTCCTTTTTCCTTCCTCCTTTTTTTCTTTTTTTCTCCCACTTTTTTATTCTCGTTATTTTTTTCTTCTTTATTTTCCCCCTCATCAGGACAACAACAACAAGAGCAATTCCATTCATTCTCATTTTCGCTACCTTTTAAGTCGAAAGAGATGACAGTCGCAACAAAAATATAAAACGCTACTGTTTTTAATTTATAATATTTCATAACTAAAACGATATATATATATATATCAAAAAATTGTATAATTCAAAATTTATTAGATTTTTTATAAATAATACTTTTATTTTTTTATTACATTATTTTTCAGAAATTGAATTTTTATTTTCTTTTTCCCCTTATAAAATAAGAGATAAGTTCCCGGAGGAGAAAGGAGCCTAGCACTATCTAGAGATGGATTAATTACTTTTTCAACAATCTCATCATCACAAATATACCAATCATTTTCCTCTTTTATCGCTGCAGTATAATGCCCGCCATACATATTCCCATAATGTCGCACTATCCCATACAAAGTATAATCAAAATTTACATTGTTTTGTTCTGTACAATATTTTTTTAAATTTAACTCTTTTGGAATTTTTATAAAAACAGAATGATATGCATAAAAAATATTTAATTGCAGAATTAAATATTTTGGTAAAAAGGATATTTTAGTTGTTCTTATCTTATTGGTATTATCACCTCTCTCACAATTTACTTCAATTTCTTCTCCCTTTATATAATTATCCAAAAGTTTTTCTAAAGTAGTCTTATAATAAACACAACAACAATCACAACAGTTACAACAATCTTCCTCCATCTCGTGCGATTCAATTTTTTCCAAATCATCATCTTTAATTCCAAGGCTCAAAAATTTAAATTCATTTTCCTTCTGACTTTTATCATTACATTGTTCACAAGTGTCAAGAATCGTTTCTTTCCCTTTAAAGATATTATTCCATTTATTATTATTTTCTGTTTCTAGTGAATCTAAAAAAGAATTTAAAAAATCTGCTGAATCATGTTGATTGCCATCGGCAAATCCCATTTTATTGTTCAATTTTATAACATTATATAGTTCTTCCAGGGCAAAATAATTGTTATCTTTATTCTCAAAATATTCTTTCAAAAAATTTCTTAAAGCCAATGATAAAGGTTTTGATCCTTCATTAAAATCATTATTAAGAAAATATTCTTTAAAATCATCAGTATGTGCTAACACTTGTAAAACACTGTTCATATAACAACTATTACCTAAATTTTTTAAGCCAATAGGTTTAGAAAACAAATCTCCATAAAAAATAAATACTAAAAAAAAATTTCTTATTTTTAAAACCTTTTTAATTTTGTACTTCATATAACTTGGAAAACAAAAAATGACAATTAGATTTATCAAAATCCCTATAATTAATTTTTTCTATTCCTAATATTTTGTTAAACAATTTTAAAATTTCATGTACTGTCATTTCCTTACATTGTTCTTTCTTTAATGTATTTTTATTATACCAAATGCCATTATAATTTACTATAGGAAAATAACGATATTCTTTTTGATATATTTTAACCCCAAGTAATTTATCAATTTTACCATGTTTCGTAGAGTTATCTTCATACTTACTTTATAGTTGAAGATCAGCTTCGGGATTACTATATCCGTTATAATATTCTTCCAAAGGATGATGTTTAAGAATTTTGGGAGTTAATTCTTTATCTTCTTCAGTAATCTTAACAGTTTTGTGAGTTGTGAAAAACAGATATAAGGATAAAAATCCTAGACTTAATTATAAAATAAAAGATATGTTTCATTTTTATATTAAATTACACAATTATACGTAACATGTAATTTTTAAAAACTATTTTTTTATTTTTTATACTATTTTTACGATAGGGTTAATAATTTTTACTTAACGAATAATAATGCTAGAAATATCTTCAATAATAGAGCATAAAGAAAAATGTTTACGAGGCTTACAAAATCGTGGTATAAAAAACTCCGAAGAATTGATTAATAATATTTTAGACTTAGATAGTAAAAGAAAAATTTTAAAAACTACCTTCGATAGATTATCTGCAGAAATAAAAACAAGAACTTCAGAAATAGAACAAAGAATAAAAAAAAAAGAAAGCATTGAAGAAATAAAAAATGAGGTTTATATTTTGAAAAAAGATTTAAAACTCACGAAAGATAAATTGACCTCTACCGAGGAATTATTAAAAAATGCTTTATACAATATTCCTAATTGTCCTAGCGAAAAAAGTCCAATCGGTGAAAATTCTAAAGAGAATAAAGTTGTTTTTCAAACATCTATTCCTGAGGTAAAAATAAAAATACCACATTATGAAATAATAAAAAAACTTGATATTATAGATTTTGAACTTGGAAATAAACTAACAGGAGCAGGTTTCCCCGTTTACAAGGGCTTTGGGGCACGTTTACAACGAGCATTAATAAATTTTTTCATCGATGAAGCTGTTAAAGCAGGATTTAAAGAACATGAACTCCCAATATTATGTAATGATGATAGTTTTTATGGTACTGGGCAAATGCCAGATAAAGAACAACAAATGTATAAAGTAGATAATGCTTTTCATTTAATTCCTACTGCCGAAGTCCCATTAACGAACATATATCGAGATGTGATTATAGAAGAAAAAGATTTACCAATAAAAATCACTGGGTATACACCTTGTTTTCGCAGAGAAGCAGGTTCCTGGGGAAAAGACGTTAGAGGTCTGAATCGTTTACATCAATTTGACAAAATAGAAATTGTAGAAATAGTAAAGCCAGAGGATTCTTATGAGGTACTAGAAAAAATGCGGGATTATGTTGAAGGATTAGTAAAAAAACTAAATCTTCCTTATCGTGTTTTAGCACTATGCACAGGAGACCTTGGTTTCAATGCTGCTTTTACATACGATATTGAAGTATATTCAATTGGACAAGACATGTGGCTAGAAGCTAGTTCTATAAGTAATTTTGAATCATATCAGGCAAATAGATTAATGCTGAGATATAAAAATACACAAGGAGAAAAAAGATTATGCCACACCTTAAATGGCAGTGCACTAGCTTTACCAAGGATAGTAGCAGCATTAATAGAACTAAATTATGATGGAGAAAAAATTAAAGTTCCTCAAGTGTTAGAAAAATATTTTTAAAACGTTTAACTAAGAACAAAAATTATGTATCATTTTAAAAAAATATTTTTATTTAGTTTCTTATATTGTTTTTCTAATGTTTTTCAAGCAGAAGAAAGTGAACAGATCGATGATATTAAAGATTATGATTTAAATAAATTAAAAGAGCTATTTGATTCTGAAGAGATGAAGCAAATTCTAGAAAATGATGGTTTGTTAAAATTACTAGGGAAAAAACCTTTATCAAAAAATTATTTTTATTCGACAAATATAGGTCTGGGGTTACATAATAATTTTGCTGATATAGGCCATAAACTACAAAATTGGTGTGATTCTTATCTTAGATTCTCGAAAACAAGAACAGATATTAATAATGCATTAAATAATATTTTAGCAGACAAAGGAATAGCAGAAGGGAACAAATACAATAAAGAATATTCTGGCTTCCAAGAGTATTTAAATTTTATGCAAAGTACGTTGTCTAATTCTTTTTATATAAACCCTTCTTGGAATTTTCAATTGAAAAAAAGTAATTTTTTTACACATATTGGGCTTTTTATTGAAAAAAACACTAGTAAATATACCTACGATTTTGTTTTTGCTGAAAAAAAAAAAGAGGAAGAAATGAAAGAAGGAAATAACGCAAATCCAAATAAAAATGAGGGAAATATAAACGAGAATAAAGATGAAAAAAAAGATGAATTTACAAGAAAGAATGTTTCTACAAAATATTCTTTTAACAGTATTAAAACAGGTATTTCTTTTGGTTTTACTTGGTATAAGAATAAAATTTATCCATGGGCTGATTGGAATATTAGTTGTATGTTTAGTTTTGGTCTTCAATTTCTTTATAATCGGAACTTTGACTTTGGATTTTATAAATGGGGGTTATTTAGCAGGGAAACAGAATACGATTTTCACAATCAAAATAATCCTAATATAAGGGTTTGGAGAAACGAACAAACAAATGAATCTTATCTATGGCCACTTTATGGGTTATTTCAAATTAGTGCTGGATTCAATAAATTTTCTATTTGGTTTAGAATTTACTACTCACCTATAGTACGAGGAAAGATAGATAATCTCACAATATATCCAAACGAATATTTAGAACGTAACCAAAATTTTAAAATAGAATATAAAGAAAAACAAGTAAAATTGGGAAAAAAAGTATTTCCTTTAGATTTCAATAAAATAAGTTTTGCATTTGGATTTTCTTATTCTTTTTAGGGAAGTATCTGTAGTTCAACTGGATAGAATGACGGACTTCGGATCCGTAGATGAAAGTTCGAGTCTTTCCAGATGCACATAAATTGGATCTGTAGCTTAATTGAATAGAGCATCACACTACGGATGTGACGGTTGAAGGTTTGAATCCTTCCAGATTCACAAAAAAAATATATCAATTATTTCTTTTTATAAAAAACACATTATATAAGAATTATTGTACTAATTATGCCAAAGAATACATCAAACACAAAAGAAGGAACAGGTAATCTTTTAAAGGCAATAGAAGAAATCTGGGAAGCAGCAAAAGCAGACGCTGATAAATTTTACGGAAAAGGGAATAGCGCAGCAGGAAAAAGAGCAAGAGGATATGCTCAAGAGATGAAAAAATTGTTACAAGAGCTTAGAATAGATATTCAGGCAAAAAAAAACGAAAAAGCGTCTGAATCCACAAAAAATATGAAGAAAAAATAATTTCTCTATATTTTACTGGAGTGGGAATTCCGTTCCCCTCTAATTTTCATTTTTTTCTAAATTTTACTTTTTTATTTCATTTCTTATACAAATTTTAACAAAATATTTAACCATCTTGCATGTCTAGAAAAAAGAAATATATTTTTGTATTTATCTGCAGTATTGTATTCTTTTTTGTTTTGTTTACATTTTTTTATGTCGGCAATTATTTTTATAATTTTGCATTAAAAGCCCACACACAATGGTCAAAATCAATGAGAATAAAAAGATCGAATGTAGATATATGTAAACAAGAAAAAAATAAAAATAAAACAGCAGAAGAATTGAAAAAAATCGAAGAGAAGCAGAATAAAGCATTTGCTTTAAAAAAAGCAGAAGATAAAGAAGCAAAAAGTTTCTTCTCTAATTTAAAATTTAAACATTTATTTACAAAGTCTTTTGATAATTTGAATTTGCATGCTCTAGAATTTTTGAATCCACAAATTAAAGAAGGCTCTAAAGAAAATATTAATCATAAATGGATTATTATTATACATGGATATAAAGATGATTGTACATCTTTTTTGTCACAAGCAAAACATTTTTACGATATGGGTTTTAATCTATTACTTGTTGATTTACGTGGGCATGGTATTTCGGAAGGGAAATATATTGGTATGGGCTGGCATGATAGGTTAGATATAAAACAATGGATAAACGAAATTATAGATAAAGATCAACATGCGGAAATAGTTTTGTATGGTGTTTCCATGGGTGCAGCTACAGTAATGATGACAGCAGGAGATATTTTACCTAAACAAGTTAAATTAGGAATCGAGGATTGTGGGTATAGCTCTGCTTATGAAGTTTTTCTCCTTCAGTTGAAAAATATGCTTGGCTTTGGGCATTTTCTATCTAAAATTATAATGTATGTATCTAATATTGTTACTAGATTAAAAACGGGATCATGGGTTACTGAAGCTTCTTCACTTCGACAATTAAAAAAATCAAATTTGCCAATGTTATTTATTCACGGAGATAGCGATACTTTTATCCCTACTGAAATGGTAAAACATTGCTATAATGCTCATAATGCATATAAAGAACAAGTTATAGTTCCAGACAGTATTCATGCTATGAATAATTTTATAGAACCAGATTTATATTGGAATTCAGTAAAAGCTTTTATCAAAAAATATATAAAAAATTAGATTTTTATTGTTTTCCCTTTTATTCGATATTATTTCCTATTTTATTTAAAATTTTTGTAATGTTCTCAAAATATCCATTATATGGATTATTACGTTTATTCTCAAGATGTGTTCCATGCCCAACAACTATATAAATGATATTTAATTCTTTATCATTTATGTAAAAAGATTTATGATCATCTTCAAGTTTGTCAAAATCATAATTATTGCTAAAATTTTTATTTAAAATTTCCCCTGAAGTATAATCCTTAAAAATTTTTTTACAAAAATAACTAAAACCCTTATTATTCTCTTCATAAACAAATAAACCATCATCACTCAACATCCCATCATTATATGGACTATTAAAATACGAAGTTATCAAATGATCCCATTCAAATCTAAAAAAATGTTTTATAGATCCTAAAACCCCATTCCCATTATTATTTTTAATATTAGAGATTATTTGTAATGTAGGTCTATCTGTTAATTTTTTCCAAAAAGATACAATTTCATTAAGTTTATAACCACATATTTCATTACAATCTAAATAATATAATCTATCTTCCCCCAACCCATCTCCTTCATTTACGACGTTTTTTAATATCTGTGGAGTATTTATTGTTATTTCATCTTTTTTACCCAATTTATATTCCGATAAAAGTTTATTATCCCCTATTAGACAATGAGTTAAGACGCATTGCAAGTCATCTTTTTTTATTTTTACTGTCTTCTCTATAACCGAAAAATTACCATATTTATTTTTCCATATAGCAACAAGTAATTCCCATACTCGTCCACTATAACTTTCAAACCCAAGCACACAATTAATTCGTTTTTGTTGCGAACGTACAGCGTAAAAGATTTTATAAAGTAAATTATTTAAAGTAATTGCACCAGCTAACATTAGTACATTTTTTTCCGAAGAAGCACCTACTTCTTCTAGTTGTTTTATAATTTCTGAATTATCTTTAAATCTAGCATTATCATCCTCAGTTTCAATTATATCTAAAAAATTGTACTCTTCATTCTCAAAAAAATCATTTACGTCAAATTTGAGAATGTCTTTTAACATTAAAGCGATATTATATGCTGCTGCACTTTGCTGAACGCCACGACCATAGATAGTAAAAATAGGATTCCCAAGTTGAGCAAGATATTCTAAAACACTACAAATATATTTATATTTAACTTGAGAATTATCATCAAACTGTATTTTTAATCTATTCTCAAAAAAGGTTAATATATTATTGCTTTTTACAAATATGTTATTATTTGAAAAAATAGGGAATTGCGTTTTACGAATATCTTCATTTAAAAGATCATTATTAGTTACGTTTAAAAAATTTCCATTTCTATTTACTATGTTTCGAAGATTATAGCCACAAGGATAATGAATACTTCTACCTGAACCTCCAATAGAAGTAAAAAAACTAATCCCACTTTTTTTTTTATCTATCAATAACTTTTTTAGTCTAAGTAAAAATTCGATATAATAGGGATAAGAAACTATTGTCGAAAATTGTATTTGTTTTTTCAGTTTTTCTAATTTTTCAGTATTCCAGTAATTTTTTATTTGTGTAAATTTTTCTAGTTGTTCTACCGTAATATTTTTGTGTTTAATATATTTTAAAGAAAGAACTCCTTCCTCATTATCTTTATTGTCCTTTATAGTTTGAAAAAAATCATTTAATTCTTTGTATTTTACAGTAGTTAAATTTTGGTTTAAGTTATTTTCCTCAATTTTATAAAAATCATAATTATCACAGCAACAAGATGATAAGAATAGCATTAGTAAAATAAAATATTGAACTATTTTTAATTGCATTATAATAAAATTATACTAAAAATTTAGGTCATATTTTAAAAAACTATCTGTTTTTCTTTTGGTTTATAAAGTATTTCAAGAAAAAATCTAAGGCCAAAATAAGTATTTTTAATATTTTTAGAGACAAACTTTCCGAAAAAAGGAATTGCCCCAAAATCATTATTTCTATTCGTAAAATTAGCCTTTATATTTAAAATATCTGAAGATATTAAACGTTTAAATAACAACTCTATTCTTAAAATAATGTTCCACGAATTATTAATTTCATATATTTTAAAAGTTTTACTTATTGGAGTTATCATCCACCATATTGGATATGTATTATTTTTTTTTGCCCCTCCAAAAGATATTTTGCAAAAACCTTTTCCAAAATACTCCCATCCAAGAGATATATTTAAAAAAAACCCTGAAGGATTTTTTTTTATCCATGAGAATCCTCCATCTACCCCACAAAAAATTCCATAACGCCAATAAATACCAATTAAGTCTATGTTGACCTGATAAAAATAATTAATATCTTTTTTAGCAAGTTTATGTCCCAAATACCAACAGTTCCATATTAAATCATGAAAATCTACTCCTAGAAATTGTATTTTTTGGATCAATGGTCTATATTTTTTTATTGTTTTTGGAGTAAAATATGTAGATATTTCTTTTAAAGTTTGTTCTGGTTCTAATATTAAATTTTCAGATTGAGGTAATAAAAATTGTTTTTTTTCTTCTTTATTTTTTTTTTCTACAAGTCCCTCAATAAACTCTTTCTCCAATAACTCCTCACTCGCTAAAAATTTTAATGAAAAAAAAAATAAGAAAAAATAAAATTTATTCATATCCTATAGCAGAAATCCACCTATTTTTATCGTTAATATCTTTATTTATTTTTACTTCTTTAAAGGTTATATTGTGGAATAAAGACATCACTTCATTTGCAAAAGCCTCATTTATTTCACAGAATACAGCTCCATGAGAATTTAATATTTTTGGCAATATTTCTAAAATCCTTTTATAAAAAATCAGGGGATTATCATTTTTTACAAACAATGCACTTTCTGGTTCATATTTTAAAATATTTTCACTCATGTTCTCTTTCTCTTTTTCGCAAACATAAGGAGGATTACTTATAATTACGTCAATATTATTAATTTTTAAAATATTTTTCGAAAAGATATCACACCTATAAAAATTAATTTCTACATTATTTTTAAAAGCATTTTTTTTTGCGACTTCTAATGCTTTTTCACTAATATCAACAGCAACTACATTCGCTTGCGGAAAATATTTTTTTACTGCAATAGCAATACATCCACTACCACAGCATAAGTCTAAAACATTTTTATTATTAAAATTATTTTCGTGGCAGATTCTATAAACCATCTCTTGTGTCTCTTGTCTAGGAATTAGAACATTCTCATTTACAAACAATTCACAATCTAAAAAATCACAAACACCTAAAATATATTGAATAGGCTCTTTTTTTTTTATTCTTGAGATAACATTATCAATCTTATCTTTATCAAAATTTTTAATGTTTTTATTCAAGAAAATATCAATCTCAGAAAAATTAAAAATTTTTGTAAAAATCAGTTTGCATATCCCCTCCGACTCTCTTTTATCTTGAATCGTAGAAATAATATTTTGAAAAATATAATCATATAAATCTTGAGCTTGCATCTGCTTTAAAAGATAGTGATTTTAAATAAAAATAAATTAAATCTTTTTTTATATATCTTTTTTTAACAAACTTATTAATCACATTGTAGTAAATTTTTCACTTTTTTTTATACGCTTTTTTAAAACTTTCACATTTATTACTCTTCTATACAACAATTAAAGACATTCCAAATAAAAAAATATAAATTTTATTAATTTACAGAACTTAATCTTCATAATACTTTTTTTTTCATTAAATATAATACAAAAAATACAAAACTATAAGATTTAAATATTAAAACACTTTATAGATTAAAAAACTTTATCAAAATAAAAATATTAACAAAAATATATTTGGGGATATAGTTCAATTGGTAGAGCGTTTGAATGGCATTCAAAATGTTAGCGGTTCGAGTCCGCTTATCTCCACAAAAAAATTTTTAACTTTGATAATACCTTTATATCAGAACAAAATAATATTACAAAAAGATTAAAAACGGACCAATAGTGCGAATAGTAGGACTCGAACCCACATGATCACTCATATGAACCTGAATCATACGCGTATACCAATTCCGCCATATTCGCTTAAAAGGCAATACAAAGTAATTCTCCTCCAACCTTTTCTCTTCTAGCTTGTTTATCACTGATAATACCTTTATTTGTTGATAAGATTGATATTCCAAGATTATTATATATTTTAGGGAAATTTTCGCAACCTGAGTAAATTCTTCTTCCTGGCTTACTAACCCTTTTTATTTCTACTATTGCTGGATCGGGATTATATTTTAATTCAACATCAGCAATACGTGACTTATTTTCTAAAGTTTTAACAGTAAAATTATTTATAAAACCATTATCTAAAAGAACATTTAAAATTCCAAGTATTGTATTATTCAGAACAACTTGTGCATTTTTTTTCTTTACCTTAACACAATTCCTTATATTCGTCAAAGCATTCGCTATAGGATCTGTAATCATATAAGTATACTGATAAATATTTTTAGGAAAAAAGTTAACTTAATAAAGTTTTTAAAATATGAAATCAGTTAAAACAATTTTAATTTTTTTCTTTTACGTTTGTTGTTTCAATAAATATCATTTTTCGGAGAATTTATGTGAGGATTGTTGTAATTTATGTGAGGATTGCTGTAATTTATGTAATGAAAATTTATATGAGAATCTAAAATTATGTAATGAAAACTCATATAAGAATCTAGATAATAATGAAATTTCAGCTATTAAAAAATATATATTTTTAAAGTTAAATAAAAACGAACAATATAGTATTAATAATATTAATAGGTATAAAAGTAGTGCACATAATTGCAAAAAAATTACTTTAAATAATAGTAAAAATGAAGAATTTATATTGTTTATAAAGGGAGATGAAGATCCAACTTTTGTATTTGAATCTTTAAAAGCGATAGGGATGTCTGAAATTAATTATGTTTATTATAATGGTTATTTAGTTACAAGCAAAGTTAATGGTGAAGTTTATGAAAATGGCCATGATTTTGATTTTTCAGATTTAGAAAATTTAAATGTATATCGTTTTTTTTGTTCTCTTTTTGGTTGTAGCGATTGTGAGCCTTTTTATAGAATTGATAATGTTTACATTAAAAACAATGAAGTTTTTTTATTAGATTTTTGTAGTTGTAATTTTTTCCCAATAAAAACAATTGAAGAATTTTTAGATAAACTTACCTACCATACTCAAAATATTCCTTCAGCAATTGTTTATTGCAATAACAATTATCTAAAAGAATATAAAGATGAAGAAGAACAAGCTTTTTGGGTTTCGGTAAATATGATTCATTGTGGAGCTTATTGTAAAGAAAAAGGGTATTTTGCTACTAATTTAAACAACAATGTTCCTATTGCCTGTAGTACATGTTTACTTATATATCTTAAGCTTTATTGTTCATTAAAATTGAAAAAAAAGGGCAAAGATATCTTTGGTTATTTAAAAGATAATATGTCCAATAATGATTTTATTAATGCTTTTAAAGAGTATTGTAAAATGAAGAAGAAGGAAACAGATGATGAAGATGATGAAGATGATAAAGATGATGTTGACGGTTTATTAGAAAAATTAGACAATAAAAACCTAGAATTTTTTTTTAACGAAGAACTTGAATGGGGTAGGAAAATAATCGAACATACTAAAACTAAAATGGAAGAATATTCCCAAAAAGAAAATAAATTAAAAAAGAGTTATAAATTTTCAGATCAGGAGAAACAACAAATATGGAAAAAACTTAATCAATTAATTAAATTTTATCAATCCAATAAAGGTAAGGAGTTAATAGAAAAATATCAAAATAATTTTAAAATTGTAATTTCTTATTTGAAGAACCTAATTAGTGTACCGGATTTTAAATCTTATATTGAAAATGATATTGAAAATATTATCAAAGATTTTGTACATAACAATTCTAAATACATTATAGAAAAAAAATCTTTATTTTAATTTATTTTAATATCAGTTCTAAAAGATTATCTAAATTATAAATGAAAAACATTGTTGCTATTGTCGGTCGTCCTAATGTAGGGAAATCTACGCTTTTCAATCGTCTTATAGAGAAAAAAAGTGCGATAACTTCTGAGGTTAGTGGGACTACACGTGATAGAAACTATGGCGAATGTATTTGGAATAATATTACTTTTTCTATTATCGATACTGGAGGGTTTAATGAAAAAATAAAAAATGATAAAATAAAAGAAGAAATAAATAAACAAATAAAAATATCTATCGATGAAGCGAATATAGTATTATTTTTGGTAGATTGTCATGATGGGATAACTGATGTAGATAAAATTTTCGCGAATGTTTTGAGAAAAGATTGTAGTGGGAAAAAAATATATGTTGTTGCAAATAAAGCTGACAATAAGAATTTTGAATTAATATCTTTCGAATTTATGCAATTTGGTTTTGGAGAACCTATAAAAATTGCAGCAATTAATGGCAGTGGCACAGGAGAATTATTAGATATTATCACTTCTAATTTCAGCAAAAAAGGGAAAAGAATAGAGAATATTCAGCTCCCTAAATTTGCAATCATTGGACAACCTAATGTCGGGAAATCTTCATTATTAAATGTTTTAATAGGGGAAGAAAGAACAATTGTAAACAATAAAAGTGGTACAACAAGAGATTCTATAAATACTCTTTATAATCTATATGGACAGAAATTTATTCTAATAGATACTGCAGGCATTAGAAAGAAAAGCAAAAAAAAGGAAGATATAGAATTTTATTCAACATTACGATCTATAAGTGCTATCGAGGAATCTGATATATGTATATATCTTCTCGATGCACAATTAGGCTTAGAAAAGCAAGATCTAAAGTTAATAAATTTAGCTGTCAAGCGTAATTGTGGGGTGGTTTTAGTGGTTAATAAAATAGATTTGATAACTCCTGAAGAATGTAAAAACTTAAAAAAAGATATCTCGGAAAGATTGAAAAATGTAAACTATATCCCTATAATTTGTGTTTCTGTTTTAAAAAAGAAAAATATCTTCAAAATAATACAAAAAGCAGTCGACGTATATAAAAATAAAACAACAAAAATCTCTACACCGAAATTAAACAATATTTTATTACCAATAATTGAACAACGCCCCCCACAAGGAATTCATGGGAAAGAAATCAAAATTAAGTATATAATTCAACTGCCTACTAATAATATTAGTCTTGTTTTTTTCTGTAATTTCCCTGAGGATATACGTGAAAATTATAAACATTCCCTAGAAAAAGAAATACGTAAAAACTTTAATTTTGAAGGGAATCCTATAAAACTAATTTTTAGAAAAAAATAAGATTTTAAAAAATTTTTTTATTCGCTTAATTATATTAGCAACCATTAAAAAACGATTTCAGCAACGCTCCTAAACCCCAGATCTTTTCGTGTTTCTAAGATATGTACATTTCTATATTTCCCCACTTCTAAATCAGTCAACGGAGTTAACCAACTTCCTCCCGTAATCATCTTTAATTCTTCATTTTTTTTATCTTTTTGCGAAGAAAAATAATTTTCTTCATTATCATCAAGCCACTCGTAAACATTCCCTGACATATCATATAAATCCCATTCATTAGCAGAATAACTATAAACAC
>Ga0256405_10007846_pt1 | contig 15697 bp, 13 predicted proteins | sample RumenRJG_02DNA_FD_189096 | JGI IMG/M metagenome (GOLD analysis project Ga0256405, IMG submission 189096) | Bovine rumen microbial communities from Lethbridge, Alberta, Canada - RJG_02 | ecosystem: Host-associated > Mammals > Digestive system > Stomach > Rumen | place: Canada: Alberta... | reverse complement strand
CTCGACTCCGTCGTAATGGCAGCGATGGGGGTGTCCTTCCATGGCGTGATAGATTTCTTCACAGATGTCATCGAAGAAGACCATTTCCATCATGACGCTCGGATCATTGACGGTAATCGGCTCTCCTCTGGCGATGCAATAGCAGAAGGTTCCAACGGCGCTGTTATAGCGGGGACGGATCCATTTACCGACCATATTTTCAAAGCGATAGACATACACAGGAGCGCCGGTTTCTTCGCCGTATTTGAACATCAGCTCTTCACCAGCAAGTTTACTGCGGCCATACTCCGAATCACCGAAGCGCCCGGAAAGAGTGGCCTGGACGGAGGATGTGATCACGATCGGAGCTTTATTGTTGTGCTTCTTCAGACACTCCAAAAGCGTAGAGGTAAATCCAAAGTTTCCCTCCATGAATTCGCTTTGCTCTTTCGGTCTGTTCACGCCAGCGGCATGGACGATGAAATCACAATCAGCGCAGAATCGGTCAAGATCCGCTTCAGTATTGTTCCTGTCGTATTCATAGATCTCGCCAATTTGGAGAGCAGGCCTAGTCCTGTTCTTTCCGTCGCGGATCGTCTTCAAATTTTCAACCAGATTGCGGCCTAATGCTCCGGCTGCACCTGTGATAAGGATATTCATACTTTTTTCTCCCATCTCAACCCATTACGCTTCAACCAAATGCGGACGGCCTTCCAATTCTTCCTTCACATAATCAGTGGTCAGAATCTTCTTTACAACGCCGTCAACGTCGAGCCTGTTCGTATTGTGGGAGGTGTAAGCCTCATCGCCCTCTGTATGTACGGTTCCTTCAACATAGAACTTGTCGTAGTTCAGGCCACGGGCATCCGGCGCGATCCGGAAATAATGGCCCATATCCACACTGCGAAGGCGTTCTTCGCGGCCCATAAGCGTTTCGTACAACTTTTCTCCGTGCCTGCTGCCGATGATTTTCTTTTCCGTCTGTCCGAACAATTTCATGACACCGTCAGCTAGATCGCCAATCGTGGAAGCATCGGCTTTCTGGATAAAGAGATCGCCCGGTTCCGCATGTTCAAAGGCGAAAGCCACAAGGTCTACTGCCTCGTCCAAATTCATGAGGAAGCGCGTCATATTGGGATCGGTAATCGTAATTGGAGCCTTCCGTTTGATCTGATCGATGAACAGCGGGATCACTGATCCGCGAGAACACATAACATTGCCATACCGCGTGCAGCACAGAACTGTACCGGAGCGATCATAAGCAGTTTGGGCCCTGGCTTGTACGACCTTTTCCGCCACAGCTTTCGTCATACCCATGGAATTAATGGGATATGCAGCTTTGTCGGTGGAAAGGAAAACCACACGCTCAACTTTGTTTTCGACCGCAGCAGTAATGACATTGTCCGTACCTATAATGTTGGTTCGGACCGCTTCCATCGGGAAAAACTCGCAGGAAGGCACCTCTTTTAAGGCTGCGGCATGAAAGATATAATTGGCCCCATATAGGGCGTCCCGCACAGAATCAATGTTCCTAACGTCGCCAATGAAGAATTTCACTTTCCCGGCATAGTCAGGATACTGTGCCTGTAGCGTGTGGCGCATCCAGTCCTGCTTCTTTTCATCCCGGCTGAAAATGCGGATCTCGCCGATATCAGTCGTTAAAAAGTGCTTCAGGACCGTGCTGCCGAAAGAACCGGTGCCGCCGGTGATAACGAGTGTCTTTCCTTTGAAAGCTTCTGTAATTTGCATAGTGTGTTCTTCTCCTTTTCCACAGCCTTTGGCTGGTCGTTATTTATCAGCTCCTATACGGGGCTGTGGTTTTAATCCAGGCACTCCGTCCATGGAGCTCCATTCACTTTTCCATCTTTATCAACCAGAATGACTTTGACCTTTTTATGATCACTCACCTTAAGCTTCTTTGCTATTTCACGAGACTCTATCTCAGCCGATTTCTCATGCTTAAGTGTGATAACAATCAAATCCTTACCGTCATCATTTACAAGAGTTCTTAGTATGCCGTTGATATGCTCATCATCAGTTCCGAAACCAAAGCCGACAACTACAATAGCATCAGATTTTTTCCACTTTTGATACATATCAACATACTTAACTGACATGCTGATTGATGTCATTGGCTTTGTTCCGCTCTGTGTGAAAAGCAATGGAACAATGATGTGATGTTCATTGCTTTCCAATTCTCTAGCGCTTCCAACTTTATTAAGGTATGGATCATACCACACAGCTACAGAACCATTCAGGTATGTAATCGGATAATCAGCGCCAAGAATTTCTTCTATTATCTTGTTATAATTCGTTGTTGCAATTGCTGAAGCCTCATACTTTCCTTCATTCAGGCATTTCCTGAGCATATTATAGTAACCATCAGCATTATACTTGTCGGCTTTGTCTCCAAGTTCAGTGATATATTGATGGACAGTAAGCAGGAATATTGCAATCCTACAGAACTTTGGCCATTCAGATGCTGGGTTATACAGGTAATGCCAGTTTGAGTCAATCAGGCTTTTATAATCGAGGACAGAAGCATATACGTCCTCAATTAGCTGTTGCGCAAAACTAAGAACGATGCCATAAGGTGTTGATGTGTTTATTTCTGGGTCTTCAAGCAATAATTCCAAACCAGAAACTCCGGCAGCGTTATAATTCAGCTTGATTAGCTCCCCGAAATCATCAAACAGGTCAATCTTCTCATCCTTCTTCGTGAACAGGTTATCATTTATACTACGTGACAAATCCTCGCTTAATGCACCGAGCTGAAGCTGCATTATGGAAAGAAGGATACGTCCAAGCATCTGGCGGCCTATTTCATCCGTTTTATCGCGATAAAGGATCAGCAAAGCAGAAAAATAGTTGCTTTCAAACAGTTTATTGCCTTTATTGAAAGCATCATTGTATTGAATAACCTGATCAAGATGGATATTTGAGACTTCTCTCCCCAGTAGCTCCATAAGAGCTTGATCCACATCAAGGCCATCGTCTTTCATCTTCGTGGCTATTCGATTTGCAACATCATCAAAGTCATTGACCTTCTTTACTATCTGCCCGCGCCTATGCTCGACTGTGCTCATTATGATGTTTTGAAATACAGATTTGCCAAAAGTATTAATATTCTTTCCCAAGTAATCTTTGGGAAGCCATTGACTGGCGTAGGCTGTCGTTGAATCAACAGCATCCCTCATATTCTTGAATCGCTGCTTCGGGCCAGCTGTATCTTGTCTGAAAATATCAAGAGCAAACTTTCCCCCTGCTGGCAACTTGTAAGCAATTTCTGCTCCAGCGCCAAATAGAAACCCGTATCTCATTAATCGCAAAGCCCTTTCTCTTTATCGCTATTAGATGAATTTATCTAGCGCACGCCAATAGCTACTCCACCAAGCTCAAACTCTCCACCCTTGTCAGTGGTTCAACCTTTATTTTGTTCCTTACAACAGCTCCCATCAGAATATGGCATCCATATCCGATCTCCACATGATGATCGATAAGTGCACCAACATTGAGGATCGTAGCTTCTCCAAGTTTTACATCTCGGCTCACCACGGCTTTCGCTCTAATAATGCATCCAGGAGCGATAACAGCTGTTGGGCTGACATAAGCTGTTGGATGAATAAGGACTGGGATAGTGTAGCCACACCGCTTCAACTCCTCATGATACTTCATCCTGGTCTTGTTGTTCCCAAGAGCGACAATCGCTGTATCATACTTTGAGCGGAAGAAAGCTATATCAGCGGTTGTTCCGATGACTGGAGAACAGTATACGGTAGATGGGTTGTCATCCAGGACAGCGAAATCTGTATACCCGAGAAGACCTGCGAGCTCTTCCACTTCTGGGGAGAAACTGCCTGCTCCGATGATTAAGAGTGAAGTCATGAATAAATTCCTTTAGAGCTCCCCTTATATCCGTAATACTCCATAAGCGCTTTATCTTTCTCTTGTCCCTTCAGATGTCCAAGGTGAAGGGATTCCTTTTTCAATTTTTCAAGATATTCATCTGCTGTTTTGATAACCCTCGCCGGAACACCGACAGCCACTGAGTTGTCCGGAATATCTTTGCTCACGACAGCTCCGGCACCAATGACCACGTTGTTCCCGATGGTAACGCCAGGAAGAATGATGACGTTATTCCCGATGTAAACATCGTTCCCCACAGTTATGGGTTTCGTGATTTCCAGATCAGGAATCTGATTTCTGTATAGGAGCGTACCGCCATCATGGGTGATGAACTTCGTACCGCCGGTAATGTGAACGTTGTTCCCCAACGTAATGATCCAGGGCTCAGTACTCCAGTTCACATCTCCATAGAGGTGTACCCCCCCCCACGGGAAATTGACACCCACCAATTTTGCATAAGCAAGAGGGTTTCTACGCTTCAATATTGCATGATGAATTCTTTTGAAAATGGTCATGTTAAATACCCCTGATTAGTTTCACTATATCAAACGACGAAACCACATATTTTACATATTCTCTCGTCTCTTTAAAGAACAGCGGCGCAATCAAGCAACATGTTACTTCTGTGACCAATGTTGCAGCTGCAGCACCATTCATTCCTATAGTCGGAATACCAATTGAATTCAGAACAAGATTAACTATTACCCCACAAATCAATATCTGCTTTGTGTATTTCTGTTTATTCTCGCTTATCATCCAAATAGCTCTTGTATATGAAAGCGATGCAAATACAGTCGACCAAATCATTATCAGAAGAGGACCTCTAGCCTGTGCATAATCAGATCCATAAAGAGTGTCGACTAAAAAGTGCGAAAGTACCGTAACTACAAGGGCGAAGGATGCTCCAAGCCAGAATGTAACGCCAGTTAATTGCTTGATTCTTCGGATATAAAGCTTTTCATCTTTTCCTTTTAATTCCATGATTAATGGACGCGCTGAATTTGCAAGCGCCTGCGGTATAAAAAGCCACATATGGCATATCGTCGATGCTGCTGAATAATATCCAACATGAGTCTGATCTATCATCTTGCCTATCATCAGTCTATCCATCTGGTTGTAGATAACTGCCATCAGAGAAGAAATTATCAGATGATAGCTGAGCCCGATTAGATGTTTACTCATCGTAGAGCTGAACTTTAATCTATGTGTTCCATCCTTCTTATAGCGATACATAAACAGTATGGCGATAAGAAGGGCATCCAGCGATGTAGCAAATGCAAACCACTCTACGCTTTTTCCAGTCACAAGCAGCCAAACACGATAGGCTGACATCCCCGTGTAGGCAATACACTTAATAATGGATGAGACTTTCGACCTAAGTAGAGATTGGTACCAAAAATCTATTATGTGGAACGCATTAAAGAGCAGAATAAGTGATTGCAGAAAAGCAACTACAAGAAGTAGTCGGTCTCCCGGATTAATCACAGCTACAATAATACACACAGCAATCATTGATAGGAAACCTGCTGCCAGTCTCATCACAATACTGGAACCGAGAACAACACCCTCGTTATCCCGATTATCCACCATTTCCTTTACGACAATCCCTTCCAACCCCAATGCGCAGGCTATTGTGAAGAAAGAGATGTACGACGCTGCGTAGTTAATTGTTCCGTAATTGCTGGGACCAAGATATCTTGCGCTGATAACACCAATAACCAGAGACAGAAGCATCTGGTAAACCTGTGCAAACATAATCCAGCCAGTATTATGTATGAACTTGCTTTTTAATAAACGCTGCAATAATCCTCGCATTATCTCTTTACTTCTTTCCTCGTTGAACCTTATTCAATACAGCATCTATAAATCCGTTCCACCCCAGATGCAAAGTCTTCTTCCAGTGAAGGCTACGAACATCATATCGCGTAAGGATGTCCCTGTTTGTTCTTGGAGCGGTTGCGGGAGATTTCAGGTCGTAAACATAAACGCCTTCTCCCTCTGCCGGCATGATCGCATTCATTTCTATAGGTCTATACCTTAGCTGGACTGTCTTTACCACTTGGAAAGGCAGTGACTTTGTAGATATCAGGTATCGTGCATCACCATAATTTAAACGGTCGCCATACAGATCCAGCAGTTTTTTTCCTTTCAGTTCAGGAAAAACTCTATCTTCAATTCCAACCCTCTCGAAAAACACGTCATACTTTACTGCCTGTTCAAAAGTCGGAAAGCGATATTCCATATCTCCTTCCTGGAGCGAGACCTGGAAATCATTATTCGGAATCCTGCAATGCTCTCCGGCATCAGAAGCATTTGTGGTTAGTGAAAAATAAGGATAAACGAAATACTTATCGTTCTCTACAATGTAGCGCATATAGTACTTCAGCCAGGACTGCTTATTCCAATGCGAAACATAAGAAGGCAGGATATTCCCCTCTGAGAGATCCTTCCCCTCATTTTCGTTATACCAAGCCCTGAACCTCTGCCACATTGCTTTCGTCCAGCACTGCCCCCAGGACATGGCAAACTGCTGCATATAGACATCGTACCCATTGTTGGCCGGCTCAAAGGGTCTGTTCACCCCCGGATGGGTCTGATGTTTGTAAAGGGAGATACCAGCGATTCGGTCGTCATCAACATACCGGTCAACTGTTTGCTTCACATATGAATAGAAATGTGGAGCAACCATCAGATCATCTTCCAGCACAACCACCGCATCGTACTTTTCAGTCAAATCGCCACACTGAATGATATGCGCCCGCAGTCCTTGACGTTCTGGAAACGCTCTGACTATCTTCTCTCCATGTGGCCAGCTCATTTTCTCGGCAACAGTCACTATCTCTTGCTGTCTTTGTCCCTTATCAAGACTGACAACAAGGTCTACCTGATCCCCGGCATAGTTAGCATTGAGAAGAGACTTCAATAATTGCTCAATTGAATCAGGCCTATTGTAGCCAACAGCTACTATTGCGTATTTCACCATAACACTCACCTAAAATAACTCTTTGATTTTCTACATGCCGAGCAGAGTACACCGCTCATAAAGAAGAACAATGTAAAGTAGGATTCACAAGTCCTCATAACAGGTTCTTCCGCGAATGAAAGCATGAATGCAAATAGTATCATTGCCAAGTAAGAAGAAGCCCTTGCCATAATGCCAGATTTTACACGACTTATAGCTTGCATAACCGTAATAACAGAGAAAACTATAAAAGCCATAAATGGCAAAAGTCCAGCATAATCATAAACATCCAACCACACGTTATGAACTTCTCCTACAAGTGCGTTATAATGACCGCCTCCATGCATATAATCAAAGAAATGCTGAAGCACGTATATTTGTCTTTCCAATCTTGGGTCTTCATAGCCAATCGCATCCAGTGTTTGTATTCTCCTAAATACGGGTAGCTGGGCAAGCGCACTTTTTATATTCAGAAGATTAACGTCATATGCAGTGAAAACAATCAATATAAAAAATGCTAGGCCAATCAAAAATTTCAGCTGTCTGGAAAACCCTTCATTACGATACCTCAAAAACGCGGCGACTATTAAAAAGGCAGCTGCAAAAATAAAGACAATTCGATTAGCCATCATAAGATTGGCTACAAAGACACCAACAAAAATTACCACAGAAAGCGCTTTGCCTTTACTTGCTTTCAAGCAGAACATATCCAGCATTGCAATTGCTAATGGAACAGCTGAAAGTGTTCCAAAATGTGTGCTATTTCCTATAGTCCCATCCCACATTTGGTATGGATCTCTTGAAAGCATGCTTACTGTAAATCCACGAAGAAAAGAATAAATCATGCAACCGATGATATAAAAAGATAATCCGTAATACACCACCTTGATTGAAAACAAAATATACTTTTCATAATCGTCCTCAGAGAGTCTATTCCCCCAGTTAAGTCCATACAAATATAATGCACTTATTGTAACTCCATATGCGATAGCTCTTATAGCAGAGTACCCAACAAAAGTATCAAGCACAAAATAACTAATCGAAAAAATTACAGCTAATAAAAACCCCCAAGAAAATTTAATCTTTAGATTATTTGTTGTATAAAGCATCGCAATTCCAAGTACTACTGCAACGCCGTATTCAACCGTCGATGGAACTGTTAATGCCAGAATCAGAAGCATCAGAAAACCGCTGAAGCTATATTTAATCAGAGCTCTGCTATTCATACCGCACCTCCAAATATCAAGGTGCAGCCAAACTGCTTCTCTCTACAATTGTTTATAAACCATCCGCATTTAATTCCTAAAATTAATCCGAGCAGTACCCCCCCCACTTTTCTGATCACTGTGCTTAGATAGATAAATGCCAAACAATAATCCGCCGAGTAGAAAAACCACCTAGTACTTGAATTACATATTTGGGCGAATACCAGAATATACATTGCAGCCATCAACACGTTTCCGCTTTTCCCCCGCTGATAAAGCCTTTTACAAATATACCCAAATAACCAGGCTTCAATAAATACTAACGCAAATCCGCCATCTATGTAAAAGTATCCGAAAACAGTAGGCATTGCGTTATAAAAGGACGAAGGCCCGATTCTTAGAACTTCACAAGCATATGTTCCAATTACAGAAAAAATAGCGGGATATGGAATCAAATGTAAGAAGTTGAAAACTACAAAAATGGGTATTATAAACCCTGCAAAAAAATTAACACCATACGTTGATCCTATTATTGAAGGAGTTTTAGCTACTACTTCACCAAGGTAAGTTGTGCTTCCTGCAAAATATGTGTATAACGTATGATAAAGACGTTCGCCAACGTTCATATTCTGTGTGATATAAGTGGCTCTGTCATTTGTTAAAAAGACGATCAAATAGGAAAACAATGCAACCACAGTAACTATAATAGCCTTCTGCCTTACTGTAATCCTTTCCTTAGCACCGAATAAAGAGTATCCGCAAAGAATCATAAAAATGGTGTTCATCAGCACATAACGACCGCCGCTGGTAATCGACTGGAGAATAATAATGCCGATCGTATTTATAAGCAGCCATTTGCTAACCTGTTCTTTTTTAATAATGCTGATAATCGTTGTAATAATTACAACATATCTGAGCGGCGAAATCACATAATTTCTAAAATAATACATATAAATACTTTCGCTAGACGAATAATCATAGTAATCACTTCTGATTACGTTAAACGAAGTTCCACCTATGAAGGCTCGAATGGCACTGGCAGCACTAATAGCACTAAGAACAAGCACTATAATAGAAATTATATAAGCACGATGGTAGTTAAGTTCATATCCTTCGTTTTCAAACAACCCCAGTCTTGTTCTTCCAAAAACTAATTTAGGTGTCATTCTTGAAAGATTGAACCCAACAATCCCAACAAGGACACAGATCATGGCTTCCAAACTAGGATCATAGACATATCGATTCCCTATAATAATCAGCGTAGCAACGCCCAGCCACAGAACGTTAAAAGCAACATATGGGTCACTAATGCTTTTGTTCTTCCTAAGCGCAGCTATCAAAAAGAGTGCTGTAATCAGTAGAATTGCAATTTTCATCAATCCTGCTCCATCGCTGAATGCATTTCTATAAACTTCTCTATATCATCAAACTCTTCAGCATGTTCTTTGATCCATTTAAGTGGCTTATCCCACCATTTGAAATTAATAAGCCACTCCCTTTGGTCATCTGAAAATCTCTTACTGATAGTTTTGGCTGGTTGACCAGCAACGATGGTGTATGGCTCGACATCGGAATTCACAAGTGCGCCAGATGCAACGATAGCGCCATCACCAATTGTTACACCGCCCATTATTGTCGCGTTATAACCGATCCAAACGTCATTACCGATAATGGCACCATACTGATTTTCATCGTCTGCAAATATCTTCTCTTTAAATTTCTGTTCCTTTACGAACGTGGTTCCATTCTGAAGTCCGAGTGAGAAGAACACAGGATTTGTTGAAACATACTTATGGCTGGGATGCGTTCCCGTAAGAACAGTTACCTTGTGACCGATGCTACAGTAGCGTCCAACCTTCGCTTTTATGGTGCTTTCGTCTCCTATATAGGAGCCATATCCCATGTACCCCTCGAACCAGGATTTAGTACCAATCTTGTTTTGCCCTTCAAAAACAGCATGTTGGTCAAAATTCGCTTTGGTAGCGAAGATAACATTACGCCGCGTTCTCTTCACTTTCCAGATTTTGATCAAACGTTTTATTTCAGTCAGCATTGTCTTATTCCTCAATCAGGGTTTTAACAGTATGTTTCCATAGCCTATAGTCAAAGTTTATTTCTGCAGTCATTCTGGCCTGCCGCTTTATATCATCAATCTGTTTCCGATCCAAGCTTAAAACCTTTTTTACAGCCGCTGAAAAACTTTCTGATGTGTACCCTTCAACAATGACAGAGTTTTTCATGTCGCTCAAATACATACCCAAATCAGAAGAAAGATTACATAGCATGGCAACGCCATGCGCCATTGCTTCAACTGATTTTGTTGGAAAACCTGCACGCGCATATCTCTCATCGGCAGGTCTGAGAAGCACAGAAAAATCAGATTTGAGTAATTCCTCCTGTACTGTCTGACGCGGAACGCGACCATGAGCTTTCAAGCAAGAACTCAGTTCTGATAATCCTGTAATATCCTTTATCTGTTCATCTGTAACTCCCAACATGTTAAACTCTATTTTATTCTTATCCGCTTCCGAAAGCATCTCTACACCAAGAACCATCTCTTTAAGATAATCTTTCGTTGCAGGACTGCCTGCATAAATCAGCTTCACCTTGTCAGAGCCAGTTTCATATCCAACGGTAGTGCCCAGCACGTCCATTATGACTGGAATTCGGCAGGATTTCAGCCCTCTTCCTTTGAAATGATCATTCAAGTATGAGCTGATGGAATACACTCTTACCGGTTCACGAATCACCTTCCGATTAAGTCTGTCTTTGAGGATGTACGCCTTATCCAGTTTCCCTTTGGGGAATTCACATGCAGAATACCACTCCACACTGTCATGAACTATCGGAATGCTGTATTCGTCAGCTAGGGTAATCAGATAATCGATTGACTTTTCCGGGATACTGTTAATATGAATAACAGATGGACTTCCATATTGATTTATCCACTCATCAACAACCCTCTGGTAGTCCTTATGTTCAAAAAGGAAACGTTCGAGTTGTCCACAAATGCCAGGAGTATTTTTGTATATGCTTACATAGTCGGTACCATTATAGTTTCCACTCTTGTTCTTTGTACTTTTCCCAACAAGATGTACATCATAGCCCAATTCTTTATATATCAGCGCGAAGGCCTCGTCTCGAACAGCTCCTGCATCGCCGTTAGGGAAATCACTTGGAACGACCATTAAAACATACATTGCTCCTACCTCTTTACAAGATCAGCTAATTTCCTGTAGAACAAATCTCGTTTCGTTTGCAAAATTGAATTTTTATATTGTAGTGCTTTGTTATAATTATTTCTGCTCAACCGATTCAATTCTGTCGCATTATCTATCAGGTGACATATCTTGTCAGTAAATCCATCAACATCCTTAGGGTCAAAAAGGCAATCCTCGTCCAAGACTTCCGGAATGCCCCCAACAGGCGTTGAAAGCACTGGCATTCCTATCGCCATTGCCTCCAGGATTCCTCGTGGCAGTCCCTCGCCCTGAGTTGGAAATATATACATATCCGCTTTAAGCAATTCTTTTCTCACCGCATCAGACGATGGCAATAATCCCGTAAATCGTATATATTTGCTTATACTAATTGATTCCGCATATTCTTCAAACTTGCACCGCAAGTCGCCGTCTCCGATAATAACGGCTTCAACATCATACCCTTTATCTCGACATTTTTTTACCACTTGAATCAGGATCCTCTCACCTTTCCGCTCACTATTCATAGCAACACTGGAAAGCGCCAATGTCATCTTTTGTCCAACAACATAGCTTCTGGGGCCTGAAAAAGCTTCATCGTGCAGTGTTATGGTAGAATAATATGTTTCGAAATTCTTCTCTGTTGTACCGTGGAGCCTGGCTTCAGACGGAAAATGCTTCTGAATTGCATTCTCCGTTACATAAGAAACGCCATTTGCTTTCAAACAAAATTTTTTCAAATTCTTTACGATAATCCAATTGATTATCTTCATAGCTGGCGAAGAAGAGCCTTCTAAATCGTTGATGGGATCATAAACGATTTCTCCTCCCGTAGGAATATATTTTCTTAAATGATGCCAAGTCATAAGAGCTGTTTGGCTGGGCATACGCAGAATAGCAACATCACAGTCTTCATCGACCTTTTTCAACGCCTTATGTATTGATATGTATTTTCTGAATAACTGTACCGGGCCTCTGTAAAATGGTACCTCAGCAAACGTTACTCCTTTTCCATCAACAGCAATCCACTTTTCATTTTTCTCGGACACATGTTTTGTTCTGGCGACTATTTTCACTTCATCAAATACATGGAGATATCGTAACCAGAAATCATATCCATAAATTGTGTCTGTCCAGTGGCTTCCATCGGGCAACACAAAAATATACGCATCGCATGCTACTAATGTCCTCATCAGATTACCTCGCATTTGTTGTAGGAAGTAGTCGGTTCATTATGATTTGGTAAGAATTATCGCTTGTATAGTTTCTGATGTAATAATCGTGGGCTTTCTTTCCCATGTTACTTCTTTTTTTATTATCCATCATATACAATACGCACCTGACAAAACCACCCACATCATTACTCTGGCAGTTCAACCCATAACCATTTTCTACTGCAATTTTTCCGACATCCGTATATATGTCCGTTGCGCATAGGACCGGTAGCCCCGCCTGCATATACGAGAGTAGCCTGGAAGGGTAATTTGGTGATAAACACTCATGGTTGAGAAAGATCAAGCCAACATCGCATGCATAAACAAATTGGTCATACTCATCTTTAGGCATGGGCGGAATGAAGAGAAGATTCTCATAATTCTGGGTAGTTTTGGCTTTCTCGACGAGTTCTTTCGCTGTGCCTCCTCCAACAAAAACAAAACAGGCATCGTCTACTATTTTTGAGGCTTTCACAGCTTCCAGAGCAAAATCGATCCCCTGTGGAATTCCAAGGTTTCCCCCATACAAGAAAATAACTTTGTCCGTAGGTATTCCATATTTCTTCCTGGTTTCTTTTATTTCAGCTTCAGATAATGCTACTCCAAAGGGTTCGACACTGTTAGGATTAACTTCAATTTTATCTTTATCAATTTCTGGTTCGTTGTCTGTCAGAAACTTGATGTTTGCAGGCGACATGCAGCCAATCACATCTGACACGCTATATAGCTTTCTAGCCATGAACTTGAGTATATTAAAAGCAATGCCCTTCCATCCTTTTGTGCTTAGGGCATCTCCAAACAAGCAATCATATGGCCATATATCTTTTAACAGCAAATAGCTATATGAGCCCTGCTTTTTCTTGACCAAGTCAACCGCTCCATACACCGTAACAGGCGGAGAACCATATAAGACAAGATCATAAAGGCGATTCTTCATTGCTTGTTTTGCGGCTTTTTTATATAAATGATTCAACCATACTAACGAGACGCCTTTCATAATATAATTTGAAACCTTTGTGACATTAGGAGAAAAAACCTTAAGGACTTCGCCACCGTCTGTTTCAATTCGTCGCACGATATCGGGCCTTTGGTCTCTCTTTTCACATACGGAAATAACTGTTACGTAATGTCCTTCTCTTATGAACTTGTTAACTAAGTCCATATATATAGATCTAGTTCGGAAAGACGTGACATTATCAATTGTGAAGAAAAGAACATTCATCTTGATTACCCCAGTTCTATTATTTCACCTCTAGAATCCGTGTATATCTCTCCGTATCGCCGTTTAAGCCGGGTTCCATAATCAATATGGCATTCTGGTAAGGGCTCTCCCAGCAGTTGTTTGATTCTAAGATATGGAAGATTCACGCCTGCCGCTGCAATCACGGATACCGTTGCTGTGATGCGCGGATTGATATCCATGAGAACTGGCGTGCCGTTAACATCCTTCATAAAATCAAATCCAATGTTTCCATCTAACCCAAGAGCCTCTACAATTGCTTTGCTTGTTTCGTATGCTGAATCAATCTTCGCAACAATAGATTCCTGAGCGATACTCATCAAACTGACAACATTCTCTCTGCCAGCCATGTAAAGCACCTTGCCATGATCAGCAAGTAAATCGACTGTGTACTCATTACCCGGCATGTATTCGACAAGCATCATTTCATCCAGCTTCTCAACGCTCTTCAGAATGCTTAGCATATCTTCATATGAAGTAAAAAAGCTGTTCGGCTTTTCATGTGCAAAGATCTGATACCTATTACGCTTTGCATCGATGATACGCACGCCACGACTTCCGCTATTATCTACTATCTTTAGACATATGGGGTTCTCCGGATAACCAAGAGCTTTACAACCATCAATGAAATCTTGAAGATTATGTACTCCATAGTACTTGGGAACAGGAATGCCCTTCGTCTTAAGAAACTCATATGCCTTCAGCTTGTTGTTTGCAATTGCTACAGCTTTGGGGTCCGAAATTGACAGCTTTGTCCCTATCGCATCAAATTCAGCCTTTCGTTTCGACACCGTACTTACTTCTGCAGAGATGGTCGGGAAATAAATATCAACTTTTTCTTTCCTGCATATATCAAGCATCATGTCACAGTACTGTGGATCCGTTGCAGCTGGAACCTTGTAGAACGAGTCAACGATATATTTGGCACTTGGCTCAGAACTCATATCTACACCGACAGTTCTTATTTTTCGTTCTCCATTACTGCGCAGACAATCAATCATGCCAGGCATCGATGGCGAATCAGATGCAGATAAAAGCACCGTTAAGTCCTTAAGCATATATTTCCCTCACATCACGAATGATTCAAAGATATCATCCCATGTTTCTTTTCTTTTAATTAGTTTTGTTTCTTGGCCGCTCAAAGCGACCATTGCACAATTTGGCTGAATAAAAGGAGGTTTATCAACAATCGAATATCCACCAACATTTCCAAAAGCGACGTAATCACCGACTGCTAATTTCCCGGTATATCCTCTGTAAAGAACGTCTTGTTCCAGGCAGGTATAACCGACAAGATTCGCATCTTGAGTTTCCTGCTGCACTCCTTCACATGAGAAGATTCGAACTGGAACATTTTTCATTTGACAAGTCTCACCCAAGTTGTGGAAGCTACAATTACAAAGGATGAATTGCTTGCCCCTTACTTCCTTTATTCCTTCAACTTGCGCTAGAAAATCAACATACTTGGATACAAGTGTTGTCCCCGGCTCAGTATATAAGATCGGTTTTTTCTCTTTCTCCTTATAAAACTTTGCAAACTGCCTTACGACTACTTCTCCATATTCTTCATATGTAGGCACTACAGGGAATTGGGCTTTCAATTCTGGATCCATGTGTCCGTTCATTCCGGATCCTAAGCTAATGTATTCAAGATCATAAAGCTTATACTTGTCGACAAGACCAAGCATTGTCTTTGCCCTAAGTCCCCATGGCTCTAACCCTCTTGCGCGGCTCATATGACAATGCAGGCCATTAACCCGCACTCTATGGGTTGCCAGCAATTCCAAGACATGACCAATCTTATCGATATCAATTCCAAACCTAGATATATAACCAGCATCTACATCGAAATTCACCCTGATACCAGTCCTCAATGACATATCAGGGTTCTTATCAGCAATCTCACAAATCCTAAGTACTTCCTCTATCCGGTCAATGTTGTTTATCCCACCAGACAACAGATGTTTTTCCAATACAGCTCCTTTGTAGGG
>Ga0256405_10007843_pt1 | contig 15705 bp, 13 predicted proteins | sample RumenRJG_02DNA_FD_189096 | JGI IMG/M metagenome (GOLD analysis project Ga0256405, IMG submission 189096) | Bovine rumen microbial communities from Lethbridge, Alberta, Canada - RJG_02 | ecosystem: Host-associated > Mammals > Digestive system > Stomach > Rumen | place: Canada: Alberta... | reverse complement strand
ATGACCAGAAGCATGTGCTGGGCAGCTTTACGGTTGATACCGCCGATGAGGAGATTTCTGAAGGAACTTTCAGCCGCAAGGGCTTCTTTGACCGCCTGAATGTAGCTGACGAAGTGGTGGTGGTGTCAGTGCCTGCGGGAACACGCGCATCCGGCGAGGAGCAGGGGACCGCAGAGCAGACTTCGCCTGCCGCCGATGCTGAAGGTAAGGCTGTAGCAGCTGCCGCAGATCCCGCTGATCTTTCCGTTGAGTCGCTCGGACTGAAGCGGATTCCGGCGCTTGTTGAGCTAATCAGGAATATTTATTAAATCCAGGGACGAATCTATCCAGCGGCTGGTCAGCTGCGGATAGGAGTCCTGTACAAGCAGAAACATTTTAATCGCCTGCTCATAATCCGCAGTAAAGTACAGGCATTCGCCTAAGTAGAAGTAGGCGCGGTCCGTTATCTCTTCACTCCGGTTCAATGCAAGAAAATCCCGCAGTTTGTCGATTGCTGTTGTATAGTTCTTGCGTGCAAAAGTTGTATGCAGAATATCAAAGAGAATGTATTCATCGCCGCCCTGCGGTGAGATAAGATCTTCCTCAAATGCGTATGGCGCAAGCTTTTCCGGCTTAGGAACCGGCATGCCGTATTTTTGGGAGGCGGCATACGCTTTGTCGCTCATGGCTATCGGCTGTATGCGCTGCTCTGAAAGCAGTTCAAGTGCCGGAAGCGGTATCTCCCGCAGTGAGCCGGCCGGATACAGCGTTTCTTCGGGGGCTTTTTGAATTTCGAGTGTTTCAGGTGCCGGGCCTGCGGCAATGCGTGCAGGTGTAACCGTGGCGTTTATGGCAGGAAGCACTGTACGGTCATTGTTACCTTTGGTGAGCGCAAGCACTGCATAATAATAATCCGTACCGGACTCCACAGTATCTGCATATTCAGTTGCCGTAGGAGCTATTGTTGCCAGCAGTACGGCCGTCTGCAGGTTGCTTTCTGATGTAATGGGCTTTTTATCACGGTATATCTGCAGAAACATGACGCTGCTCTGGGAACGTGTTCCTGCCAGCTTCCATCTGATCCGTATCTGGGATCCTGTACCTGCTTGTACGGACGTAGCCGTGGTTCCCGATACGGCCCTGACCGGCTGCGCATGAATATTTGATACGGGCGGCTGAGCTGTCTGCCCGTGAACAGGAAGCGCTCCGGAAAGAATCAGGCTGAGGAAAATAACGGCATGATTTACATGTTTCATGATAATACTATCATAAAGCCATGCGGTGATAAAATCAACATATTCAAAGGAATCAATTTTTGTGTATTATGGGTAGTGCTGAAAACAAAATTGCCGCTGGCAGCCGCAGACGGCAAAAATTGATTTCCATGGCGCCTGACTGTTTGACAAGATACACTGTTTCTTTTATGCTTATTATACGTATGTTTGTATCTGTTATGCTTGATCCCGGCGGGGTGGAGACTTCAAAATCTCTTTCTGCGGCGCTGATAGAATTTGGTTTTACCAAGGTTCAGCGTGCCTGCTGGGAAACAGCCTCCATGTCTCCGGAGCAGTTTGATGCATTGAAAAAAAACGTTGATGCGCTGACTGATTATTATGATACTGTACGTTTTTATCAGTTTCCCTGTGACGGCCAGCTTGTGGTGACCGAGCTGCATCAGAAAAAATGGCGCAGGTTCACGGTACATTCGCAGGGCTGACTGACTTTTTCTAAAAACTTCCCGGTCGGGAAGCCTGATTATTCTAAGTACCCCGAAGAAAATAGCTTTTTGAGGCGTACTATACCAAAAAGGATTCGCTATGCTTGAAGATTGGAAAATGCCGATAGCTTCTCTCAAAGAAGACATTATGAATGTTTGGGGGCGTCTTTGACCCTGAAAGCATTGACAAAAAAATAGCTGAGAAAGAAGCGGTTACCGCTGCGCCCGGATTTTGGGATGATCATGCAAAGGCGGAAAAAGTTCTCAATGATATAAAACTGCTCAAAGGCCGGGTTCAGCCGTGGCGTGAGCTGATTGCGCAGGCGGATGACCTTGAGGCTATGTATGAGCTCGGTATGGAAGAAAACGATCAGTCCGTTGAGGCTGACGTTAAACAGATGTATGAGTCTGCGAAGGCTAAGTATGAGCATGAAAGCATACTGAACCTGCTTTCCGGTGAAGCGGACAGCAGCAGTGCATTCCTGACCATTCACTCCGGCGCAGGCGGAACCGAGGCGGAAGACTGGGCATATATGCTCAGTCGCATGTATATACGCTGGGCTGAGCGGCGCGGCTATAAGATGGAAACCGTTGACCTGCTTGAAGCTGAGGGCGGTATAAAATCAATCACGCTGCAGATAAACGGCGATTATGTGTACGGGTATCTGAAGGGCGAGGCCGGAATTCACCGGCTTGTACGTATCAGTCCGTTTGATGCGAATGCTCGCCGGCATACCTCTTTTTCATCGGTGTTTGTATTCCCGGTGCTTGATGATTCCATCGAAGTTGATATCCGTCCCGAGGATTTGCGGGTTGATACCTACCGTGCAGGCGGAAAAGGCGGCCAGCATGTGAATAAGACAGATTCCGCGGTCCGCTTTACGCATATTCCCACGGGCATTGTTGTTGCCTGCCAGAGCGAACGCAGCCAGATCATGAACCGTGCCACTGCCATGAGCATCCTTAAGGCCAAGCTGTATCAGTACTATAAGGAAAAGCAGGAAAAAGAGAATGCAAAATTCGGCGCGGAGAAAAAAGACATTTCATGGGGTAACCAGATCCGCTCATATGTGTTTCAACCGTATACAATGGTAAAGGATCATCGGACCAAATATGAAACTGGTAATATACAGGCCGTTATGGACGGCGATATAGATCAGTTCATAGATTCATATCTGGAGGCTCAGTGGAAAGGTCTGCCGATGGGTGGCGATGATGCTGATGAGGATTCTGTAGAGTAAGGGGCGCCTTAAAAGCTCTGACGACGCGGTAAGTGACGGAATGTTTTTGTTTTCCCAAAAAAGACGGAGGATGCTGTGCGGCAAGACGGCCATGGTGCTGTGCGTCCTGTGCACGGCGTTCTTTTCTGTATATGCAGCTGATGCGACAAAAACGACCGGTGAATCGTCCGCTTCTTCTGATTCTGCGTCATGGGTGCTTGCCGCCCGCAAATTCACGTTCAGTAACAATTATATTCCCGATGCAGCTGCACAGGCAGCTGCAGAGGATATTCCCCGTCTGATTCTGGAAAAGATTTCCTCCGGTTCACGTCATGCCGTTTCTCCTGATGAATCGACAGCCCGTAAGCTTGCAGAACTGCAGAAAAAACGGCTTGCCCTGTTTTTGGAGCTGTCAAAGGAGTATCTGGTCAGAGACTCCCTGGTGCTCAAATATACAGACCGAAGGTCACTGCAGCATGCTATTGCAGAGCAGGAAAAAAAGACTGCAGACATAGAAAAGCAGATCAGCGAAAATCTTGCTGAAACGGAAAAGTATCTGCCTAGTGACGGCGGGCCAGAGCCCGGAACCTGTAATCCTGACAGTCATACGTCTGCCGGCCGCGGCCATGACAGGCCGATGCCGGCAGAGCCGGCTTCGGAGCCGATCACCCTGTATAAAAATGATACCGCTGTGTTGTTTACCGCTCCAGAAAAAGCTGGTACAACAGCGTCCTATACATTCCAGAAGGCAGTGTCCGATGCCGGTATCCGCGGCCTGATTTCCGGTTCCATAACGGTATACGGAAAATATGCCGCGGTCTCCGTAGATCTGCAGATCTTTCCGGGCGGAGCGTCCGCTGGCGCGGTTACCGAGATAGGCGTGCTGTCAGACACGATGCAGATTGCAGACAGTATTTCGCGTGTGCTTATACCGAAAATCATAAACAGCATGCCGGTGCATCTGTTTTTTGAGGTGACTCCGGAGAATGCCGATGCCGTTGTCATGGTAGACGGCGTAGTCATTCCGTCGGCCGGTGCTGGTTCGCCGTCGTCCGGCCGCCGTGCGGTGGTGGACTCCGGCATACATACCGTCACTTTTACAGCGGAAGGCTATCATACCGTGCAGATGCAGTATGCGTTTACAGATAGATCTGCGTTCCGCGTGTCCGTAAAGATGAAGCCGAAGACGCCGGGCAAAATAACGATCGGTCTGCCGAAAACGCTTACGGGCATGCTGTATACGGATGTGGTGACGAGCATTGCGCTGGACGGTACGGCGGATTATATGAATCAGGAGCCTCTGTGGAACGGGGTGACCATCGATGTGAACGGCAGTGTGGTAGTGGGACAGATTGTGGATGATCAGAATAACATCCTGTATTTCTATGTGCCCGAGGAGCTTTCCAAGGACGGTACGATAACTACTCTGCGTAAGCCACCCTATGACGTAAGCGCCGACATTGAAAAACACCGCCGTAGGATGTATACTGCCTATAGTGCTTTGATTTTATCGCTTCCGGTTTCTTTCTACGCATACGGGCGGTTTTCGAATTATTATAATTCGGCCAGGCTCGGCGGAATGGATTTCAGCGAGGCTAATGTCTGGCGGAACAGAACCTGGGTGGCATTGGGAGTTTCAGTGACTTTAGGTGTCGTATTCGGGTATCAGCTGATACGGTATCTGATGGCCGCGGACCATGCGCTGCCGGAGGAAGTAAAAAAGGAATAATATGGCTTGGGCTTTATCTGAAAAAATTAAAAAACTGTTTTCCCGTCATGCGATGGACGAGGATTTTTTTGATGATCTGACGGACGCGCTCATTGAGGGGGATATTGGTGCGAAAAACGCCATGGAGCTGGTGGACGCGCTGAAAAAAGAATGTACGGAGCAGCATATCAGCGATGAGCAGTTCATTATGAACAGAATGAAGGAAATGCTGCTAGCACACATAAAAACTGTGAGACTGCAGCCTGAGAAGGCGAAGACGAATATATGGATGGTGCTCGGAGTGAACGGCGTGGGCAAGACCACAAGCGTGGCAAAGCTTGCGCAGTGGTATGATCGTCAGGACAAGGGGTCCGTCGTGCTGGCTGCCGCCGACACGTTCAGGGCTGCGGCCATAGACCAGCTTAAAATACATGGCGAGCGGCTGGGGGTTCGGGTGGTGAACCATCAGGACGGCTCTGATCCCGGAGCGGTGGTATTTGATGCCGCCGATGCGGTGAGGGCGAAAGGCGGCGGTCTTGTCATCGCGGACACGGCGGGCCGTCTGCACAATAAAGAGAATCTTGTGCGTGAGCTGCAGAAAATAGACCGCATCGCATCGCAGAAAGCCGATGCCGGATGTTATAAAAAGATTTTGGTCATTGATGTGACCACCGGCCAGAATGCGCTGCGGCAGGCAGAGGTCTTTAATGAGGCCGTGGGCGTGGATGCGGTAGTGATGGCAAAATATGATTCCACCGCAAAGGGCGGCATTGCGGTCTCTGTCTGCAAAGAGCTCGGAATCCCGGTTGCATTCGTATGTACCGGCGAGCGGTACGATGATATTGCAGTCTTTGATTCTGCGGCGTACGTGTCAGAATTTTTAGGAGCGTAAAGCTTGGGTTTTAAGCATGCACCGAAAGTACCGCGTGTACTGCCAGCGCTGCTGCTCTGCGCGGCCGCCGTATCCGCTCAGGACTTTATGGACGGTAGACGGAATCAGCTGCTGTTTGATGAATCAGGTCCGCTCCGTTTTTCTGTGCAGCGGCAGGGCGCGTCTTCTGGCATAGAACTTGATGTTGTCAATGTGATTGCGCCTTCGAAAGAAAAGGCGCGTCAGCAGGGCGAGTCCGATGTGGTTCGCAGGTTTTATGACGGGCGGCGCAGGCTTGTACGGGAAGAGCACTGGCACATGGCGCGCCGGTCGGATAAGTGCGTGTTTTCAGATGAGATAGTCTATATATATGACGGAGATGCGGAACTGCCGAGTTCGTCCCTCCAGCGGTATTTTGCCGACAATAAGCAGGTACAGCGCTTGTATACTGGTCAGGGGCGTCTGCTGCAGGAATGTACGTCCTTTACCGATTCGTCAGGCGCGCCGCTGAACGACCGCGCGCTGCGCGTAGACTGGGCATATGATTCCGAGAACAGGGTTACAGAACGTACCGAGGTGACAGGCATTCCCGCTTTGCTCACAAAGTCAGAGGTGTACAAATATGACGGAGCCGGCGGCAGACCGGACTACAGCTACTATGAGAACGGCAAGATTCGTATTCGTATCGTGTATTCTGACCGAAGTTCCTACGTACAGACCACCTATTTTGATGACGGATATTCCGTAGAGGCATCGTATGCGCACGGCATAAAGCAGCAGGAGCGCTATCTTCTTCACGGAAGGGAAATCAGGCAGGGATTTTATGAAAAAGCTCAATGAGTTGCGGTGGATATTTTTTGTTTCCCGAAGATTCGCCAATGTAGACCGGTCCGGCAGAACCGCTGCTGCCTCTCGGCTTGCTTCCTTGGGTATCTGCCTCGGAGTTATGACGCTTATTGTAGTACTGAGCGTTATGAACGGCTTTCAGCTCAGCTTTGTTGACGCTATCATGGAAATAAGCTCGTATCATATACGTGTACATTCGCCGCCAGCCGGTTTTGAGGCTGCATGTGCGGAAAATCCTGATATCCGCTCGATTACGCCGTTCTATGAGGCGCAGAGTCTTGTAGTCGGTAACGGGCAGCAGCAGGCTGCAGCCGTCATCAGGGCGGTACCGCCCGAAGTCTGGGACGAAGATGAAGGATTCAAAAAAGAAATGTTCATGATCCGCGGTTCATTCAACATCCAGCAGATCGATTCGATCGTGATCGGTTCCGCGCTTGCCCGTAATCTGGGCGTGAAAGTTGGCAGCTTTGTGAACCTGCTGGCACTGAGTGGCGGCAGCGATGTTGATCTGTTGTCCGATGACCGCGTGTTCAAGGTGACGGGTGTGTTCCATACAGGCTATGCCGACATTAATTCCGGCTATGCGTTCATCAATATGGCCGCCGGCCAGAAATATTTCGGACAACATGCGGTCAGACACTGCGGCATAAAGCTGTATGACAGCGATGCGGACAGGCTTGTGCTGCAGAGGCTTAAAGAAACATATCCGTCGGTTTCTGCCGAAAGCTGGAGAAGCTATAACCGCTCCTTCTTCGGGGCGCTGAGAATTGAAAAAAACATGCTGCTGCTGCTGGTGCTGCTGATCTTTGTCGTTGTATGCATCAATATTTTTAACAGCATGCGGCGTCTGGTGTACGAGCGGCGGCCGGAAATATCCGTACTATCTGCGCTCGGCGGCAGAGGCGAGCAGGTGCAGCTTATCTTTATTATGCGCGGCCTTCTCACCGGGGTCTGCGGTGCGGTTCCAGGGCTGCTTGCGGGCATGCTGCTTTGCATACATATGGAACAGATATTCATCGGAATTTCCCATGCGATGTATGGCATCCAGTATTTTATTACAATGCTGCTTTCGCCGGGACGCTCCGCATACGTGCAGGAAAATCCAATGTTTTCACTGTATGCGCGCATACCGGCACGGATGATGCCCGAAGAAATTCTACTGATTACGATATCAGGCGTATTGTCCGCTCTGGCAGCCTCGTGGTTTGCGAGCCGCGGCATATTAAAACTGTCTATTGCTGAGGTGCTGCGGGATGACTGAGCTGAAAGAACTGATAAAGATCGAAAATCTGGAAAAAACATACATCACGGCGAGCGAGCATCTTACGGTGCTCAGGGGACTGAACCTGTCGGTGCAGAGCGGTACCAAAGTGGTGATTACGGGAGAAAGTGGCTGTGGCAAAAGTACGTTTCTCGGAATCCTGGCGGGAATCGACACGCCCACTGCCGGCAGTGTGGCTGCTGGACCATATAATCTAGCCGCGATGGATGAGGATGCGCTGGCGGAATACCGCTCCCGATTCGTGGGGCTCGTGTTCCAGTTCCACTATCTGCTCAAGGATTTTACCGCGCTTGAGAACGTCTATATGCCTGCGTATATGGCCGGGCTGCCGCGCACAAAAGCCCGTGAGCTTGCCATGGCATTGCTTTCGGACGTAGGGCTTGCTGACCGTGCGGGGCACCTGCCGTCGCAACTTTCGGGCGGCGAACGCCAGCGTGTGGCGGTGGCGCGCGCACTCATCCACAATCCAGAGCTTATTCTTGCCGATGAGCCCACCGGCAATCTTGATCCTGCCAATGCAGCCATGATCGGCTCGTTGCTTTTTTCTATGGTAGAGCAGTATCATAAGACACTGATACTGGTTACCCATGACCGCAAACTTGCGGAACTTGGCGACGTACGCTATGAAATAAAGGAAGGCCGTCTGGTATGACGATCCGCGCTTCTTTGCTGTTCGCCTACCGGCTGTTGTTTCCGCGTACGGGGCGCAATTCCTTTGCGCGCAAAAGCCTTGTAGGTGCATTGATCTGCATCGGCATAAGCCTTATTCCTTTGGTGGTGGTGCTGTCTGTTTCCGACGGCATGATAAAAGGTATCACCGACCGCATCATCGCGCTGTCAAGCGCTCATATAAAAGTCACTCTGTATCCCGATATCGATGAAGTATCGTCCGCCGCCGCGCTGACAGCCTATGCCCGCGAGCTGGCGGAATCAGACGAAGATATCACTGCCGCCTATGCCGAGATTGACGGCATGGGACTTGCGGCGGGAAAAAGCGGCCGCACCGGCGCGTCCGTACGGGCAATTGATCCCGCTGTTTTTTCCGGCAAAGATTCCTACTCACGGTTGTTCACGGTGACTGCGGGCTCTATGGATCTGTCATCGCCGCGCAGCGCTGTTATCGGCCGCAAGATTTCCGAACTGCTCGGTATATCGTGCGGCGACACTTTCAGACTTATCACCACTCGGCAGACCGCTTCGGGCGGCGTCGCGCCCAAAATAACGGTATTCACGGTAACGGGCATCGTGTCCTGCGGATATCAGGAACTGGATGCGTTGTGGGTGTTTGTGCCGCTTGCGCGCGGGTTCGAGATACTGCCGCTGCAGTCGTCCGAGCTGAGTGTGCGTTTTGAAACCTGCAATGCGTTTTCTCCGGAGCTGGTGGCCGTGCAGCGCAGGCTTGCCGCGCGCGTCGGCGTGAACGGTCGGGCGGTCAGATGGGATGAGCTGAACCAGAGCGAATATGAAAACTTTGCCTCAACCAAGGTAATGCTGCTGTTCATCATGCTGCTCATTGTGCTTGTGGCCAGCGTAAACGTCTGCTCGGCTCTTATCATGCTTTCTATGGAGCGCCGTCGCGAGATTGCTATCCTGAAAAGTATCGGCGGTACGGGCAGCGGAATCACGCTGTCGTTTCTGATCACCGGACTGGTAACCGGCATCGGTGGTGTGATCACCGGTATTCCGCTGGGGCTGTTTCTTGCGGTGAATATCAATAAAATCATTGATTTTATCGAGAAAACAGTAAACTTTATTGCCAAAATAGTGTATCTTTTTAGATATAAAGACACCGTGAATTTTGTAGCGATTAATCTGCTTGATCCTGCGTACTATCTGCAGAATATTCCGGTGTCCCTGCCCTGGAAAGATTTGTTTATTATCAGCGCGGGGACGCTGGTGCTGTCGCTGCTTGCTTCCGCGCTGCCGGCGGTGCGCGCCGGCAGGGAAAAGCCGCTGGATACGCTGCGGAAACTGTAGTTTCCATGCGGTACTGCGGCTGTCGCCGTGGCTTTAAAGGAGCTTATAATGCTGTGTGATATATGCAATGAACGCGAGGCTGTTTTTTTTGTAGAGCAGATGAGTGCTCAGGGCAAGCGGAAAATAAATATCTGTATGTCGTGCGCATCAAAAAACGGATTCTCGCTGGATCCGGCAAAAATAGAATCCTCCCTTAAAAATGTCTTTCTGGAATTGATCAAGCATGAGACGCCGGGCGAAGCCGCCAAGACAAAGCTGTGTCCTGTGTGCGGAAAAAGCCTTTCGTCCATCAAAAAGCTCAGACGGCTAGGATGCCCCGAATGCTATGAGATTTTTAAGACCGACATTCAGGAGCTTATGAAGTCAAACGGTATCACCGGTTCCTATACGGGCAGTATGCCGCGCCGCCTTTCTACATTCCGCTCGCGGCTTACCGACCGGGTGGATCTGCAGGCAAAGCTGCAGGAGGCGGTAGGCAGGGAAGACTACGAAAAGGCGGCCGTATACCGCGATTACCTGAAAGCGCTGGAGCGTTCTGCCGTTTCCGGCGGCCCTGAGGATGATTCTCATGACTGCTGAAAGCCGCGCCGGTTCTTCCAAGGCGTGGTACACGGGCGGCGGCGATGAAAACGACGTGGTTCTTTCCACGCGGGTACGACTTGCAAGAAATCTGGCAAACTTTCCGTTTCCTGACAACTGCTCGGATGATGACGCCGAGCGGATACAGTCGCTTGTCTTTGACTCTTTTAACCATGTGTCGGATCCTGACGCCTATCAGGCCATTCCCATGAAAAAGGTGCCGGAGGAAAGTCTGACCATCCTGCGGGAGTGGGGAATTCTGGATATGCCGGATGGCACCGGTCTGGTGATGAAAAACAGCGGTGAGCTTGCGTGTACGGTGAATAGCGTGGATCATGTGCGCGTCGCGGCATTTGTGCCCGGCCTTGAGATCGAGCATGCATTTTCCGTCTGCAGTGCCGTTGACGGCCAGCTGCAGCAGACGCTGCAGTTCGCCGCGTCCTATGACTTCGGATTTTTAACGTCGTCCCTATACGATGCGGGCAGCGGCATGAAAACGTCCCTGTGGGTGCACCTGCCGTCCCTGGCGTTCACCGGTGCGCTGCAGGACGTGCTTGATACGGTGCGGCAGCGGGAATTTACGGTGAAGGCAAGCTACGGTTTTAGCGATGATGCGCTGGTCGCCTTAGGAAAATACTACCAGATTTCGTCTGCCTCATCGTTCAACGGAAATGAAATAGACCAGATTGCGTCAGCCGCGGCTGCGGGAAAATATCTGGCCGAGCAGGAGCGCAAGGCGCGCGCAGAGGTGCTGAAAATACGCCCGACGCCCGCCTATGATATTGTGTATCGTGCGTATGCAATGGTAAAATACAGCAGGCTTATTTCTTTACGCGAAGGCGTAGACATTATCTCCGCGTTGAAATGGGGCCGTGATCTGAATATGCTGACGGGCATTGAGGACACCGATTTTTGCGCGCTGTTGTACCGGATTCAGCCCGGTCATCTGCGCTTTTTGTTGTCAAACGGAGCATTTTCGTTTGAGCAGGACGTAAAGGACGATCCTGCCTTAAAAATAGATAGACTGCGATCCCTGATTCTGCAGGAAGCGCTTGAAAATACGGCGTTCAGCAGGCAGGGAAATTAAGGGGCACCTGAAAAAGCTGCGCAGGCGGCGGTCTCGGGGCTTGGTACAAGGATTTGACGGATGAGAGGATTATCACCAAGGGCACAGCGGCTTATTACGGAATTTGCCCAGAATGAAGGAAGGAAGAGCGGCTGCGAGCAGCTGCTTCCCGAGCATGTGCTGCTGGCGCTTGTAAAAAGTGCCGACGGGCTCGGATACATACTGCTGCAGGCGCTGCATATAAACGTGCTTACCTACCGGCTGTCGCTGGAGCAGAGCATCATGGTCAGAACACCGATGGAAAATACAAGCGATCTGCCGCCGTCACGCCGGATGCGTACGCTGCTTGATATTGCTACGGTGGAGGCGCGCTCCGCCCGTAATGATTATGTGGGTACCGAGCATATTGTACTGGCGGCCATCCGGGAAGAACAGAGCATCACGTTTCGTTATTTTGAAAAGGCTTCGGTGACGCTGGACGAAGCCCGCCGGGCGGTAAAAGAAATACAGTCGCGCATGCAGAGCTCTGCGTTCGTGCCTGCGGGCGGTTCTGCTCTTGCCGGCGCTGCTGCCGGCGCACAGGGGACGAACAGACGGCAGAACGGCAGCCAGCGCACGTTCCTGAGTGAATACAGCAGGAATATCACCGAGCTGGCGCAGAACGACCGGCTTGACCCGGTGGTGGGCCGCGACAAAGAGATTATGCGGGTCATTCAGATACTGTCCCGCCGCACCAAGAACAATCCGATGCTGATCGGAGAGCCTGGTGTGGGGAAGACCGCTATCGTGGAAGGACTTGCCGGACGTATCGCACGGGGCGAAGTTCCCGCCAACCTGCGCAAAAAGCGCGTACTTGCGCTTGATCTAACGGCGCTCGTAGCAGGTACAAAATACCGCGGCGAATTTGAAGAGCGCATGAAGCGCATGATGAATGAGATTTCTGAGTCTAAGGACATCATCCTGTTCATTGACGAAATGCATACCATCATCGGGGCGGGCGGTCCCGAGGGCGCTATGGACGCCTCCAATATCCTTAAGCCTGCGCTGAGTCGTGGCGAGATTCAAATCATCGGTGCCACGACCATCAAAGAATACCGGCGGTATGTGGAAAAAGACGCCGCGCTTGAGCGTCGCTTCCAGCTTATAAAGGTTGAGGAGCCGTCCGATGTTGACACTACCGCAATCCTTGAGGGCATTAAGAAAAAATACGAGGAATTCCACGGCGTCATATATGACGAGGGTGTGATTCCTGCGATCGTAAAATTTTCACATCGGTATATTCCTGAGCGGTGTTTACCCGACAAAGCCATCGATATTCTTGATGAAGCCGGAGCGGCAAAAAAAATCCAGGAAGGCTCTCAGCCGGTGGAGCTTGCCGAGCTTGAAAAGAGCATAGAGGATCTGACGGCTGAAAAGAAGCAGCTTGTCCTTGAGCAGGATTATGAAAAAGCTGCACTTGTACGCGATAAGGTAATCGACCTCAAGAAAAAGCTTGAGGAGTACCGAGCGTACTGGGATAACCCTGCCGAATCAGACCGCAGGCGCGTGACCGAATTTGATATCTGTACGATCATCAGCGGCATGACCGGAATTCCAGTTGCTCAGCTTGATGAATCTGAGTCGCATAAGCTGCTTCGCATGGAATCGGAGCTGCACAAGGACGTAGTGGGGCAGCATGATGCCGTAAAGGTTATTTCCGGTGCCATCCGCCGCTGCCGTACCGGCGTGTCATCGAACCGCCGGCCCATGGGCTCGTTCATTTTTCTGGGCCCCACCGGCGTGGGCAAGACACAGCTTGCCAAGATGCTTGCAAAATTCCTGTTCGGCAGTGAGGATGCGCTCATCAGGATTGATATGTCGGACTATATGGAAAAGCATAACGCAAGCAGACTGACAGGTGCGCCTCCCGGTTATATCGGCTATGAGGACGGCGGCATCCTGACCGAAAAAGTCAGACGGCATCCGTATTCAGTAGTGCTGCTTGATGAGATCGAAAAGGCACATCCCGACGTGTTCAACCTGCTGCTGCAGCTGCTTGAGGAAGGCGAGCTCAGTGATAATCTGGGGCATACAGTCAACTTCAGGAATACGGTCATCATCATGACGAGCAATGCCGGCGCCCGTGAGATTACGCGCGACGGCCGGGCCGGCTTTACGCCCGATAACGGCGGCGTGCTGTCATATCGGGAGATACAGGCCGATGCGATGAACGAACTGAAAAAGCTCATGCGTCCTGAACTGCTGAACCGCATCGATGATATCGTCGTGTTCAATGCGCTGACCCGTGATGAGGTCTCTCAGATTCTTGACATTCAGATACGTGAGCTTGAGGGCCGGCTGTCGGAGCGGAAGCTTTCGCTCAAGCTTTCAAAGTCTGCGCACGAATATCTGGTGGAGCACGGATATGACCCCGCCATGGGCGCGCGTCCCATGCGCCGCCTGATACAGAATGACATTGAGGATCCGCTGGCTATGCAGATACTGGAAAACGGCGCGAGCGGGCAGACGGTGTTGGTGGACAGTGACGGCGAAAAACTTACCGTTCGGCTTAAAAAGCAGCGCAGAATCAGCGCTCCGCTGTCTGTGCAGGAGTCCTTGGTAAAGGTACGGTAGGGCGCCGCATGCGCGCCTTCGCGCTGACTTCGGTGCGGTACGTTTTCTGATACTCTGAAAGGCACGTTTTCAGCTGTCCCGATATGCAGATGAAACAGCTTACTCTATCCGTGGGAAACAGCCCGTTCTGATGCTCTGCGGCAAGGTATGTTGATTTATGCTTGCTTCACATTGACTTATAGGGTAAAATTAGAGGACATTTATGGTTAATACAAAATAATCCGTTTTTGGATCATTCTGTGTTTTCTCAGCTGATATGAGGTTACTATGATAAAAGAATTCTTACCGTATGATGTTGTCCGGAACAACGCGCTGAAAGTTGCGCATCGTATTTACCATGACGGCTTTGTTCCTGACGTCATTTATACCTCCCTACGGGGTGGCGCGTACATGGCGAACGTAATAAGCGAATATTTTAAGATTGTCCGCAAGGACTTCCATCCTGTTTTGTACGCCGCGGTGGTCGCACGCTCATACTCAAATGTCCATCAGTGCGAAAGCGTCATGGTTGATGGATGGACCTATGCCCCCGAGTACCTCAGGCACGGCGACAAAGTGATGCTGGTTGACGATATTTTTGATACCGGCCACACCGCCAATTCCCTTGTCGAAATCCTGCTGCAGCACGGTATTCCGCGCTCCGACATAAAGGTGGTAGTGCATGACTATAAATACTTTGCCTATAAAAAGGAGCAGGAACCCATTCAGCCTGATTATTGGTGCCGTCGTATTGAGATCAACAAGCCGGAGGATGACCGTTGGATCCATTATCTGAGCCATGAGCTTGTGGGACTTACTAAAGAGGAGCTTGAGGAGCATTATTACAAAAATGATCCTGAACTGAAGGACATACTGGAGCCTCTGTTTTAGGAACGTATATGCCTTCGAGACGTGTCTGTTTATTCCTTAGTTTGATATGCGTGCTGTGTGCAGGAAACCTGTCCGCCAGAACGGAGGTTATCAACCCTGTGGCCGGCGTATGGGCGAATAAGCAGACGCTCGTACTGTTTCAAGAGCCAGACAGCGAGATCTTTTATTCGATAAACGGAGCTGATCCCACGGTGTCTGGTTTTGCCTATGACGGACCGGTGGTCATCGATGTTACCGGCTCTGTTGATATCCGTATCGCCACTGTGTATGCCGATGGAACCAAGGATGAGCAGTATGTTTCATACACGGTTTCTGAGCAGCTGCCCGAAGACGGCAGCCGGGCCCGTGAATTCATAGACGGGCTGGCTTCAGCCCCGATCATTTCCTATCAGCCCGGCAGCAGCATCTCCATTCCCGATTCATTATGGTATGGGGTGGGATTCGGCAGTCAGGTACTGCTTCCCGGCCGGGACATTTCTTTCTCCAGAGATTCATCGTTATCCCGCTATGTGCCGCTCGTGCTGTCGGATTCGGTCCGCAGCTGGCGGTTCGTAATCCATTCTACGGTCAGAAGCGGTCAGCTTGCCGCCCCGAGCATACCGTTTAGGGTGGAGGACTGGAAGAAGATCGTATTCACTTCACCGCAGTATATTTACCAGATCGACGACGGTACGTGGTTTTCCGGTCGGAATCCGGTGTTTATCGAGCGGAATACGGCGCACACCGTGCGCTGGCAGTCGGTCGCCTATGAGCGTGGCAATGCTGTAAAATCGTTCCGGCTGCCCGCCATGCCGTCGCTGTACTCTGAGCGGCAGACGAACGGAGCGGTTCATTTTGGAATACGCGGTGATGAAAGTTACCGGTTCGGCCGCTGCCGGCTGGCGGAGGGCGTGACTGCCGGTACTGGATTGTACCGGGATCTGCTGTTTGATGTTTTTCCCGGAGATGCGTTCTCAGGTAGCGGAAAGGTGGCGTTG
>Ga0256405_10007841_pt1 | contig 15708 bp, 7 predicted proteins | sample RumenRJG_02DNA_FD_189096 | JGI IMG/M metagenome (GOLD analysis project Ga0256405, IMG submission 189096) | Bovine rumen microbial communities from Lethbridge, Alberta, Canada - RJG_02 | ecosystem: Host-associated > Mammals > Digestive system > Stomach > Rumen | place: Canada: Alberta | collected... | reverse complement strand
CATTAGAGATTAATCTTCGTGTAGTAAATGCTCCTCCAGAGTATGTGAGTTATATGGAAGACAAAGTTGTCAAGAGAATTAATCGTTCAGACAAGACTTTTATTAATTTGTATGAATTAGACAATGATACTGAATTTAAATTATTACTTACTCAGTACGGTCTTGATAGTCTTTCTAGTTTTAGCAAGTCATATCAAAATTGTATAGATGTTCTTATTGCTAATGGAATTAAAGATGAGAACTCACAATATATGGGATTCCCAACTTATGAACCGATTTATTTACCAACTTATAATCGTAAGACATGGGTTGATGAGGAGTTAGCAAAGCGTGAAGCTACTGTAAAGAAATGGGAAAATCTTCGTGATGATTACCGTAAGGCGATGGATGACATACAAAATCAACTCGACCTTACTAATTTTCTTTCAGATGATTTGCTAAGAACATTCTACAATTATATCCGTGAGGATACATATACAAATAGTAATTATATCTCAACTGGTTTGTCAGATGGTGAGGTAATTAATAATGCAAAGGAACTTCTTAAGGTTGCTGAGAAAGAACTTAAGAAAGCTTCTGAACTTCAGGTTACTCTTAATGATACTATTAAGAATCTGCTGAATACAGATGAGTTTAAGAACTATAAAGATAAATATAACCTTGGTGATTTTATCTTCGTTGAATGTGACGGAGATGATTGGGAAGATGATGCAGAGAAAAACCGCGGTCTGTATAGACTTAGACTTATCTCCGCTTCTTATTCATTTGGTTCACCGGGAGACATTAACTTTACTTTCAGCAATGTTACAAAAGTGCAGAATTTCTTTAGTGATGCACAAAGCATTATCAATTCCGCACAAACTATAAGCGGTTCGTACAATGCCGTAGTACATCAGGTAAAGAATAACAGCGATACTAGCGACTTAGTAAATACTTGGACTAACGAAGGTCTTGAGAGTGCTAAGAGTATTATCGCAAATAACAATAACGAAGAAGTAACTATGGGCGAGTATGGTATCTATGCTAAAGAGTATGATGATATCAAAGATGAATATAGTCCAGAACAGTTACGAATCACACATAACAATATAACATTCACTGACGACAATTGGGAAACTGCAGCACTTGCGATTGGTAAGAATACATTCAGATATTACAATACCGATGTTTCACAGGGTGAAATTGGTTGGATTACAAAGACCGACTATGGTGTTAATGCTAAGTTTCTTGAGGCTGGTTATGTAATCGGCGGACAGATTATTGGTTCAGAAGTAGTTAGTAAGAACTATCAAGTCGCAGATCCATCTCAAGGAATTAAAGCCGATGGCTCTTATATTAATCTTGATGATGGTAGTTTTACTCTTGCGGGCGGCGGACTTATTGGATACCGAAATTCAGATGGTACTTATTATCTTAATTATAATGGTAACTTCACTGGCATTGTAGACGTAGATGTTGGTTCAGAACTTGGAGTATGGACAGTAGGTGCGGATGGATTCTATAGTGGCACTTCTGTTCTCAAGCCTAGTGATATTTCAGTAACAGGAAATATTCGTGCTGCAGACTTTTATGTAGGTACAAGTACAACTACTACCCTATCTTCTATTCTTAATGGCAAGCAAGATACTCTTATTCCGGGAACGAATATTACTATCGACCCTACTACAAATACAATCAGTGCAAGTAGTGGTACGGAAGTTGAGGCGAACCCATCGGGTACTCCAACCGACACATTAACTACTATCGAAATAGATAATACTATTTATGATATTGATGGTGGTACAGATGTCGAGGCAAACCCTGTTGAAACTGCGACAGATATGTTGAATAGTATTAAGATAGACAATACTGTTTATGATATCTCAGGTGGTACTGGTGGCGTAGAAATGCATCAAGGCATAGATGTGCCTGACAGTAGTTTGGGTGATAACGATGACATATATCTCCAGATGGAGTCTATCATAAGTAATCTGTTATCATTCGATGCTTCTCATAGTGGTTCGGCAATGACAAATTACTCAGCAGCAGAGACAAATAATAAATGGGATATAACCGCAACATTTATTGACAGTTGGGAGTATCACAGTTTTGCTGTTTATTCACTCCAGAATCTTACGGTTGGCAAGAAATATGCAATATCGTTTGACTTCCAGAACGATGGAGTTCCACCGCTTTATGGAATAGGCGAGCTTTTTGGTTTAACGCTCCAACACTCTAATCGATTTATTGATATGCGAAATTGGGCGAGTGACCTTGTTGAAGATGGAGAGTTTAAATATTTTGAGGATTCACATTATGGTGAGTGGTGGTATCAGAGTTTTCCTCATGACACAAAGCGCAGATATTATGAGTTCGAGTTCACAGCAAGACAAACAACGGAATATATCGGTTTTTATGGAGACAGAACAAGCGGAAATCTAACGTGTAGTTTATATGAATTGTGTGTTGGTGATAAGGTTCAGACTAATGAGATAATAGATGTTTTTTATAAAATCAACAATGAATGGAGTAAAGACAAAACTCTTTATGGTGATATAAACGAGCCTATAAATGATTTAGGTGGTGAACGTGATTTATATATGCAAGTCGTTCAAGAAACGGATGATGTAATAAATGATACGGATATTAATATTCCGAGTTGGGGTGGCAACTATGGCGAACTACTTAATTTTGTAAGAACTTCAAGAAATGAGTTTAGCTTTGCTTTTAGGGGAACTCCAGATAATAGAGGTTATGGTGAAACGATATATTTTACCATGCACGGACTTGTAAAAGGTAATCAATACACCGTTTCATTTAAAGGACAATATAGCGATGGAACAACATTTCCTTGGGGCTATCAAGATTATGCAACTGTTTCTGGAACAGGCGTAGAAAGTCAAGTTTGTTATTTTGTAAAAGACTTTAATCTAAATAATTACTCATTTACATTCACGGCTGGCGAAGATAATACAATGCTTTTGACATTTCCAGCAGTACAAGACGATGCTCAATTTACCTTTACCGTAACAGATTTGTTAATAGGCGGAGACTATGTTGTTGGCATACAAGATATATATGGCAAAGTTGATGGAAAATGGCGAAAGTATGAAAGTGGTAAGACATATGAAGCTGGCGATAATATTCTTATTGAGGATAATGTCATCAGCGGAAATTATCAAGCCTTTAGTGGCACAGATGGCACAGAGAATGGCGCAAGCGGTTTAGTTCCTCAACCACTTACAACTGATGCAAATAAGTTCCTCAAGAGTGATGGAACGTGGGCAGAGGTTCAAGGTGGTTCTGGTAACGTAGCAGATGTTTATGTAAATGGAGTATCTGTTCTTGATGAAAATGATATAGCTCAAGTATTTTCACATCAAGAAATAACTGAACAAGAATATGAAGCACTTCCAAGTACTAAAGAATCTGATAACATTATGTATTGTATTAAAGGTAGTAGACCAAGCACAAATGGTAATTACTTTACTCCAATTATCTATTCTACTGAAGAAAGAGAAGTAGGCGTGTGGACGAACGGCAAGCCACTATATGCAAAAACATTTATTCAACAGTTAAGTGGAAATGCTGGACAAGTAGACATATCTGCTTGTGGTGCTGATATGATGTTTGTTCATAGTGGTTATTATGACATAGGCGTAACTATGCTAGGGCTAAATGAGAGATTAAACAATCAGCTTATAACATATACTCATGTTAATCTTGATACTATGCAGTACATAGATTGTACTAATACGATAGCGACTGACTCGACCATAGTTGTTTGTTGTTTATACACCAAAACCACGGACGTTGCTGGCAGTGGAAGTTATACAACGCTTGGAGTACCAGCGGTTCATTATTCGACGGATGAGCAAGTAATAGGCACGTGGACTGATGGAAAACCACTATACCAAAAGACATATAACATAAATGAAACTATCCATAATCAAGATAAAACTATCGATGTATCTAGTTTGAATATTAAAAAATATATAAATGGTTATGGTACTTTTATGCGTAATGTTAATTGGGCGTCACCGATAATATATATCGAGACACCTTTTAACTTGTACGAATCCAATAATAACCATTCGTATTTAAGATATGGAAAATCAAGTAATACAATCGATTATGGTGTTACTTTAGGCGATAATGAAACTGCAACGGATATAACAATCACAATCCAATACACCAAGACATCATAAGGAGGTAAGTTATGGAACGTGGAAGAATAATAGTAAACAATACTGATTATACAGGCTCGTTTGTTACTCCAAATCCAAGCGAGCCTCCAACAAAAGATTTAAATACACTAGAGATTGAAGGTGAAGTATTTAATATAGCTGGTAGTGGTGGCGGAGGTGTAGGTGATATCACAAATTACTATGGTGTGTTCATAGATACTAACAATATAATACAGTCTTTTGTTCATATTACGGATACTGCCGAGCATACATACATCGCTACAGAAGATTGTGCTGTTGTTTATTACATACCAAACGATACAAATACAGACGTATATATAAAGCTAGATGGCATTCAAGTTGGTGGACAGTACGGACAATACATAAACGCCACAAGTGATATAGTGTATATGAAAAAGGGGCAAGTATTTAGTTATCAAACAACATATACAGTATCAACTGGAGCTGGTTATACAGTATATGGTTTGCAAAGCGGTGACAGAATCCCTGCACTCATTCAAGATGCACAGATATACTCACTTGAAGAAAAACAAGTCGGAGTTTGGACAGACGGAAAGCCGTTATATCAAAAGACAGTATCGTTCCCAGCAAATACTTCTCAAACGTTTAGCGTTAATTTAGATGTTCAAAATGTAGAACACATATTTTTAGTACCAGATGGTTGTTATGGGAATGATGGTACGTGGACAATTCCATATATAACGGGAAATAATTATCTTAATAACATAGGCGGTTTCTTTGATAATTTAGGATCGGGAAACACAGCAACATTTGAATTCCGTGTAGGTCAAGAAAGTGCGCCTTATAATCAAGGTGGTGTTCTTACATTTAGATACACCAAGACTACGGATGAAGAAGGTAGCGGTGGATATCAAGCCTATGGCATGAGTCCTGTTATCTATTCAACTAAAGAGAGAGAAATAGGAGTCTGGATTGACAATAAACCGCTATATCAAAAAACGTTTGAAAAGTCTATATCGGTAACAAGCACAAGTAGAACATGGTATACAGTTATTACATCATCGGAATTAAGAGCTATAGATGCTGATAAGATTTTTATAGAAACCTCAGATTCATATATTGAAGATTCTGATGGATTATATGAAGTTAACTATAGTTCTATAGTTGGTAATGCTGGTGGACTTATGGGAGGTGTATACGATAAAACAACAGATGTAATTCAATTATGTATTGCTGGAGTAAGTGCAGGAACGAAAACTGCTAAAATAACTATCAAATACACCAAGACTACAGATAGTCCAAAAAGAACAGGTTATGAGTTACTAGATATTCAAGAGAATCAGATTATTGTAGATGCCACTAGGTATTCGACAGAAGAAAAGATAATTGGTACATGGATTGATAATAAACCGCTGTATCAGAAAACATTCCTATTTAATCAACAAGTTATAACGGATAATGCTTGGACAAATAACATTTTGGGTACAGTCGGAAGTGGTATAGAGATAGTTGATTTTGAAGGTACGTTTGGATTAGAAAATATAAATCCACACTTTTCCGACTTTAGCTATTATCGAGGAAGTAGTGAGTATTTCACTGCATTTGTTCCCAATAACAATGGTAGCAATGATGATATAGCCGTAAGACCTAATATGAATGCAGGCGTAAATGTTACACTTGATAAATGTACTATATGGTACACCAAGACTACCGACGCGGCAGGCTCTGGCGGTTATCAGGCATACGGATTCTCACCTATAATCTACTCTACTGAGGAACGAGAAGTCGGAGTGTGGATAAATAATAAACCACTATATCAAAAAACACTTGTTTTTGAAGATTATACTAATGGTACTTATCAAGACGTATCATCATTAAATATTGAAGAAATAGTTAATAATTTTGGTGAACATAGATTTGCTGATTATAGTTATGGACTTAGCTTTCCATATTACGAAAATAACAATTGGTATAGCTTGATGACTTTTGATAAAAACAATGGGCGTTATTATGTGTATTGTAGTAGTCAGATAGCAGATGCTTATAAAAAGTTGTTTATTACAATACAATATACTAAGACAACTGATATTGCTGGCAGTGGTGAGTATAACACTCTAGGAATACCGAATGTACACTATGATGGCAACGAGAAAATAATAGGTACTTGGTTCGGTGAGACGTTATATCAAAAAACCCTTGTAATACATAATGAAAGCACAGTAAGCAGTGACACGACAATCACAACTATTGATAGTACATTCAGAGTCAAAAATTGGAAAGCCTTTGCTATTGAAAATGGCGTGAATTATAAAGTTCCTTATGTGGCTGGAAATGGCAACGCATCATTTTTCTTTCGTGAAAATGGCAATGTTGAATTTACGATAAGAAACACGACATTTGCGGCTGGTTCGGATTTTTATATAACCATAGAATATACAAAGACAACAGACTAGATATGTACGAACTAATTATTCAGAGACACATCTTTGGGTGTGTCTCTTTCTTATAAAAGCCTCCGTATTGGGAGGAACAATCTTAGTAAAGGAGGGTGATAATATGGCAATAAGATCAGGATTATTTAAACAAGAATTGTTTAAAACTGATTCCGATGGAGATAAGACTAGAACATCATGGTGGACTTCTACGGAAACTGTAGATATAGACGAAGAAATGGATAACAAAGAAACCGCCCTTGTAGATGCAACTTCGTGGGACACCACATATGATACTGCTTCTACTCAACCAACTGGGTTGACGAATTTTATTTCCAAAGTTACTACGTTCTTCAAGAATGTTAAGTTCTTAAAGAACAGAGTTGACACTATGAATACTAGTCTTCAGCAAGGTATTGATAGTGCAAATACAAATGCCAACGGACGAGTTTCCAAAACTGGAGACACTATGAGTGGCGATTTATTATTCGCTGATAGTAATACTACTACTCGACAGATTCGTGGTGTAGTTGGTACAAATGATTATTGGCGTGTAGCGGGCGGCGCTACTGCAGTAAATAGTGGTTGGATGGAAATCGCTACGGCTGACGATGGTAATGAACCTATATATGCAAGACAATATACTGGCGTGTATTCTAATCCAGCTAGAACGGCAATTATATTAGGAAATAATGGTCAGACGGAATTTCCTGTTAGCGTTAAAGCACCTTCATTTATCGAAGGTAATACTACTCTTTCGGGTAAATATCTTTCAATAACAACTGCTAATACTAGTTATCTGAAAAAGTCTGATGCATCTAATACATATTTAACAAAAACAAATGCATCCAATACTTATTTTCCTAAGAGTGGTGGCACTATAAGTGGAAGCGTAAATGTAAATAGAAATATAGATGTAGGTGGAAATATAACTGGTGATGTAACCTCAACGAATATATATTGCAAGAAAGTACAAACTTATGAAATATGTAATCCAAGTGGTTCTGATAACGGATATGTTAATTTTGTTCGTTGGGATAATAGTGAGTTCTCTCCTATTCGTGCTTCAGCATTTACACAAATGTCTAGTAAATATACAAAGACAAATGTTACAGATATTTCCGAAGAGGATGCACTTAAACTTCTACAGATCAGACCAATCAACTTTGATTACAAAGCAGAGTTTGGTGGGCAAACTGATAATATTGGTGTGTTAGCCGAAGATACATATGAGGTTCTTCCAAAGGTAGTGGTTATGCCCGAAGAATATACAGAAGAAGGATTTGACGAATCAAAAGGTATACATCAATCTCTTCCATCGGTAGATTACGGAAAGTTTGTGCCTTACTTAATTAGATTAGCACAGATTCAGCAAAAGGAAATTGAAGAACTTAAAGCAAATAGATAATTTCTATATAACCTCCTATACGGAGGAACAATCTTTGAAAGGAGGTTAACAATTTGGAAAATATACAGAGTTTAACTATAGATATAATGAACAACAAATATACCGATTATATCTATTCTAAACAGTATGATAAGAACAGAATTGTTGATTATGTCATTACTGAAAATGGCAAGCCATTAAATCCTGATGAGATATTCTGTACATTCATAATGAAATATAACGATGTAGTTGCATTCGAATTTCTTGAGCGTACAGATGAAGGAAAGTTTAGACTTATCCTCACTCACGTTGAGACATTTCAGTACGGACGAATCCCATATCAGTTACTTGTAACAAGTCAGCCTATTGTTACTAAACCAGATGGTACTATTGATTGGGATGCAATGCCAACAGTTCTTGGTTCAGTAGATAGTATTCTGCTTGTCGAGAAGTGTGTTATCAATGATGACGATATTGCATCAGAAGTTAACCCTACTATTATGGACAAGCTTATTGACACCATTACAAAGTCTGGTGCTTATATTGAAGAGGCTAGACGTAATGCATCGATTTCTCAAGAGGCTGCAGCCGATGCTGCAGAGTATCTTAAAGAAAGTAAATCCTACGCTGTTGGTGGCACAGACTTTGATCATGAAGGGGTTAATGACGACGTAGATAATGCAAAGTACTACTACGAAGAAAACAAAGATGTCTATGAAAAGATGACAAAGTATAAACTCATAACATTAGAGCGTTATGAGTGGGAAGATAATCTGCAAACAATAACTGTAGATGGTATTGAAGCAGATGAATCTAGACAGCTTATTGCAGTTGTTCCGCAACAAGAAGATATTAATGCATATATAGATTCGGGTATTGTATGTATACATCAAGATGAAAATGAACTTACATTTAGATGTGAAATACAACCTAAGAAAGATATTAAGGTTTATATATGTACAAAGATAACCGAGGAGCATAAATACTCCGAGTTTGGAAAGTTTAGTAATTTTATAATATCCGATGTAGAGCCTACTGATTTAAATGAAGAGGACTACTGGATAAGACCATATGAATAAAGGAGGGTTAAGACATGATAGATAACTTTTATTTCTATACAAATAATGGTCGTTATGTCGAGAAGACTCTCTTTGAGACTGAAGACCGTGTTATATATGCAGACACTACTATTGAATTAGATTATTCGATTGAAGACTTTAATACATTACAGTTTATCCTTCGTAGCGCTTATGCATATGAGGGAGACAAACTTGATACTGCAGCATTTACTATTGCAGTAACTGAGGCTGTGGAGAATTATAATAATCCAAATGAGCCTTTTACGTTTTATTCAAAGGATTTATCAGGTGCTGAAATGTATGTGCATGGATATTTTCTTGATGCTACTCACTTCTATGTAATGAGCGCTCAAGGATGTTGTATACATAAGGTACTTGGTATGACAACAAGTCACGTTGATGAGCCTGAGATTGAGACAGATACTGTTTATATTACAGATAGTACTGAAATTAATAAACTTGGTAGTACATTATCAGACAGTAATTGTACAGTGTTTATGCCATTAATGAAGAAGAATGGTAAACTTGTTTGTTACGATTTTCCGGGAACATCATATGCTCCATATGCGGAGTATTTTGAAGAACTTGAAGAATCCATATCTGAGACTGGATATTATTTTGATGGTTTAGACATGGCTCGACAGACATTTATCAAGTCTGCGGGCGAGTTTAAGAATCTTGCGACTGAGATTGTGACCACAGATCCGAGATATCCATTATATGTTTGGAATGGATTTTATTATTGTGAGAAACCATTAGGTTTTTATAATAATGAAAACTTTGAAGATATCCTTCTTGCGGTTAGTAACGTTGCTCCGTATTCAAGGGAGGTACTTACACAAATTAATGACGAAGGATATTACAATGGTACTGGATATTACATGATTAATAAAGAGAACTACGGTGCTATTTCGTTTAGAAATTGGGATACCACTAATGTAACAGATATGTCCGATGCATTCAGTTCTTATTATGGTATTACATGGTTAGATGTTACCAATTGGGATACCTCAAATGTTACAAATATGTCAAATATGTTTAAGAATCTTCATTGTCTTGCAGACGTATTTGGATTAGAGACTTGGGATGTTTCTAAGGTTACAAATATGTCTGGAATGTTTGAAGATTGTGGTGCGGATATGATGGATTTTGATTCACCAAATTACGGAAATCGTGTAAGTCTCTATGTTAGTGAAGTAATTAGTGAATATAATAATCTATCGCAAGTAGATATAAGTGGATGGAATTTAGTTAGTCTTACAAATGCTAGTAGAATGTTTGCTAAGTCAAATATTAAGATTCCGCTTTCATTGTCTACGCCTAATCTTGAGAATATGAGTGGTATTTTTAGTGAAGCACGTACATTCTTAGATAACAATAATACTGAACATACTTATTATGTACCAAATGTTTCTTATGGAAATAATCCTATTCTTACTTGGAACACATCTAAGGTAACAGATATGAGTGAGATGTTCAAGCGCTCAAGATGTATATTTAATCTTTCTAACACAAACACAGATGCGGTAACAGATATGCATTCTATGTTTGAAGAAGCGCTCATTCTTTATAATAAAGATAATTATTGTGACACTACTAACCTCTTCTATAACATTGCGAGTATAGAACAGATGAGTGTTGCCAATGTTGTTGATATGGCGAGAATGTTTAAGAACTGTGTAATAGGTAATAACGAACCTAATACAAATACGTTTACTCTTAACCTTTCGCATTGGAATACTGGTCGAGTAGAAAACATGACAGAGATGTTCTATTGGGATAAGAATCAGTGGGAAGACCAATTTTCTTCACCTGAACCAGTTTTAAATCCTGTGTTTGCTACAGATATTAGTGGTTTTAATACATATAGAGTTAAGTACTTCACCAAGATGTTCTATACATATGACAATATTTATGATCCTCATGAGACTGGTGTTGACGAATCAGAAGAGATTAGAAAAGCTGGTGGCGATGTATCTAGATGGAATACATCTAGCGCATTAGATATGTCATATATGTTCTATAACGGTAAGGCTAAAGGATATTCAACCTTTAATACAGACTTTGTTACTAACATGGCTTACATGTTCTATAAGGCTGATATTCATGATAATCTTACACTTGGACAGCATGAGTCCGTTGAAGATTGGAACACTTATAATGTAATAGATTATACAAGTATGTTTGAGCATTCATATTTTATTCCGGGAGTTAGTAACTTCCGTGTTAATAATGTTGCTGATGGTAAGTTAGAAAAGATGTTCTACTTATGTAAATACGGAAACAGCACATACGAGCAAAATTATGAATATGACTTTAGTGGTTGGGACGTAAGTAATCAGACTTCTCTTGCTGATATGTTCCATTTTGATAATGATAAATATGAATCTGGTTTTATTTTAGATAGCACAAGACCTAATCCTGATGTATCTGGCAAGATGATTGGATTTGACAATTGGGATGTAGGTAATGTTGAAAACATGGAGAATATGTTCTGCTTCTGTCCTATTAACCTCGATACTCTTGACATGAGTAATTGGGATTTTAGTAATGTTACTAATATAAGCAATATGTTCTTCTGTGCTATTGCTGACAAGATAGTATTACCTCCAGAGTTCTTCAAGAATGAATATACTTATCAATCAATTTATAATCCAGAGTATTGGGAACAAGGTGGATATTATGTATATCCATTTGATTACTGTGGTGCTTACACAATTGAGTGCAATGGTGTAGATATAAGTGATGTTTGGGGAAGTGAAAATGGTAATGGATTAAATTACATCTTTACTATTCTGTTTGGTAGAGACTCAGGAAGTTCAACTCAATATGAAAGAGAAGTTAATAAGAGATTATTTACAGAAATAATTGCTCAGAATTGGGATGTGCAAGATGAAAGTTTGAGTCATCTATTTAATGGTACACAGATTTATAAAGTTGATTTATCTGGTTGGGATGTTTCAGATGTTACAACCTTCTCTCATATGTTCTCAAATGGTGCTATTGTAGATGATATTCAAGGTAGGCGATTTGATGATAGTATAGGTGGCGTATTAGATTATTCATCACTTGACAATTGGTCGCCATCTCTTAATGCTTCCTTTGAAAGAATGTGTTCATCTAACCTTCAAACTGACGAGGTTTACGCTCAAGCTGAAGGATATCATTATGGTGAACAGATATATAGGTTACCACAATGGAATAATGGCTGGTGGTTAAATCCTAACGACTTACTTCATCAATCACAAAACATAGCGCCAGACGGAAGTAGATATACTTTAAACTCATTTGATGAAAATGAATTTAAAGCTGTATGTGATACCGGCTATTATGCTTCATTCATACCTAATGTTTTAAATGATATTTCTGCAACGTATGATGAATTTACACCATATGCTTCTACTCCACTTGATAATCTTAAAGACCATCTTGAAGTAACTGGTAATTACTCAACTAGCAGTGCTTCTAGATTATTAAATAATAATGAGTACACATTAAGCGGAACTCTTGTTGCTGATAGTACTGTAACAATCACAGCTACGGCTACAGATATGAATGGTGACACATTTACGGATACATTTAGCGTAAATGTTCTTCCAACAGTTGTATCAATTTCTGCAGCATTCAATCAGGGTACTCACTCAGTATATGTTGATACTCCATTGAATGACCTGAAGCAATACTTAACTGTAACTGGTACAACTGATGGCGGTAGTACAATAAATATTAACAATAGTGATATAATGCTTAGTGGTTCTCTTGCTATTGGTACTTCTGCAGTACTTGTATCATTTAATAATGGTGAGGAACAGACTCTTACAGATACAATCTCTGTTACTGTTTCGAAGTCACCTATATCATTAACTGCATCATTCAATCAGGGTGGTGCTACTATTACGCCTAGTACTCCACTTAATGACCTTAAACAATATCTTACTGTGACGGCACTGTATAATGATATGACTTCGGGAACTATTGCAAGTACAGATTATACGTTAAGTGGTACACTTGAAGAAGGTACTAGCGTAATCACTGCTTCATATCTTGCACCAGATAGAACAACTGCGGTTACTGCGACATTTAATGTAACTGTAACACCAGATTAATAGTTTATTAGGAGAGTGGTTAACGCCACTCTCCTCTTTTTATATAAGGAGAGAATTATGTACACAATATTAATTAACAAAGATTTATCGCTTACTACTTCTGTGAAAACAACTCTTCTTCAAAATACATCTAATGATGAGATATGGTTTCTGTATAATGACACCTCTAGCGACCTCGAGAATGACGTTTCAGATGATACCCTAGCAAGTACTCAAGTAATCGTCCAGAAAGCATTCTCGGCTGTCCTACACTACAAGAAAGGCGATATTATTAAGAGTGAAGACTTGACCATTGACCCAGAATTATACAAGGGCAGATACAGATTTATTCTCCCACGTTCAGCAATGTTTTTTAAAACCAATGGACTTATAGAATTATGGTTGGATATTGATGTCGCAATAACTACTATTACACGAGAAATAAATCCCGATACTGGAGAGATAATCAGTGAAGACACAACTTTAACAAGTGAATCTTTTTCAACATTAAGTACTTCGCTGATTATCGAAACTGTACCACATAATTATATTTGTCCTTGTAATAAAGACGATGAAAATACTATTCGCATTACTAGAGGAGATAGTCTTGAGGTAACTATATCTCTTATTGACGAAGATGGTTATCCATATGAACTTGTTGACGGAGACACTGTATTATTCACGGTTAAGAAGAGCGCTGCATCAGAAGATATACTTATTCAAAAAGAAATTAATATTCAAACACTTGAATTAAAATTAATAGAATCCGACACTGAAGATTTGGCATTCGGAACTTACAGATATGAAATTGAAGTAGCGCTGGATAGTGGAGATCACTATACGGCTATAAAGAATGCCCCATTTATTATAACAGAGGAGTTACATTAATATGGATATACACGGCAAAGTAAAAATCACTCAAAACATTGATGGAGAGATGTCATCTACTTATGCCGTTACTGGTGAAATAGATGGCGGTACAAAAGAAAAAATACACAAAGATAATGTTCATGGTAAAGTAAAAACAACTCAAGATATCGGAGGAAATGTATTACATACCTCTGCTGTTACTGGTGAAATAAATAGTAATGTGGGAGGTAAAAATGGGGATTATAATTTATTAATTAATAAACCTTCGATTGAGGGTGTTAAATTAATAGGAAATAAAAAAATAACGGATTTTGGAATTCCTTATGTGTTTTATAATACTGTTGCAAATTGGAATTCAGATCCAACAAAAATAACTATAAAAAATGCGGTTTATGTTTATACGGATTATAGACAAGATGAATTAGGAAATAATGTACCGGGAATAAAAATAGGTGATGGTTTAGGATATCTCATTGATGCTCCATTTATTGATGGAGATTATTATGAACACATAAAGAATAAAGTTATTCACGTAACCGCTGAAGATAAACAACGTTGGAATGATAAGGTTAGGTGTTATATAGATATTGATGACACCGAAAATCTAGTCTTTACAACACAATAACGAAAGGAGATAACTATGGCTGATATAAGTAAAGTTACATTGCCCACTGGAAATACTTATGACATCAAAGATGAAACAGCCCGTAATTTAATAGCCGCATTAAATAATTGGGAATATATAATGTCGACCGATGCAGCTTCTACTCCTTATGGTGTTTCATGGGATGATGATGGAACGACCATAACGGGAACTCTTGTTGCGTCAGATGCTACTACTCATAAAATATATTTAGTTCCTTCATCAGATGCTATTGGAAATGATAATTTTGAGGAATATATTACAATCACAAAAGATGAAGGGATTACATATCAATGGGAAATGTTTGGTAGTATTGTAACACCTGATCTTTTAGATTATGTAAAATATGAAGATTTGGGTGACCTTGCATATAAAAATACTGCGAGTGGTACTGTTACAGTTCCTAAAACATATACGACAAGTACTACTGTTGCAACATCAGAGAGTAAGTCGGTAAGTGTTAGTGGCACTACTACGGGTTCTGTTTCTCTTACAAAGGGAACAGTAGATATTAAACCAAATTCAACTGGAACTGCCGCAAATAAATATACTCCAGCTGGTTCTGTATCTTCGAGTTTTTCAGGAACAGTATCAAGTGGAACTATAAGTGGTACGGCTACCGCCCCAACTATTTCAGTTAAGACAGCTGGTACAACTGGAAAGGTGACTGGTATTACAAGCGTTGGTTCAATGCCTACATATTCAGTTTCCAATGAGGTATTAACAATAACAGCAGGAGCAACACCTACTGCTGATACAGAAAAAACATTTAAGACTGGAGATGCTACATATCAAGCTGGAACATCAACTGTTTCTGGCTCATGTTCAGTAACTCCAAGTGGTAGTGTCGAGTCAAGTTTTACTGGCACAGATACATACTTAAAGACTGCTGTTGAAGTTGGTACAGCTGCTTCATTTACTGGTGCTGCTATGACAAGTACTGGTTCAGTTGAAGTACCAAAAACATTCACATCTAGTACTACAACCGCAACAACAGAATCAAAGACAGTTACAGTTTCATAGGAAGGAGGGATATTATGGCAGACATAATAAGCCAAATAAAA